>BNJV01000386.1_pt1 | contig 323244 bp, 566 predicted proteins | sample 8540591 | NCBI WGS metagenome assembly BNJV01 (sample SAMD00202457, study PRJDB9452) | human saliva metagenome | host: Homo sapiens | reverse complement strand
AAGCGGGTCACGCCGGCAGCACGCCCAGCGCATACTTGCGCTGCGTGAGCAACAGGTCTGCGGCTGGCCAGCATTTTCTCGCTGGCGCGGCGCGCTGCTGGTACGCGCCGCCACCGTCAGCCAGTCGGTGGCCGCCTCGGCACCACCAGGCTCAGGCGGGTCTGCGCTGGGTCTCGTTCATGGTTAGCCAGCTCTCCAGCCTGGTCCTTCAGGCTGCGCGACCGAACAGGTCAATGGTGATGCCCACGTCCAGACTGGCGGTACGGCCTGGGCGGGAATCACCCGACGGGCCGCCCGACGCGGCCCCCGTCCTTTCAGCCGCGCCTTGACGCTACCCGCTCATGCCACCACCGAGCTGCTGCGCTGCGCCGTATGGTTGCCCGTGGCGGTGACGGCCGGGAACAGGCGCGCGCTGGATGCGGTACTGGGCGGGCCTTCTCGATGTTCAGCATGGCCACGCGCAGGTGCGGTTGTTGGCTCAGTGCAGGGCGGTGGCCTGCGCAGGCGCTCGTCGACGAACAAAGCTGCTGCCAGTGGGCATAGCGGTATAGTGTCTACGCCGGGGCTCGAAAAGCCACCGCCCTGTACGGCTGGCCACACCCGCGCCCACTGCCAGCCTGCAGGGGAGGCCGCAATACCATCGGCCCAGCGCCGCGTGCTGTCCTGCATCCTCTGGCCGCGACCAGCCCACCCTGGCCACCCGCACCTGCATCTTTGCAGCCGCACCATCCAGACGTATCCAGCACCCGGCGATTCAGGGCGCGCTGGTAAGCTGGGCGCCATGCTGCTGCATCCGGCAGCACGGCAGCACAGGCCACAGCCTGGCGACGGCAGACAGGACAGCTGCTGCGAGGCAGGCCGGGTGGTCGAGGTTTCCGCCAGAGCATGAGGTTCAACTACGGACGAAGACTTCGGCCCTGATGTGCGAGGATTTCATCATGACAGCTGCTCCACGGCAGGGATGTTGCGCCGGCGACCCAGGAAGATGGACCGCGATCACGTAGAAGAGCGGCACGAAGAAAATGCCGCACGGTCAACATCAGCGTTCGCCGAACGCGTCAGCGACGGCGGCTGCCGAACCGGCGCCGGTGCTGACCACCAGCAGCGCCCAGCATATGAAGGCCAGCGAGGTCATCAGGATGGGGCGCAGGCGCTGGCGTGCCACTATCAGCGGCATCGATCGGCGTGCGTCCCTGTTCTTCCAGTTCCTTGGCGAACTCCGTGATCAACACCCGTTCTTGGCCACTTCAATAACGGTCAGCCTTAGGCCCACTAAATGAATATCGTTCGTGCCCCTAACTGGTGAGCACAGAGCCGGATGCCGATCGCTTTGACCAGCATCACCGAGAACAGGATGGACCAGCTTTCATACAGGGCCGCCGAGCACAGGAACACGAGCGATGACACCGCATGCAGCGCCGGGGCCTGCGCCGACTTTGTTCCTGATACGACAGCCCGTCCACGCATGGCAAAGCCGCCGGGCAGTTGCCCACCAACCGGACGGTCTCCTTCGCCCATCACGGAACTCACGCACTGGCCGGCTGCGGTGATCTCCATGGGCGTAACGTTCGGCAGGCCAGCGAAGATCGCGCGTAAGCAACATGCTGGCAAAGGGCAAAAGGGCACCATCTGGCGGCTGCTGGCGCGCGCCGACCAGCGGTTGATGTCCTGCGGTGCCATCCGTGCGCTGGCCTCCTTACATCGTAACATTGCGCCCTGGTTGACGAAATCGTTGGCCTGGTCGCCGCAGGGCGGTGCTCAGCGTCGTCATTATTCCTCACGCCAGCCCCGGGCACTGGCCTTGGCATCATCGTGAATATCGAAGGAGCATCTTCGCGCCGAATAGCGCACGGCATCGACTTCGGATTCTTCGCACCGGCCAGCGCCAGCGGCTGGTCGCAGGCCGACTCACCAGCGCCTCGTGGCCAGCCCACCAGATCCTGCAGCTCAGCGGCGAGGCGGCACACCCAGCAGGAATGCCCGAAGACGAATGCGATGATCTGGGCGTCCTTGTACCGGCTGGCCATGGCATTGTTGATGCGGTCCGGCCACCTCGACACCGCAGCCAGCGCGCTGGCTCAGTCCTTCAGCGCTCGATGAAGCCCATCCCAATTCTGGCCGCTTCCCCGGTACGACCGGCGGCCATCATCGACCCACTTCCGGCTGCTCGCGCGCAGGCGTGACCTCGTTGATCACCTTCGTCACTCCTCGCTGGCACCCGATGGCAGCGGCCTGAACCATCAGCTCGCCCTGGTCCTCGGCATCCGGCGGGAAGGCGGTGGGCAACTGCCAGAACAAGGCTGGCGCCACCAGGTGAGCAGAATACGCCAGCATGCCGGTCTTGCGGCGCCGATAACCCGGTAACGATGGCCCAGCCGGTCGAGAACGATGGTTGAACCAGGCGAAAAGCGCTGGCAGCCCGCGCGGCTCAGTATGCCGCCTTTCTCCGATGGGCGTGAGGATGGTGGCGCAGGCATGGCATCGGTGTCAACGCCACCAGCACCGACAGGATCATCGACGAAGCGATGAGGCGGGCACCGGTAGATGGCCCCGGTGGAGCCACTGAAGAAGGCCATGAGGAGGAACGGCCGTCAGCACCAGCGCAATAATGCCCGCCGTGCTGCGGTGATCGGCCCATCAGCTTGCGGGTGGCACCTCGTGAGAGCCCTTTCTTTCATCTGCCGTTCGACGCGTTCTCCACCACCACGATGGCATCGATCACCAGCAGGCCGATAAGCCAACGCAGCAAACTTTATCGACAACGTGTTGATCAATGACCCAGTACCGACAGTACGCCAAGGTGCCAGCAACACCACCGGCACCCGCCGCCGGAATCAGCGTGACCGCAGTTCTGCAGGAACGGGTACATGATATTAACTGCGTCGCTCGACCAACGTCTTGATCACCTCCTGGATGGAGAGCTTTCACGAAGCGGGCGTGGTGCTGTGGGCAACGTCATACTGCAGCTGTCGGGAAGAAGGCCGACTAGCTCGGCCAGCTAGTCCTGGCACGGCCTGCCGCCACATTGATGGCGTTGGCCCCGAGGCCAGCTGGATGCCCACGCCCGAAGCCGGCTTGCCGTTGAAGGAGCTGGCCACCGTGTAGTCTTCGAGCCCAGCTCCCGCGGGCCACGTCCTTGATCCGGACCACGGCACCGTTCGTGTCGGACTTGAGAATGATGTTCTCGAACTGCGCCACCGTCTTGAGCCGGGTGCGACGGCGACACCGTGGCGTTGAGTTTCTGCCCCTCGACGGCCCGGCGTGCCGCCCAGCGAACCGGACGAGACATCGGCGTTCTGTGCCGTGATGGCATCACTCACATCCGAGAGGCATCAGCGCATAGTGACGCGCAGGCTTCTCGAGGCTGAGCCAGATGCGCATGGCGTATTTCGCGCCCATCACACCTCACCCGGCCCACGCCGGAGACACGGCTGATCGAATCCTTCACCGACGACACCATACTTGCCGGCAGTGCTTTCGGTCATGCTGCCACATTCTCGGACGTGAAGGCCAGCACCATGAACATGTCACCGGACGACTTGCTGACCGTCACACCGTTGCGCTGCACCGCCGTGGGCAGGCTGCTCGAGCCTCCTGCAGCTTGTTCTTGGCTGCACCTGAGCGGTGTCCGCATTGGTACCTGCCGCAAGGTCAGCTGGATTTCGAGCTGCCGTCCAAAACGAGCTGCTCGACGACATGTAGAGCAGGTTGATACCGGTCGAGACCTGCTCGATCACCTGGGTAATGAATTCTCGGTGGTCTCGGCCGAGAACTTGAATAGGTGGCGTTAATCCGCAGAACACTCGCGGCAGGTGGCATTGAACCGCAATGATGGATGGACGGGTTCGAACCGTGGATGGGCTGCCTCATATTTCAGGCAGCAGCAGCGGCGCCGTTTCAGCCGACGCTGGCGGAAGAACCAGCCAGTTTGCTGTCATCCTCCGTTGAGGTCGGTTACGCCGTCGGCATCATCCGCCGTCGCTGCCGCAGTGCCTGCCATCGCCTCGCGGCGCAGCGTCCTGTGAGCCAGTTGCCCCGGTTTCAGGCGCGGCGGCGACAGCACCAACAACAGCATCCCACTTCACCCCAGTCTTGACCTTCCACGTGCCCTGATGAGCCGGCTGCGTGGACTCGGTCTTGCGGTCCTGGCCACCCGGACACCCGGCTGCCCCCTCGACGATCGGTTTCTCGCCGACGCTTCAGGCCGCCGGTGACGATCCACTGGTCGCCATCGGTATCGGCCGCCGATCACCGCTCCTCGACGCATTGTCATCGCTCCACCAGCTTGACCACGGCCTCGCCGCGGGTGTGCGGGTGAGCGCCGTCTGGAATCAGGATGGCGTGTTCATCGATGGCCAGCGGCGGCGTGGCGCGCATAGGCGGGCAGCAGCCCGTCGGGGTTTACCACGGCCCGCAGGGTGATGTTGCCATCACTGTGGCTCGCGGAAATGGGTGCCCACGAACAGCGTCCCTCGTGGTTGTGAACGCTGCCATCCTCCGGGAAGATCTTCACCTGCCCGGCCATTGACCGCCTGCAGCGCGCGCCGCTGTCGATGGCCTTTGCGCAGCACAGCAGCTGGGCGCTGGTCTGCGTCACGTCCGCTAGATGGGATCGAGCGCTGGGACGGTGGTGCAACATTGTGTCCACGCTGCCGCGCGGCCAGCGCCCCGGCGATGAGTGGAGGTACCATGATGCGACCGGAGATGGGCGCCTTGTTCTGCCAGTCATGTCGAGTTGATCTCGCCGACTGCGGCGACGCACTGCGCCGCCACCACGGCAGCCGGTTCTGGCGCAGCGTGGCCTCGGCATCGTCGTCCTGTTTGCCACCGCGTCGATGGCCAGCGGTCGCGACGCGCGCGCCTTCGGTTTGACCGACAGCACGGCTGCCTGCACCTGGGCCAGCGTGGCCTTTAATTGTCGTAGGCAGCCTCGTAGCTTCGGCGGCATCCAGCTAATTACCTGGCCTTCCTTCACTTCCTGTCCTCGGTGAAGAGCCGCTTCTGGATGCCCCCACCTGCGGCCGCACCTCGGCAATCATGTGCCTGCGGTCCGGCCAGCCAGCATTTCTCTACCGCCAGCCGCTGGGCAGCAATGGGCGGCTGGTCACATTGTTCTCCTGCGGCGCCGGTGGCAGTATAACCTTCTGGCAACCGGTCAGCACCAGGGCAAGGCTGCGGCAGCCAGCGACGGGACGCAGACAGGGAAACCAGGAGGAAGCGGACTGGGCACCACCCGTACTACGGGCACAGGACGGCAAGCAGGAGGCGATGTGGGGGCAGGGCGGCGGACGGCGGGTACCGGCAGCGTGGCGGACGGACATGCAGGGAACTCTGAACAGGGAAAGGATGACTTGCGGCCGGGTACGTACGGGGTCTATGCGGGGGTGAAACGGACCCGTGAAACGGCTGTACCGGACACCTGCGGGCGATGTGCGGGCACCGCCTTGAACAGAACTGACAGCGCTGTTGGTTCCACCTGCGAGGCGTGCGCAGGCACACAACGGCACAAAACCTGACCATCCTGATGCTTCCGCATGATTGACGCCAAATGTGCAGAAACAGGAAAGATTCGGCTGGTCATTTACGCTCTGAAGGAAAAGGATTCGGTAATGGCGCAGGTTCCGCATGGCGGGGACGACAAACGCGGGACGGGGAACAGGAACCGGGACAAGGATAGGGAGGGTGCAGGGCAGGGCAGAAAGCAGGAGGAAGCAGGGAGGAAGCGGGGAGCGAGAGCGAGGGCAGGAGCGGGGAGCAGGAGCAGGGGCGGGGTGGGGAACTGAGGGGCAGGGGCAGGGGCAGGGGCAGGGGCAGGGGCAGGGAAGCGCGGGTAGCAACGCCGGCAGAACAGGGTGGCGATATTTAACAATTCAAGCAAAGATTTGCACCCACACAAAGTTCCTATAATCACGCCTTCTTCGATGCGGGAATAGCTCAGTTAGTGAAGCGCAAGCCTTGCGCAAGGTTGAATTCATGATTCGAACTCGTTTCCCGCTCCAGGTTTTCAAAAAGGCCGCCCGGTTCATGCCGCTGCGCTTCTGCCATTCCCGATGCGCTCCATTGTGATGTTCGTGCCCCTGGCATATCCGTCGCACCCAGTTCGAGCGCCTTGCCGCGCGATGAATGACCCCGTTCATCCATCCCAACCCGGTCGCCAGACAAAAGGCGGGCCAGCCCAGCAACATCACGCCCAGCCGACGAACTTCCACCAGTGAGGGCCGCACCGGCATCTGGATCAGCCGAAGCCATCGATGAACATCGGCCAGCTGGCCGATGATGGTCAGGAACATGGCGCTGGTAGTCGATGCGTGGCGCCAGAAAACGGCGGTATGAGCCAGAAGCCCGCGCCAATGACCCCCGCCAGCCAGCGCCACCGCCTTCGGCCCAGACTACCCGCCATTCAGACCAGTCGCCGAGCAGCCACCACGCTTGGAACCCCAGCGTGCCAATGGCGAGAAAAGAACAGGCGGCCAGCGGTTGCCCGCCAGGGCCACGCTCAACCGGCTGTTGACCTGCCGCCTGCCAACATAATACCGACCTGGCCGGGGCCATCGGGATAAATTGTCGGGGATGAATGGGGAAAGCTTACGGAAACTGACGAAGACGCATGATAAACACTGGTTGACCACAAAATAAATAAAAGTAGGCCAGAGTAGGTAATCAGCATCGGCGGGAGAAGGCCATACCTACCGACATCACGGTCGACACCTGCGCGTCGCGAAAACGTGCCACATCCCAGCAACCGGTGTGGTCGACATTCGGAAACGCCCGTGCCTTCATGGGCTGCAGGCGTTCGATGCTCAGAGCGCATTGATCAAACTGCCGTTACTGACGGAAGCAGTCCGTCGAGGCGCGCTGGCCCTGGGCGGCGGCTGCCCGCACGCCGAGCACGCTGGACCCCGTAAAACCGGTATCCAGCGTGGGCTGCGCGCGCTACTGCGAGCGTTCGCAGACCCCACAATCTGCCTACCCAGAATTTGCAGACTCGCCGGCAAGTCACGCCAGCAGATCTGGATGTGCGGCTCGCGGCTGCGCTGCCCTGAGCGTGGGCGGCGGCGAAACTGCCGACTGGCAGCTGGATCCCCTGCGGCAACAGCGGCCGAAGCAGTCCTGCAGCGGGCAGCAGGCGTCGACAGCCGGACGATACGAGGCGCTCTCTGGCCTGGAAGGGCTGGCGGGACGTTCACCTCTTGAAGCGGTCACGCGGCTCGCTCAGGGCACGGTCATGGCGGTACTCAATGCCCTGAGCTACAGCCAGACTGAGTCCACATGGGTCAGCCACTGTCACTTTCGCGGCAAAGGGCGAACTGTTGCGCTTACGTCAGCCGTGTGATGTACGCGGCTACCCCACGCTGACGAGCACCAACCACTGATTCCGCACCCAGCGCTATGGTGGCGCTGTCTGGGTTTCGACCTGCCACTGCATTGATGGGTCAGTGCTACAGGCATCGATAACGGGAGGCGTTCATCACCCTACAGGAGATACAGGGGCCGAATGGTTCGCGCAGAGGCGCTGATGGATCTGTGCCTGGCCGATCTGTTCGCTCCGGCATCATATTTGGTTGCACAACTGGATCTCAGACCTTCGGCGGCGTTCGCTGTGACCTCAGCGGATCCGTACGATGACGGGTGGGCTGCAATTGAATCCGCTTCAAATGCAACAAACTCTATCACTGCTGCAGGCATCGCGCGCACCTGTTCGAGCAGGCAGCAACCAAGGTTCAGTGATCAGCAGACATCGATCGACCGAACATATCGACTGGCCCCGGATTTCGTCATACCTATCGGATCAATGTAATACCGGCAGTCATGGTCATTGCCCCCCTCAGCGCGGCCCCCCGATGGTTTGGCGGGGTGAACTCGCCATCCCGTCCCGCCCGCATTGTGTGGTGTAATTGCTCTATTGCCTGCCCGAGTGGTGAAACTGGTGACACAAGGGACTTGAAAGTTGAGCGCCCGTGACGGGATGAACCCGTCAAGCTCGGCGAACGCCCTGAAACGGCGGCATTTCTTGCTGGGCACTTCGCGCCGCGAGCCAAGCCGGAAAGGGGCAGCGCCTCCCCGGAAGGTAACAGAGAGCAGACGGCGGCACTGTCGCCCTGCCGGCAGGCCGACCACAGCCAGCAACGCCCCCGCCCCATCCGGTTGCGCAGGCCGTTGGCCATTATCAAGCAGGACCGGCTATGGCCGTGGTGAAGGCGTGCTCCAGACCACAAACGTCGTGCCCGGCACAGCGGGCGGCTTAAGCTGCAGTGGCATGAAAATCCCTCGACCTTCGGTCGCGCCGGTTCGATTCCGGCCTCGGGCTGCAACCATCTCGCTGGCGGCCCGAACACCCGTGGCCGCTGCCTCTCTAACATCGGCGTCTGCGTTGCCATTGCAGCATGCCGAGCTGGTGAGCATACAGTCCCAGCCATATCAAACTGGCGGCCGACTGGCGGCAGCCAGCTGCTCGCTGCGTCCGTTGTGAGGACGCAGCGCCCTGCGCTACGGCATCAGCTTCAGCACCGCCCACACCGTGTCGCAGCATGCGCGGGTGGGCCTTCGCGCTGCGGGTGGATGCGGTCGGCCTGGAACCGGTCCGCATTCGTAGCCGAGCCTTCCAGCGGGAAGGGCACCAGCGAGCTGTCCGTGACGGCGGCAGCCGCCCTGCCGAACATCTGGCTGAACTGGCGCGCCCGGCCGTGCCGTACATTGAGCGGTACACGCAGCCCCACCAGCACCGCACGGGCACCGCCGCGCCTGCACAGCGGCACCATCTGGCGCAGGTTGGCCGTGGTGCGCGGCGCGAGGCGGAGCCACGCTGGCACATCGTTGGCGCCCAGCTCGATCCTACCGCCTTCGGCCTGTGCTGCTGCCAGCGAAGCACGAGCCGCCCTTGCCACCCGCGGTGGTCGCGCCGCTGATGCTGGCATTGACCACCTGGCTGCTTCGGGTCGCTGTCGGCATGCCAGACGTTTCTCCAGCGAGGGCCACCAGCCCTGGCCACGCGAGACTCCCATACTCGTGCGACGAGGCTGTCGCCCAGCACCAACGAGGGTGGGGCCACCAGCGTTCCGAGCTGCCGGTGGCGTCTGCTGCGGGGCGCATCGCACCGCCACCACGCGCTGACCGCGCTGCCCGTGGCGTTCGGGCCGGCAGGCGTATCCTTCGCACGCTTGCTAGCTTCGCCGCCCGTGTCCCTTCTGCCGAACCACCTGCACGTGAGCGCTGCGTTCCCCGGTGTCCTCGAAGGGCGGCACCGGGCTCTCGATCGGCCGCCCGGACCTTCCGGGCGGGCAGGCGCCACACACGCCCAACGCCATGGTGTCCAGGCCAGACGCTCCAGCAAACGCCGGCGGGCAGGACAAATGAACGGACGAAACTGCCCATCCGCAAGGAAGACCTGTTCATCAGCATCGAAAAACCGTACACAGGAAGCGCAGCAAGGAGCACTGCAAGGTCTGCGAGCGCTTTGGAGCTTCAGGATCGGGATAGGCAGAAAGGCGCCATTTGGCGGCAATAGCGGGGCTATTGGCGACGATGGCAACACCCTAGATCGCCAGGCGTAAATTAATGCCGCAGAACTTTAAGAAATATGCTACCGAACATTCAGCAGCAGCCCGACGGGCAGATACTGCAGCATACCATGTCAGCTCGTTACCTCCAAACCGCACCGGCACACCTCACCAGACACGTTCCGTCGCATCACGCCGTCCGGCACCCCGCCCATGTACACCGGGTTGCCGCACATCATCGAAAGAGCAAACGCAACACCACCCTGCCGCGTTGACGAAAGGCCATATAGGTACATATGGACCCCGCGCCGATGCTGGCGGATACACGATGCTCACTCGGCGCATCGGTTTACCATGTACCCGCCAGCCGCGTGCGAGCTGCCCGGTCGAACCGGAGACACCCCGTACCGGGCACTGCCTTCTACTTCCCAGCCACCTGATGTGGCGTAATTCATGGCCCTGATCCAGGTCCAGCTCACGAGGCGCGTGCCCGACAGTGGCCGGCTGCTGCCATTCTCGACGATGCGAGCTTCACGGTGCAGGCCGGTGCGTCCCGTGGCCATCATCGGCGCTTCGTTGCGGCGAGTCCACGCTGCTGGAGCGCGCTGGCGGGCTGGACACTGGCGGCGGCAGGCGTGCAGGTGGACGGCCGGTCGCTGTTGCGCGGGACGAGACGGCGTGCCCGCTGGCGGGCCGAAAGTGTTCGATGTTTCGTCCTTCCGGCTGCTGCCGGCCATGACGGCCCTGAAACTGATCGCACTGCCACTGGAGCTGGCCGCTCGCAGGGCACGCCAGGGCTGGCCGAGGCCCTGCTGGCCAGGTCGGGCTGGCCGGAGCAGGCCGCGGGCACCATCCGCGCACGCTCTCGGGCGGCGAGCAGCGGCGATTGGCGCTGGCCCCGTGCCTTTACGCCGTCTCGCGGCTGCTGTTTGCCGATGGGCCGACCGGCAGCCTCGATCATGCCGCGAGCAGGCGCGATCGATCTCTGCTCTTCGAGATGAACCGCGACTTCGGCGCACCGCTGGTCCTGGTGCGCACGATCCGCGCCTGGCCGCCCGTTGCGGCCGCCGGCTGGAAATCGCCCGCGGACGGCTGATCAGATCGAACAGACCAGTCGAGATTTCCGCCTGACGCAAATTCCGTCATTTGAGGGCCATGGGCGGGCCCGGGCGAGGCTCAAGATGCTGGCTTCGAACCGGCCGTCCGCGTCGGCTTACGATGCGCTGCCAGACATCACGGCGCCAGTTGGCTGGTCGCCGGTCAGCTGGCCCGAACCCCTTTGGCCGTCGCGCAGGCCAGCAGCATCTGGGTGCCAGGGCAGCGTAGATGCGGTGATGGCAGATCAGGCCGTCGCGGATTCGTCAAGCTCTGCAGAATGTCGAGTCTGGTCACCATCGAGCGTCTGGCGTATTCCGACCAGCGTATCTCCCGCCACCAGATACTGGCCCGTGCACGGGTACCAGCGCACCAGTTCGTTGGGGGCGGCGATCGAGTGCCTTCTTCCAGAAAAGGCCAGAGATCCGTTCGGCCGCGCAGAATGCCACTGTCCGTGTGCATGATCACCGGCACCAACGGGCTCTCGAACACGTGCGTCGGCATGCAGAGCCGGTCAGGGCGGCCGTATCGCGATTCGGGCGCGATCGTGCCATTGCCGGTGAGATGCGCGTCATGGACGCGTGTCCGCTGTTCCATGGTGTTCTCGAAAGGAGTCGAGCAGGCTGGCGCATATCGAACGTGATCCACCTCCGTGCTGGCCTGAATCCGCGCAGCAACGGGACGCCGTACGCAGCCAGGAGGCGCTTGGCGGGCGCCCCAGCAACCAGCCCGCGGCAGGAGGTGGGCCGCAGGCGCGCCAGTGCTCATGATGGCCGGATACTGCCGCGGGCGCTGCGCGGGCACGCCGCGCGGGCCGGGCTGTGCACCGCCACGCGTTCGCACCGCCCACGACCGTACCGGCTGCTTTACCGCCACAGGCTGCCTGCCAGACGGCCTCGGCCGAGCACTGGGCACGCAGCAGGCCGGCCAGCACGGGCGCCGATGGTTCCGGCCAGCACATCGCCGGTGCCCGCCGTAGCCCGGCACTGGGATGGCGCTAACCAGTGTGATGGCACCAGCGCCCGTCGGGCGTGGCCACCACGGCGCCGGCTCGACAGCACCACGGCATCGAAGGCATGCACGCCAGCTGCAGCGCACTGCCCAGCCGGTCGGTACTGGACCACACTGACCGTAGCACCCCAGCAACCTTGCGAAGCCTCCCAGGCGGATGGGAGGTCATGATGCAGGCCGCCTCGAGCAGCCGGTACCTCGACGACCTGGCGGTTCGTCTTCCGCAACGCTGGCGTATCCATCGTCGCCATCGTGTCACACGACGGATCTGCCGCGAGACGGCGCGGCAAAATCATCGAACGGTGCTTCCGCGAGCATCGAAGCGCTTGCCTGCCGGGCGATTTCTTCGAGCAGGAGCAGGTCGTCATCGTCCGGTAATCGACGATCAGCGGCTCCAGTCCGTCGTCGTCCAGCCATCAGCGGCGCCGGCCCCGCCGTCTTCCGGCACGGGTCGTCGCCGAGGTCATCATCGGTCCGGCTTTCCGGGCCTGCGAAATCATCATCGTTCGGCTTCGGATCGAAGGTCTGCATCCACGCACGCACACGGCACGCACTGGACGGCATGGACGCTGCGGCCGTGCCGGTACTGTCTTCCACGGTGCCGTGACTCGGAAAGCGCCGACGTCCGGCGGCCGGGCGCGGCCGAGAGCGGCATGCATCATCGTCCTCATCGGGCGAAATCGTCATCGGGCCAGTGCGTCATCAGCAGACCGTGCAGCGCCAGCCGGACGTTTCCTCTCCCTGCTCACGCGGCTCTTTGACGCATCGCCTCCATGGCATCTTCATCCGCGGCATCCGGGTCCATGCAGATCCCACAGGTCCTCGGCCAGCAGCCCCAGGGGCATCGGCATCGATCACCACCGGGTGCTGCGCTCTCCAGCGACCACTGCAGCCATTGCCGAGGCGGTATCGTCGCAGCCCAAGGCGCGGCGCGGCACGTTGCCACCCCGGGAAAAGAGGCAAGCAGCGCTTTCCCGCACCATCTTCCGTGGGTCCGTCGCCCTCCGCATCCTTCGCCGGCTTCGGTGCTGGGCCATGATCGCAGAACCGTCTTCCATCTCCGGCATGGGGAAAACAGCTTGCCTCTGCTTCGGCGCCCGGCCAGTCGCAGCGCGCGATCTCCGGCTGCTGCGGTCGAGCGGGGGCAGCATGCGGACGATCCGCCCGTCCGCCAGATAGCGGCCTCTGCGCCGCTACTGCCATGCTGCATCGGCCGCTTCCGATGGTGCCCACCCGGCCGGCACCGGCCATCACGGCTACCGGGCCGCCAGCCTGGCAGCCCCGCCACGCCGCCGCCCCACCGCGAGCACGTCGCCGGCCGATCCCAGCAGCGGGCATCAGGCTCCCGCGGCGGCATCAGCGGCGAAGCGGGCCAGTGGGCAACACTTTACCGGCCCGTCGCGCTACGGCCGCGTACATCCGCACCCGCCGCATCACCACCGGCCGAAGCAGCAGATACACCGGCGCCGGCAAGAACGGGCAGTCACGCCACCCGCCGGCGCAGCTTTCACCGGTCACGAACCAGCTCCGCTTCGGCGGCCCGACCCGACTCGTGGGTACACCGGGCCCGACCTGCGGCCCGCAGCGGCCCGTGTGCGGCGGCTTGTCGGCGATCATCGTCACCGTCTGGCGGGCCATCAGCACCGGCGCATCGTCATCACCCACCGGCACTGCAGATCGGCATCAAAACCGCTGCGACATCGATGGCGTGATGCCGGCACGCGCCCTGGTTGATCCTGCCGCACCAGCGTGGCCAGCGCCCGCACGTGAGGCCTGTCAGACCGATACCGAACAGTCCGTCGATGAGGCGGGCCGAGCGCGGCCAGTGTCTGCCAGCCGCATCCAGTCCACCCGGCGCGCCTGGCCAGCCAGCGGATCCGGCCACACGGCCTCGCGCCCGGCACCCTGGACCAGACGCGTCGCCGCCCGCGGGATCGCGGCTGGACGCCTGGGGATCGTGGCCGGGCTCCCACCCGCACTTCGCGCCTCATGTATGCGTCGGCGACAGGCGGCGCATCGCCGTCGGGCCAGAAACCACGACCGGCAGCCGTGCCAGCCGATGAATGACCTGCCACGTCATCGCAGGCAGCCACCATGCGGCGCGCGAGGCATCGGCAGCCGAAGGTGGCGACTGCTCCAAACGCCACCCCACGGCTTAGAACGCCAGCCCGGCTGCGCCGAGAGTCCAGCCCGCCGCGGCCGCATCACATTGTTGCCTCAGCGCAGCGGGATCGCGGCGCCTGCGCCGTAATCCTGCCACATGGCCAGTGCCACCTGCAGCACGACGGCCGCCCCGGCCGAGGCCATCAGCTCGCCGGGACCGGTTTCTTCCAGCCAGTGCGCCTCAAGCCGCCGGATGGTGGCCGAGGCTCAGCAGGGAGGCCGGCAGCCGCAGGCGAGTGAACGGCAGCGATCGCAGCGCTTTCGCGGTTCGGACGCCAGAAGAGACGCGGAAAACACGCCGAAAAACCGGCAGCGCGCTTCGTCCTGACGCGTATGCCACTGCGGCGATGCGGTCCCGGCGCAGGCGACACGGGCCCTGGGCACGCCGTGAACGCAGACACACAGCCCCTGCCCGGAACGTGCGGGAGGGCGCGTCGAGACGAGGCCGCCTGTCACGTCCGGATGACACGAAAGTCCTCAGCTGACTGAGTCTTCAGGAACAGGGCCGGCAGGGATGCGCGCGTCCAGGTCAGCGCCTGCGAACCGGCCGGCAGGATTCGAGGCCGCACGCGGATCGTGGATACAGGCCACGTTCGGCGCGGGCCTGCGGCACTCGCGCGGCGAGGCGATGATGTGAGCCGCGGTATTGCCTGGCTGACGCCTTTTTCCTTCGCCAGTTTCTGGATGTCGCTGGAAGGCCGGCCGAGGCTGGATGACTTCCAGCCGCTGGTTGAAATATCGTGCTTCGCCCAGAAGAAGCTGGAGGAGTCCTGCACTTACGCATTCGAAGTACGAGGACGATCACGCCGCCCGAGTTGGCGATCACGTCCGGCACCACGGTGATGATGCCGCGGTCGTTGGTACACTTGTCGCCGGACTTGGTGACCAGGCCGTTGGCGCCCTCGACCACCAGCCCGGGCGCTTGACGCGTTCGGCGCGTTTCTCGTCGACCTGGCGCTTCCAGCGGCCGCACCGGATGTCGCAGGGCAGACCCCAGAGGTCTTCCATTGTCGATGGCTTCGGCTTCGTAGCCAAGCCCTTGGCACCGCCGGTTTTCCTGGCGTGCTCGGCCAGGGCGGTGATGTCAGGCACTTGTCGATTTCTTCACCGAACCGGTGTGATCCTGCGGCAATGACGCCTTCGCCGGCCTGCGACGGCAACTCGGCCATCGCCGCCCACGTTGCCGAAGCCCTGCGACCACCTTCGCGCTTCGAGGCGGGATGCGTTCGCGGGCCGACTGCGCGGGTGGTGAAATCACACCGCGCGGCCTTGACCCGCACCGACCAGCAGGCCGCCCAGTTCGACCGGCTTGCCGGTGACGTACGCCGGTGACGGTGGCGCTGGTTGGCGGGTAGGTGTCGTCATCCAGGCCATGATCTGGCCGTGGTGGTGACGGCATCAGGCGCCGTGAACATCGCCCGGTCGGCGATGATCGCCGATCTCGCTGGTGTAGCGGACTGGGTGAGTTTTTCCAGCTCGTTGGCGCGGGTTCTTCGGATCGACGCGGATGCCGCCATGGCGCACCGCCGTAAGGGATGTTAAACCGCGGCGTTCTTGATGGTCATCGCATGCCGAGAGTGCCATCACCTCTTCCAGTGTCACGTCCGGGTGGTGGCGCACGCCGCCCTTGCCGGGCCGCGCGAGACGTTGTGCTGCACGCGGTAGCCCCTCGAAGTGCGCCACGGTGCCGTGTCCAGCTCGATCGAAAGATCGCGATCCGCACGCTTGGGTTTCTTGAGTTTCCGATCCAGTGGCCAGCTGCGAGGTGGGGCGTGACCTGGTCGACCTGTGCCAGATAGGTATCCCAGGGGCTGCGATTGCGGCGTGAGGATACGACGGCTTCGACATGATGTCTCCGTCCATCGCGGTGGTTTGAAAGACCGCGATACTACCGCTGTCCGCGAAATGAAAGCATCGCGAGATCGGACCCATTCGGGGAAGCTGTCTTTTTCTGGCACCGCGTTTCTGGTACACGGCGGTGCAGCGCCCGGTTCGTCCGCGCGCCGGCTTCGGCATGTTGCCGGCAGACGCCGATGACTGCCGACAGACGCGCCGGATGCTGCGTTCCTGATGCACAGTGCTTGCCCAGGCTGGCGCTTTTGCCGGACGACGCCAGCACCGGCAGCGGCACGGCGGGCGGGCGCTAGGGCGATGTCATGAACCCATCATCCCGCGCTCACTGGGCGTGCAGGACAAGGCGGCGGGGCCGCAGAATCGCCAGCGGCGTCAGAGCACCGCCAGCGAGTCGGTCGTACGCGACGTCTGCGTGGTTTCCTCCGGGCTGGCAATACCCTGAATCCATTGGGAATTTCCACGCGGGTATCGGGCAGCGCACACCGCGAGGAAAGGGCGATGCGGGACCGGACGTCATGACGACGCTCTCTAATCCCCCGACTTTGCAGAGTTTGCACACACACCACGGTCCGGATCCATGAGCGCCACGTCAAACGCTGCCCGCGGGCAGAGCTGAGCCTTCCGCGCCCAGGCTGCTGCGCACGGCTGCGCATCGGCAGGAAACATCAGCATCGGGGACCGAATGGTTCTCACCCTCGCCATCCGGCACCGGGTCAGGCGCACCCGGCAACACCGGCCGCGCAGCGACGCAGCGGGCACGGCAGCGGCTTACAAGGCGCACCACACGAGCCACCACCCATGCTGCCGGACGGGATCGCCGCAACACCGCTCGAAAGGCGACCGGCTGGCGCCTGCAGCAGCTGGTCGACGGCCAGCCCGCGCACAGCCGACGGCAAACTTTCGCCCAGCGTTCCCTCTGCGTCACGGCCCGGCGGGGCACGCTGTCACCCTGGTCGTCACGCCATCGACATCCTGCAGCATGCGGGTTTTGGCGACGTATTGACGCATCGAGCGCGGCATCCGCTGCAGCTGGGCTTCAGGCACGGCCTGCTGGGCGGCAGCGAGCGGAGACTATCCGAGCCGAACGCACTCGCGCAGCTGGCCGCGCCTGCCTGCACGACCCGACCAGGCCGAGGCTGGTTCACCCAGGCTTACCGGACGGCAGGCTCTTTTGCCGAACACGCCCCGTGCCGCTGCCCGCGGTGCCCCTGGGCGATGACGCCGGCGCCGCACTGCGCGAGCCGCCAACACCACCTGGGTCTCTGGCCCTGTCGGCCGACGGGATCGACTATCTGGCGCTACCGGCGGCCCTGGGCGCTGACCCGACCGATGTCGAGCTGATGGTATGTTCGCGCAGGCGACTCCGAGCACTGCCGCCACCAAAGATCTTCCAACGCCGATTTCGTCATCGACAGCGGCCAGCCGCGGAAAAATCCTGTTCAAACGATCCGCGATACGCTACGAAGGCCCATCCGCGAGGGGCACCGTGGTGGCGTGTTCCGACAATGCCGCCATTCTCGAGGGCGGCACGCGCGAAACTGGGCGCGATCCGTGCCACCGGCCAGCCGCTGGAGCCGATACCCCGGTGCACCGCCTGCTGAAGGTCAGAGCCGCGCAATCGCACCGCCATCGCCCCGCGCGCGGCCACCGGCAGCGGCGGCGGGTCCGTGACGAGGGCGCCGCGGCCGCGGCGGCTGCCCGCGCCACGGCCTGACCGGCTTCACCGTCTCGAACCTGCGCATTTCCCGGCTGGGAACAGCCTGGGAGGCGACCCACGCCGACTCGCCGCTGGCCACACCGCTCTCGATCACGATCGAGGGCCGCTGGACGGCGCCGCTCAGCCAACAGCGGTTTCGGCCGTCCGGAACCTGCTGGGCTATTTCCGGACCTTTCGAAACACCGCTGCAACCGAAGCATGCTGTCGTGGCGCTGAGCGGCACGGTCGCGCTACTGCTGGCGCACGGCGGCAGGCAGCGGCGCGGCAGGCAGGCGGAAGCGGGCGGCGGAACACAGGCGAACAACCGCCGGAAGAACAACCGGCACGAACGCCACCGCCGCCGGACGGCGCGCAGGCCGGAAGGGGCCGCTGTCGTGCAGAACGGCGACGTCTCCGCCCCTGTCGCTGGGGTTATCACAAACCCATCGCGTCGCCGGTGGCGTGGAGCTCGGTGGATGCCTGCCGCAGACAAACGCCCGCTGCCGGCCCGGCACCCTGATGGTGCGGCTGGGCGGTCGGGCTATGCGCATCGCCTGGGCGGCGGGGCCGCCTCCAGCATGGGCGTGGGCGGCAATGCCGCCAGCGAGCTGGACTTTTGCTGCCTCGGTGCAGCGCGCATGACGTGGAGCGCCGCGCGCAGGAAGTCATCGATGCCTGCCGCGCCGTGGGCGAGCACAACCCGATCCTGTCCATCCACGACGTGCGCGCGCTCAATACCTTCCGGAACTGGCGCACGACGCCGGCAAAGGGCCGATTTCGACCTCTCCCGCCGGTGGCCGGGAAGCGGCATGTCGCGGCCGAGATCTGGTGCAACGAGTCGCGGGAACGCTATGTACTGGGCATCGATCCGGCACGTCTGCCCGAGCTGCCAGGCCCTGTGCGCGCGCGAGGCTGCCCGATGGCCGTGGTCGGCACCGTCACCGGCGCGAAACACCTCGAAGCTGGCCGGCGGGTGAGGCCCTGCGTGGACATCGACATGAGCGGTGCTGTTCGGCAGAGTCGCCGAGCTGCGCCGCGAGCGGGCCAGACCCCGCAGCCGGCGAGACTCGCGGCATGGAACTGGCCGAACTGAACCTCGACACGCTGGCCGTGCGGATCCTGCCAGCTGCCGGCCGTGGCCAGCACGAGCTTCCTGATCACCATTGCCGACCGGACCGTCGGGGAGGCACTGTCAGTGCGACGGCGATGATCGGCGTGGCAAGGTGCCGGTGACGACTGCGCCAGTGGGTCCTGCTGGACTGCCGCAACCACCACGGCGATGCACTCTCCGTGGGCGAGCGCACGCCGGTGGCCGTGCTGGATGCCGCCGCGCACCTCGCGCCAGCCATTGCCGAATCGCTGACCAGCTGCTGTCGGCCGTGCCGGACGGCTGCGCCAGACGAGGCTCTCCGGCCAGCTGGATGGCCAACGCCGGCGCACCGGAGCAGGACGCCGCCCTCTACGCCGCCGCGCGGAGCTGCCAGCCGGCTGTGCCATCGATCTGGTGCATCCGGCATCCCGGTGGAGCAAGGATTCGCTGTCCATGCGCGCCCGCTGGCTAACGGGATGGTCACAGAGCACGTGGAAGTCCGGCTCGCCCGTCTCGCTGATCGTCACCGCCCACACGGTCAGTCGGCGTGCGCCGTGCGCTCACCCGGATCAGCGCCGACCTGCAGACCTGCTTCGTGCTGGTCGATCTGGGTGCTCGAAAAGCAGCCAGCGCCTGGGCGGTTCGGCACTCGCGCAGGAATCACCGGCCGCACCGGCGATGCCGCGGATCTGGACGATCCGCAGCTGCTCGATCCGGCAGCTGGGATGCCGTGCGCGAGGCGCAGGCCCAGAGGCCTGCTGCTGGCCTACCGACCGCTCCGACGGCGGCCTCTTCGCACCGCCTGCGAGATGACTTCGCCGGCCACTGCGGCGTGTCACTGCAGCTCGACATGCTGACCATCGACCCGTTCACGGCGTGCCGGCGACTTCAAGATCGCACCGAGCAGGTGGCCGAGCTGCGCCAGGCCGGGTGCTGCGTGCCCTGTTCAGCGAGGAGCCGGGCGTGCTGCTGCAGACCACCCGTGCCCAGCGCGACACCCTGCTGGGCCTGTTGCGCGCCCACGGCCTGTCGGTGCACTCGCACGTGGTGGGGCGCCCAGCATCCGGACACCATCGGGGTCACAACGACGGCAAATGCCTGCTGAGCCTGCCGCGTACCACGCTGGCAGGCGTGGTCGAGACCAGCCATCGCATCGCCAGCCTGCGCGACAATCCGGCCTGCACGGCCGAAGCCTTTGCGCTGGAAGGGCCACCCGCGACGAGCCCGCACCGCTGGCTCGGGTGCACCTGTCCGACGCCTCCCGCGGGCCTGGCTGGCACGCATGCCGGTTCCGGCGGTTGGCGGCAAGCGGCCGCGCGCGTGGCCTCACTGCGCGAGCAGGCGTCAACAACCAGCGCGAAATGGCGGCGGCCTTCGACCTGGCAGCTTCGACGCCTTCGACGTGCGCATGAGGCGACCTGATCGCCGGCCGCCACGATCTGGCACCTTCCGGGCACTGGTGGCCTGCGGCGGCTTCTCCTACGGCGATGTGCTGGGTGCCGGTGCCGGCTGGGCGCGCACCATCCTGTTCAGCCCGCAGCTGGCCGTGCCTTTGCCGCCTTCTTTGCCCGCCCCGACACACTGTCGCTGGGCGTGTGCAACAACTGCCAGATGCTCTCGCACCTGAAGGGGCTGATTCCGGGGGCCGACGCCTGGCCGCGCTTCGTACGCAACCGTTCCGAGCGGTACGAGGGCGCCTGTCAACAGTGAAAATCTATCTTCCCCTCCCCTGTGGCTGGACGGCATGGCCGGTGACCGGCTGCCCATCGTCGTCTCGCACGGCGAGGGCAGAGCCATTCGGCCTGGACGGGCAGGGGTGGCGATGCCGACACGAGCACCACCGAGCACTGGCCGCACGCATGGCTGCCGCCCGCGGCGCTGGGCTTCGTCGATGGCCTGGGCCAGGCCACCGAGACCTATCCGCTGAACCCCAACGGCTCACCGCAGGTGACGAGCTGCCAGCGCCGACGCGCCGCACCATCGTAGTGATGCGCACCCCAGCCGGGTATTCCGTCTGGCACGCAGTGGTCGTGGGCACCGCGCGAGCTGCGCGACAGCGGCCTGGATCACTCGCCGTGGATGCGTCTGTGGCACAACGCGCGGCGAGTTCCGGGTGTGGATGCCCTCCGGGCGGCGGGATCGGGATGAAGCACCGCAGAGGAATCTCTGCACAAATCTGCGGGCGCTCTGGACCCCCGAACCGGGATGAGCGCCTGAACATCATCTGTCGGCAAAAGGCTGACCGTAGCGCCAGATAAGATCCTCCGGCTCCACGCCCGCTGCAGCCGGCGCGTGTAAACGGGCCGGATCCACGGCCCGGCGCAGTGCGGCCTCCACCACCGGGGGCTCGCCGCAGGCGTCGGCCACGATCATCTCGGCGCCGATGGCGGCATGCAGCGCCCCGCCATGCCGGTCAGGATGTGCGGCCCACCCGCCGCGGCACCGGCGGCCGGTCGTTGCGCGCCAGCGCATCGGCCTGCGCATCAATGGCACGGGTCGGTGCCCGGCCGATCATCGGCGGAGTTGTCGCGCAGCTGCAGCCGCTCGCCGACGGCCCTGCAGCCACGATTCGGGGCGCGACAGATGAATCCTGCAGCGCGTCGTCATCCCATGCCCGAGGAGCAGCACCTCGCTGTGAGGTGGAGCCCTGCGCGGCAGTGCTCATACGACATTTCACGGCCGGTACCGGCGCCTTTGCACCTGCCTTCCCCGGCATCAGGCGCATCCGGAGCAGCCGCGTTCGCCGGACCCGGCCGGTACGCAGCGGCGGGCAGCACCCGGTGTCAGCCAGTGCCGATGGGCCTCTGTCCGAACGCAGCCAGAAGCTCCCGGCCGCGTCAGTACGGACCTTCCGCCCACCATGGGCAACAGGGCAGGGTGGCCGGGTCCCTCATCCAGGGGGCCACCGTCGGCCCGGGCCGTCCATGCACAGGCGGCACTCAGGCGCAGCCGGCATGATCGGCCTCCTGCATGCCCGCCAGCGCAAAACTGTCCAGCTGGCAGGCCAGCACCACGACATCGGCGGGCCAGCAGCGCACCAGCCGTGTCGAGCACCTACCAGCCAAGTGCTGGCGCGTCCTTCCGGATCCGCCCCTGCTTTCGCCCAGCCGGACCAGTGCACCTGCGGCCGCTGCCGTACCTGCTGCCACCAGCGTGCCGGCGACACCGCCGCACAACCGGGGAACCAGATGCCGGCCTGCGCAGGCTGCCCCGGGCACATCGGGTGGCGGCTCATCCTGCACCGTACAGGATCCCTGGCCGGCAGGGGCCGGTCCGGCGCGACTGCCACCATCACAGGGGTGGCTGCCATCGGATGGGCAGCAGCCAGCCAGACCTGCGCCACCGGGGCACCACGTGGGCCACGCAGCGTGCGGCCCGCGCGGCGGCCATCGCGCGCCGCCCGCAGACCTCGAGCTGGCGCCAGATCGGCTGCCGGCCCGGCCCACCAGCGGGCATGCTGCCACCGCCGCCACCAGCAGCCGGCTGCGCAGATCGAAAATCCGGCGTGAGTGCCGGATGCTGGGCAATCAGCGGCAACCCAGCCACCGCACCGCCCAGCCGGTCACGGGCCTCCAGCACTCGTCACCTGCCAGCCCCGGCGGAAAACGCCTCGGCCAGCGCACAGCCCGCCAGTCCACCGCCAATCACCACCACATGCTGCATCCTGAATCCTCGCTGTCCGGGCACGAAGCATCCGCCACACCAGCGGGACCTGCACCGCCACCCGATCCGTGCTGAGTCTTTCATGGTTTACCCGAGCGCAGACACGGCAGCCGTGCAGGCGCGTGCGGGCAGCCGTCCTGCAGTCGTCACGCGTTTCTGCGCCGCCGACCGGGCGCGGCCTGCAAAAGGCCCTGGGGAGCCTCTGCAAAAGCCCTGCGGCACTTCGATTAGCGTTTCCCGGGGCGCATTCATATTCCAGGACCATTCCAGGGGCCTATACTGCCATGGATCGTGCCAACGTCACGGTTGTCGATCACCGCTGGTCCAGCACAAACTCACCCTGACGCCGGGCCGAAACCAGCACCGCCAACTTCCGCCGCCTGCTGGGCGAACTGAGCGCGCTGCTGGCCTGAAGTGCTGCGCGACATGCCGATGCACGGGAGTCACCATCGAAACCCCGCTGGAGACCATGCAGTCCCGCCTGATCGACGGCGAAGCTGTGCCTGGTCTCGATCCTGCGGGCCGGCAGCGGCATTCTGGACAGTTTTCTCGCCATCGTGCCGGGCGCCCGCGTCGGTCATCGGCCTGGTACCGCGACGAAAACCCTGCAGGCCGTCGAATACTGCTCCCAAGATGCCACCGGGCTGGACGAGCGTGACGTGATCGTCGTCGATCCCATGCTGGCCACCGGTCACTCGGCCGTGGCGGCCGTCTCGCGCATCAAGGAAACGAGCCGCGCTCGATCAAGTTCGTCTGCCTGCTGGCGGCCCGCGGAGCATCGACACCTTCGAAGGCCCACCCCGACGTGCCCGTCTTCACCGCAGCGGTGGACCGCTGCCTGAACGATCACGGCTACATCCTGCCCGGCCTGGGCGATGCCGGCGACCGGATATTCGGTACCAAATGACCCACAGGTTCCCGCATGACCGCAGAACAGCAGATTCGACTCCGATCTCTTCGTCATCGGTGGCGGTTCGGGGGCGTGCGCGCCGCCACATCGCAGCCCAGCATAGCGCCCGCGTGGGCAGTGCCGAGGGAGCTTCCGCTGGCGGTACCTGTGTCATTCGTGGCTGCGTGCCCAAAAAGCTGCTGGTGTTCGCCTCACGCTTTCCGCAGGGTTTGCCGAAAGCCGCGGCTTCGCTGGGAAGTGCCGGAGGTCCATCTCGACTGGAAGAAACTGGTGGCCGCCAAGAATGCCGAAATCACCCGCCTGGAAGGGCCTATTCGGGCAACCTCGACAAGGCCGGTGTCCAGCGTTTTGCCGGTTACGCCCGCTTCCTGGGCTAACCAGCGGAAATCACCACGGCCGACGGCAGGAAAAGCCGTCGGCAGCAGGGACATTCTCATTGCCACGGGCGGTGAGCCGGTCATGCCGGACGACCTGCCCGGCGTGGAACTGGCCATCAGCTCCAACGAGGTGTTCGATCTGCCCGAGTTTCCCCGTCGCATCGCCGTGGTGGGGAGGCTACATCGGCGTCGAGTTTGCCGGCATCTTCAGCGGGCTGGGCGCACAGGTCACTGAGATCCACGCGGGCCACGCGTACTGCGCGGTTTCGACGTGCAGATGGCCGACCTGATCGTCGAGGCCTACCGCGAGAGGGAGCATCGACATGCGGATGAACACCACCCTCCAGCGGCTGGACCGCCAGCCCGACAGCAGCATCCGCATCACCCCTGCACGATGCAGCACACTCGACGTGGACCAGGTGCTGATCGCCACCGGCCGCCGTCCGGCCACGCGCAACCTCGGCACGGAGAACGTGGGCGTGAAACCGGCAAACAGGGCGAGATCATCGTCGACCGGCTCTCGCGCACCAATGTGCCGGGCATCTACGCGGTGGGCGATGTCACCGGCACCGTGGCGCTGACGGTGGCCATCCGCCAGGGCCATGCCTTTGCCGACACCACCTTCGGCGAAAAAGCCTGGGTGGCCGATCTGGACTTCCCGACCGCCATCTTCTCGACACCGGGCTGGGCACCGTGGGGCTCAACGAGGGCAGGCCGTCGAGCGTTATCCGCTGGTCGATGTCTACCGCACCAGTTTCCGTACGCTCAAGGCCACCCTGTCGGGCACGCAGGAACGCGTGCACCAGAAAATCCTCGTCGATCCCTGTACCGACAAGGGTGCTGGGTGTGCAGCTGCTGGGCCGGATTCGGCCGAGACCGTGCAGATCATCGCCACACTGATGCGCATGGGCGTGACCAGCGCGACCTCGACTGGAACCATGCCGCTGCAGCAGCGCCGAGGAGCTGATGACGATGCGCACCCGGCCACCCGGCACCGCCGGCATCTGCACCGGCAGAAGGTGCTCTGCAGGACTGCTGAGCCCCGGATCCGGCCATGGCGTGTCCGGCACGCGCACAGCCGACCGGCGAGTCGGCTGCCGTCGAACGAGATGAGACGGCAGCCGGCGGTTCGTCGACTGCTGGCATTCTCGCGGGGCGGGGAATTCCGGAAACCGGGCATGTGGTGTCATGGCGGCAAAAGACACCCCCATTGCCGGTGGCATCCGGGATTTCCTGCGGGAGTCTCCAGCCGGGCCAGCAGGCAGCACGGGCGACCTGACCGGAGAACTCCCAGGGGCCTCAAAAAAGTCTGCCAGCGCCCTGGTCCCAGGACTTTCCGGAGGCTCCCGAGCCCCTCAAGCCATACCAGGAGCCCCTGTGCCAACCACCGGTACCGAGATCGAAGCCAGACACCTGCAAATCCTGCGGGATGTTCGCCAGCCCATCCTCTTTTTGCGCTGAGCCGGAGCTTCCGCAACGCCTACGTCGCCGTGGTGGACCAGCTGGTCAGAGCAGATCGTGCTCGAAACCTCCTGGGGAGCAGCAGGACCAGCTCAACGCCTCGCTCGACCTGCTGCGCAACGGCAAAGGCCAGCATCGAGCAGCAGTTCGAAACCGCCTGCGCCCGCAACTGGAAGCGCCGTACCGGCGTCTCGGCCGATGAGAAACTCGTACAGCATGCCGGAGGCCCGTCCTGCTGAGCGACGAACCGCCCACTGCGTCTCGTCGACGACGACACCATGCGCGACCAGCTGCTGGTCGCCGCATTCGGCCCGTGCCCGCCGCCGCATGGACGAGGAACGGCCGATGGCCTGCGTGCGCGCTTCGGCGCACTGCTGGGCCAGGACTGGTTGCCGAAAAGCGAATATCCGATCGCGCGGACATCATCTTCGAGCCTGCGCGAGATCTTCCCTGCACCACCGGGACAGACACCGCGGCAGAACGCCGGTACCGCCTCGTTCCTGCTGGACCTGTTCGACTGCCAAACTGACGGTCGAACTGGTCGAGACCTATCGGGATGTCAACCGCCAGCTGATCGCTCGCGGCGTGCTGCCCGAGCTGCGCTACAGCATTGCCAAAATCGCGCGGTGCCCAGCAGGCCGGCGCCTTCGGGCAGGAAGGCGAGGGCAGTGCGACGGAGGACGCCCAGGGCGAAGGCGGCTCTGGCCGGGCAGGGGGCGCGGGCGGCGCTCGCGGCCTGGGTGCCAGTCGAGGGTCTCCGAGGCCGAACTGGGCCGGTGGGCCGACCAGATCGGCACCGTGGACAGCCCTGAGCGGTCGGCTTCGCTGGCCCAGGCCACCCCGCTATCTGGCCGATCCGCGCAACTTCGGTCAGGATGGCCAGGTGGCCGCCCACCGGCAGGCTGCCTCCGACCAGCTGATGGCCGTACTCAACGAGCTGCAGGCCCGTACCGAGGAGGCCAACAGCCCCGAGGACATGGGCGTGCTGGTTCAGGAAGTGCGCCAGCAGTCGTCGGCCGCCGCGCAGTCGCACGGCACACCGCTGGACCGGCTGATCGTCGAAACCGTGGCCCAGGTGTTCCAGCACGTCTACGAAGACGACGCCATTGCCAACGCCATCAAGCAGCAGCTGCTGCGCCTGCAGGTGGCCGCCTTCAAGGCCGCCCTGATCGACGCCAGCTTCTTTGCCCGGCCCGACCACCCAATGCGCCGCTTCGTCGACCGGCTGGCCGAAATGGGTTCGGATCCGGACTTCGAGACGGAACCCGGCTCGCCACTGGTCAACGCCACCGAAGCGCTGGTCACCTGGGTGCTCAACTTCGAGCGCGAACTGGTGGTGATTGCCGAGGCGCGGACCGCACCGAGAAGATCATTGCCGAGGAAACCGCCCGCCGCGACGAACGCCTGCAGAAAGATCGCCGAAGCCGCCAGCCGTGCCGAACGCATCGACCTGCTGCGCCAGGAAATCCGTCAGGCATGCGTACCCGCATCGGTGCCGGCGGCGTGCCGGAATCCATCCAGCACTTTGCCGAACACGCCTGGACCGGGAGTCATCGTGCGGCTGCGCGACGAAACCGGCGAGCTGCCCGCTCGACGAGGCCCGTGCCCAGCGCGTGCTGGAAAACCCTCATCTGGAGCGTTCAGCCCAAGAAAGCCACGGACATCAAGGAGCTGGCAAAGACACTGCCACAGCTGATTGCCGACCTGTCACGCGGACTGGCCTTCATCGCCATGCCCAGCAACGAGCGCGGAGGCGTTCTTCAAGGAACTGATGGCCACCCATGGCAAGGTGATCGAACAGAGCAAGCACCAACCAGCGAGCAGTACCGGCCAGACCATCACGGCGAAGCATGGCGCCACGGGCCGGGCAGGGCAGCCAGGGCACCGGCCACGCAGGCACACGCGCACGCCCATCCGCCACGGCGCCTGCAGCCTCCCAGACACGCCCGGCAGGGCACCATGGCTGCTGCAGCCAGCCGGACACAACCGGCCACCGGCGCGTCGGCCACCACCCAGGCACACCAGACGACCGCCGCACCAGCCACCGCCCAGGCACCAGACGACCACCGCACCGGCCACCGGCCCGATGCGCACCGGCAGCGCACCGGGTTTCGGCCATCGCTGCCTCGCCCAGCCTGGCAGCCTCGACGGCCCGTGCCGCAGGTACCATGGCAGGCCCGGCCACCCGGCCGATATCCGACGGCAGCACGCTGCAGGCTGCACAGCCGGCAACCACCGGCGGCACACCCGGTGTCGCAGATGACCGATCCGGCCTGGGACGAAATCACCCGCAACCGGCTGGCCCACGGCGACGAGGATCGAACGCGACATCGACGGTGAGACACGCCGCTACAAGCTGGGCTGGGTCAGCCCGTCGGCCACCGTGTACATCTTCTCGCGCTATCCGCGCGAGCACTGGACGGTCAACCGTCGCCAGCTGCACGAGCTGATGGTGGCCCGACAGGTTCGCGTCGTGCGCAAGCCTGCTTCCACGGCAGCGGCCATCGACGCGCTGCAGGCGGCCTGATGCGGATGACCTGATGCAAATGATGGGCCTGACGAGGATGCTGCGCGGTCCTGTCGACGCAAAGTGTCCCCTGTACATCCAAGGGTTTCGCTGGGGACGCATGCGCTCGATCACGGGCGGTACCTTTGCAGCAGCGTGGCGAGGGTACCGCCCGCCGAGTTTCGGCGGTCGCCGCAATGAACTTCAGCCTGCATACCTATCACTGTAACTACAAAACGCAGGGTACAATATGCGACATGGACTTCGAATCAGCGAGAAGGCCAATGCCAGCGAAAAAGAGAATATCGTGAGAATGACGCTTGACCTGAGCAAGCCGCCACCACCCTCTGACACCCGCGCAGAAGGCCAGGCTGGAGGCGCTCGCGGCCATGCCAGATGACGACATCGATTACAGCGATGCCCACCGATGCCGGACGACACGGTCCGGGTGCGTGCTGCAGCCTCCCGCGAACCAAACAGCGATCACCTTTGCGGCTGGATGCAGACATCCTCGATTACTTCAAAGCACGGCAGCCCGGTACCAGACCCGCATCAACGCCGTACTGCGTGCAGACGTCGATGTGCACAACAAGGTTGGGGGTTGAAGGGCATGAGGGGCGACGCGATGGGTGTTGGCAGATGCGGTTGAGGCCGAACTCAAGTGCGCGCTGGCGTCGGCCGCCTCACCCGCCCTGGCGAACTCGCTGCGGCGCTACTTTCGAGTCGACGCAGACGCGCTGGGGGTTTCAGAATACTGAGGTGATCAAGCTGGCTGGAGTCGCCTTCGCCCAGCACCGCGGCCCGACGGCCGAGGATTGGCTGGCGCGTGCCGAGCGCTTCGCCCAGGATCATACGTATCACGAGTATTTCATCATGGCCTCGGCGCTGGTGGCGAAAGTGCGCGCGTGGCCTGGATGACGAGACGGCCGCCTGCTGAAGCGCCTGCAAAGTCTGCGCTGGAACGCTATGTGAGCAACTGGGCGCAATGCGATGACCTTTGCATCAAAACCGCTGTACGTGTATCTGCAGCGGCGTCCGCAGCTGCTGGAGCGTATCCACGACTGGGGAACGTTGCCAGGCCCGTGGTGCCGGCGCGCCTCGAATGTGGCGCTGATCAGTTCGTGGGCCGTAGCCCCGACGTCGATCAGTAGCATCATCAATTTGACATAATACTGATTATGCGAAATATGGTACTATCATCCCGCCACCCGGGTTCACCGGGATCGCTGCACACGCCCGCCCAATCCACGCCCTCCATTGCTGGCGCTTCTTGGCAGGAAAAACATAACGCAACTTTCGTTTAACATCGTGGTCTCGTGCCATACACCGCCTGCGGGGCGTCTCGGTACGCCGCTCTGCCGTGCGGGTTGCATGTTCCCCAGCCCCTGCATTCAGACTCCCTGCGCCATGATTACCGTCCCGTCGCCGTCTCCTGCTGGCCATGTCCGCTGCCCTGGTCGCTGCTGCCTGTGCAAATCCTCCGACGCGCCCGGCCCCGGGCAGCGAAGCCGGCAAGGCAGCCGCGCCCACACATCGGTCATCGGCCTGGACGACAACTTCCCGCCCATGGGCTTTCGGGACGAAAGAACCAGCTGGTCGGCTTCGACATCGACTTCGCCCGTGAAGCAGCCAGCCGCATGGGCATCGAGGTCGAGTTCAAAGCCCATCGACTGGAACGCCAAAGGAAGCCGAGCTGATCGGCAAGCGGGTCGATGCGCTCTGGAACAGGCTGACCATCACCGGAAGCGCAAAGCAGAACATCGCCCTCACGCAGCCCCTACGATGACCAACCACCAGATCATCATCGTGAGCGCCGGCTCGCCCATCACGAACAAAGGCCGGCCTGGCCCGGCAGGGTGGTCGGCACGCAGGATGTGCGCAGCGCGGTCGATGCCATCGAGAAGCGACGAGGCCACGCTCAAATCCATGAAAACCCTCAAAAATACGGTGACAACGTGTCGGTGCTGCTGGATCTGGATGCCGGCCGCCTGGATGCGGCCGTGCTGGACTGAGGTGGTCGGCCGCTCACATCGCCAAGCCCGATGCCTACGTGGTGCTGGACGACAACTTCGGCACCGAGGAGTACGGCGTGGGCCTGCGCAGGACGACAGGCGCATGCGGCAGAAGCTGGGCGCTGCCATCGACGCCATGAAAAGGATGGCAAGCGCCGGCGAAATCTCCACCAGATGGTTCGGCAAGAACATCATCCAGTGATGCACGTGCCGGGGGCTGCACGGCACCTCGGCGCCCGCCGCAAGGCCCCTCCACCACCCTGCTTCCCCGACCTTCCTGACAGGCCGTTCCGTCTTGGATCCATTCTTTCCCTTCTCGGACCACTGGGTGAAGGCTCGCTGGTCTCGCTGCAGCTCTTTTTCATCACGCTGCTGCTGTCCATCCCGCTGGGCGTGGTGCTGGCGCTGATGCGCCTGTCCCGCCATCGCTGGCTGGGGCTGGGTGTCAGCGGCCATCTGTGGCTGATGCGGGGCACGCCGCTGATGCTGCAGCTGCTGTTCATCTACTATGCGCTGCCGCTGCTGCCGGGTGGCGGCATCAGCTGCCGGATTTTCCGGCGGCCGTGGTGGCCTTCGTGCTGAACTACGCCGCCTACTTCGCCGAAATCTTCCGGGCCGGCATCCAGTCGATCGACCGGGGCCAGTATGAAGGGGCCAAGGTGCTGGGCATGAGCTATCCGCAGACCATGCGCCGCGTCATCATGCCACAGGTCATCCGGCGCATTCTGCCGCCGCTGTCCAACGAGTTCATCACGACTGGTCAAGAGACACCTCGCTGATCTCACGTGCTGGCCTCAACGACCCTGCTGCGGGCGCGCCGTGGCATCGTGCAGCGCGATTTCACCATCACCCCGTTCATCGTGGCGGCCGTGTTCTATCTGCTGATGACGCTGCTGCTGACCTGGATGTTCCAGTCTCTCGAAAAACGCTATGCCAGCCATGACGCCTGAGTCCACGACCGCCCTGCCCGGCTCTTCGATGGTGGTGGCCCGCGACCTGCACAAGCGTTTCGGCGCCCTGCAGGTGCTGGGCGGGGTGTCGCTGCACATCGACCGCGGCGAGGTCATCGCGCTGATCGGCCCGTCCGGCTCGGGCAAGAGCACGCTGCTGCGCTGCCTCAACCATCTGGAAATCATCGACCGCGGCGAAATTCTCATCGCCGGCGAGAAGCTGGTCGACACCGACACCCAGGGCCGCGCGCGCTATATACCCGAGGCCGAGATCCGTCGCGTCTGCCGGCGCATGGGCATGGTGTTCCAGCATTTTCAATCTGTTCCCGCACTTCACGGTGCTGGAAAACCTCATCGAGGCCCCCGTCACCGTCAAGGGGATGAAGCGCGACGAGATCGTGCCGCGTGCCGAGGAGCTGCTGCGCAAGGTGGGCCTGCTGGACAAGGCTGGTGCCTACCCCAACCGGCTATCGGGCGGCCAGAAGCAGCGGTGGCCTGCCCGGGCACTGGCCATGGACCCGGACATCATGCTCGTTCGACGAGCCCACCTCGGCACTCGACCCGGAGCTGACCGGCGAGGTGCTGCGCACGATGCGCCAGCTGGCCCACGAACACATGACGATGCTGGTCGTTACCCACGAAATGGCCTTCGCCCGCGAGGTGGCCCATCGGGTCTGCTTCATGGACAAGGGGCAGATCGTGGAGGAGCGCGCTGCCCGCGCCTTCTTCGAGAACCCGCAGCACGAGCGCGCGCGCGCCTTCCTCGAACAAGTGCTGTAGCAGCCATCGCCCTTCGGCGCGCGTATCAGCTACCACCCCACGCGGTCGGCACACAGGCCGTAGAGCGTCACCTCGTGGTGGTCCACCTGAAAGCCGGGCGGCACCTCCATGCCCTGCAGGCTGCCCGGGCAGCCGTGGATGTCGAACACCTTCTGGCAGCGCGTGCACTGAAAATGGTGGTGGTGATGGGCGTGGGCGTGCAGGCTCTCGTAACGTGGGCTGTCGCCCGGCAGGGCCACAGTCTTGATCAGTTCCTCGGCCAGCAGGTCGCGCAGCGTGCGGTAGATGGTGGCGATGCTGAGCGAGGGAATGGCCTCGCGGCCCGCCTGCAGAATTTCCTGCGGCCCCAGCGGCCGTTCGGACTCGTCGATGACCCGCAGGATCTCGGTGCGTTGTCGGGTCACGCGTTTCATACGGATGGCACCCTCCGGCAGCAGCTGTACTGCTTCCGATTATAGTGTCTCCCTAGGGGTGTCGGCCTCCGGCTCGCCGGCAGCAGCACCGCTGGCGGGGGCCAGCACGGCCAGCACACCTTCGAAGGCGATGCGGTCGGCCTGGGTCATCCGCTCCGGAAAAGCGCTGCCATTCTGCTGCCGAGGGCAGCAGGAACACCTCTTCCCAGACAGAGGCCCCTCCCGCCACCGGCATCTGCCGCAGCTGCCAGCGGGAAGCGCCGTTGCGCAGGCGGCTTTCGCGCATCCCCTGCATCGCACGCTGGAATGCGGCTTCCTGCCCGCGCGGACACGATAACCCACGCTCACCCGATAGCGGCCATCCGGCATCTCCATGGCTGCCGGCCGGGAGAACATCACCGCCCTGCCCGTCCATGGTGTCCAGCTGGCGCACCATGTAGTCATCGGCCGTCACATCCTCGTCCGTACCCAGCCGCACCGGCAGACGCCGTGCCAGTACGGCAAAGACGGCCAGCAGCACGGCCGACGCGATCAGCACCTGCTGCAGGCCACTCACGTTCACCACGGCCCCCAGAAGGGCGCCCAGTGCCGGTCCGGCCTGCACGGAAATCTGGTTGTTGGCCACGGCGCGGGCACGGACCCACGCCGGCGCAATGCTCTGGGCCACCGTGGACAGGCCCGCCAGCACGCCCACCCACGCCATGCCGGCCAGAAGGTGCCCACCACGGCCTGGGGTGCCCAGCGCGACAGCCCCACCGTCAGGCTGGCTGCACTCCAGAACCACAGGGAACCCGCACGATGCGTCCGGCACCGGGCCCCTGGCGCAAGCGCGGCAGCCACAGGGCCGGGCCACGGCACCGAGCCCAAAGGTGCTGTACAGAAAGCCACAGCCGTCGGCCGCCAGACCCAGACGCTGCTGCCGCCAGCGGGAACATCGCCCACAGGGGCGGCCGCACAAGCAGAAGGCAAAGTTGACGATGAGCGCCGCCCGCAGCACGCGGGCATGGCCGGCAAAGCGCATGCCACTGCGGATGCCGGCCCACAGGGTTTCGCGGCCCGTGCTGTGCAGGCCGGTGGCTGCGGCGGCAGTGCCCGCAGGGCGGCCGGCAGCATCGGCAGGGAAGAAAGTGCGCCGCCGCCATCACGGCCAGTCCTTCGACCGAGCGTGGCTGCGATCAGGCCAGCCAGCGCCGGCCCCGACCGAACGGCATTGAAGGCCACGGGAACCCAGCGCCACCGCCTTGGGCAGCAGCGGGCGCGGCACCAGGCCATTGATCGAAGCCTGCTGTGCCGGCTGGTAGAAGGTGTAGCCCAGCCCGCACAGGAGCGTGCAGGCCACCAGCGACCAGGGCTGCAGGGAACCGTGCTGGGCCATCAGCCCGACGGCGGCCGTGGCCAGCCCCATCATCAGATGGGTGAACACCAGAATGTAGCGACGGTCGAACACGTCGGAGAGCGACCCCGACACCAGCGGGAACAGCAGAAAAGGCAGGGGTGCTGGCCGCCTGGACCAGCCCCACCAGCAGCGCGGATCCGCTCAGCCCGGCCATCAGCCAGCCGGCCATGGCCGACTGCATGGTGTAGGCCATGGAGGTGGTCACGGCTCCGGTATAGAGCTGCCGGTAGGCCGGGATGCCCAGTGGAGAATCCGCCAGCCATCGCCGGCGCGAAGACGCCTGCTCCGCCATCAGGGCGCGGCTTTCAGGTCCGGACAGGGAATGCGAACCTCATCCCCCTCGGCCACCACCTCGGTCAGCGTGCCGGAGCCGGACGGCGGGATCACCAGCAGCGACTGCCAGCTGCATTCCTCGCCGCGGAACACGGCCACCGCATGGATGGTCTGGCGGGCCGAACTGCGCGGTGCGCCCGGTTCGCGCTGGGTCTCGCCAGCGGCGATCGATGAAATAGGTCTCGCTCGGCTCACGTCCCAGCAGCGTGCTGGTCCAGACTCTGCAGCTGGTGGGCCGTGCGCTGGGTACCCACGGCCTGCCGGGCCGCCGGACGCAGCGGCGTCACTGCGGCCAGCCGGGCGCCAGCCGGCATGGTACTGATCGGCTTGACCGGCTGCTGGGCGGCGCTTTCGCGAGCGCCCTTGACGGCTGCCGCCGTCGAGGCGGCCGTGGCTGCGCGACTGTTGACGGGTACTGCAGGCTGGGCCGTGGTGGCCGGCAGCAGCTCAGCCGCCGAGGCTGCACCACCAGCCACCGCTGGCCGCTGCCGCCGACAGCAGCCGGCGCCGCTGTCGCCGCACTGCCGCCCGGTTCAGCGGGAAGATCTCGTTGCGGGTGATGGGGTTCTGGGCCTTGTCACGGGCAGCCTTCGGGCGCTTCGGCCTGACGCGCCTCCTTCGGCGGCGCGGGCAGCGCGTTCGGCCTGTGCCGCCCTGGGCTGCCTTCCAGGGCCTCGGCACGGCGTGCCTCATCCGCCTTGCGGGCTTCTTTCGAGGCGACCTCTTCTGCCCTTTCGCGGGCCTCTTCAGACGCGCTTCTTCTGCCTTCAGGCCTCTTCGGCACGACGGGCTTCCTCTGCCTTGCGAGCTTTCTTCAGACGACGGCTTCATCTTGCGGGCCTCCTCGGCACGCAGGCTGCCCTCTGTCTTGCGCGCTTCTTCGGCACGGCGGGCCTCTTTCAGCCCTGCGGGCTGCTTCTGCCCGGCGGCCTCTTCGGCCTTGCGTGCCTCTTCGGCACGACGGCTTCCTCGGCCTTGCGGGCGGATACTGCGGCACCGGCAGCGCCCGCGGTACCGGATGCACCCCGGCTGCGGCCGTCTTGCCAGCACGCGCCCGGCTGCTGGCAGCGCGGGGATTCAACCGGTTTGGCGCGCAGCATCCGGCCCCAGGCCGCGCTGCCACCGACAGGTCGGTATCGACCGCCACCACGCCGAGCAGGTCGGGCACCGGCAGCCAGCTCTCGAACTTGCCGGGGAAGCCGGCCAGGCGCACTTTCCAGCGTCTGGCGCACCGGTTCGAGATGGCTCACCGTCTCCAGCCAGCAGTCGGTGGGCAGATCCCCCACGCGGTTCGACAGCGGCGCCAGCGGCACGATCAGCTCGGTGGCTTTGGCTTCAGCCGGGGTGAGCGTCACTGCAGCAGGTATTGATGATGCGCAGGCTCTGGTTGTCACCGATCTGCACGAACAGATGCGGATAACCGAGAACGAATTCTTGCCGTAGAGGGTCGGCCGGGTGGGCAATCTGCCCAGGGGCCGGGTGGAACGCAGGTACAGGTACAGCGACTGACCATCCTTCACCGTACCGACCGGGTGCGCGCCTCGTCGAAGCTACCAGTCACGCGGCTCGGTCAGCGCCAGGTCCACCACACCATCGAGCACGCGCTCGGACGCCGGGCTGCTGACGCTGGCCGCCCCGGAAATCGACGAATTGGTACTGTAGTCGGCACCTGCCCCCGGAACTGCTGCCGGGTGTGCTGCAGGCAGCCAGCGCCGCCAGCCCCATGCCCAGCAGGGCCGCCTGGATGCCCGTGCCAGCGCAGCGCCCCGCAGACGCCCCCGGCGAATGGATGGACTGCAGCGACACGGCGGGCAGAGCGGGAGACCGGGCGAAAAGCATCGGATGGGGACATGGCAGGCTGGAAGATCGATTCATGCCGCGGCGCGGGGCCGGGCGAAGGGATGAGGAATCGGACAACGGGGCGAATGCGCGGTTCATGTCGTGTGGGCCGGGGTCTCGAACGGCTTCAAGTACTTCGGACGCCGGACGGACTGCGTCAACCCGGGCATGAGCGGCCACCTGGGGCGGCTGAAACGGCCCCGGATGTTGCAGGAAACCCATCAGGATGGGCCATGGGTACATTCGTCTCCGCCTGGGCCGTGAATCCGTGTGATTGGCGGGTATCACACCGGCAGCCGGACGGCCACGACCGAACAGCCGGTCGTAGTTTTCGGTGGTGATGCGGCCGATCTCCCCGACCGGCACCTGTCGCAGGGCGGCAACAGCTCGGCCACATGGGCCACCCAGCCCGGCTGGTTCTGCTTGCCCCGGTACGGCACCGGCGCCAGAAAGGGCGAATCCGGTTTTCGATCAGCAGCCGGTCGGCGGGCACTCGGCAGGCCACCTCGTGCACCGTGGTGGCCTTCTTGAAACTGACGATGCCCGACATCCGAGATGTGAAGCCGATATCCAGCGCCTGCCGGGCGATCTCCCAGTCTTCGGTGAAGCAGTGCATCATCCCACCGCCGCCGCGGCGCCCTCTTCCCGCAGCAGGCGCATCAGTCTTCGGCCGCCGCACGGGTATGGATGATCGGTGACGCCCGCCTCGCGCGCGGCCCGGATGTGTACCCGGAAGCGCTCGCGCTGCCAGTCCAGCTCCGCGGCCGGCATGCGGTAGTAGTCGAGCCCGGTCGCCGATAGCCACCACCTGCGGATGCATGGCCAGCTGGACCAGCTGGGCCACGGTGGGTTCGGCCACATCCAGATGGTCCGGGATGAACCCCACCGACGCGCTGAGCAGGCCGGCGTGCCTGCCCACCAGCGTCATCATGTCCGCCAGTCTTCCAGATTGACGGACACGCACAGCGCATGCTCGACCCCGTTGGCGGCCATGGTGGCCAGCACTCTCCGGCCAGCGCTCCGGGATGCTCCGGGTCGTGAAATTCAGGAAAATTCAGGTGACAGTGGGGTCGACAAACATGCAGCCCGTTCAGATCGTGTACGAGTGGGAGGCGATTTTAGGCAGAGCCCCAGCAGCGTCTCGATCTTTTCTCCAGACTACCACATGGCATCGGTCTTGCTGAACTGGATGCCGATGCCCTGGCGGCGGTTGGTGGCGCCAGCCGGAGGTGACCAGGCCACCCGGCCGGGAATGGCGGGTCTTGGCGCTGTCATCCATCAGCGTGAGGATGATGTGAGGTTCATCGCCCAGCTGCGCCGGCTTGTCGGTGGGAACGAACAGCCCGCCGTTTTCCAGGAACGGAATGTAGCCGCCAGCAGGGCAGACTTTTCCTTGATCGACAGCGGAATCACGCCGGGGCGGGTGGTGGCGGGCCGGTTGCCGGAGGTGGCGCCGGGCGCCGGGTACATGGTGCTCATCGTGGGTGTGCGCGTCCCGGGGTTTGACGACGGACGAATGCCTCGCAGATAGGCCGTCAGCGCGGACCCATGAACAGGCGCGGGTTGAGCGGATGCCGAACGCAGCCCCGCCTGCCGCTGCAACGCTGCTGACACCTCGGCCAGCCGGACCAGCGAACTGCGCTGGGCCAGGGCTGGCCAGCCGAGGCTGCAGACTCCGGAAAGAAAGCGGGGCGCGGCACCGGCGTGGGCACGCAGCAGATCACTGATCCAGCGCAGCAGCAGGTAATACCAGGTTGCCGCCGGCACCGTCGTCGCTGTCGGCCACCGTATCCAGCCGCAGTGTCGGGCAACGCCGACAGCGATGAAAGCAGCGTCCGATAGACGGTCAGGTGTGCTGGTCGGCGAGATCGCGCGTGCAGCGGCGCCATGCCCGACCACGCCAGCAGCTGGGCGGCATCGGCCGCCGGCAGTCCGGTGACCGCCTGCAGCCAGCGCATCGCCTCGTCCTGCACGGGCTGCGGCACCGCCACCGACCGGCAGCGGGAGCGTACCGTGGGCGGCAGCTGGGCCGGCAGTGGGGACACCAGCAGGAACCACGTATGTTCGCCCGGCTCTTCCAGCATCTTGAGCAGCGCATTGGCTGCCGGCGTGGACAGCGTCTCGGCCGGGATCGATGATCACCACCCGCGCATGCCCGCGGGCACTGGTGGTGGTGATGAAATGTTCCAGATCGCGCACCTGGTCGATGGAGATGTCCCACGCCTTCGTGGTCTGTGCCCCCTCCTTCGCCCGGCTGCTGCGCGACTCGGGCGTGGCCAGTTCCAGCAGCCGGAAGTCCGGATGATGGCCGGACGCAAACCAGCGGCAGGCCGGACATGTCCCGCGAGGCCTGGACCGGCGCGGGCGGCTTCGGCAGCTGCTCGCACAGCAGCCCCTGGGCCAGCGCCCGCGCAAACGCTCCCTTGCCGATGCCCGGCAGCCCGGCCAGCAGCGGGGCATGGTGCGGGTCGTCGCCCTCGCCGAGCAGACGGTGCAGCAGCGGCTGCTGGCTGTCGAACACTGGGCAGCAGCGGGCCGTCCGGCGTGGTGGCAGTCGCGGCCTCATCGGCAGCCATCGGCCGGGTGCCGGCGCTTCACCGTCCTGCACCGGCGGGCGGGTGCGCCCGCGCCCCGTGGCACGGTGGGCAGATGCGGCTGCCCGCCGCCCCTGCCGTAGCGGTACCGCGGCTGGCGCCGCTGCCGAGAGGCGCGGCCGGCGCGTTCACGCCCCTCCCGCCAGCGCGCGTGCACGCCGGGCCAGATCGACCCAGCAGCCGGGCGCCGACCACGTCCGGCGTGGCCGTGGCATCCAGCACGACGAAGCGGTCGGGGTCGCCGCCACCCGGTCCAGATAGGTCTGGCGTACCCGCGCAAAGTAGTCGAGTTCGCGGGCTTCGAAGCGGTCGGCTGCCCGCACGGCGGCGACGAGCGCCGCCGCCACCTCGGGCGGCAGGTCGAACAGGTAGGTGCGCCGGGTGACAGCCGCCTGCACCCACGCCTCGAGCTGGGCCAGCCGGGTGTATCCACCCCGAGCCGCCCCCGATAGGCAAAGGTCGAATCGGTGAAGCGGGTCCCAGACCACCCAGCCGCCCGCCGTCAGGGGCCGGACGGATCACCCGCTGCAGATGGTCGCTGCGCGCCGCAAGGCCAGCAGCGCCTCGGTATCGGGCTGTCCTGCGCCAGCAGCAGCCCGCCGCAGCGTCTCGGCCAGCGGGCTGCCGCCCGGCTCCCGGGTCAGCGTCACCTGTTCGCCCCGCCCCTGCAGCCACTGCACACAGGCATCCACGTGCGTGCTCTTGCCGGCACCGTCGATACCTCGAAGCTGATGAAGCAGCCCTGCTTGTGTTTCTATGGCTTCACTCATGATCCCTGTCTCACTGGCGCGTGGTTGGACGCCGCCCCTCGTGGCCTCGGCTGCCGCTGCCGTCCCCTTGAGCGGCTGGCCCCCGCCTTGCGCTGGAAGCGGTTCACGGCCCGGTTGCGGCTGGCCAGATCGGCCGAGAACTCCGAGCGGCCATCTCCCCGTGCCACGAAGTACAGGTTGTCCGAGCGGGCCGGGCGGGCGGTTGCCTGCAAAGCCCGCATGCCGGGCAGGGAGATGGGCGTGGGCGGCAGCCCATTGTGCACATAGGTGTTGTAGGGTGACGGATGACGCAGATCCTTCTTGCGCAGGTTGCCGTCGAAGCCCTCGCCCAGCCCGTAGATGGTGGTGGGGCTCACTCTGCAGCGGCATGCCCTTTTTCAGGCGGTTGATGAACACCGAGGCCACCATGTCGCGGTCCAGCTCGTGGCCCGTCTCCTTCTCCACCACCGAGGCCAGTGTCAGCAGCTCGTCCGGGGTTTTCAGGGGAATCGGTGCCCGGTTCTCCCAGGCGGCCTGCAGCCGGTTCTGCTGCAGCGCCAGGGCCCGTGCAGCACGGTGATGTCGTCACTGCCCGGACGGTAGGCGTAGGTGTCGGGCGCAAAGCGTCCCTCGGGACTCACACGCGCTACCCCCAGCCGCTCCATCACCTCGGCATCGCTCAGCGCCGACAGCGTGTCGTTCAACTCGGGAGCCTTTCTGAGCGCCGCCCGGATGTCGCGCATGCGCCAGCCCTCCAGCAGCGTCAGCAGCCTGCCCTTTTCTGCTGCCCGGCCACCAGCTCGCCCAGCACGTCCTGCAGCGTGCCGGCCCGGTGATCAGATAATTGCCGGCCTGATCTGCGCCGCATCACCCGCAGGCGCAGCGCTACCGCCAGCTGCCAGGACGACACCGGCACCCCGGCCTGCTGCAGCACCGGCCAGCCGCTGCGGACCGGCCTGCCCGCGCGGCACGTCGAACGCGGCCTCGGCACCGTCGGCAACCAGCACCCGGTGGCCGTAGCTCCACCATTGCCAGCCCGCCACGGACAGGCACACCAGCAGCACGGACAGCAAAGAAAGACGACGAAGCAGACGCGCATAGGAAGTTGACCGGCCAGATATTTCGCCGAAAGAATGTGGGCGCTACACGCTATGATACAGAGTAGACAGGACTGGGCCGCGTTCGATTCCTGCGTACAACACCCAGTCACAGCCCATCCGCCATGAACGACCTGACATCCCCGCCCGTTCCATGCAGGCCGGCCCCAACGCCGCCACGCATGCCCTGCCCTATGCACCGCTCGAGCACCTGGGCGTACTGAAGGTGCACGGCAACGACGCACCCACCTTCCTGCAGGGCCAGCTCAGCAACGACATCCTCCCTCCCCGGCGGGCCAGGCCCGTCTGGCGGGCTATCTCACCCCAACGGCCGGCTGCTCGCCACCTTCTGGGTTCTGCGCCACGACGCGCCGCCCGAGGCCGGCAAACCCGACGAACCGGTTTTCTGGATGGTCTGCGCCCGGGATCTGGCCGCACCCATGGCCAAACGCCTGTCGATGTACGTGCTGCGCGCCAGTGCCGGGTACGCGACATGAGCGACAGCCACCAGCTGCTGGGCTTTGTCGGCGCCACCAGCCGTGCGGCCCGCGTCCTGACCAAACGGGGCATCCAGCCCGGTGATGGCCGAACTGCCCGAGGTGCAGATCACCGAAACCACGAGCCGACCTGCTGACCACCCCGCCAAGCATCGCTGGCCCCCGGCCGCCTGCTGGTGCGCAGCCTGCTGGTCGTACCGCCCGCAGGCCGGCGACGACGTCCCATCCGCACCGCAGGACGCGGCATCAGGTCGCTGCCGCCGGCACGACACAGGCAGACACGGGACCGGCAGACCCGTCACACGACAGATGCGCTGCCGGCCGATGCAGCACCGGAGACACCGGCTGCCGGCGATGCCGGCAACGCCCGCTCCGACGCCGCAACATCCGGGCAATGCTGCAGCGACCGATGATGATGCAGCGTCTGACGATGGTGATGTTGCGTCCGGCGATGATGCCCCTCTGGCGATGGTGATGCAGCGTCCGGCGATGATGCGAGCCTCTGGCAATGGTGATGCAGCGTCCGGTGATGACGCCCGCTCTGACAACGCGGTGACATCCGGCAATGTCAGCATCTGGCAGCACGCGGCATCGGGTGAACCAGCGACCGCCGCCAGCACCACCCCATCCGGTGACACGGCTGCTGCCGCAGACGGCACGCCTCCCCGGTCACTCCCGGCCTCGGCCGAGTTCCGCTTCACCGAGGCCGACTGGCTCCAGCTCGACGTGGCCAGCGGCGTGCCCTGGATCACGGCTGCGACCACCGAACTTCGCGCCTCAGATGCTCAACCTCGAACTGGCCGGTGGCGTGAGCTTCAAGAAAGGCGCACCGGCCAGGAAGTGGTGGCCCGCAGCGAATACCGCGGCAGGTCAAACGCCGGATGTTCGCCGGCATGTGCAGCGGTCCGCCCCCGAGGCCGGTACCGACGTGCTGGCCTGGGACGGCAGTCCGATCGGCCAGGTCATCTGCGTGGCACGCCTTTCGGCCGACACCGATGACGAGGCCCTGGCCAGCGGCGACGGCCAGCCGGACTACAACCCCGACGAGCTGCCGATCACTCTGGTCGGGCGTCGCTTCCTGCTGCTCTTCGAGGCCCGCCTCGAGGCCGTTGGCGCCCAGCCCCGTCTGGCCGCGCATGATCGCCACCAGCCTGCGCATCGGCAACGCCGCCATCGGCCTGCTGCAGCTGCCTCACCCCCTGCCCGGGGGCTGGGGCGGGCGACTGGCCGGACGACCGGCCGGGCGCGTGTCGTCGGGCGCATCTCGTCCCTGCACGGTCTGGTGCATGTCTCATGGGGCCCCCTGCTCCCCGGGCTGCCCCGCAGCCGGGGCTGATGCCCGGGCCTCGTTCACGGACGGGACGGGGCGTCCGCTCGAGGCCGAGAGCACATCAGAACCATGCGGGCTGCATGTCCATCCAGGCCGGAAACGCGTCAGAACCAGGTGGGCTGCATGTCCATCGCCGACATGTCCAGTTAGCTTCAGCAGCACGAGCTGCGGCTCGATGCGCGGCAGCTCGTGCTGGAGTAAAAAGCGCGCCGTCGACACTTGCCCGCATAGAAATTCGCGTGTTCGGCACCATAGGCCGACAGGTAGGCCACCCTCGGCCACCAGCGCCTGCTCCAGCCAGACCCACCCGATCACAGAAATGCCCGAAAAGCCTCCATGAACACGGAGGCACTTTGGCCGAGCGTGCAGCCGGCTTCCGGCTCCTGGCGCAGCCGGTTGATGATCCAGCCAAAACGTTCGGCATACTTCTGCAGCTGTGACCGCCATGTGGCGCACATCGCCACAGCGCGCAGCCGCCCGCCCCAGCGTTTCTTCCACCTCCGTGATGAAGCGCTGCAGGCCCCGGAAGTCATCCTTCAGCAGCCGGTCGCGCATCAGCTCCAGCGCCAGAATCCCGTGCGTGCCTTCCTGGATGGCATTGAAGCGGTTGTCCCGGTAGAGCTGCTCGACCGGGTAGTCGCGCGTGTAGCCATAGCAGCCCAGCACCCTGGATGGCCAGCGAGATGGCCACCACACAGTGCTGTGCACACCAGCTCTTGAGCACCGGCGTCATCAGCAGCAGCAGGTCGTGCCCGGACCCGCTCGGTGGCGGTCTCGGCCGTATCCCTCTCGTCCATCAGCCGGGCGCACCACAGGGCCAGTGCCAGCCCGCCTTCGGCAAAAGCTCTTCTGGATCAGCAGCATGCGACGGATGTCGGCGTGCTCGATGATCGGAATCTGGCCACCGCCCAGGGCGCTCACCCCGGCACCCGCCCCTGCCGGCGCTCCCGGGCATAGTCCAGCGCCTGCAGATAACCGGCATAGCCCAGTGCCACCGCCGACAGGCCCACATCGATCTGGATCTCCGGCGAGGCTTCGGTCACCAGGCGCATGCGCAGTCTCCTCGCCCACCAGCCAGGCCACCGCACCGGCCTGCCCGAACGGCAGATGATTGCCCTCGCCAAAGCTCAGCAGGCAGCTGGTGGCACCGCTGGCCCATCTGCGGATACAGACCCGTGGCTGCAATGTCGTTGCGTACCCCCCCTGCCGGCCGGGCCGCCGACGTTACCGGCCCATCTGCGTCGCTGCCCGGCAGATACTTCGGGGCCAGAAACAGTGACAGATGGCCGGTATCGCTCTCGATCCGCCCGTCCTCATCCTCGATCTGGGCCAGTACCAGATGCACGATGTTGTCGCACAGCCTCGTGATCACCACCGACGATCCACATCTTGTTGCCGTAGAGCCGGAAACTCCCATCTGCCTGGCGGACCGCCCGTGTGCGGATGTCCGACAGCGATGAACCGGCCTGCGGTTCAGACACACAGAAAGTGCACGTGGCCCGGCCATCGAGCAGCGGGGGCACCCATTCGGCCACCATGGCCACACCGCCGTGGCGCTGCAGCAGACGGCTGCCGGCCCGCGCCGGAAACAGATACGCCGTGGCCGCCGCACTGCCTGCATAGAACCAGGCGGCTGCCGCCTTCTCGACCAGCACCGGCAGCTGCAGCCCGCCCAGCGCCCGGTCCTGCGAAATCGCCAGCAGGCCCGACTGCCGCACGGCCGCCAGTGCCTCGCGCAGCACCCGGGCGTGCGGATACCCGCCCTCGGTCAGCCGCGGCTCCTGCTCGTCGAGCAGACGGCTGACCGGGGCAGGTGGTCATGGCCAGCCTTGCTGCCTGCACGAGCACCGCATCGAAACGGTCGCGGTGATGGGCATCGAAGCGGGCGCGGCGGCACAGGGACAGAATGATCCAGCCACCATACAGCAGGAAGTTCAGATCCCTGCTGGCGCATCGTTTTTCTTCATTGGCGCAGTCTCAACGCCGAAACAGACAACAACTGCTTTTGCATCTACACATAAACGCTTACGTTGTCGCTTGATTTAACACCTTTTGGGTCGCCGCCCCACAGAGTCGCCCTCTGCCCTCTGCCCTCTGCCCTCTGCCTCTCTTCGCTCCTTTTGCTCCTTTGCTCTTTGCTCCTTTGCTCCTTTGTCTTTGCTCCTTTTGCCCTTTTGCTCCCTTTGCCCCTTGCTGCCCTTGCCCTGTTGCCCGCGCGCCCTCCGCCCCCGCTGCTGCCATTGTCGCCCCTGTCCATCCTTCGGCCCCGGCCTGCACCTGAAAACACCACCACCCGTCGCCACCTGCCTGCCGGAGATCGGCCATCCACACCCAGGCACCCATTCATTCCCGTTTCCGGCATCGGGACGCAACTCGCCCGCCGCCAATCCCCGTTATCATCACCCCCCATGAAAAACAAATGGCTGTTCGACCTGCTGCCGGTCATCTCTTCTTCGCCGCCTCGCTGGCGGACATCTACATCGCCACGGCGGTGGCCGATTGCGGCCAGCGTGCTGCAGATCGGCTGGCTGCTCGTAAAAACGCCCGGTCGATGCCACGCAGTGGGTCGGCCTGGCCATCATCGTCGTCTTCGGGGGCATGACGCTGCTGCTGCACGACGAATCCTTCATCAAGTGGAAACCCACCATCCTGTACTGGTCGCTTTGCCGTCGCGCTGGGCGTGGCCAGCCTGCTGGGCAAACTGCCGCTCAAACAGCTGATGGGCCAGCAGATGCAGCTGCTCGAGGCCATCTGGAGCGGCTGAACCTGCTCTGGTGCGCCTTCTTCGCCATCATGGGCGTGGCTCAACCTGTGGGTGGCCTGGCAGTTCGCCACCGACACCTGGGTCAACTTCGCTGTTCGGCACCACCGGCGCCACTTTCGTCTTCATCATCGCCCAGGGCTTCTATCTGAGCGCCCACCTGCAGGACCCATCCCCGGCAGCGGTCACCGAGGCCACCCCATCACCCGACGAACACGACACGCCGAAAGCCTGACGCCGGCCGGATGCGGTCGTCCCAAAAGCTGGAGCGTGCATGGACTCTTCGCCCCGCGCACGCCGCCCCGAACCAGCCTTCCCCAGCTCCTTCCGATGAAAACCCACTGCCGACGCCCTGCTGCAACGTCTCGAAACAACATTTTCCCGACGCCCACATTACCGTGCACGACGACAGCCATCATCACATCGGTCACGCAGGCGCTGCGGGCGGTGCCGGCCATTACGCCGTGACACTGGTCTCGCCCGTCTTTGCCGGCCTGAGCACCGTGCGCCGTCACCGGCTGGTGTATGATGCCGTCGCCGACTGGATGCCACACCGGGTCCACGCACTGAGCATCCGGGCCGAAACACCCAGCCACTGACCCTCTGCAACACTCATACAGGCCGTTGCATCGGTCTGGCACGAAAACTGTCAACGCATCGGCAGCGCATTCGTTGAAAGGAACTTCACCTGCTCGACGCCATCCGCTGTCCAGGGCAGTTCGTTTTACCAACCCGACTTCTGGAGCCACCATGACCCAATCTCTTCGCTTCACACGCACCCTCGGTGCCGCCGCCGTTCTTTTGGCCACCCTGCTGATGGGCGCACCGGCCATGGCCGCCGGCGACAATGCAGCCGTGGTCAACGGCAAGGCCATCCCGGCCTCGCGCGTGGACGAATTCGTCAAGATCCTCGCCCAGCAGGGTCGTCCCGACACCCCCGAAACCCGCAAGATGATCCGCGACGAGCTGATCACCCGCGAACTGTTCGTGCAGGAAGCCGACAAGCGCGGTCTGGATCGGCCGACGTGCAGCAGCAGCTGCAGCAGCTGCGTCAGGACGTGCTGATCCGTGCCCTGATCGCCAACGAACTCAAGAAATCGCCCGTCACCGACGCCGAAGTGAAGGCCGAGCATGAAAAACTGGCTGGCGACTCTGCCGCCAGCGGCGCACAGGAATACAAGGCCCGCCACATCCTGGTCGGCTCCGAGGCCGAGGCCAGCGGACATCATCGCCAAACTGAAGGCGAAGGCTTCGAGTCGCTGGCCAAACTCTCGAAAGATCCGGGATCGGTGCCAACGGGGGTGACCTGGGCTGGAACACGCCCGACACCTTCGTGAAGCGAATTCTCCGAGGCCATGACGCACCTGAAGAAAGGTGAATACACCGTCATCCCGGTCAAGACCCAGTCTCGGCTATCACATCATCCAGCTCGACGACGTGCGTGCCGCCGAACCGCCCCTGTTCGACCGGAGGGTCAAGCCCCAGCTGAAAACAGCAGCTGGAGCGCCAGAAGATCCAGGCCCTGCAGGAAAGCTTCTGAAGTCCAAGGCCAAGATCGAGGAGTGATCCTCTCGCGGGCGTGATCCGCTCCCGGACTGCGCCATGATGGCCGCCTCCCGCAATCGCGATACGGGCGGCCGCTGCGCAGACAGCGAAAAGGCGATGCCCCCCATCCTGGGCATCGCCTTTTTGCTGTCTGGAAGCCGCGAAGATTTCTCCTTCAGCCGGAACATCCGCCCCACCGGATATCCGCTTTCACCGGTCTGGCGTGCTGCGATCTGGAGCACGTTCCACCTTCTTGCGCCCTGTGCCGTGTGTTGCGGATGACCCGGACCGGAAACTGCCTGCATGCTGACACCAACGGGCTGCAGCAGGCATGTCCAGTCCAGCGCCGGTCACACGGACGGCTGCCAGCTGGCAGCCTGCCGGCCCCATATTTACTCAGCGCTTCTGCGCCTGATCCACTGCAGCCGTGAACAGCACGTCGGTGGATGAATTGAGCGCCGTCTCGGCCGAATCCTGCACCACGCTGATGATGAAGCCCACGCCAGCCACCCGCATGGCGATGCGTCGTTGTCGATGGAAAACAGTGCACAGGCCATCGGAATCAGCAGCAGCGACCCGCCGGCCACGGATGCCCCTACAGGCTCCCCAGCGTGGCCACCACGCTCAGCAGCACGGCGGTGGCAAAATCCACCTGCAGCCCCAGCGTGTTTCACCGCCGCCAGCGTCAGCACCGTGATGGTGATGGCTGCGCCCGCCATGTTGATGGTGGCCCCCAGCGGAATCGAGATCGAATAGGGTGTCCTCGTGCAGAGCCCAGCTTTTCGGGCCAGGGCCATGTTCACCGGAATGTTGGGCGGCCGAGCTGCGCGTGAAGAAGGCCGGCACCGCTTTCCAGCAGGCAGGTGATCACCAGCGGATAGGGATTGCGGCGGATAGGATTGCGGCGTGATCCGCGTCCAGACGATCAGCGGGTTGACCACCAGCGCCACCAGCAGTCGGATCCCAGCAGCACCCCAGCAGATGCAGATAGCCCTGCAACTGGCTGAACCCGTCCGGTGACAGCAGCGTGACCAGCAGCAGGCCGAAAATGCCGGCCGGCGCAAAGCTGATCACGAAGCGCACCACCTTCGACACCGCCTCCGGCCACCTCGTTGAGCAGGGCGCGCGTATGGTCGCTGGCATGGCGGAACGCCGCCCGAGCACCAGGCCCCAGGCCAGAATGCCGATGTAATTCGCGTTGGCCAGCGCCTGGACCGGATTGGTCACCAGCTTCATCAGCAGATCCTCAGCACGGCCGTGATGCCACCGGGCGCCACCTCATTCGGCTTTCTGTACCCTCTGAGCACCAGCCCGAGGGAAAACAGAAGCTCAGCGTCACCGCCACCAGGGCAGCCGCAAACGTGCCCAGCAGCTCTAGGACGAGGACCGGCCGGATGTTGGTTTCCGTGCCCCGCTGATGCTGCGCAATGGCCGCCATCACCAGCGCGAACACCAGTACCGGTGCCACTGCCTGCAGGGCACCCACGAACAGGTCGCCCAGCAGCTCACCGTCGAAAGAACCCAGGCCGGCCATCCCTCCGAACGTGTCCGGTACGGGCCACCGTGGCCTCCAGCCCTCAGTGCCCCACCCAGCCAGCGCGTCAGCAGCGCCACGCAGACCGCGGCCGCCAGCCCAGATGGCAATCCGGCCGACCAGATTGAGCCGTCGCCATGACCCGATGATTCCTCTCCTGCCATACAAAAGCTCCTCAGTGTCGGTATTCTGGGCGAACACGGCCAGCCCCCGGTCCGGGCAAGCCGACCGGACACGCCTTTCCGGCGCCGGACATGGTCCGCCGGGCACACCGGCCGCCCACTTCCGCCGGTTCTGGAAAGGAACTATTTTTGCACTGTTTTGCGCGCTCCGGGCCTTTGCAATCCGGCGTTTACGGAATTGTCGTGGGTTGGATATCCCGCAGAATCGTCGTTGCGCCAGGGCATCCACAGGCTGGGCCGCTCCTCCAAGGGGAGCCTTCTACCGTTGACGCAGATACCTGCACATCCGGCCCTGCCACGCTGCTCACGCAGATGCCTCGGCATCCGGTCAGTCCCTTCCAGCCGTGAAATTCACCCAGCGCTGCCTCCGCAGGCAGCGTGCTGCCCACCGCGCCAGCTCGTCCTGCTGCGCCCTGCAGCGATCGCGTGCAGCCCGCCTCTGGGCACGACGCTGGGCAAAGAAATCCTGCAGCAGCCGGCCACATTCCCTCCGCCAGCAGCCCCTCCACCTGAGTCTGGTGATTGAGCTGCCCATGGGCCGGCAGGTTCAGCACACCGCCACCACGCCGGTCTCGGGATCGTGCGCCCTGAACACCACCCGCGTCACCCGCGCGTGCAGGATGGCGCCCAGACACATCATGCAGGGCTCCAGCGTCACATAAAGCGTCGAGGCACCACCCGGTAGTGCCCAGCTGTTCGGCCGCCATCCGCAGCGCCCGCATCTCGGCATGGGCCGATGGATCGTGCTGCCCACCGGATGGTTGTATCCGGTGGCAATCACCTGGCCATCCTTCACCAGAACGGCGCCCACCGGCACCTCGCCGTGCAGCGAGGCATTGAGCGCCCGTCCGCATGGCCAGACGCATCGCTGGCGTGGTCCCGGGTGTCGAATGCAGGCGCTTCCGCCTGAGCAGGGGGCACCATAGCAGAGACCTCGCCGGAACGGGGATCACCGCCGGGCAGAGACTGCCGGAGCAGGAGCCGCCAGGGCAGAATCCGGTCTGCCGGCACCGGATGGTCCTCCCCATCCTGCGCCCTGAGCTCCGGAACCACCGGAGAAGGAGGAACGGCCTCCGGCGTCATCCGCGGGTCTCAGTCTGGACTGCCTGCGCCCCTGGGCACTAGGGCTGGGCGCTGCCGCGCAGCCAGGGACGGGTGGCCGCCACGATGTCATCGGCCAGATGCACCACCTGCTGCTGCAGTGGCGCTCACCACTGCGGTCACGCTGCCCGCCGGCACCATGGCACGGCCCCTGGTAACGGCATGCCAGCACCCGGCCATCGGGCGCTTCCGGGGTGGCATCGTCCTCATCCTCGATGTCCAGGCGCCGCAGCCGCCAGTCCACCAGCACATCCACATCACCCCGCTGGCTGGCATCGAAGCGGTATACCTGCACCGTCAGCCGCAGCCGGGCCGCTTCACGGGCGCTGGCCGGTGTCACCGGACGGGCAGCCGCCCGGCCAGCCGCGCAGCCAGCGCGTCCCGCAGGGCATCGGTGAGCGACGCGTCCCAGCGTTCGCTCGAGCACCGTCACCGACGTATCTGCCCGCACCCGACCGCGCGCGTCAGCGCCTCCCGGTTTGCCCGTCTTCACGACCGCCTGACAGCACCAGGTCCGGGACGGTTCAGCTGCTCCGGCACATTCACCGCCGCAATCTGGTAAGCGCAGATCCGGCTGGGCCGACGTACCGCTGCCCGCCCCACTGCTCTCCTGCAGCGTGCGTGATACGACACGGGGCGCTGGCACAACCGCCAGCCTGAACATCGCGACCGAGGCCGCCACCCACATCACGGAACGCATCTTCACCATACACCCCTGAAAATCTTCTATTGTTTGCCGGACTTCGCCCCGGATCAGGCTCTCCGATGGCGCTCCAGATAATCCGTCAGCCGCTTGAGCGAATCGGCTGCCCGCGCCACCGACTCGCAGCGCGTCTGCCGCATGTCCTCCCGCAGTGGCGCATCGGACGCCAGCGTGCGGCTGGCATCGGGGCCAGGTCCGGTCTGGCGGAATCGAGCTGTTTTCTTCTAGGCTCCGCACGGTAGAGCAGCCCGCGTCAGATCACGGTTGACCCGCTTCATCGTGCCTCGGCTTCGTTCACCGTCCGGCGCATGCCGGCCAGCGTCTGATGCAACCTCGCGGCCGATCTGGCCGAAGGGCACCTGTTGATCTTGGCCAGGATCTGGGCGCGATCTGGGCCTGGAATTCATCCAGCGAATTGCCCACCGTCGGCAGCGCCCACCATGTCGTCGCCCACCACCTTCAGATCAGCCGGTTTGGCCTGCGGGAAGCAGTCCAGCGCCACACAGAGCTGGCCCGAGAGCAGGTTCGCCGGTCCGCAGCTGCGCCCGCATGCCGCGATCGACCATCTTGCGCAGTTGCCCAGCGCCTCCTGGCGCAGCTGGCTGTCGGAACGACCCGAGAAAGGCGATGCCTGGTCACCGTTCGCACTGCGCCAGTGCAGACGCTCCGATAGACCTCGATCAGCACCGGCATCTTCACCTCGCCGGTCTTCTCGTCGACCACCATGTCGATGGATCGGACCTGCCCCAGTTCCACCCGCGGAAATCCACCAGGGCCCCGCGCGACAGCCCCCGCAGTGACTGGTCGAAGTTCAGCACGATGAAACTGGACTTGCCATCGGCACGCTTCATGGCCGTGCCCTCATCCGGGCTGAGCGCAAACGGCGTATGGACATCGGCCACCCTGCTGTCCCCTCGACTGAGCGAGGCAAAGGCCACGCCGCCCGCCACCACCGTCATCAGCGACTGCGTCTTGATGGCCACCCCGTTGGCATCGAACTGCGCATCGATGCCGCTGGCCTCCCAGAAGCGCGAGTTCTGCCCGACGAAACGGTCATACGGACTGCTGACGAAGATGTCGACCAGCACGTATTCACCCGAATCGTCCAGCGAATAGCCGGTCACCCGGCTCCACCACCATCCGCCTGTACAGCACCGGCGAACCGATGTCCAGCGAGCCCAGATCCTTCGCGCGCAGCCGGTACTGGCTGCCCGCCCGTCATACTTGAGCGGGGCGGGTTTTCCAGCCCGGTGAACGTCGACACCATCTCCTTCGAGCGGCTGGCATCCACCCCCGCGATATAGGTCCCCGACAGCAGCGTGCCCAGCCCGGACATTTCGCCATCAGCCGGTCGTGGCCGGCACCACTCCAGTAGCGCGAATCCTTCGCCTGAAACCGTGGCCCTTTGCCCAGCCTCGATGTCGACCTCCACATGCGAGCGGTCCTCGGCCAGCTGATGCGCCTCGACCTGACCGATCTCCACGTCCTTGTAACGCAGCTTGGTCTTGCCTGCCTCCAGCCCCTCGGCCGTCTTGAAGGTCACGGTGATCGCTCGGCCCGTGCTGGGTCATCTCGCGGTAGGTCAGAATGGCTCGACCAGTGCCGCCAGCAGCGGCAGCAGCCAGACCAGCGACGGCAGCCAGCGATAGCGCCGGTCTTCCACCCGGCCTCGGGCACCAGCGCATCATCGTGGTAGCCACCCGCCTGCCGGCCTGCGCGCCGTGCCCCCGTATCCCTCACGGCCACGGGGCCCTTCGCCTGCATTGCGCCCGGTGCGCACTTCATCCGACACCATCCGTCACAGCCTCCGGGCCCCGCGGCCCGCCAGAAAACCCATCATCAGCCCCCGCCCGTCAACCCGCATGCGGCGCGCGCCCGGGCGCCGGAATCCGGGCCTGAACTGCGCATCCCACGCCAGCCGCGGGTCGAAACTCATCGTGGCCAGCATGGTCAGCACCACCACGGCCCCGAAGGCCGCAATGCCGGGAGCCGGCCTGATCACCGCCACCCCGGGCACCTGGATCAGCTGACGACGTCACCGCCACCACGAACACGTCCAGCATCGACCAGCGCCCCACCCACTCCACGATGTCGTACAGGTGCGTGCGCTGCTTTCAGCCGCCACAGGCCGCGGAACTGCACCATCAGCGCCATCAGCACCAGCGCCGTCAGCTTGAAGAGCGGAATCAGGAAGCTGGCGATGAAAATGATGTCGCCAGCGCCCATTCCCCTGCGTGCCGAGAAGTACACCACCTCGACAGAATGGTCGACTCATCGGTACCGAACAGCGTGCTGGTGGTCATCACGGCAGCAGATTGGCCGGAAGTACAGATGACGGCCCGTGATCAGCAGTGCCCAGGTCACTCCCCAGCCTGCGCCCGGCTTGCGCCGGCCGAGTCGCGCCGCAGTGCCGGCAGCGATCCCCTCGCGTACCTCGGCCCGCCACCGTGTCGCAATGGTGACAGGCGATCATCCCAGCCGCTGGCCACAGAAACGTGCCGACCCTGCTGTCGTGAGCGGCAGACCGGCACCGCCTGCCCCCCGGACCACGCCGGACTCACGACATCCTTCCGGTTCCCGGAACTCGCGCCCCTGGCACCTTCCTGCATCATGAGGTCTTCCCTGCCCATGGCATCACCGGAAAGGGAGCCCGGCTCATGGTATTTCCCGACGCAGCGCCCGGACGCTGCCGCAGCGTCCCTGCACCACCACCCAGCCGTCGTGCAGGTGCACCGGCCCCACCGGCTGGTGCGCGTCGCCGGATCAGCCAGCGCGAGCCGGAAGGTCAGCACCACCGTCAGCGTGATGGTCGTGCCCATCCAGGCCCGACAGGGCCGGCTCGGCAATGATGCTGGCCATCGACGACAGCTTGACGATGGCCACCAGCACCCCGAGCAGGAAAAACCTCCACCATGCTCCATCGGATACATCTGCTGTATGGCCCGCACCAGGGCATTCTGAGCCACCGCGCCGGAATCCTTCCCGCCCGGTCAGCCACAGCACGCCCAGCAGCGTCAGCAGATACAGCCCGGCAGCAGCAGCGTCGGCACGAACACCATCATGGCCACGGCCAGCATGCCCGACTGCAGCAGCGTCAGCACAGCGCGACCAGCGTGAGCTGGTGCACCGACCCCTGCAGCTCGATGGCCACCACCGGAAACACGTTGGCCATGATGAACAGCAGCAGACAGGCCAGCACCAGCGGAATCATCCAGCCCGCCCAGCCTGGGAGACCGCGCTCGATCCCGCACACCCGGCAGCGCGCCCGCTGGCCTGCGCAGTCGCACCCGCTGGTACGGCGTATCGCACATCGGACAGGCCGTCAGACCATGGACTTCACGCATGAAAACGAAACCGAAATACTGGAGCTCGAACGTCTCGGGATACGGCACCGCAGTTGACCCAGGCACTGGCAAAGACCATCGAAATCAGCACTGGGCACTTCCTGCTGCCATCACGGCGGCGGCCGATGATACTGCCCTGTCCGCAAAACGAAACACTGCCTGCGGATCCCATGATCCTGCATCTCCTGGTTTCCTGAGGCGCGCCAGGGCTCTGTCTGCCCCCACCAGACCCTCTGCCCGCCCTCCATGCCCCACACGCCACCATGCCCAGCCCTCATCACCTGGCAGGACGGGCAGCCCTTCAGCCCCTGTATGGGGATCGCTACCACACGCTCAGCGGCGCACGCGCCCAGGCCGAACACGTCTTTTCTGGGCGGCTGCAGGCTCGCCCCGGGCATGGCTTTCGGACGGCCAGGCGGAACAGGCCAAGCTTCCGTCGTGCCAGACGGCCGGACACCCGGCACAGGCAGAGATTTCCCACCCACCCATGCACCTCCCGGCCCCGGAAAACCCGGAACCAGCGATCCCCGCACAGCACCATCCGGCCGCTGGACCATCCTCGAGACCGGCTTCGGCCTGGGCCTCGAATTTCCTGTCCACCTGGGCCAGCTGGCTGGCAAACCGCCCGGATCCGGTACCCGCCGCGGGCCATACGACACCCGGGCGATCCGGCACTGCGCTTCGGTCTCACCGAAGCCCATCCGCCAGCGCCGACGACATCCGGCAGGCGGCGGCCGATGATCCTGTCCTGCAGCCGCTGGCCGCGCAGCTCGCCCGTTACTGGGCCGATGCCTCCTGCAGGCCCCGGTCCTGCACTCCCTGCTTCCCGCCGCCCGCATGCCCGCACCACCAGCATCGCCACCACCACACCGCCCGCCACGGCCACGATCCCGAGCGGCGAAAACGTCCATCGGACGGCCGCCACCGGCTCCGCCACACCATCCCTCACACCCACAGGGTACATCCCGGCCACGCTGGCCCGACCTCGATCCCGGGGCTGCAGATGTGCGGACGACGGCACCGTCGAACTGATCATCCTGCTGGGCGACACCACGCGTGCTATGACGCGTGGCTGCAACAACAGCCCCCTGCACGCCGACAGCGTCTTTTCTCGATGGTTTCGACCCCAGAAAGAATCCCGCCATGTGGCAGGCAAGCACTGCAGGCCCTGGCCCGCCATGCCGCCCGGCACCCGGCTGGCCACCTGGTGCGTGGCCCGCAGCGTGCGCGATGCCCCTGGCCGCCAGCGGCTTCGTCTGCGAGAAACGCCCCGGCCTGCCGCCCAAGCGCCACTGCCTGGGCGCATGCCTTCAGGGTTGAGACAGCGCTCCCGCCATCAGCCCGCTGGCCCGCTGCACCTGCCGGCGGATCGCCCGGGCCATCATACGTCCAACCCCGGCTACCAGCCTCGCCCTCTGCCGCCGGCCCCCACCAGGGTGAAGAAGCGCCGCGCGCGGTAATGGCCGTGTAGACCAGCTCCCGCGCTCAGCACCGGCGACAGAGCTTCCGGCATGGCCAGCGCCGCATGGTCGAACTCCGAGCCCTGCGCCTTGTGCACCGTCATGGCAGAACACCGTGCCGGCTGCCTGCAACCGGCTGGGCAGCACCCAGCGGACCGCCCCGGTCATTCAGGAATCACCCGCAGCCGTCCTCCCGGACCGGCCAGCGTGATGCCCACATCGCCATTCATCAGGCCCAGCTCATAATCGTTGTGCGTGATCATCACCGGACGCCCGGCATACCAGCCCTCGCTGGCGGCCAGCAACCAGCGCCCTGCAGCCACACCGCGATCTGCCGGTTCAGGTGATCCACGCCCCAGTGTCCCTGCCGCAGCGCACACAGCAGCTGGAAACGCCCGTGCGCCTGCAGCACCTGCTGCGCCCAGACATCGAACGTCGCCGGGTCTGCGTCGGGCGCCGGCTGATGCTGGCGCATCACCTGCAGATAATGGGCGTAACCCACCGGCTGTTCGCCCCGGCCGTGGATCACCAGTTCGCGCAGCCCCCGGCGGGATGCATCTACCTCGTACCGGGCAATGTCGCCAGTCTGGCCAGCCCCCTGTCCGGCCTCGCGCCACAGCCGTGCCACGCCCTGCACATCCCCGGCGTTCACGAAAGCCGCCAGCCGCCCGATACCGCTGTCCGCCCCGAAGCGGTGGCTGTGCCGCAGCATGCAGATGCTCTGGTCCAGTGGCGTTCCGGCCACATCCTGCGGGGCGGAGGCACCACCTCCCGGGTCACCTCGCTCACCCAGATGGCCGTTTTCCGGCAGTAGTGCCCTACTGTCGCCCGTGCGCACAGTTCGCCCAGGATGGCCCGGCTTCCACCGAGGCCAGCTGGTCCTTGTCGCCCAGCAGGATCAGCGCGCAGAGGCAGGCAGTGCGTGCATGACCGCCGCCATCATCTCCAGGTCGATCATCGACTGCCTCATCGATCACCAGCACATCCAGCCGCAGCGGATTGCGCGCATCGTGCCGGAAATGGCGCGAGTCCGGGCGGCTGCCCAGCAGCCGGTGCAGCGTGCTCACCGCATGGGGGAATGGCTGCACGTGACCTCCCTCGCGGGACATCATCGAGCGGCAGGCGTCCGATGGCTCCGGCAATCGAACCCGACAGCCGTGCCGCCGCCTTGCCGGTCGGTGCCGCCAGACCGATGCGCAGGGGTTTTCCATGCGTCGCCAGCGCCTGCCACGCAGCAGCGCCAGCAGCCGCAGCACCGTGGTCGTCTTGCCCGTGCCGGGGCCGCCGGTGATCAGCCCGAAGCGCTGGCGCGAAGCCAGCACGCAGGCGATCTTCTGCCAGTCGGCGGGCTGGTCCGCAGTACCGCGCCCCCCACCAGAGGAATGGATGGCTGCGGCCCCATGCCTCGCAACCAGGCAGCTCTCACAGGGCTTTCCCTCCGGCAGGCCGGTCCGCTGCCGTGTCTCCTCCGCTGTCGTCAGCGGCATCGGCCGGTGCACGGGTATCTGCCTGTGCGCCGGCTGTCAGAGCCGACGGAAACAGCACATCCAGCGCCTGCTGCAGGGCGGGCCGTCTGCGCATCATCGATGGCATCTGCCCCATTCGCTGCAGCCGCTGCCCGCTGTGCATCCATAGCACCCGCCACTGCCGCATCATCCCGTCCGAGCCGCTGCAGAACGTGCCCTGCTGCACATCCTGCTCACAACGCCACAGACGGTGCAGATACAGCCGGCCGTGTGCCAGCACCAGCGGCGTGAACCGCCCGGTGCACGCATCCCCGCCTGCGCGGGACACGACACCAGCTGCGGCCATACCCGCAGCGCTGCCTGCACCGGAGCGCATCGAGGCCGTGCAGCGCGTCCGCCACCGGCGAGACCCGGTATTCCCGCCGGATCGGCCCGTCACGGCCTGCGGGTCAGGCAGGCATGCCCCTGGCCCAGCTGCGCACTGCAGAGCGCCGCACCCAGCAGCACCAGGGGCCAGCGCACCGGCTGCTTCCGGGTCCGGTTCACCCCCAGGACAGCACCTCCTGCGCGCCAGAAAACGGGCCAGCGCCACATCGATGTAGCGCAGCATCCCCTGTGTCTGCCACGCGTCCAGCGGGAGGTCAGCATCCGCCGGGGTCCGGGGCAGCATCTGCCCGGCATGCCGTTCCGCATCCAGCCCATCGATCACCGCCGCATCGTGGGCTGCGTCCCTGACGGCACGCGTCAGCCGCCCGGGGAGCGGCATCCGTCCCCGTATCCGACACGGTATCGGAGACCCCGTTCCGAACCGTGCATGCGGAGCCGGTCAGGTCGGCGTCATCGACGCCAGGTGCCGCATCCCGGGCGAAAGCTCTTCATGCCTGCAGCCTCATCATCCAGCCCGGCAAACAGGTCTCCGTCAGCCCGTCCGGTTGCGCGCCCCTGGCGCGTCGTGTCGGCCTGCGCGTCATGCAGCCACCTCCCGTTTCCTGCCGGCAAAGGCAGCATCCAGCGTCTCGATCATCTCCCGTGAGGGCCGGGCCGCAAAGACACCTCGCGGGCGCCGACATCCCCGCAGAAACAGATAGAGCGCTCCACCCACGCGACGGTCGTAGTCATAATCAGGCATGCGCACCTTCAGCAGCGGTGCAGCGCCAGCACGTAGAACAGGTACTGGCTCGTAGCGATGCGCCAGCACCGCCGCCGCCATCGTCTCCGGCCGGTGGGCAGCATTGGTGCTGCCCAGCCAGTTCGACTTGTAGTCCAGCACGAAATACCGCCCCTCGTGCACGAACACCGGATCGATGAAACTTGAGCATGCCGTTGAGCTGCCCGCAGCAGTGCCGGACGCGGCGCCCCGTCAGGGTGTTCACCCGCACCCAGGCATCCAGCCCCGGCAGGTCGATGCCATTCACGGCCAGCATGAAACCCATTTCACCTGATACTGCTGCAGGTCTGCCGGTGCTGGCAGCGAAACCGGCAGCACGGCGGAATGCAGCGGCTGCGTCAGCACCTGAAGCAGCCCAGCCGGTCGGCATGTCCTCCACGGCTGCCAGGCCGGCACCCGCTACGAGGCGCCGGCGCACCTGCGCGGCCAGCAGCGCAGTCAGCCGCAGCAGCGGCAAAAACCCCCTGCTGTCCCGCCCATTCCAGCAGCCCGTGCGGGAAGGTACCGGCCTGCGGTCCCCGGGCAAAAGGCATGCACACCAGCCAGTTCCCCATCGGCCTGTATGCCCGCTACGGGCCGCAGGACATCAGGAACCAAGCCCCTCCCGGGAAGGAACCTGCCATGCGCTCAGCGATGGACGCATGCTGCAGCACGCCCGAATCCATCCCGTCCACCGGCATGTCCTGCAGCGCGGGCCTGCATCTGGCGCTGCCACGCTGCATCGGCCCCCTGCTGCCGGCCCAGCGCTCGGTCAGTACCGAATCGCCGTAGGGGGCATCACTGTCTCCCAGCAGCGCGGAATCCTCCCGGTGCCCATCACGGCGCGCCGGCTGTGCGGGAATCCTCGCAGCGCGTCGTGGCCTCCGGCAACACGGAAACCTCCCGAAGCGCATCATGGCCGCCCGAAAGCGCGGCCCTCCCCGAAGCGCATCATGCCCACCCGGCAGGCTGGCCGGCGCCGGACCAGCCATCACGCCGTCCTCCCGGTCCAATGCCGAATAGCTGGCAATCCACCAGCGTCGGCCAGCGCCGGGCAGCCAGCGCCGGTGGCGTCTTCAGCGAACTGGATGTTCCGCCGGCACGGCCTGCTGTTGCGCCCCCGATGTTCGCCAGCAGCCCGCTGAACCATGGCCATCTCACGAGGCCGTGCCGATGCCACCAGCGCTGCCACCTGGCTCTCCACCCGACCAGCAAGGCTGCCCGTCGACGCTGGCTTCGCATCCACGACGGCCTCATCGACGACATCCGCTGTTTTTGCCGTCGAGGGCATCCGCCCTGCCCTCGTGCCCCAGCCACACCGGCCGGCGCCTCCCCGCGTCATCATCCCGGCCCCACCCGGGACGCGTATCACCGGGGCAGCCGCCAGCCCCAGCAGATGACCGGCTGCGCTGTGCGCCAGCCTGTCCATTGGCGCCATGCCCGCAGGTGGCATGAGCGGGCCCGCGTCAGCGCCACGTACAGCTTGCGCAGATCCTCGCCCAGACGCTCCTCATCCGCCTGCTCCCGAACGCCCGGCGGCAGCTCGCCACTGCCGCACAGGGGTCAGCTGCAGATCGCCCTGCGCATCGTGCCACGACAGGAATGCCGTCTTTCCACCCGATGCCTTCGGATCCACCTCCCTGGCCGCACAGGCATGGGGCAAAAAGACCAGTGGATATTCCAGCCCCTTCGACGTGCACGGTCACCACGCGCACCCGGGCATCATCGCTCTCCAGCCGCTGTCGGCGGGCATCCATCTCTCCCTCGGGCTGCCGGCGCTGCTCGCGCAGATAGCGGATCAACGCATGCTCGCCCTCCAGCTGGCCAGAAGCCGTCTGCAGCAGCTCGCTCAGATGCAGCGAGATCCGTCAGCTGCCGCTCCTCGTCCCTCGCCAGCAGCTGCTCGACCACCCGGAAATCCTGCAGCATCCGCCGGATCATCGGCAGCACGCCCTGCCGGCGCCAGATGTCGCGATACTGCATGAAACGCGCCACCTGCGCCTCCCAGTACAGCTCGTCCTGCGACAGCCGCAGCAGGCGCTCCGCATCCAGCCCGCACAGCGATGTGCCCAGCGCCGCACGCACGGCCCGGGCATTCCCCGGTTCCGCACAGGCCTGCAGCCAGAAAAGCAGCTCGCCCACCACCGGCGTGGCAAAGACCGATTCACTGTCCGACAGATACACGCTGCGAATGCCCTGCGCCCGCAGCGCGCGACGGATCGCCCGGGCCTCCTGCCCGTCATTGACCAGGACGGCCATGTCCGCCGGCTTCACCGGGCGGCGATGCGCTGGATCACCCTGTCCTGCATCGTCGCGCCCTGCATCGCCATGCCCTGACATGCAATGTCCTGCCGCGTGCCCGCCCCGGCCGGTCGGGCAACACCAGCACCCCTGCCGCACCTTCCAGCCCCTCTTCCGGCGCGCCTGTCTCCTGCCGGGCGGCCGGCGTCCGAAATACGCTTCACCCGCGCACCGGCCGCCAGCAACCGCGCGATCTCGGCCGCCGTCACCCTGGGCGTAATGCGCCCGGTACGCCGTTTTTCGACAGCCCTTTTTCCCGCTTTTCCTTTTCCTGCCTGCCGCCGCGCGGTTCTGCCGGCTGCCCTCATCCGTGCCTGTTGCGCCGGCCGAACCTTTCGCACCATCCGCGCCATCTGCGCCTTTTTGTGCCGTCCTTGCACCTGCGCACCGGATGCATCCTGCCGCATTACCTGACCTGTCGCGACATCCGTGGTCCGCACACCGGCCTCATCACCGCGACATCATCCAGAATGTCAGCGCGGTGCGCCCTTCCGGATGGGCCGGATCATGCCAGCGCCTCGCTGCGCCCGGGCTTTCACCGGCAGGAAGCGGCAGGGATTGGCCGGATTCCGGGGACTGGCACCACCAGTACCCACGAAGCGAAAGGCTCCGCCCAGTGCCGTGCGCTGCTCCGCCGCGCAAAACAGGTGGTTCACCGCACACGACCATCGCCGCTGACGAGCGAGGTGGTGTCAGCGTGATGGCGCCCGGCCGTGGCCTGACGCGCCTTCAGATACGTACTAGAATGTCGCCGCCCCGAAATGCATAGATGGCCTGCTTCGGATCGCCGATCGCGATCAGGGCCTGCTGCGGCAGGTTTCTCGCGCGCGCGGTAGACGTGGTCGAAAATCCGGTACTGCGTCGTATCGGTATCCTGGAACTCGTCGATCATTGCCACGCGGATACTGGCGTGCCATGCGCGCCAGCTGCTCCGCCCGCTCATCCAGCGCACGCGCGGCTGCGTGAGCAGATCGTCGAAATTCATCTCGCTCTTCTGGTCGCGTGCGGCACGGTAGCGCGCCTCGATCCAGTGCACCGCATGCAGGCAGCACGGAATCGCGTAACCATCGGGCGGCAGGGCAGCCAGTTGGCTGGCAGCGCCCATGGCCTGCAGGGCCGGGTGCGCAGGCCGGTCGGGGAGGCCGATCGTGGCGGCCAGTTCAGGATTCTGCGCTGGCGTATGGCCTTTTTCAGACCGGCCAGCATTTTTGCGGCCGTCAGATTCCTGAGCGCCGTCAATTTAGCTGGATTGAACGCGGACGGTTTCTGGTTGAGCCGTGGTATGTCCCTGGCCGTGATGGCCTTCACATCATCACCATCGAAAAGACCCCCGTCTCTGAAGGGAATCACGAGCAGATCGGGCTCACGCACCCAGATCCGCAATGCATCCATCCATGCATTACACCGCTCAGTGCCATAGCTGCCTCCTTTGAGCCAGTGTGCGCCGGATCATTGGCTTTATCCAAAAACGCGCCAACTCATCGATCCAGCCCTCCCGCCACGGTGCCTTGAGCCGTTCGAGCGCTTCGCGCCGCTGTTGCCGTGCCTGGCCAAGCGCCTGTGCCGGCGGCAGCCCCTCACCCGGCAGGGCATCCCTTTTTTCCAGCAGGTCGCTCACGGCCGCCTGCAGGCTTTCGGGCGAATCCCACCAGCCGTGCAGCACCACCGCCGCCTCGTGGTCCAGCCCCTGACGAGTACCCGCCATCATCGCGCACGCCTCGGCCCAGCAGACTGGAGGTATCGTCGCTGAGCGTCAGATCGAACAGTCCCCGGCTGTCGAAGGCGTGTTCGCGCAGCATGCGCTGGCACCAGCCATGAATGGTGAAGACGGCTGCCTCGTCCATGCATTCGGCCGCCAGCTGCAGGCGACGCGCGCACGCCGGCCAGCGCGATACCGGCATATCGTTGCCGCAGTTCCTGCGGCAGCCCGTCATCAGCCACCGGCAGCCCCTTCAACCGGAAGCCCACGTCCAGCTAGCAAACCATGTGCAGCCAGCAGCGCATTTTCCAGTCAGCAGCGGCATTTCCGGCCGGCAGCCCATTTTCCATCGGGAATGCCTGCTCGTTCGCTGCCTCTTCCGGAAATGCTTCGTCCCTCCCCGGCATCAGCCCCCAGCCGGCTGGCAGCCGAGTGCACTTTCCCGGAAAGAACACGGCCGCGTCGGCCAGCCGCGCACGAATCGGTCACGCAGCCCTGCGCCGCGGCATTCGTGAAGGTCACGACCAGGATCTCGGGAGGCATCAGCGGCCGTGGTGCACCGTCATCCGCCTCGCCGAGCGGTTCCTGCGCACGCAACGCACTCACCTGTCCGGATGGTTCCTGCAGGCATGATTCATACGCCTCTCCGCGGCGCCTGCGTGCGCGCGACTCATCCGCCGCTCCGGGCAGCACCTGCACAGCCAGATCCGGAACATCCGGCGATCCCGCATAACCAAACGCCGCTGCCGGCCCGCCATGCCCCAGCACCAGTCGAAGATAGAGCGCCGCAATGGTGTAGGTCTTGCCGGTACCGGCACTGGCCTCGATCAGGCGGCTGCCGCGCGAGTGGAAAAACGCAGCGGTTCGACCGGTTTCACCCGCTGCATTCGGGATTTTCCGGTGTACGCATCGTGCTCATGCACCATCCTTCTGGCTGTCGTTACTGGAACCTCGGTGCAGCGCATCCGCACGGGCTGCAGCAGACGTTCGGCCCATTCGCTGAATTCACCAGCCCGCCAGAGTGCCATCATGTCCGGCCAGGCGCGTGCCAGATACATGTCGCTGTCACGCTCACCCTGCCCTCCAAAACGGCCTTTTCCGCCCTCTTCCCCGGCGCCTTCATAGGTCTGGGTCGAGATCCTGCCAGTTTTTACGGGCATCGGACGATTCTTCTGCGCTCGACGATTCTTCGACGCCCAACGGCTCCCCGGCGCCCGATGGCTGTTCTCCGGCGCCTGCTTCCGGCGGATGGCGGGCCTCTTCGTCAGCCAGGCAAATCCCTGCTTCGCCGCCAGCGGCAGCGGACGGCGCAGGCCCTGCTGCCGGGCATCCAGCAACGCGTGCCAGTGCTGCAATGCCACCCCAGGCGGCAGCGGATCGAGACGTAGAGATGCCTTCCCCTGCGCCTTGCCCACCAGCACCGTGCTCGTGGCGCCGTCCTGCAGATTGCCCGCCAGGTGATACACCCAGTGGTCCAGCAGGCGGTCGAGCCGATAGGCCTTTTCGTCCGTCTTCCCTTTCCCGTCCACCACGGTACTGGCCGTCAGCACCAGCCGGACCCGGGCACCCTCGGCACGGGTCCGCAGACAGATCCAGCGTACCCAGAACCGGTGGAAACCCGGCCGGCAGGGCAGCATCGGCGAGCGGCTCCCACACGAAAGGCTCATCCGGCAATGCCCGCGGGTACTGCACCACCTCGTGCAGATAATCCGCCATCATCTTGGGCAGCGGTTCTTCCAGTCTTTCACGCTGCAGCTCGCCGAAGGCTCCACCGGCAATGCACCGGCACGGGCCAGCTGCGCCAGTGCACGTTCGCGACTGGCGCCAGCAGCGACAGCAGGGCATCGCGCTGTGTTTCGTTTTCCAGCATGGCCGGCCACGCCGCGGGGCCAGCCTGCTGCTCGTTCACGCGCAGGCTGGCAGCTGGGCCTTCACCAGCGCATCCTGCACCTTCCAGCATGCCAAGCCATCCAGACTGAACGGTTCGTGATCGGGCAGCACGTCCTCGTCATCGTTCCAGTAAACGCCCAGACGCTTCTGGAAAAATACTTCACCGGGGCCTTCAGAAAGGACGTCAGATCCGCCAGTGTCAGTTCATCGGGGAATTCGGGCCGAGGCAGCGGCGGCCACCGCGGTGCTTCCACACCCGCCGCTCCGGCACCCGGTTCGCCCGCAGCCGGGCTCGCGCACGCGCGCATCGGCCTGCTGCAGCGCCTGCTGCCATTCGCGGGCATGCTGAACAGCCCATCTTCCCCGGCAAAAATACGCCCGGCTGAACGGCTGCAGCCGGTGCTGTGGTCAGCGCCGCCAGCAGCGCCTCGCCGCCCTAGCGCGCTGCCGCCGGGAGGTCACCCACCTCGCCCGCCAGCCGCCACCCCGCGGCAATATAGGTCACGCAGCTGCGCCACCAGCACCGAGGGCGGGCGGGTGCGAGTCGTCGCGAATGCTGCGTCCCGCAGCTGAGGTGAGCCGCCTCGCGTGCCGACAGCAGCGCCTCCAGAAAAAGGCAGTGGCGGTCGTCCTCGCGCCGGGAGCGGTCGCCGGGGCGATAGTCGCCCGCCATCAGGTCGAAATCGGCCGGCTGGCGCGAGCGCGGAAAATCCCCGTCATTCACTGCCCAGCAGACGCACGTGCCGGAACGGAATGGCCCGCATCGCGCATCAGCGTGCGCACAAAGGTCACGGCGCCGGGTCGAAAGCGCCGTCCCAGCCCGTCCTCGCCGATGCTGGCCAGCCAGTGCTCCGTACCACCGACAGCGGCGGCGGCAGGTCCATCCGCGCCTCGGCATAGTCATCCAGCCACTGCTGTCAGAGCGACTCGTTCAGGCGCACCAGCAGCAGCCCTTCCCGCCCGTCATCCGCCCAAGAAGGTGTCCAGCAGCGCCTGCGGGCGCAGGCCCCATTCGGCCGATGTCGCCTCGCTGCAGCAGGTCTGCCAGGCCTGCTGCAGGGCGTCGGCAGCGCCTGCAGGCGTCAAGCAGCTCGCCATCGGGGCCGCTGATCTCGTCCAGCGGTTCGATACCCTGCCAGTCCGAAGCCGGTTTCCTCCCCGGCCCCTGCCGCCATCTGCCCGGCCGCGTAACTCGAGCAGCGGAGTGCCGCAGTCCGAAGCGCCAGCTGTTCTGGTCGCCCATGCGTCCCAGCTCCAGCGACTGGCGCTGCGCCCTCATCCAGCCCCAGCGAAATGCCGCTCTGCCCGATCCAGCGCTGCAGCGTGCGACGACTGCCTTCCAGTCTCGATGCCGAACCGTCGCCGCACGGCCGACACATCCAGCAGGTCCAGCACATCGGCCACCGTCACACGCCCCTGGGGCAGCCCCAGCAGCATCTCCAGCGCCGCCAGCAGCGGCTCGTGCGCCCGCTCTGCTGGTCGGCCATCGAGAACGGGATGAAGCGCGGATCACGCCCGCCAGCGCGTGCCCCCGTTCCTTCGCGGCCCGGCGCCGCGTCTCCCAGGACTGGGCGTACAGCCCGAAGACCGCCTGAATGTGTGGCGCATGGGGCGTGATGTCCGGCACCATCACGATCACATCGCGCGGCTGCAGCGTGGGGTCGGCAGCAAAGGCGGCCAGCAGCTGGTCGTCAGCACCTCCACCTCGCGCTGTGCGCTGTGGCAGACCTGAAAGCGGATCGACGGTCCTGCCGGGGATCGATCGCCGGCCAGCGGCTTGACGGGTCTCGGCCAGCGGCGCCAGATCCAGAATGTCCTGCTGCAGCTGCGCGAGCAGCGTATCGGCCGGATCGTGGTCGATGAACACATCGGCACGCCGGTCGATGCTCAGCATCCGGCGTTCGGCCGCCTCCGGCTCGTCGCGATCGGCCAGCAGCCCGATGAAATCCGCCCTGCCGGCCCCCATGCCGCCAGCAGCGCCTGACCGTGATCGACACCGGCCAGCGGCGCACGGTCCGGATCGAAACCGGGCCGGTGGGCATGACGCCCGTCCGGGACGACAGCAGCGCCCGCTCGGGCACGATGTCCCCACATAGTGCCGGCTCGGGTTCTGCACGCACATCAGCACCTGGCACCAGCGCCCCAGTGCGGAAAGCACCTCCAGCGACTGGCGCGGCATGGCCGAAATGCGAAGACCAGCGCACGGCGCGGCAGCCGCTGCGGGCGCGCCCGCGCCGGGTCGGCACAGGCCGCCATGAAACGTTCGTGCACGGCAGCCCGGTTGCGGTCGATGTCGGCCACATCACGGCCATCAGCCAGCGGCCCGCCACAACGCCGGCTGCCACAGCGACTCCGCCGGCACGGGCCGCACGCCCGATGGCATGCCCTGTCGCATCGTCTGCGCATGCAGATTCTGGCTGGAGGACATGAACGACGCGTGCCCATCGGCATCCAGACCGGCACCCGCACCGGTCAGGCCCGAACGCCCGCGCCTTCCCCCGCAGCCACAGACCCCTGCATCCAGAGCCTCCGCTGGCACCACGGCCCCCTGGCGTGCGCGCATTTATCGTGCCCATCCGCCCAGTCGGCCAGCCAGTCGGCGCGATACACCTGATAGCTGGTCGAACAGGTCGGCCAGCTGCGCCGCCAGCTGGTGGCGGCGGCGCAACAGCGCATCGTCCTCAAAAACGGCGCAGCGGTGCAAAGACCTCCTGATGCAGGGCCGGGCGGCATCCGCATCAGCCGCCAGGTCAGTAGTCCTTGCCGAACGGCGCCCGCTCGGGCACGGCATCATCGCCCAGCACGGCCCGGTACGCCTGCCAGATGAAGCGCGAGGAAGCTGGATGTCCAGCGCGGCCGCGATACCCAGCCCGTGACCAGGGCCGGGACGACCCCGGATGAATTCCAGCCGGGCGCGCGTACCCGCCGGCCCCGACCGGCATCATCCATCCCGTCTGCCGTCCCGTCGTCCGTCCCGGGCGCCGGGTCGGACGCCAACGACAGCGTCAGCCACTGGGCGATGCCGTTGCTCTGCACCAGAATGACTTCATTTTCGAGGGGCGCCAGCGGATGCGCCCGCATCCAGTCGCACAGCAGGTCGCGCAGCGTTTCGGACTGGTTGCCGCTGAATGACGATGAAACCGGCGGCCAGATCGCGGTCGGAGGGTTTGCGTCACTCCAGTCCTCTCCCGACCCGTCGCGGGCCTGGCGAAGAGCACGGTCCGGGTCCAGTGAGCTGGAGCACGCTTGCAGCCAGCCGACGACCCGCCGTCGCGGTTCCCGACGCCGCCACGGCCATCGTCACGACCGCGAAACCGCCTTGGTCACGACCACCGAAACGCTTGCCACCGCGGTCATCACCGCCAAAGCGGCGTCCACCCCGGTCGTCGCGCTCGCCGAGCGGCGGCCGCCACGGTCATCGCCCTGGCGCTCTTCCCACGGCTTGCGCGACTGCCAGGCCGGACGTTCGCCACCCTCGTGCCACCCTCGCCTTCGCGGCGCAGTTTCCAGCCCTCACGGTCGGCGCGGAAAACCGCGACGTCGTCATCGCGGCCACCGCGCCAGCTCACCCCCGGTCCTCACGGCCACGGTCGCTGCGGTTTTCCACGGCGACCGCCCTCGCGGCGTTCACGGCTGAACGGACGGCTGTCGTCACCGAACGCGCACGCTGCGGGCTGATCCTCGCGTGGTCACCGAAGCTGCGCTCACCGCGTTCGTCCCAGGTTTCCAGCTGCGACGGCAGTCATCCTCCGAAGCGGCCACGACGCTCGCCATCGCCAAAGCGGCCGTGCGGTCCTGTCCACCAAAGCGCGGACCCCGATCATCACGGCTGAAACGGCGATCACCGCCATCCCCGTCACGACGGCCGAAGCTGCGACCCTCACCCTCCGGACGACGGCGGAAGTCTCCATCCTCACGACGGCGAACGGTTTGCGATCGCTCCCGGCTGTCCACTCGAGCCATCTCGGCGGTCGAAGCCCTGCCTCACCGTTCTCCGCGTTCGAAACCACGGCCTCCCGGCGCCTGAAACCACCTTCACCGCGACCGAAGCCAGCTCTGCGCCAGGGAAACCACCGTCGCGGGTCATCATCGCGCCCCCAGCCACCGCGGCCACCGCGCCACCGCCCTGGCGGTCATCACGGTTCCAGCTCGCTGCCCTCGCGGGCGTCATCACGCTCCCAGCGCCCCCGGCCCTCGCCACGGTCGAAACGTCCGCGTCCGAACGAGCGGCCCTCGCGACCACGGCCATCCCCGGGCGTCGCGCCCCCGAAACGTCCTGCCAAAGCCTTCGCGGCGGGCATCCCTCTTGTGGCGTTTCTTCGGCGGTTCCGGCTTGAACTGGGCTTCCAGTCCCGGGAACTCCGCTCACCTGGATATGACGACCGAGGAAGTGCTCGATCTTGCGCGGCGAGATCACATCCGCGCCCCACGAACGAGAAATGGCCTGCCCGCTGGCGTCCCGGCCACGCTGGTCCGGCCGATGCGGTGCACGTAGTCTTCGGCCACCCGCGAGCAGCTCGAAGTTGATCACGTGCGTCAGCGTCGAGACATCGATGCCGCGTGCCGCCACGTCGGTGGCCACCAGCACCTGACACTCACCCCTGACGCAGGCGGTTCAGCGCCCGGTACGCCTTTCACGCTGGTTCATGTCACCACGCAGGGCAGCATCCACGGCAAAAGCCCTCGGCCAGCAGCTCCTCGGTCAGCGCCTCGGCATGCCGCTTGGTGGCGGTGAACACGATGGCCTGGCCCAGCCCACTGTCGTTGAGGCAGGCACGCAGCAGCTGGCCACGATGCCCCGGGTTGTCCACATACACCACGTGGTCGTCGATGGGCGTCAGGGCCCCTCGCTGCGCTCCACCGTCAGCCATTCCGGCTCGTTCAGCAGTTTCGTCGGCCAGGTTGCGCACATCGTGCGACACCGTGGCGGTGAAGCAGACGGTCTGGCAGCCCTTCGGCAGCAGTTCGGCAATGCGGAACACATCGTCCGAAAAGCCCATGTCCAGCATCCGGTCGGCCTCGTCCAGCACCAGCATCTTCAGGCCCGACAGGTCGATCTTGCCATTTTCCAGCTGGTCGATCAGCCGGCCCGGCGTGGCCACCAGCACCTCGTAGGGCATGGACAGCGCACGAGACTGCTGGAAATACGACGCCCCGCCGGTGATGCACACCGTGCTGGTGCGCGCGGCAGCACCGCGACAGCGCATGGCTGGTGCGGGTAACCCGCTGAGCCAGCCTCAGCGGGTGGGGGTCAGCACCAGCACGCGCAGCCGAAGGCCAGACGCTGCGGCCGGCGGCCCCTGCCGCAGCGGCCCGCCATCCTCATCCTCACCGGCTTCCTCGCGGCGGGCGTGCCGTTCGGCCCATGCGCTCCTGTGCCGTCAGCGCCACCCCTGCAGACCGGCAGCAGGAAGGCGGCCGTCTTTGCCGGTGCCGGTCGGGGCGGATGCCACCAGATCCCTGCCCGAGAGCAGCACCGGAATGGCCTGCAGCTGCACCGGTGACGGGTGAATGATGCCAGCCAGCTGCAGGGGCCCTGCACCAGCGGGTCGATCAGGCCCAGTTCAGCCAAAGCTGGCATCGGTGGCTTCCAGCGAGGGATCGGCATGCAGCGGGCGCCGGGCTCATCCTCTTCGTCGTCTTCATCGCCATCCGCATCGTCGTCGCTGCCGTCATCATCTTCATCGTCCAGCCCGACACCGGCAGCGTCCAGCACCGTCTCACGTCATTCGTGCGCCGTCGTCATCGTCGTCGTCGCTGCGTTCATCGTCGAAGTCGTCGTCACCGGGCGCCACGGAGCCTTATCACCGGACGCATCGTCTCCTCATCGTCCCCGGCATCGACGACGTCTTCATCGCCGGCACCGAAGACCCCTGCATCTTCGGCATCATCGCCTTCTGCATCGACGGCCTCTCCGTCTTCGGCATCATCGCCTTCGGCGCCGATGGCACCGCTGCCCATCCAGGCCCCTGCGGGCGGGTCATCGTGCATTCCGTCGTGGGCGGCTGCTCTCGGCCTGCATCTACCGGCCCCCGGGGCCCTTTCCTGCGCCATCTGCGCTGCTTCAGTTCAGGCTGCTCTCCAGATCGTGACGCCTGGTGTTCTTCTCTGGTCTTCTGCGTTTTGCCGTGCACTTGCTCGTTCCGGGCGGCCTGCCGGACTCGTGGCTGCAGCCGCTGTTTCTCTTTCGCGGGAGCGTGTCGCGACGCATGCGTCCCAACGCTCCGGTCTTCGCGAACCGCGGACGTTTTCATGACCTGCGAAAAACGCCGTGCAGCCCTGAAAACGCCGTGCGGCCCTGCCTGCCCCCGTTGCGCACGCTGCAGCGGGTACTGTTCGCCGCTTCTTCACACCCCGAGCGCGCGCGCGGCGTATCCCGCGTTGCCAGCTGCAGCCCGTGCACGCAGACGGAACGGCCGCGAGAGCACGAACGCAAGGCAACGACCCGGGAGCCGACGTGCGGTATGACGATGTTCAGAAATGACTGGCAGACATGAAGCGGGTTTTTCCCGCTGGAAGGCCCTGCCCTGTGCAGTCAGTGTCATTCACGCTGCCTGCAGGCACCACGGCCTGTGGGTACCCTGTAAACGATGTAGGGGCGTACCCTGGGGTTGACGGATCACCGTGCGGTTCATCGACGCCAACCGGAATGCAGATGCACTGGACACCGCCGTGTCGGGTGTCCAGATACATCGCGGGGCCAGATATCGATGCGAATGAGAAGCGCCGGCCTTTCTGTATGGCCCCATGCGCTCCACCTTCGTTGCAAAGGTGGCGGCATCATACCAGAAAAGGTCCATCCCATCACGCGATGCGTGACCGGACAGCCCATTGACGCGTGCCATGGCGTCATTCGCACCGGCGCCCCTTGCATGCAGGGCGGCGAAATCCTCCATCGCCCTGGCGCATGCCATGGACTCATTCGTCCCCGCGAAAACTCTGCCCGCAGTCCCGTTGGGCGTGCAGGACAGGCGGGTCCGCAGAAGCCTCAGGGCGCTTCCGCAAACAGCCATGCCAGTTGCCAGAATATCATCCCTCTTTCTGTTGCATTACTCACAACATAGCGTTTCAGCGCCCTTCGCCACGATGCCCCGCGCCCAACGCCCGTCAGCCTCGATCTCGCCGGCCATCGGCGCCTGCCGTCGATTCGTCTGCCAGTAAATGACAACCCCTTTCATATTCGTTCCTGTCTTTGCCGCTGCAAACGAGGTGCTTTTCATCCGTATACTTCGTTCGCTGTCCGCCCCGTATCCTGCGGGCAACCTCTCGACCTGCTGCGTCGCATCTCATGTTGCGTCGCAGATCTTTTTACCGTTTTCAAACTCCTCTCCAACCGCGAAAAACAACCCCTCCGGGGCAGCCGCGGCTGCCGTCCGGGATTTCGCCCGCTGCAGGTTGCTGCGGCCGTGGCGCTGGCGCTTGGCGCCCCCACACTGCATGCCCAGGAGTGGCCGATGCCGAAGTCCTGGAAATCGTCACCGTCAGCGCCAGCGCCGACGCCTCGGCCGCCGGCCTGTCAAACCCCTGGCCGGTGGCCAGGTGGCCCGCAGTGGCCGCGTGGGCATTCTGGGCACCGTGACCAGATGGACGGTACCGTTCTCGGTCACGGCCTACACCAACCAGCTGATCAGGGACCAGCAGGCCCAGAGCGTGGCCGACGTGCTGCTCAACGATCCCCTCCATCCGTACGGCCCGTGGCTTTCGGCAACTTCAGGAAAGCTACTTCGTGCGCGGCTTCCTGCTGTACTCGGATGACATCGCCTTCAACGGCCTCTATGGCCTGCTGCCCCGCCAGTACATTGCCTCCGACCTGTTCGAGCGTGTCGAGGTGCTGCGCGGCGCCAGCGCCTTCCTGACCGGCGTCACGCCCAGTGGCACGGGCCTGGGTGGTACCGTCAACCTGCTGCCCAAGCGTGCACAACCAGCCGCTGACCCAGGTCGACGTGGGCCTGGTGAACAACAAGCAGTTCAACGCCACGGCCGACGTGGCCCGCCGCTGGCCCGGACGGCAGCACCGGCCTGCGCGTGGTGGCCACCCCATCGCCAGGGCAAGACGGCCATCGACCACGAGCACAACAAGGAAGACCTGCTGCAGGCCGGCCTGGACTGGCACGACGCCGACACCCGCCTGTCGGCCGATGTGGGCTACCAGAACCACCGCCTGGAGCAGACCCGCACCAACGTCTCGCTAGGGCGCAACGCCGTGACCGCCGTCCCTCCGCCCCGAAGAGCACGCTGAACTGGGCGAACCGTGGTCCTATTCGAAGGAGAAGGACACCTTCGGCACCTGCGCGGCGAGCATGACTTCAACGACCAGGTCACCGGCTGGTTCGCCTGGGCGCCCGCCAGAGCAAGGAAGACAACTCGCTGGCCAACCTCACCGTCAACAGCAACGACGGCGCCGGTTCCACGCTACCGCTTCGACAACGTCCGCAAGGACCGCGCTGATCACCGGTCGGCGCCCGGGCAAAATTTTACACCGGCGACATCAAACACGAGGGTGGTCGGTACCGTGGGCACCTACCAGTCGCGCAAGAAAAACGGCTGGAAATTCGACTTTGCCGGGCACGTCGATGACCACCAACCTGTATTCGCCAGCTATCCACGACCCGCCCGGACTGGACCTCCAGTGCTGCCAGAGGGCTGCGCTTTGCAACCCGGCCTGGCTGCAAGATCAGCTGCTGCAACAGCGCTGGGCGACACGATAGAGCTTCCTGGGTGACCAGCTGCTGGTCACCGTCGGTGCCCGTCACCAGGCCCTGCGCGTGGACGACTGGAGCGTGCAGACCGGCGCAGACGGCCCACCGACCAGAGCCGCGTGAGCCCGATGGCGGTGTGGTCTACAAGCTGCAGAACAACCTGTCGCTGTACGCCAACTACATCGAGGTCTGTCGCGAGTGAAACCGCCCCGCCACTCAGCAGCACAATGTGGCCGTGACCAACGCCGGCCAGTCGCTCAAGCCCTATGCGGCCAAGCAGAGGAAATCGGCGTGAAATATGACCTGGGCGGCACGATCCTTTGCGGCCACCTGTTCAGCACCGACAAGCCGCGCCTACGTCAACAGCGCCAACACTTCGTGTGGCCTCCGGCAGACCGTCACCAGGGTCTGGAACTGACCGTGCAGGGCGAGCCCATCAAGCACCTGCGCACGCTGGAGGCATCACCTTCCTGGATGCCAAGCAGCGCAGCACCGGTTCGGCCACCACCAGACGGCAAGCGCGTGCTGGGCGTACCCAAACAGCAGGCATCGCTGTCGCTGGACTGGGATACCCCGTGGGTCGAGGGCCTGTCGCTGGATACGCGCGTGCTGTACACCGGATCGGTCAAGGCCAACAGCACCAACACGCTGGAGGCCCCGGCCTGGACCCGTCTGGACATCGGTGCCCGCTACCTGCGCTGGACGTGCAGGGGCAAACTGGTCACGCTGCGCGCCCGCATCGACAACGTGGCCGACCGCAAATACTGGGCCTCGTCGGGTGGCTACCCGGTGCCGGCTATCTGGTCCAGGGTGCCCCACGCACCTTCAGCCTGAGCGCCTCGTTCGACTTCTGATCAGCTCGTATCCCACGAAAAACCCGTCTTCGACGGGAACTTTTCATTCCTCGATGCCGAAATTACTTCACCGGAATGGGGTCGTGGACGCCGGAATGGGCACGGCCGAGACGCTGTTCTTCGGCGAGCCGTCGATCAGCTTGTCCGAATAGGTGAGGTACACGAGCGCATTGCGGTCGGTATCGACCATGCGCACCACGCAGGCGCTTGAACAGGATGGACAGCCGCTCCGGAAAACACGTCTTCCTTCTTCTTCAGCGGCTTGTCGATCTGCACCGGGCCGACCTGGTGACGGGAGATGGAAGCCTCGAGCCTTGTCCTCGGCCCAGGCCCAGCGAGCCCTTGATGCCGCCGGTACGTGCCGCGACACGTAGCAGGTCACGCCCTGCACGGCCGGATCGTCGCAAGCTCGACGATGATGTCATCGTCACGCGTCAGCAGCTTGAACGTGGTGTCCACGATGCCGATGGTGCGTTCCTTGTCCTTGGCCACGGCCGGCTGCCGTACCGGCCAACAGCCCGGCAGCCACCACGGCAGCAGCGCCGACAGGAGGGCAAGCGCGAAATCAGGGATGCATGATCGTCATGCAGGGGTTGTGGCAGGCGCCTCATCCTAACATCCCACTGCCCCACGCCCGCCGGGCAGAGGTTACATCTGGTGAGTCAGGCAACCTGCCCCGAGGGCGCGGCCGTCCCGACACCCGCCCGCATGGCAGCAGGCCCCTGCCCTGCAGGAGCGGCAGAGGCAACCGGAACAGCGGCAGACAGCAGGAGGCCAGGCAGCAGAACGACGGAATGGCCCTGCTGCCTCCGCGCTCAGTACAGCACCCGCGCGCGGATCGTGCCCTCGATGGCCCTGCACCTCGTTCAGCGCCTCGGTGCTGGATCCGGACTCCCACATCCACCACCCGTAACCCACGTGCTGGTTGGTCTGCAGGTACTGCCCGCAATGTTGATGCCGGCGTTCGAGAGCCGCTCGTTGATGCGGGTGAGCATGCCGGGCATTGCGGTGGATGTGCAGCAGGCGGCACAGTCCGGGATGGGCCGGCAGCGACACTTCGAAAATTCACCGCCGACAGCGTGGAACCATTGTTGCTGTAGCGGATCGGCTTGGACGCCACCTCGCGGCCGATGCTTTCCTGGGCCTCGCCCGTGGGAACCACCGATGTGCGGCGTGAGCAGCACGTTGGGAAAAGGAATGAGCGGCGACTGGAACTCGCCCTCGTTGCCCTTCGGTTCCACCGGAAACACGTCGATGGCCGCCCCAGAATGCTGCTTCGCTTCCAGCGCCGCTAGCCAGCGCATCGATATCCACCACCGTGCCACGCGAGGCATTGATCAGGAAGCTGCCGCGTTTCATTTTTCGCAATGCCGGGCCGCGTCCATCATGTTCTCTCGTCGACGGCGTTTCGGGCACGTGCAGACTCACCACATCCGACCCGGCCAGCAGCTCGTCCAGGAGGACAGCTGGCGGGCATTGCCCAGGGGGCAGCTGGGTTTCGATGTCATAGAACACCACGCGCATGCCTCATGTGCTCGGCCATCAGGCCGATCTGGGTGCCGATGATGGCTACAGCCGATGATGCCCAGCGTCTTGCCGCGCACCTCGAACGAATTGGCGGCACTCTTCATCCAGCCGCCCTGGTGCAGCAGGGGCGTTCTTCTCGGAATGCCCCGCATCAGCATGATGATCTCGGCCAGCACCAGCTCGGCCACGCTGCGTCGTGGGAAAACGGCGCATTGAACACCGGCACCCGCGCCGTGCCGCTGCCTCCAGCGCAATCTGGTTGGTGCCTATACAGAAGGCCCCCGGCCACCAGCTTCTGGGCCTGCTCCAGCACCCCGGCGGTGAGCTGGGTGCGCGAACGCAATCCCACGAAATGGGCATCACGGATGGCCTCGACCAGCGCCTCACCTTCCAGCGCCTTTCGGATGGGATTCGATCTGGTATAGCCATCGGCCGTGAACGCCTCCACCGCCGACGGATGAATGCCTTCGAGCAGCACGACCTTCAGTTTGTTTCTTTCGAGCGAGACGCATGTCGTTCCACCTCCACAAATAGACAGCCAGCCCCTGCCACGGGCACCGGCGGGCCCGCTCCTCCTGCGGGCCAGCCGGTGGCATTCTGCATGCCCCACGGACCACACCCGCGGGCATGGAACGCCCACAGGTGCACGGGTGGCCAAAACAGCTAATGTTAACGCACCGGCCTGTCATTGCTGACGTTTGGCGCGCATATGTAGCACAATCCCGGGCATGCCTGTTCCTTTTCAGCCCGAGCACCTGTCGTGAGCACCGAGTCCCTCCTCTCCAGCCTCCCCGATACCCCCGACACGGTACCGTGTCCACACTGCAGGCCCCGTCGGCCCCAGAAGCGGCATCCGCCCCGCAGGTTTCACCTGAAACCGGAACCGTAGCCACCCGGACACCCCTGCTGCCATTCCGGAAGCGTCACTTCCACAAGTCACGGCCGCCGTCACGGGGGCGCCACACAGCCTGACGCCTCACGGCGGCCACAGAAGGCACGGTGCCCACCGAGACACCGCAGAAGACACAGCGCCCACGGACGCCACACCTGCTGCCGGCACAGCTCCCACACCGGACGCACCCTCCACGAAGGCGCCGGCCCAGCAGGACACCCCGGCCATCGCCCACAGATTCCCCTGCCACCGGAGGCCGAGGGAAATCGACGCCCGCATCGCCGCCGCGCTGGTGATGGTGGCGCATGGCATCCGGCGCCTGTCGAAACTGGCGGGCAACATCCGTTTTGCCTTCCTGCAGCGGGATGAATCCCGCCTGGTCTCCGAACGGTGGAACATCCGCAACGGTTTCCAGAACGGAAAGAGTACGCCCGCCGAGCTGAAGTTTGCCCTGCAGGCCCTGCTGCAGAAAAACCGAACGCATGGCCGGCAGCCTGCTGCACGCCGAGCGTCACGGATGGCGCGTCTCCTGCGGCCTCCGGCGCTGCATCGCCTGCCGCTGGGGCAGCGGTACCGATATGGCAGTACCAAAAGCGGGCAGCATCGAAGCAGCCAGCACTGAGGCGACCAGCGCTGAAACTGGCACCGGAACAACCGGCATCGAAGCCACAAGCACTGAAGTCAGCGCCGGAACAGGCGGCACCGACGCAATCAGCACAGAACCCAGCACCGAAGCAGCCGGCGTGGCTGCCTCTGCCCCGACGGCCGGCACCTGCGCCCGCCCTGCCACGCGAGCGCAGCAACCAGATCCGCCAGACGCTGCGCAAGAGCATGATGTCGCTGGCACCGGCCGCACCGCTGCATCTGCAGATCGAGCTGGCCCACACCTTCAGTGAAGTGGACCCGGACATCATGGCCATGGCCGCCCGCGTGCACGCCCTGCACCGGCAGGTGCTGGGTTCGCTGAAATCGATCCAGTGGCACACCCCGTACACGCCACCCTCGGTTTCGACGACAGCCGCAGCCTCGATGTGCACTTTCGGCGAAACGGGCGCGCAGGACATTCCGGAAGAATTCCGCCAGAAACAGCCACCCCAGCAGCCTGCCGGCAACCGGCAGGGCAAGGGATGCGGGACGTAGCAGCCGCCGCGCAGACGGACGCCACGGTGGCAGGGCGGTGGTGGGCGCCAGCCCGGCCAGGGCAGGCCCCATCAGGCCCGGCGGCGCAGCACCAGCGTCCGGCGCACAGGGCGAAGCAGCCGCCGGCGCCCGGAACGCGGCTGCAGGCAGCGAAGGCCCCGGAACGCAGCCCGTCCCCAGGACGGCAAGCGCCCCCACGGCCGCGATGGCAACGCAGGCCAGAACAACAAGCCAGGCCAGCGCCGTGGTCGTCCACCGCACGACGGCCAGACCGCTGCTGTAGATGGACAGGCCGCAGCCGGTGGGCAGTCGCCTCGCCCTGGGGCCACGCCACGGCGGCGAGGGCCGGCCAAACCGCGAGCGGCACCGGCACGGTGACGGCACGTCCGGCAGATCGCCGCCATCCGGAGGGCCGCCGGGAAGGCGAGCGCCGCGGTGCACCGGGCGGTGGCCGTCCGGGCGCTTTCCCCGGCAATTCCGCCATGGCCGACAAGCTGCGTGCCGCCCTGGGCAACAGCTTCGGGCTGGGCAGCAAACTAACCGCAACCGGGATGCAGACAAGGGCCGCACCCCGGACGGCAAGGGCGAAAAACAGGGACGAAAGTCCTGATCCGGTGCAGGCGCGCGGCGGCACGGCCGTCCTGTCCTGCACAGATCCCAGGGGCGTTGTCCTCCCCGAATCCGCGCGCTGCTGGCGCTGCCCTGCTTGCCAGGGCGCGCAGCCTGCCTGCGCACGGCAGGTGCCAGCACGGGGACGAATGGATCCATGTGTGATGACGCCCCGTCCTGCAGGAAACACTGGATTTCAAGGGTCTTTCGTGGTGTCCAACGCCACGTTTTTCAGAAACACCCGTGATTCCCAGTGTTCTTTTTGCCGATCAACGCGTAATAAACCATGATAATGCGGCCAACAGCCAACGAAAGCGCTGTGCAAGTGGCCACAACGATGTGCCGAGTTTGCTAAGATTGCAGTTCGGTCTGCGTGCTGAAATCACCGGTCATGCCGGGCACCCTGCCCCAGACACCCCTTTTTCCGATCGATACGAGAAACCCAGTTCAACACCATCATGGCAACCGCACAGAAGTCCCGCCCGTGCGGCGGCAACCCCACTCGGAAAAGTGGCAGCCGCCAAACCCGCTGCCAAATCGACGAAAGCTGCCGCCGCGCCGCTCTCAAACCCGTGAAGGAAACCTCACCAAGGCCGGTCTGGCCCAGCACCTGGCCGAGCGAGACCGGCGTCGAGCCCAAGGCCGTCAAGGCCGTGATGGCCGCGCTGGAACCTCACCATCCGGCCTCCGTGCACAAGAAGGGCGCCCGCGAGTTCACGCTGCCCGGCCTGCTCAAGATCGGCGTCATCAGACGTGCCGGCCAAGAAGAAACGCGAGGGCATCGACCCTTCACCGGCCAGGAGCGCGAGTTCGCTGCCAAACCGGCCACCGTGCGCATCAAGGTCCGCGCCCTGAAGAAAATTGAGGACGCCGCCTCTGATCATCCCGGAGGCAGACCACTGCCGGCCGACTGCAGCAGCTGGGGCAACGGTGCCACGGCGCGCGGGAACGAACGGGTCCACGACGCGCGCCGGACACCCGGTCTTCGCAGGCATCTGCCGGCATGGCAGCCGCCAGACATGAAAAATGCCCTGTCGCACGCGCTGCGCAGGGCATTTTTCATGAGCGAGTGCCGACAACACGGCGCACAGGGAAAACATGATGCTTCATGAATACCGCCATATCATGAGCACAGCCATGCGTCACCATGAAGCAGGACAGGCCACGGCAACCCCAGGCAGCCTGCCCCACCACCAGACATCAAGACCTCACTCGCCGAAAACTCCTTGGCCTCGGCCTTCAGCTCGGGCGAGATCGTCGCGCCCTGCTTCTTCGCCGCCGCCAGGTTCAGCGTGATGTCCAGACGGTCGCTGGTCCGCTGGCCATGTCACCCGGCTTTTCGCCGCGCAGCACCCGCAGCACCATCCGGCCGGTCTGGCGCCCCATCGTGTAATAGTCGATGGCTCATGGCACCCGTGGCACCACGCTGCACGTTGGAACGGTCGGCGCAGATCAGCGGAATCTTCGCGCTGTTGGCCACCTTGATCACCGCCTCGTACGCCGAGATGACGTTGTTGTCGTTGCTGGTGTAGATGACATCCACCTTGCCCACCAGCCGCTGGGCAGCCTGCCCCACATCCACGCTCCGGGCGCAGCGGCCTCGACCAGCGACATGCCCTGGCGCTCGAGCACTTCCCGCATCTGGCGCTTGGCCGTCACCGAGTTGGCCTCGCCGGGGCTGTAGATCACGCCGACCCTGTTTGGCCGCGGGCACCACGCGCCGGATGAACGCCACCTGCTGCTCGGCCACCAGCCGGTCGGACACACCGGTCACGTTGGTGCCCGAGGGCGCTATCGACTTGACCAGCTGGCGCCCACCGGGTCGGTGATGGCGTTGTAGACCACCGGAATGTCCCGGGTGGCCGCCACCACCGCCTGCGCCGCCGGCGTGGCAATCGGCACGATCACGTCGGGCCGGTCGCCCACGAACTTGCGGTGCGATCTGGGCCGCCGTGCCCGGATTGCCCTGGGCGCTCTGATAGGCCCACTTTCAGCGTCTTGCCGTCTCGTAGCCGGCAGCCTTCAGCTCGTCGTGCAGGCCGTCACGCAGAGCGTCCAGCGACGGATGCTCGACGATGGACAGCACCGATACGGCAGCGGGCGTCTTGCCCATGCCTGCAGCACCGCCGGCCGGGAGCATCGCCGCGGCGCCGTCCTCTCGCCCAGGCCGGCATCAGCGTGGCGGGCATGCCGGAAACCAGCACCAGTGCGCGGCTGCCGGTGCGGGCGGCCAGCCGCCGGGAAAAAGGATGGACAGGTGGATGAAAAAGGCAGACGCACAGGCCGGCGCACGACGGAGTGCACTGGCGGAAGAACGGGCAGAAACCATGGTCATTGCTCCATAAAGGATGCTGCAGCCCCGCATCACACGGAAAAGCAGACGGAAAGCCGGATGAAACGGATGGCAACCGGGCGGGAATGCAGACGAAAATGCGCAAACATGAAAGCTTCACACCCCAGCAGCGCGTCGTCGGCCAGCGCTTCGCCGCGGGTTCTCTCGAACATCGCCAGCAGGTCCGGCACTTCCAGCCGCGCACGTGCCTCGCCCTGCACATCGAAGATCACCCGCCCCTGATGAAGCATCACCGTGCGCGTGCTCGTAGTCGAGCGCCTGCCGCATGCTGTATGTCACCATCAGCGTGGTCAGCCGGCTTTCGGCAACGATGCGGGCTGTCAGCTCCAACACGAAGGCAGCGGTTTTTCGGGTCCAGGGCTGCCGTGTTCGTCCAGCAGCAGAATGCTGGACGGCCGCAGCGAAGCCATCAGCAGGCTCACGGCCTGTCGCCGCCCGCCGGACAGTAGCCCGATGCGGTCGGTGAGGCGGTTCTCCAGCCCCAGCCGCAGGATGGACAGCCGCTCGCGGAACAGCTCGCGGGTCTGCCGGTCGATGGCCCGTCCCAGTCCGCGCGACCGGCCACGCGCCAGGGCCAGCGCCATGTTCTCCTCGATGGTCCAGCGCCTCGCAGGTACCGGCCATGGGGTCCTGAAAGACACGGGCCACCATCCGGGCCGCTCCCAGGTCGACTGGCCCGTCACGTCGGTCTGGCCGATCAGGATGCGGCCCTGATCGACCCGCAGGTCGCCGGCAGTGGCGTTCAGGGAAGGTGGATTTTCCGGCCCCGTTGGAACCGATGACCGAAACGAACTCTCCCTCCGGAATGGCCAGACTCATGCCGCGCAGCGCCGGATTCTCGATGGGCGTGCCGGGATTGAAGGTGATGTGCAGATCCTGGGCGTCGAGCATGGCTCCAGCTCCCCCGGTTTGAAGGACCGGCAGCGCCTGCTGCCGGCGTGCAGGTCCGTGCCGCATGCATACCCCGTGCCAGCACGGGGCGTCCGGCGCCGCTTGAGCACCCGTGGCAGCACCAGCGCCACCCCCACCAGAATGGCCGTGACCAGATTCAGGTCCTGCGCCTGCAGGCTCGAGTACATCGCTGTTGAGCGCCAGCGCCACGAACAGCCGGTAGAGCACGGCCCCCAGCACCACGGCCAGCGTGGTCCAGACGATGCGCCGCGCCGGCACGCCTCTCCCACGATGACGGCCGCCAGGCCGATGACGATGGTCCCGATCCCCATGGAAATGTCGGCGCCCCCGGCTCTGGGCAAACGAGCGCCCGGCCAGCGCCACCAGCGCATTGGAAATGGCCATGCCCGCAGCAGCACCGCGCTGCCGGTATCGACCCCTGCGCCCGTGCCATGCGCGGATTTAGCCCCGAGTGGCCCGCAGAATCGGGCCGCGCCGAAGCGAAGAAACGGTCGAGCAGCAACTTTGATGAGCAGCACCAGCGCCAGCAGTGCCAGCGGCCGTTCGACGTAGTCGGGCCCCCAGCCGGGCAGGAGCGAGAAGACGACCGGCTCGGAGATCAGCGGCACATTGGGCCCGCCCATCACCCGCAGGTTGATGGAATAGAGGGCGATCATGACCAGAATGCCGGCCAGCAGGTCCATGATCTTCAGACTGACGTTGAGCCAGCCGGTCAGCACACCGGCCACCGCACCTGCCGCCGTGGCGATGGCCGTGGCCAGGAAGGGATCGTACCCCCGGGAAATGAGCGTGGCGGCAACCGCGCCGCCCAGCGGGAAGGAACCATCGACGGTGAGGTCGGGGAAGTTGAGCACACGGAAGGTGATGAACACCCCCAGCGCCACCAGGCTGAAGACCAGCCCGATTTCTAGCGAGCCCCACAGGGATGTAGAAAGACACGGGTCAGCCTCCGGTCGCAGCAGGAAAGGCGGTGCCGCCGCACCGCGCAACCAGCGTGCACACCGCTGTTTCCGGCACCGGGAGGCAGCGCCGTCATGGCACGCCACCAGACGCCGTTCACAGGCACGGCCGGTCTGGCGACAGCAGACGCCCGCAGCACCAGTGAGGGCGACCTGATTCGGACTGCAATGGGCAACAGCAGAGGCAGGCACCTGCATCGTGTTTTCTCTGGCAGGCGGACAGGTGAGAGGCGCCGATTATACGGGCTTGCCGTGTTGCCGGAAACGCACAGGCTGGGCACCGTTCCCCCCCAAAACCGGTATAAGAGAAGCCTGCTCCCCTGGAGCGTGTCATCGCGCTCCCCATGATCAGGCCGTGATCGATGGCAGGGGCCTGCCGATGGAGAACCCGCTGCCATGGAATGGCTGATCGTCACGCTCGCTTCCTTTGCATCCGGACTGATGGACGCCGTGGCGGGCGGTGGCGGGCTGATCCTCATCCCGGCCCTGTTTGCCACCTTTCCGGATGCCTCGCCCGCGTCGCTCTTCGGCACCAACAAGAGTGCCTCGGTCTGGGGCACCTCCTTTTCGGCGTGGCAGCACAGCCGGCGCGTCACCCTGCAGCGACGCATGCTGCTGCCCGCGTTCGTCAGTGCCTTTCTGGGCGCCCTGATCGGCGCCTGGACCGTCACCCGGATCGACCCGGGTTTCCTGCGCCGGTTGCTGCCCTTCGTACTGCTGGGCGTGTTCATCTACACCCTCCGGCGCGCGGGACATGGGGCACCGAATCGCGCCCTGCTGCGCGACGAAACCACCGAAACGCTGCTGATGTGCACCATCGCCATCCTGGTGGGCTTCTACGATGGCTTCTTCGGCCCGGGCACCCTGGCAGTTTCTTCGTCTTCCTGTTCGTCCGTTTCCTGGGTCACGATTTCCTGCAGGCCTCGGCCCATGCCAGGTACTGAACGTCGCCACCAACCTCTCGGCCTGGGGCTGTTTGCCGGCACCGGCCATGTCTGGTGGGCGCTGGGCGCCGTCATGGCCGTAGCCAACGTGGCCGGCAGCCTGGTGGGCACACGGCTGGCGCTGCGCCACGGTTCGGGCTTCGTGCGCCAGGCGTTCATCGTGGTGGTGGGTGCGCTGATCCTCAAGACCGGCTGGGATGCCCTGCGCGGCCTGCTGGGTTGGACGCGTGTCATGGGCCTGCATTTGACCCGATTTGTCGCTACACTCTCCGCCATGAGCACAGCATCCGTGGCCACCGTGGCCAGAAAGCCTTTCAGGAACCCGTCATCAGCTTTTTCCGGAACTGGACGGCATCCGCTACCTGCATTTCGGCTCGCCCTGGGTGCAGGGGCGCCATGGATATCAAAAGGCCGGACCGGCTGGTGCTGTCCTACGTGAAGACATGATGGCCTGGCTGCTGTTTCTGGAGCCCCTGCCCGGCTGCTGCAGCTGGGACTGGGTGCCGCCTCGCTGACGAAGTTCTGTCACCGCCACTGCGCCAGCACCGCACTGACCGTGGTGGAGATCAGCGAACGTCTGCCCTGGGTGGCCCGCCAGTGGTTCGCCCTGCCACCCGAGGACGAACGGCTGCAGCTGGTGCAGGACGATGCCGCCCGCTTCGTGGGTGATCCGGCCCATCGCGGCCAGTCTCGGCGTGATCCAGGTGGACCTGTACGACGAAGATGCCGCCGGCCCGGTGCACGACAGCAGCACGTTCTACCGCAGCTGTCACCGCACCCCTGGGCCGAGCCCGGCATCATGGTGGTCAACCTGTTTGGCCGTCACGCCTCCTTTGCACGCAGCGAGGCAGCGCATCCGGGCGCTTTTTCCCGCAGGTGCTGCTGCTGATCCGCAGGACGAAGGCAACCTCGTGCTGCTGGCACTCAAGGGGCCTCCGTTGCAGGTGAGCCGCCAGCAGCGCTGGACCGTGCCAGCGCTGCTGGAAAAACGTCTGCGCCTGCCGGCGGTGAAATGGGCCGCCATCGCGAAACAGCTGTCGCTCTGAGCACTCACCGCCGCTGGCCAGCAGCAGGTCGTTCATCCGGCGCACGAAGCCCACCGGATCTTCCAGCTTGCCGCCGTCGGCCAGCGTGGCCTGGTCCAGCAGCAGGCTGGACCAGTCGTCAGCGACCGTCCTCGCTCTTCAGGCGCTGCACCAGCGGGTGACGGGTTGATCTCCAGAACCGGTTTGCGGGCGTGGGCACGTTCTGGCCCGCCTGCTTCAGCATGCGTTCCAGCGTGGCACTCATGTCGCTCACCCGAAACCAGACAGGCTGCCGAATCCGTCAGACGATGGCTGACCTGCACGTCCTTGACGCGCTCGCCCAGCGTGGTTTTCAGGCGCTCGACCAGATCCTTGTAATCGGCCGCCACTTCCTCGCTGGCCTTGCGCTCGGCCTCGTCTTCCAGATCGCCCAGATCGAGGCTGGCCACGGGCCACCGACAGCAGCGGCGTACCGTCGAACTCGTGCAGGTGCGACGAGCATCCATTCATCCACACGGTCGGACAGCAGCAGCACCTCGATGCCCTTCTTGCGGAAGATCTCCAGATGCGGGCTCTGGCGGGCACCGGCCTCGGATTCGGACGTGATGTAGTAGATGGCCTTCTGGCCTTCCTTCATCCGCGCCTTGTACTGGGCCAGCGAGACCAGGCCGTCGGCGTTCCTCACGTCCTCGTCGGCGTCCTTCGCGTCCTTGCCTTTCCCATCGGCCCTGCAGCGGTGTCCGAGGTGTTCTCTTCACCGCTCGTTGACGGCATCCCTGATGCCATCCTCACCACGGCGGCCTTCGGTGCAGCGTCCGCCACATCCACGTCGATGCGGATCGGCTCGCCGGTGGTACGGAAGCGCAGCAGGGCGGCGATCTTCCTCGCGGTTCTTGCTGTCTTCGCCCACGCCCTCCTTCAGCACCTGCGCCCGAAAAGGCACGCCAGAAGCGCACATAGTCGGCCTTGCGGTTTTCGGCCAGATCCTCCAGCAGTGTCAGCACACGGCGGACGTTGCCCTCGCGGATCAGCCGGATGTCGCGGCTCTCCTGCAGGATCTCGCGCGAGACGTTCAGCGGCAGGTCGCTGGAATCGACCACGCCCGCACGAAGCGCAGATAGCCGGGAATCAGCTGCTCGGCGTCGTCCATGATGAACACACGCCGCACGTACAGGCGAATGCCGTGGCGCTGCTGACGGTCCCACAGGTCGAAGGGCGCATGCTTCGGAATGTAGAGCAGCTGGGTGTATTCGCTGCGGCCTTCCACACGGTTGTGCGTGTAGGCGAGCGGCCCCTCGAAGTCGTGCGTGATGTGGCGAGTAGAACTCGTCGTATTCCTTTCTCCGTCACCTCGTTGCGCGGGCGCAGCCACAGGGGCCTTTGGCCTGGTTGACCACCCTCACTCGCCGGTTTCTTCCATTTCCTGCTTCTCGGCGTCCCACTTCTCGGCCTTCATCCGCACCGGAACGGCGATGGTCCGGAGTAGTTGCGCACCAGCTGGCGCAGTTTGTAGGCATCGAGCAGCGAGTCGTATTCGTGACCGTCCTCGCCGTCGGCATCGTTGTCGCGCAGCTGCAGGGTGACCGTGGTCCCCCGTTCCTTGCGGGTGATGGTCTCGATGGTGAATTCGCCATCGCCGGTCGAGACCCAGCGGATGCCCTGATCCTCGGCATCGCCGGCCCGACGGCTTTCCACAGTGACCCGCTGGGCCACGATGAACGACGAATAAAAGCCCACGCCGAACTGGCCGATCAGGCTGGCATCACGGGCGCGGTCGCCGGTGAGCTGGCTGAAGAATCCGCGCGTGCCGGAACGGGCGATGGTGCCCAGGTTGCGGATGGCTCTCGTCGCGGTTCATGCCCACGCCGTTGTCGCGGACGCTGATCGTCCGGGCCTTGCGGTCGGCCTCGATCCAGATGCCCAGATCACTGTCGCCGGCATAGAGGCTGTCGTTGTCGAGCGCCTCGAAGCGCAGCTTGTCGCAGGCATCGGATGCGTTGGAGATCAGCTCGCGCAGGAAGATGTCGCGGTTGCTGTAGAGAGAGTGGATCATCAGATCGAGCAGCTGCTTGATCTCGGTCTGGAATCCCATGGGTTTCCTTGTGTGCTTCGCTCATGGTCGTGTGATTGGTGCGAAATCGTTATTTTCCGACTATTGAAATCTGTGCATGTGCAGGGCTGCTCGCCCCGGGAAGAGATACTTCAGTGACCGGTCCCTTCCCGAACCGGCGACCGTCCCATGACGGTCCCGGCCGAAACTCGGCAGAACGGCTGGATGCACGATGCGGCATTTCATGGAAGTAAGGCGCCCATCGCCGCCTTTCAAGGGCCGGACGGCACCTGATGTTTCTGCCAGTTTCGAAACTGCCCTGTCGTCGTGCAGACAGGCACTCCCAGTATCGGCATGAGCCTCGTCCGGGGCAGCGCGCCAATCTCGGCCCCCGTCAGCGCCCGGCCTCCATGCGTCTGGCAGGGTTCCGGGACGGATCAGGGCTGTCAGATTCCCTGCCACGTCTGCACCGGCTCCGTCCCCGGGGGTCCACAGCCGCACCTCCTTCCAGCGCGGATCCAGCTGCTCTGCCCTTGCGGCCCCGGGTGCCGGCGTTGGCGGCAATTCTCGCAGGGCCGTCATGCTGCGGCTCTGGGCCTCGCCATCCGGCCCGTGCCGGTCACCACCAGCCCGGCCTCGCCGGCCACGATCACCTGACGCAGCTTTTCCTTTCTTCTCCAGCCCCATCAGCGTCACGCCCCGGCCGCCCTTGTGCAGCGTCTTCACTCGGCCACCGGATAGGTCAGCACCCGGCCCCTTTGTCACCACCGCCCACGCCATCGCTGAAGCAGACCACGGTCTGCCCCGTCTTTCGCATCCGTGGGTCGAAAGAGCACCGGCGGCAGCGGCACGTCACCGTCTTCCAGCGTCATGAAGTGCTTGCCGGCCTTCATCCGGCTCTGCCAGTCGGCCGCCACGCAGGTCAGGCCAAAAGCCCTTCTCGGTGGCCAGCAGCACGTGGGCATCGGCCTTCGCGGCAAAGGCGAAAGAGAATCTGCGACCCGGCCTCCAGCTCGATGAAGCTCGTGATGGGCACGCCATCGCCCCGCGCCGACGGGCAGGCCCGGCCACCGGCACCGAATACACCCGGCCGTTGCTGGCCAGCGCGTGAGACCAGATCGGTGGTCATCACCTCGTGGGCGCCCTGCGGCTGTCGCCCGTCTTGAAGCCGAACTGGCGGGCATCGCTGACCATGGCCCTGACGAGGCGCGTACCCAGCCCTTTGCCGAGATGATCACCGTCACCGGCTCTTCCACCTGCTTCGCTTTCCACCGCCGCCTTCTCGGCGGTTTCTGATCAGCGTGCGGCGGTCGTCGCCATAGGTCTTGATGTCGGCCTCGATTTCCCGGATGACCGCCTTCTTCAGCGTGGCTTCGCTGCCCAGCAGGCCCCTGCAGCTTTTTCCGCTCGTCTTCCAGCGCCTTCAGTTCCTGCTCGATGCGGATGGCCTCCAGCCCGCCAGCTGGCGCAGGCGGATTTCCAGAATGTCCTCGGCCTGCCGTTCGGTCAGCCCGAACGCCTGCATCAGCGCCGGTCTGGGCTCATCCGATTCGCGGATGATGCGGATCACCTCGTCGATGTTCAGCAGCACCAGCTGCCGGCCTTCCAGGATGTGGATGCGGTCCTCCACCTTGCCCAGCCGGTGCGCACTGCGGCGGCGCACCGTGTGCAGCCGGAAATCGATCCATTCCTGCAGGATGTCGGTCAGCGTCTTCTGGCGCGGGCGCCTGTCCCGCCCCAGCATCACCAGGTTGATCGACACCGAGGTTTCCAGGCTGGTGCGAGGCCAGCAGGGTGTTCACCAGCAGCGACTGTTCGATCTTCGAGGTGCGCGGCTCGAACACCAGGCGCACCGCCGCCTCGCGGCCGCTCTCGTCACGCACCGCGTCCATCACGTTCAGGATCTGCTGCTTTGCCTGCAGCTGCTCGGGCGTCAGCGCCTTCTCGCCGGTGCGCACCTTCGGATTGCTGAGTTCCTCGACCTCTTCCAGCACCTTCTGGGCGGACACGCCGTGCGGCAGCTCGTCGATGACCAGCTGCCACTGGCTGCGCGCCAGCTCCTCGATGTGCCAGCGCGCCCGCACGCGGATGGAGCCACGGCCACTGCGATAGGGCTTCGCACAGGGTCGGTGCGGCTGCTGATGATCTGCCCGCCCCCGGGAAAATCCGGCCCGGGCAGGATGTCCATCAGCGCCTCGTGCGTGAGCTTCGGGTCGCGGATCAGCGCAATGGCTCGCATGGGCCACTTCCACCAGGTTGTGCGAGGGAATCTCGTGGCTATGGCCACTGCAATGCCCGACGCCCCGTTGAGCAGGATCATCGGCAGCCTGGCCGGCAGCAGATCCGGTTCCGGTGGAGGAGCCGTCGTAGTTGGGCACGAAATCGACGGTACCCTGATCGATCTCGTCCAGCAGCAGGCGGGCGTAATCCGTCAGCCGCGCCTCGGTGTACCGCATGGCTGCGGCACTCACCATCGCGCGAGCCGAAGTTGCCCTGCCCGTCCACCAGCGGATGGCGCAGGCTGAAATCCTGCGCCATGCGCACCATGGCATCGTGGGCGGCCGAATCGCCGTGCGGTGGTATTTGCCCAGCACGTCCCCACCACGCGGGCCGACTTTTCACCGGCTTGGCCGTGGGGCCCAGCCCCATCGTGCATGGCAAACAGGATGCGTCGCTGCACCGGTTTCTGGCCATCGGTCACATCGGGCAGCGCCCGGCTGCGGATGGTGGGAGATGGCGTATCGAGATAGGCCCGCTCGGCATAGCGCGCCAGCGTCAGGCCATCACTGCTTTCTTCCTCGTCGAGGATGATTTCTTCTACCGTATCCATGGATGCGTTGGGTCACCCGCACGCGGGCGCTCCCTGAAAATGTCATACATCGGCGCGCGCCTGGTCGCCGTTCTCTTCCAGCCAGCTGCGCCGCCCGGCCGCCTCGCCCTTGCCCATCAGCAGCGTGAACTGGGCTGCCGTGTCATCGGCCGGAATGGCCCCGTAGCGCACCTGCGACAGGGCTCCGTGTGGCGGGTTCAGCGTGGTTTCCCACAGCTGCTCGGCCGTCATCTCGCCCAGCCCCTTGAAGCGCGACACCGTCCAGCTGCCCTCCTTCAGGCCGTCCTTGCGCAGCTTGTCCTCGATGTGCTTCAGTTCGCGGGCATCGATGCAGTAGATCTTGCGCAGCGGCTGTTTGCCGCGGGCCGGCACGTCCACCCGAACAGTGGCGGGCGGGCCACATAGATGTGCCCGGCATCGATGAGCGCCGGAAAATGCCGGAAGAACAGCGTGAGCAGCAGCACCTGGATGTGCGAGCTGTCCACGTCGGCGTCCGACAGGATGCAGATCTTGCCGTAGCGCAGCCCGCCCAGATCCGGCGAGGCGCGGATGCGGATCGACGCCGATGGCCACGGCAATGTCGTGAATCTCGTTGTTGGCAAACAGCCGGTCCGGTTCGGTCTCCCAGGTGTTGAGCAGCTTGCCGCGCTGCAGCACGACCTGGCACTCCTTGTCACGGCCCATCTTGGCCGAACCGCCTGCCGAGTCGCCCTCCACCAGAAACAGCTCGTTGCGCGCGATGTCGGTGGTTTCGCAGTCGGTGAGCTTGCCGGGCAGCACGGCCACGCCGGAGCCCTTGCGTTTTTCCACCTTCTGGGCCGAGCGCTGGCGGGCCTGCGCCTGGCGGATCACCAGCTCGGCCAGCTTGCGCGCCTGGTCCACGTGCTGGTTGAGCCAGAACTCGAACTGCGTACGCACCGCGCCCGACACCAGCCGCACGGCATCGCGCGAGCTGAGCCGCTCCTTGGTCTGGCCCTGGAACTGCGGGTCCAGCACCCGCGCCGACAGCACGAAGCTGGCGCGGGCGAAGGCATCCTCGGCCATCAGGCGAACGCCCTTGGGTTGCATGTTGTGCAGCTCGATGAAGGCCCGGATGGCCGTGAATCCCTCGCGCAGGCCCGATTCGTGCGTGCCGCCTGCAGGTGTGGGGATGAGGTTCACGTAGGACTCGCGTGCCAGCGGACCGGCCTCGGTGAAAGGCCACCACCCAGTGGGCGCCCTCGCCTTCGGCGAAAGCTCGTCGTCGCCGGCGGCCGCATACCGCTGGTCCTCGAAAAGCACCAGCGGTTCCGCCTCCGGCTCCTGGGCCAGCTCTTCCAGCAGGTAGCCGCGCAGGCCCTCGTCGTACCGCCACTGGCGGGGTCTCGCCGCTCTTCTCGATGAAGAGCGTGACCTTCACGCCTGGCAGCAGCACGGCCTGCGCAGCAGCCGTTCCAGCTCACCCAGCGGGATGGTGGCGCTGTCGAAATATTTCGGGTTGGGGCTGATGCTCACCCGGGTGCCTGAGGCGGGTTCATCCCGCAGCGCCGGCCGGTGTGCCAGTTTCGGCCAGCTCGCCATCGGCAAAGGCGATGGTGTGGGCCAGCCGGTTGCCGCGGGCATCCTTGTCGCCCTTGCGCCAGACCGTCACCTCCAGCCTTCTGGCCAGCGCGTTGGTGACCGACACCCCCACGCCGTGCAGGCCGCCCGAGAAGCTGTAGGCGCCCCCGGCCGTCTTGTCGAACTTGCCGCCGGCATGCAGGCGGGTGAAGACGATCTCGATGACCGGCACGCCCTCTTCGGGATGCAGGCCCACCGGGATGCCCCTGACCGTCGTCGGTGACCTCACGCGGCTGTCGCGCAGCAGCCGGACATCGATGCGCCAAAGCCGCCCAGCGCCTCGTCGGCCGCGTTGTCGATGACTTCCTGGATGATGTGCAGCGGGTTTTCCGTGCGGGTGTACATGCCCGGCCGCTGGCGGACGGGTTCCAGCCCCTTCAGTACCCGGATGGAGGCTTCCGAGTAGGCGGCGCTGTCTCTGGATGCGGATGATTTTGCCATGGGGGCATTATCGCCGATGATCCGGCCCCGTTCGCGCGCCCGTGGCAGATGGCACGAAAGCCCCGGCCGCGTCAGGAGTGCCTCTGCAAAGTCCTGCGGCACGTCGGCCCCGATGCCCGGGCGTTCCGGTGCAGAGGCGAGATGGAGCTGTGACACGCGCCAGCTTCACCCAGTGGAAAGCGCCCTTTATCGTCAACCAGAGTTAAACGCCCATTACAATAGGGGAAGCCCTGATGCCGCAGGCTCGGGAAAGCGCCCATAGATCCGGTCTCGCCGGGCAGGCATGGTGGCGTTCACCGGTGCCGGCATGCGGGAACGAACGGCGGCACGGCGCGCTCCAGCGCCGGCGCTGGATCTTGCGAATCTCCAGGAGGTCACATGGCAAAAGGAAGAAAAGATTTCGGTAGTGGGCGCAGGTGCGTCGGTCAGCGGTGGCTGTGCAGCACTGATCCGGCAGGTCGCCAGCAGATTTCGCTCTACGACATTGCCACGGAGAAGGTCGAGGCCGAGGCCGCCGACCTGGCGCACGGCTCGCACTTCACCGGCTGGCCTCACGTGGCCGGCAGCAGCGACATTGCCGTGACCGACAGCAGCTATTATCGTGGTGATCACGGCCGGTGCGCAGAAGCCGGGCCAGAGCCGTCTGGAGCTGGTCAAGGACAATGCCCGCATCCTGAAGAGCATGCTGCCGAAGCTGGTGGATGCCTCACCGGAAGCCGTGTTCATTCTGGTGACCAACCCCTGCGACGTGCTGGACGATGGTGGCCAGCGCATTTCGGGCCTGCCGACCAACCGGGTGATTTCGAGTGGTACGGTGCTGGATTCGTCGCGTCTGCGCCGGCTGATTGCCGACCGCGCCCGCATCTCGACCTCCAGCGTGCCTGCCTCGATCATCGGTGGTCACGGCGACAGCGAGTTCCCGATGTGGTCGGTGGCCCGCATCGGCGCGGTACCACTGCCGACTATCGTGTCAATGGCAGCCAGGTCTTCCCGCCGGATGTGCTGGACGATCTGGCGCATCAGGTGATGACCAGTGCCTACAAGGTGATTGCCGGCAAGGGCGCGACCAACTTCGCCATCGGTCTGTCGGCTTCGCGGATCTGCGAGGCGATCCTGCGCAACGAGCATTCGGTGCAGCCGGTGTCGAGCATTCTGCACGGGCAGTATGGCATCAAAGGGTGTGGCGCTGTCGCTGCCGAGCGTGCTGGGTTCCAATGGGTCGAGCAGGTGCTGGATACGCCGCTGAGCGATGAGGAGATCGTGAGCTGCGGGCATCGGCAGATGCCATCCAGAGCAGTTTCGACCAGATCGAGAACGAGCTGTAAGGTCGCTTTTATCCCGGGGGCGCAGGAAGGATGGCGCCCCTGTTGTGCAGAACGACGCTCCGGAGACGGGGCCGTCGCCGTTTCTGGCTGTGCTTTCGAGATGGTGAAGGTCGATGTCGCGGTAGAGGGCTCGGTACATGGAAGACCGCTTCCTGGCAGCGGACGCGGCACACGGAAGACAGCTTCGGGTGGGGCGGCATGGGGAGCGGACCCTCATGCGGCTCATCGCTCACTGCGAGCTTTTGATGCCGACGACGCCGTCGTGGTCAACAAACCACCAGGGCGTTATAAAGCGTTTTCGACAACCGGGCTTCGCCCGCCCGTCAGAAACCTTTCACGGCTACCACGAAATCGCCGCAGCGGAGGATCCCGCTCCCCATGCCGCTTCTCAAGTCTGCTGGGTGCGCATCCGGAAAGACTATTTCTTTTCCCGAATTACCCTCACCTGCGCCCCTGTGTAATGACCCAGTGGACCTCTCGCGAAAAGTCTGCGAGTGCTTTGGGGGCAAGGATCAGGGATAAAGCCAGAAGGCGCCCTGTCGGCAATAGGGCTATTGGTGGCAAATGGCGACACTGGATCGCCCTCTGGCATGGAGGCCTACAGTGCCGCAGGACTTTTGCAAAGGCGCCCAGGGGGCGCACCTGAGCTCATTCGTCCCCGCGTGCCCTTTTTGCGTTGCAGGCGGGATTGCGCGGTGTGAATCGCGGCTGTTTGGGCATGCCCGCTCGGCAATGCGGGCGCGATTGATGGTGAAGGCGTGGTCGGTGTATAGTCACGCCACAACGCGGGGGTATCGGGCAGATCCTTGGGCCAGATGTTCTGGACGTTGAAGCCGCGAGCCAGACACTCTTCGTGCAGCGCGGCGTAGCGCTGCTGCAGGAAGGCCAGCTTGTCGAAGAAGAAGCGGACACTGGCCTTCGCCCAGCCTCTGAGTCGGCGGGCTGGCCCTCGAGGTTGAAACGACCACGGGCCACGGCGTTGGGGATGCGGGTAAGTTCGCGGTGCTCGGCCAGCAGGTGCTGGTCGCAGAGTTCGGCCGGGGGAACGACGTTGATGCGGGTCATGGAGGCGCGAGCAGGAGCGCCTGCCATCCCTGCGCGTCACGGTGTCGTCTGTGCACCGGTGCGGGCGGGGTGGCAGGGGAGTTACGGTAGCCTGCATTCTCCGTCATTTTTCGGCGCGAGATGGCGAGGTCTGGTCCGCAGGCAAGGCTTCGTGCATCACGTGTGACGCCCGTCGGCATGCCGCACCGACACGCACCGGCGCCGGATGCCTCCGTACTGCCGTGCATGGCAGCATGATCATCACGCCCGCCGCGATGCCGCAGCATGGGCGCGGATAATCGGTCAGCCCCCGCGCATCACCGCCGAAGAAAGCGGCTGGCGTCCGGCTCGGCCAGGGGCCAGCCGTGCTGCAGGCGTTCGGGCAGGTCCGGATTGGCCACGAAGGGCGCGGCCGAAACCGATCAGGTCTGCCCAGCCCCTTTCCCAGTGCGGTTTCGGCACGCTCCCGCGTATGTTTGCCGGCATAGATCAGTGCCGCCGTAGATCATCCGCAGCGCTTCACGAAAGGCGGCAGGCATGTCGGGGGCATCGTCCCAGTCGGCTTCGGCGATGTGCAGGCAGACCACGCCCAGCGCGTCCAGCAGGGCAGCGGCCGCCAGATAGGTGGCCTGTGGCGTATCGTCCACGGCCCCCTGCAGGGTGGTCAGTGGCGCCAGCCGCACACCAACCCGCCCGGCACCCACCACCCCGATGACGGCCTCGGTCACCTCGCGCAGAAAAGCGCAGCCGGTTGGGCAGCGAACCGCCATAGCCATCGGTGCGCGTGTTGGCCTGTGAATCGATGAACTGCTCGATCAGGTAACCATTGGCGCCATGCAGCTCGACACCATCGAAAGCCGGCCTCCAGGGCGTTGCGCGCCGCGGTGGCAAAAATCCTGCACGATCTGGCCGATTTCGCTTCGGTCAGCGCGCGGGGTGCGGAATGCTGCACCATCTCGCCCACGCCCGACGCCGGCCCCCGCCCTCCGGGTCGATGAAGACTTTCACGCCTTCGGCCACCAGCGGTGACGACGACACCGGCGCGGCACCACCGGGCTGCAGTGCGGTGTGCGGATGCGGCCCACATGCCAGAGCTGCGCAAAGATGCGACCGCCGGCTGCGTGCACGGCATCCGTCACGCGCCGCCAGCCCGCCACCTGTTCGGGGCTGTGGATGCCCGGCGTCCAGGCATAGCCCCTGTCCCTGCGGGCTGATCTGCATCCCCTCGGTGATGATCAGCCCGGCCGAGGCACGCTGGGCGTAGTAGTCGGCCATCATCGGCGCAGGCACATGGCCGGCACCGGCACGGGCGCGGGTCGCGGGCGGCATGACGATGCGGTTGGGCAGGGTCAGCTGGCCCAGGTGGTACAGGGGTGAACAGCATGGTGATTACTCCTCGAGGATTCATGAAAAACAGGGAGCACCGGATGCATCGTCGGCAAACAGGGCATCCAGATCGACCGCCCCGGCCATGGCACGATTGCCCGACGTCCCCGGGTGAAAGGTGGTCGCCGAATCGAATGGCGGCGCCATGCGGGCGGGATGCTTCGGGTCACGCAGCACGGCATCGAAATCGGTCACCGCATCGAATGTCCCGCTGTGGCGGATCCAGTCGTTGAGCTGCCGGCGCAGCACATCCTTGTCCGGGTGGTAATAGTTGTCGAGCGGGGTATCGGGTAACGCCCCCTCGAAGGGGGGCAGCGTGGCACCGATGATGCGTATGCCCCGGGCACGGGTCTGTTCGGCCAGCTGCCGGAACCCCAGCCCGGCCAACCCAGGCCGTATGGACGCCGGCCAGCAGCGGGCGGGCGGTGGTACTGAACAGCGCCGTACGGGGCGCAGCCGACAGCGTATCGATGCCATCATCCGCACGCAGTGCATCTCCCCGCATGATGCATCCGCCGTCTGGTCACCCGGCGCGATCCAGCTGGTCTGGCGGGCATCCCAGTGAAAGTCTCGCATGGGGGTTGCCTGCGGCAGCCATGCCGAGGGTTGCGCGTTCTACGAACGCGGCGTGCGGATCCTGGCCGACCTGGACGAGGCCGAACGCTGCGCCAGCGCCCATGCGGCGCCGCGTGGCCGGGTCCGGATGAATGTCAACGTGCCGTTCCGGACACCATCTGCTGCCGCCGCTGGTGCCGGCCTTCTGGCGGAGCATCCGGAGGTCACGCTGGACATCGTGCTGACCGACGAGGTGGTGGATCTGCTGGAACAGCGTACCGATGTGGCGGTGCGCGCCGGACCGCTCAGAGTTCCAGCCTTGTCGCACGGCGGCTGGGCGCCACGCGGATGGTGATCGTGGGGGCCCCGGCGTATCTGGCGGCACACGGTGTGCCGGCCACACCGGATGATCTGCTGCTGCACAACCGGCTGGGCGCCAACTACGTACGGGCACAGCCGGGATGGCCGCTGCTGCGCCAGTCCTGTGGGTTCGCCTCATCACCCGGCGCCGGCGGGGCCCCGGGCTGAAAGGCACTTGCAGGGCGGCCGCCACGCGCCGGGCTGCCCCGCATCCCGCGAAGCGCCCCAGATCATCCCCATCGGCGGCAACGCCCAGGCCAGTGATGGGGAAGCCCTGCGGCACCTGGCGCTGGCCGGCCTGGGGCTGGCACGGCTGGCCGCCTTTCAGGTGCGGGACGACATCGCCGCCGGGCGGCTGGTGCCCGTGCTGGAAGCCTTCAGCAGGCGACGAGGAAGCCATTCACGCCGTGTACGTGGGCCAAGGCGGGCATCTGCCGCTGCGGTGCGGGTGTTGCTGGATTTTTCTGGCGAAGCGGATTCCTCGATGTCCTCGGCGCCGTAACCTGAACGGAACGCCCCGTGCATCCGGCGAATCCGGTATGCTGGTCTCCCTGCGGTCCGCGGCTCCCGTACCCCTTTCGGAGAAGCTTCCATGATCACCCCTGCACGCCTCGACCAGTCCCGCTCCCTGCGCATCCTCTGGCTGCTGGAGCTGCTGGCGTTCCTACGAACTGGACCAGCACGGACGTGATCCCGAAACCCTGCGGGCACCGGATGCCCTGAAACGCATCCACCCGCTGGGCAAGGCGCCGGTGCTGCAGGATGGCGAGCTGGTTCTGGCCGAGAGTGGCGCCATTGTCGACTACCCGATACAGACTGACGGCAACGGCCGTTTCATGCCGGCCATGGGCACACCCGATTACTGGCAGCGTACCAGCGCTGGCTGCATTATGCCGAGGGCTCGCTGATGCCGCTGATGGTACTGGCCCTGCTGATGGACGGGCCGAAACGGCGCCGATGCCTCTTTCTGCCCGCCCTTTGCACGCAAGTTCACCGATGGCATCCGCAGGCGTGGATCTTTCCGCAGACCGCGCTGCATCTGGGCCATGTGGAGCAGTCGCTGCAGGGGCAGCGCTGGCTGTGGCGAGGCGCCGACGGGGCCGACGTGATGATGAGCTTTCCGCTGCAGGCCGCCCAGCGACGGCTGGGAACCCGCGACTACCCGGAGATCGAACGCTGGCTGGGACAGATTGCCGCCGACCCGGCCTGGCAGCGGGCCGAGGCCGAGGGGGCGGCCGGTTCTCGAATCAAACCTTCAGGTACTTCCCGCTGATGGTCACCCCTGCCATCATCGCCGCCACCAGCACGAACGCCGCACCCAGGCTGGTATGGTGCGCACGAAGCCGATGCCGGCCGGCCCGGCCAGGACGCCCGCGTAGCCTCGCGGTGGTCGGACGGCAGCGCCACACCTGCGGCATGCTGGTCTGGCGGCCTACGGCCGTGAACAGCACCGGCACGATGTTGGAGCATCCCAGCCCCACCAACGCGTACCTCACCAGCGCCAGTGGCCAGGACGACCCCCACGTGGCCAGCAGGATGCCCAGAACCGCCAGTGCCCCCGACCATCACCACCGCTGCCGTCCCGCACGGGCCACGATGCGGTCCCCGTCAGACGGCCGAAGGTCATGGCCAGCGAGAATGCCGCAAAGCCATAGCCGGCCTGCGCCAGCGACATGCCATGGCGCTCGGTGAGAACACGGCGCTCCAGTCCATCATCGAGCCCTCCACCAGAAACACGGTGAAGCTACTAGCACCCCCAGAAACAGCACGATGCCCCGCGGCAGCGTCAAAAGGGCCAGCCCGCCCTCCGACGGTTGCCCACGGCAGCATAAAGCGCCAGCTGGCCAGCATCAGCAGCAGGCCCAGCGCACCGATCATCGTCACGCTGAGCAGCGGTGACAACCCCAGCTCCATGATGCCGCTGGTGGCAGCGCACCCAGCAGGCCACCCAGGCTGTAGAAGCCGTGGAAGCCGGACATCAGCGGCCGGTTGCTGTCGCGCTCGACGACGACGGCCTGAATGTTCATCACGCAGTCGAAGGTGCCGAGCATGGCGCCGAAGACGAAGAGCGTTGCCGCCAGTGCGGCCACGCTGCTGACGATGGCCAGCACGGGCAGGCATCCACACAGCACCAGCCCACTGATACCCAGCACGGCGCGACAGCCAAAACGGGTGGCCAGCGCCGCCCACCGGCATGCATGGCCAGAATGGAGCCGATCCCCAGACACAGCAGCACGAGGCCCAGCTGGGCCTCGTTCACCCGGTGGCCGCCTTGGCCGACGGCACCAGCGATGCCCAGGCCGCCACGGCCAGGCCGGACAGCAGGAAGATCATCCGGTGGCAGTCTCTGTAATATTCGCCGGCCGCCAGGGGATGGAAGACGAACGGACGCGGACGAATGGGCAGTGAGGGGATGCGTTCATGAACCAGGCCGCAATGGCAGCGGAAGCGGAGACAGACTGCGGAGTGTGCCTGAGTTCCCCGTCCTGCCGCCAGTGTTGTCCGAGCACGCAGGACGATGACGGTGACCCGCAGCACGGTCTGCGCCGCCGCACGGCCTCGCACCGCGACACGACCTTGCGCATGCACCGGGGCTCCCCACAGCCAGAACAGACGCTGCGCCGGCCGTGTCCGGGCGCCTCTCACCACCCTGCCAGGGTCAGCTTGCCGAGGGTACGACCGCTTTCCAGCATGGCATGTGCCTTGCGCGCAGGTTCGTAGCATCGATGGTGCCCAGCGACTCGGGTCCGGTACTCCGGATGCGTCCATCGTCTGCCAGCCTGGCCACCTTGCGCAGGATCTCCTGCTGCCGGCTGATGTCGGCCGTGTTCTGCAGCGGACGGGTGAACGATGAATTCAGTGGACCGACAGGCTCTTGCCCTTGAGCGGCACGATGTCGAGCGTTTTGGGGTCATCGATCAGCGCCATGCGCTCTCTGCGGAGCGATCAGCTGGACGATATCGGACAGATAGCGGTCCGTGATCGGCGGTGGAAGACGAAGCCCGGCCGGGCTCGATGACCGAGGGCCTGGTACCTGCAGCCGCCAGCGGCTCGCGGTGATCGATCACATGGTGCGCCCCTATCTGCTTCACCCACGCCACCGATTCCGCCGGAAGCCGTGGCGATGATGGTGAGACCGGTCAGCGCCCGCAGCAGCTGGATGGTCATCGAGCCCACCCCGCCAGCACCACCGATGATGACGATGGCATCCGGCCGCCCCCGGTGACCGGCTGGCTGACCTGGAGCCGATCGAACAGGGCCTCCCAGGCGGTGAGGGCCGTCAGGGCAGCGCCGCCGCTGCTTCATCGTCCAGCGAACGGGTGCATGCGCCACGACGCGGGCATCCACGGCCTGCAGCCCGGCATAGCAGCCGGGGCGGTTGATCGCGCCGGCGTAGTAGACCCGATCCCCCGGCAGAAAAGGCGGTCACGCGCGAGCCCACGGCCCGCATCGGTGCCCACGGCATCCCAGCCCAGGATACGCCAGGTCCCTCGGGCGGACGAGCGAAACGAACGTGTACCTTTGGCGTCGGCCGGATTGACGGCGATGGCCTGCACGGCAACCAGCAGGTCCTGTTCGCCGGGTTCGGGGTTGGGTTGTTCGATATCGACCAGGGACTGCGGATCGGAAAACGGCAGTGGCTGGCTGAAACCAATGGCTTTCATGTCGGGCTCTCCTTGATGAGCGTAGCGATGGACTGCCCCGTCCCCACGCCCCCACAGAGCGGGCCATGGACCCATGCGTCCCCGCGGAACGCTCCGGGGCATGCAGGACAGGACACGGATCGCCGGCTGCCCGTTCGCGTATCACACTGTCATGACCATGTGTCAGGCATGTGAACGCCACCCATAAACGGAGGCCAGCAAAGATGGCGGGCGATCACGTCACGTACGGGCAACGATTGTTGCGTCTGGTACACGTGGTGTCATGATTCGTCCTGGTGTTCTCTGTGCCAGAATTCCTTTTGGATATCTGCAGAAATACGCTTCGGCGTTATTTTTGATGGTATTTGCAGATAATGGAAGAACGCAGTTTTTCCGCCAGTACGCACATTTTGTGCACGCGGTATATAAATGCATACGCAGTATCAAGAAAGGAACCTGTATGGGACGCACCCGCCACGAAAACATTCACCTGTGCAGCCGGCTGCACGGTCGAGGCCACCCTGAACCTGATCGGTGGCAAGTGAAGGCGTGATCCTCTACCGGCTCGCCGACCGAGGAGGTGCTGCGCTCAACGAACTGCGGCGCTCGCTGCCCAGCATGCACGCGCGGATGCCGACAACCAGCTGCGTGAGCTGGAGAAGGACGGCCTGGTGCAGCGCACGATCTATCCGGAAGTGCCGCCCGTGGAATACCGGCTGACCGACGAAGGCCGGACGCTGGAAACCGGTCATCTCGGCCCTGAAGGCCTGGGGGACCGGCACGTGGCGAACAGGGCGGACTGAGCGTGTCATGGGATCTCATCCCACCCCAGCGCTGCCAGCCGGGCGCTGACAAGGCCGCGCGGACAAGGTTGACCGTCTTGCCAGGCGGGACAACACCGACAGGAAACGGCAACCACACATCGAGACGAAGGCACCACAAGGCGCGGCAAACACGTAGCGAAGCCGGCGTGGCACAACGAAGCCAACATGCCATGCGAAAGCCACTGACAAGGTACACGGCGATGCAATGACCCAGCGACACCTGCACGACACGCCACGCAAGCACCCCGTGGTCAGGACAGAATTCGCTTCTTTTGATCTGGATCACGATTGTGTACGGACAAAAATGCCGTCGCGTTGCATCAGTATCCGGCATGACGCAGCGCCGGAATCACCAGCACGGCGGACACGGACATCACATGATCAGATATCAAATCAGAAATGCATATCATGCCCGGCAAAATGCACAATACGATCAGGTAGATGGATGGTTGAACTTTAAAATATCAAATACAGACGCACACCACTTCGGGCGACATCCATAACAACCGATTTCACAAAGACAACCTGAATGAAAAACAATAACCAGCACACCGGCGGTCATTTGACGATCATCAAAAATACAGAGACCAGTTCCGAGAATTTGACGAAACGCAATCATGCCATGCGCGTTTCGCCGATTTATTAATGGTTATATAGTGTCAGGGAGGCGGCTTCGAGCACATCGTCGGCAGAGGCTACCCAGCTGGTTCCAGAGGGTCAGCCTGCCTTTTCATGGCGCTCGGCCTGCGCGAACCGGATGATTCCGCACCGACAACAAGAAGAGTGAATGCCATGACACATCAAATCATCCCACGCGCCCTTCCCCGTCTGCTGTGCAGTCTGATTCTGCCCCTGGCGCTGGGTACGCTGTCGACATCTGCCTGGGCCGAGGAGCCGCTGTCGGATGCCGACAAGACAAAGGCCGAAAAACTGTTCAAGACGCAGCTCTGCATGAGCTGTCACAAGACCGACAGAAGCTGGTTGGTCCGGGCTTCGCAGAAGTGGTTGCAAAATACGGCGATGATCCCAAGGCGGTCGACACCATCTCGGAACACATCACCAGGGGCGGCAAGGGCCGATGGGGCAAGATGGCCATGCGCCCTCAGCCGCAGGTCCAGCCGGACGACGTGAAGCTGCTGGCCCGATGGATCATGAGCATGAAGAAATGAGCGCAGCACAGCCGGAGCGCACCTAGAAAAACCCTCGAGACAAACGGCACGCCTGTCATCCGGGGTTCTGAGACGCGGGAAGCAGGATGAAATCCATCTTGTGAAGGATCACATCCATCTCCGTTCCGGAACGCGGGGGCATGCTTGTGTGCGCGTTACGGGCTCATCCGTCGCACCGGCACCGCTGTTCTTGCCGTTCCTGTTCAGCCCATCAACGCTTCGGCAGCAGCATCATGCTGGTCTGCAGCTTGCCTTCCTTCGAATGGACAGCGGGTTCTTCACCCCGTGGGGCTGCGAAACTTGACGCCATCCGAGGTGTCGGTGCTGCACACCGGGACGGGTGCGTATTTGCTGGCCACGTTGGTGGCGTCCGTGATACGGAAGCCTTCCATCATGCCCTCGTCCTCGTGGTCGAGAATGTGGCAGTGCATGACGAAGTCGACCCTTGTACCGCTCGTAGCGGGTGCGGATGTTGACCGTATAGGTACCCGGATGCACCACGCCCTTTGTGCCAGCGCGCAGATGCTTGATCATGATGGTGTCCTTCCACACCCCTTTCAGGCCACGGAACTGGGTATCGATGGTGGATCTCGGAATTGTCCGCATCGAAACCGCTCACGTCACGCTCTGCGGGTCGATGATCGACACGATCTGGAACGGGTTGACGGATGTGATAGGGGTGGGAAGCGCCTTCTGACGAGATTTCCCATTCCTGCACGCCGCCCAGTTTCAGCTGGGTCAGATCCGCATTCTTGTCATATTCCTCGCCGTTGACGTAATAGTGGAAAACCACCTCCCGGGATGTTGTTGGGATCCTTGGCCACGATCGAGAAAATTCATCTTCCGGATGGGTTGGTTCAATCCGACCGTGCGATGGTCGCATGGCGTGAAGTGCGAAAGTTTCAGCCCATCGTTCAGATCGGCCACCACGGCTGCCCGCATCTCCTCGTCGAAGATGTTGGCGTCGGCCAGCGACAGCATCTGCTGCTTCACGTAGCCGGAATGGCTGTCGTGTCCATGTCCACACCACCATTGACCTGGACGATACCCAGCAGGGGTCTCGCGGAGCCGGCTGCGCTGCCGTGCCGGTAGGTGTGTTGTTGATACCGCCGCCGACCGGTACCGACTCTGTCGATGACGCGTAATAGCCGTTACGCGGGAACGTCATCATCAGATCCCAGCGGTAACCGGGCTGGAACACCGTTTCTGTGGCCGGCTGCATGTTGGCCACGGTCAGGCCGTCGGCAGCAACCCGGTAATGGGTGATGTGCACCGTACAGTTGTTGCTGATGAGTTCTGCAGCCTGCGCCCGCTGGAGATTGCGGATTTCGCTGGGCGGCATGTTGTTCAGCACGGCCGGACGGAATTCCAGGCTGATCGATTCCCGTACTCCGCCGTGAATGATGCGCCACCGTTCCATACGTCCTGCCACCGCACCCACGAAGCGCGCCATGGTCGTGCCATTGATGGTGGTGTGACGGCCACTGTTGAACCAGCCGTTGGGGCCGAAATCATCGATATCTTTCCACCGGCAGCCTCGCCATCATCACAGGCGTAGGGCTGACTGTTCCTCGACCTGCTCCGTGGCACCATCGGGCGCTGCAGCCCGCTTGATCTGCCATCGGCACCACGGCAGGCGTACTCGATCTGCTGCAGCATCACCACACGCTCCTGCACCTGGGTGTTGCCGGTGGAACGCAGCAGGGTGTCGAGATCGCCGTTGCGCTGGGCCGTGGGCTGACGGTCTCCCCGGACGATCAGCGCGCCCGCCATGCCGCTGGATACCCGCAACGCCGTCGAACCATGGAAATGGGGTGTGATACCAGAAGGTACCCGCCGGATGGTCGGCCGGGAATGTCGATCTTGTATGCCAGATGATTCCCGGTCGATGGCCTCGAAAGATGTCATCACTGGGTACGCCCGCGTCATCCTCGCCAGTGAGTTCACCACGACCATGCGTGTTCAGGTTGGTGGTGTTGGGGCAGTGAAAACCATTCGTGATGGAGTCATTGCATTTTGCCGAATCTTCCGCCGGCAGATTGTTGTTCAGCGCGATGTTCATCCGCGTCCCCGGCGCCCACATCGATGGTCGGTGCAACGAGGGGGCATGTTTCACGGGCATCGTAGTTGCGCAGGCACGCGCGGTCATAGCTTGCCGGAGGTGGGGATTCCACAGATAGGGTCACATACCCCACGTTCAGGGTCATGGTCTTGGTCCGCGTCGGCTCGATGGCTGCATCCTGCGCGACAGCCTCACCCTGCGCGACAGCCTCGCCCTGCGCACGAGCCTGTCCCTGAACGGCAGTGGCACCAGCTGTCGCAGTATCCGTCGTGGCGCCCCTGGAGCACCGGCGTCTCTGATGATTCATAGGCTGCGGCTTCCCGCCAGGGCAGGTTCGGTGAGCCAGCCCGAGCAGCGCCAGCCGCAAATGGACAGCGCCACCGGCGCGAACACTGCTGCGCGGCAGCTCATGACCCTGCTACGGGACGCCGCCCGTCGCGGGGGGATGATGGAAAGTTCCAGATCACGATCGATCTCCGCCTGTTAGAGAGAGAGAGAGAAAAAGGAATATCCTGAATGCATCCACTAGGGACTTTCAGGAATTCCTGCAGCCGTGGTCGCTGATCCCTTTCTCCGGAGTGCAGGCGAAGAATACGGTCGGTACTATCCTTGTTCTTACAAATTAACAAACGGAATGATCGTAAACCCCTCATTACAGGCTCACGCTGGGACCACTTTCTGTCAACTTTTGCTCAGATACACATAAACCCAATAGAATCAATGGGTTGCAATGTTCAATCAAGCAATGTCAATTGCAACTCACACGATCTCTACTTTCGTTACAGCAAGGCGTGACTGTCCACCAAATTTCAACGTTTTTCCGGTATGTTGTCGTGTGTGTATTGATGCTTTATGGGAACCTGTGCAACCTGTCCCAGCATTTCAGGATTCTATGTCAACATCGGTGGCTGCAAGCATCCTCCAGGTTTCCCTACACTGTCGCTTACATCCCTCCGCGTATGACACTGATTTTTGAGGGGTAAATGTAAGCAAATGTCTGAGTGTATGAAATACTTACATCCGCCCGTTCGCATGGCCCTGTTTTGCCGGGGCATCGCCTCCCTGGCGGCATCGCTGGGCACTGATGGTGCCGCTGTCAAGCTGATATTTGCTGGCCTCGGGATGTGAGCCATCGCGGGGGCAGGTACCCCAACGCCGCCAGCGCCACCAGCACCTCTCGGCAGCCCCCACCGCGATGACACGGCAGACCTAGGTCATCCCGCCCCAATGGCACCGGCTGCAGACAGCGGAAACACCGGACGGAGCAACCACCACCTCACCACCGCTGCAGGCCACCGGCGCACAGGGTGATGGCAGTATCTGTCTGCAGATCCGCCCGATGGTCCGGGAGGCGCGGACACGACGGAGAAACCCGAACCCCCGCCGCAACCGGAGCCGCTGGTGACATCCCGCCAGCCAGCAGGCTTGGCGGCCTCCGGCCGCCCTACCCCATGCCAGCGGCCGAGGGTCGCACGCGCCGAGAAACTGCGATCGCGCACACCACTGTCTGGCCTGTCACCGGCGCGACAGCAAGAGTGTCAGACCGGCCGTCGACGTTGCCGCCCGGTACCGCGATCAGCCCGGGGCGGAGGCGCTGCTGGCGAGAGCGCATCCCTGAAGGGAGGGCGTGGTCATCAGCCGGTCTCCCATGCCGCCACAGCCCCAGCTCGACGACGATACGCTCAGGGCCCGCAGCCCGCTGGATTCTGCAGCCGCCGGGACCGCGCACAGCCCCGCCAGGACGCATCCGTTGAGTAGCGGTTTCCGCCGGATTCCGGTCCGTCCTTGACACGCGTCAAAAATGGGTTTGTACCATGGGCGCGCAGTCATTTGCGACGTACGGCGTGTGCCATGACGCGCGGCCGGATGGTCAGATTTCGTTGTCACTCCCAGCGGACGGGCTGAATGCAGAACGCATCTTCCAATTCATCTACCACCCCCGCTATCGAAAGCCCGCTGCCAGTACTGTCCAGGCGGCTGCGCGACCACGGAGACACCGCAGCTGTGCTGCGCGCACGGTCACCGGGGAACCGTGCCACGGCCAGCACGCAGAAAGCCGCAACCACGGGTCGCACCCGTCGTGACCGCTGCACGGCCACCCAGCCCGTCACGCCCCGTCGCCGCAAGGCGGCGTCGCCACGACACTCGCGCCGGGTCGAGGTCCGCCGTGCGAGCAGGGCGACACGCCGCCGAATCTGGGCAAGAAGGCCCTGGAGTTTCGTCACCGGGGCAGAAGGTCGAGGCTTCCCAGGAAAAGAGCAGTCTGAGGCCGGGCGCCATCCTCGACAAACATCGTACCGGAAGACCGTCACCGAATGGGCAGGCACTGCGCGCCATTCTGGAAGGCGCCCGCCTCGATGACCGCGGTGATCCGCAAGGCCCTGAAGGCAAGATGTCGAAAGAAAACTGCGGCAGACGCTGGACAACCCCGACGAGGAACTGGCCGATCAACCGGCGTGATGGTGGCTACCCCTCACAAGAACCTGATGCGCCAGGGCAACTACGAGAAAACAGAAATTGCGTGCAGGTCGAGGCTGCTGAAGCTGCAGCCTGGGCCAAGGAAACCGGCCAGCGCATCGTGATCCTGTTCGAGGGCCGCGATGCAGCCGGCAAGGGCGGCACCATCAAGCGCTTCATGGAGCACCTGAATCCGCGGGGCGCCCGTGTGGTGGCACTCGAAAAAGCCCGCGACACCGAGCGCGGCGTGGTACTTCAGCGCAAGCATCGAGCACCCGCCCACCCATGGCGAGATCGTGCTGTTCGAGCCGCAGCTGGTGGCCAACCGCGCCGGCGCGTCGAGCGGGTGATGAGCTTCTGCAGCAGCGAGGAGGCCCAGAGAGTTCGCGAAGCAGGCGCCGGAGTTCGAGCGCCATCTGGTGCGCAGCGGCATCCACCTGGTGAAGTTCTGGTTCAGCGTGAGCCGCGAGGAGCAGCGCCGGCGCTTCCGTGAGCGCGAGGCCCACCCGCTGAAGCAGTGGAAGCTCAGCCCCATCGACAAGGCTTCGCTGGACAAGTGGGGAGGACCACACCCGTGCCAGAAGGCGATGTTCTTCAGAAACCGACACGGCCGATGCGCCCTGGACGGTCAGTCAAGAGCGATCGCGCAGCGCGCCCGCCTCAACGCCACCGTGCGCCACATCCCGTGCAAGCCGCACGGCAACAAATCCATCCAGACGCATCCGGCAGCACGATCCGCTGATCAGTCGGGCCGGGCCCGTGGTGTGCGAACGCGGCGGCGAGCGCCCGGACGCCCTGCTGTAACGTTATCGCCGTCGCAGCGCCTCGTCCCGATCCCGCACAGCCAGTCAGCTGGCCTCCGCAGGACGAGGCGCTTTTCGCGCAGGGCGGCAGCGGTACTGGGCTGCTCGCCGGCGGCGCAGACACGGCGGGCCGGGTGGGCACCAGTGCCCCTGCCCGGCCCGTCCGGATCGAGCCTTGCCGTGCCCAGCCTTGCGCAGGATGGCGTACATCTCGTCCTTCAGGCGCAGTTTTCTTTTCTTGAGATTCTCGATCTCGACGGCGCCGCCATGCTCGACCCCCGATTCCAGCGCCTGACCTTGTGGTCGAGTTCGTTGTGTTTGTCGAAAAGACGTGCAAAATGCGAGTCTCGGTCTTCAGCTTAAGTGATCAGACCGAGCATTCTGAAACATGCCAGTCAACCTCACGGGGATGGAAACAAAGGGCAATGCTGCATCCGGATGCATCCGCGCAGCGACTGGTTTGATGCTCGCACAAGCGCCCGGGTTTTCAGGGGCCGAAGCAGCTCTGCCGGCCCTTCGTTGCAGACAGATCATCGTGGCCCGTCCGCTCGCGCACCGGTGAGGAAGCCATGCCAGCCACAGCCACCGATCCGACGCCGGACGTGCCCGCTCCCACGGCGGCGCATCGCCCACCTGGACATGGATGCCTTCTCGGTGACGTTGCTGCGTTTCACAGCTGCGCGATCTGCCGGTGGTGATCGGAGGCAGCCGCCAGACCACGGCCGGGCTGCTGGCGCAGATCGACAGCCAGCATCCGGACGCCGGATATCTGGCCCGCGCGCAGGCCGGGACACGGGAGGCGGAACAGGTCCTGGCCAGCATCGATCCGGCACACTTTCTCACCCGCAGGGTTACGCAGACGTGGGGTGACGACCACCGCCACCTATGCGGCACGCCGCTTTGGTCTGGGCTCGGGCATGGGGCTTGCCCGTGCGGCCCGGTTGTGCCCGCAGGCCATCCTGCTGCCCGCGGACTTCGACAGCTATCGGGCGTATTCACGGCGTTTTCAAGGCCATCATCCCGTCGGAGGCGCCGGTGATGGAGGACCGCGGGATCGATGAAGTGTTCATCGACTTCACGGAACTGCCCGGCGTACAGCAGGATGGCGGACGTGCGCTGGCCGCCCGCATCCAGCAGCGCATCCAGGACGAAACGGGCCTGAGCTGCTCGATCGGTGTGGCACCGAACAAACTGCTGGCCAAGATGGCCAGTGACTTCGACAAACCGCATGGCATCACGATGATCCACGGAGGACCTGCAGACGCGGATCTGGCCCCTGCCCTGCCGGCTCATCAATGGCATCGGTCCGCGCACGGATGCACGGCTGCAGGCACTGGGAATAGGCACCATTGCGCAGCTGGCTGCCTGCGCCCTGCCCTGGCTGGTTCGGCATTTCGGGGCGCGTTCGGACGATGGTTCACGGTACTGCCTGAGGGACGATGATTGACGGCCCGTGGCCGACCGGGGCGAGCCGGTCAGCATCAGCCGGGAAACCACCTCGAGCGCGACCTGCATGCCGTGCACGACCGGGCGCTGCTGGGCCAGCTGTTCACCCGCCTTGCCGAGCAGACGGCGGCGGATCTGCAGCGCAAGGGCTACGCAGGCCGAACGGTGGGCATCAAGCTGCGTTATGCCGATTTCCGTACGCGACGCGCGACCCTGATCTGTGGACACGCCCACCCAGGATGCGCGCAGATCCGCCGTCTGGCCGGACGCCTGGAAAACGGGTGGATCTGCGGCAGCGCCTGCAGACTGCTGGGCATCCGCGTCGTCCTCAGTCCGCATCCGCCGGCGCAGAAAGGGGTAGCCGGACATGAGGCACACATGCCACGGGACGCAGAGCACCCGGAGCCCCCGGGGAGGGATGCGCAAACCGGCCGGACACCGGGTAGCAGCCATGCACTGCCACTGCAGGGTGAGCTGCCGTTTTAGAGCAGGTATGAACGCATTCGTCCCTGCGCAGGCCCCCGGCCTTGCGTGACCAGCGTGGCCCTGCCCGGCATGACGCCCGTCCTCGTCAGTCAGGCTTTTTGATCCGACCCTTGACAGAACAGGGGAATTGGGTAAAAATCTTTTTCTCGGCGGTGGCAGAGTGGTTATGCAGCGGCCTGTAAAAGCCGTGGACGCCGGTTCGACCTCCGCCTCCAGGATACCCAGCGTTTGCCTGTTGTCCGGGCGAACGGCTCAGTCCTCTGCTTTGAAGCTTCATAGAGCTGCCGCACGTAATGCTGACTCACTGTCCGTAGCGTCCATGGACATTCTCTGGAGATGGGCCATGGGCGATCAATGTCGAGCCATTGAGCCTGTTGTCTGGTCCGACATCCGTGAAGTCGGTTCCTGGGGCGAGGCCGCGCAGCAGGGCACCTTTCTGAACACAGCGCCTTGTCAGCGTCACGATCCCAGTGCCTGCGCAGAAAGCCAGCCGGCCTGGACACGCCGGAAAAGCCGGTTTCAGGCTCGCTGCTGCGTCCCTGGCAGCGGCGGCCAGGCTCTGCTTCAGGTAGTAGAGACCATCCGAGATGAGAGGTCTGGATGGCGGCCAGGGTGATCATCAGCAGCTGCCCCAGCATCACTGGCGAGTCGAACGCTGGCCGATGGGATCGTGATAGAGCAGCAGGGAATGGCCACCATCTGCACGGCCGTCTTGACCTTGCCCATCCAGTTGACGCTCACGCTTCAGGCGCGCGATGCTGGCCATCCATTCACGCAGGGCCGAGATGGTGATTACGCCCGATGATGATGATGGCGATGCCGGCATTGATGCGATCGAGATCGAGCAGCATGACCAGCGCCACGGCAGACCAGCAGCTTGTCGGCCACGGTCGAGAAAGGCGCCCAGTTCGGTCTGCTGGCCCAGCCGGCGCCAGCCAGCCGTCGAGCCAGTCGGTCAGCGAGGCCACGATGAAGATGACGGTGGCCTCACGGTTGCGGCTGGGTTCGCAGGCATCGAGGGAGACGTACACACTACGACCAGCAGCGGAATGGCAAGGGATACGCTGCCACGAGGCAGGTTGGGCAGATTGAAGGCCATGGTGTCTAGCTGTCAGGACATCGGAAAATTATTTTCCAAAGCTCATCACATCAGCCGGAACAGACAAAAATGGGGGCTCCGGTGACACAGGTTGTTGCGTTACAGCCCTCTGTCCGCGCTGATGCCCTGCCAGCAGGCACTCCGTCAGGAAACGGCCGGGACCGCGCGGAAAACGAGGTCCATGACACACATCCTGAGCAGCCCTGGCCATGCGCGGATCCCGGGTCGGGAGACGGCGACACACTGCAGGTTCACCGCATATCACCACTGCTGGTGCAGCTGTTGATAGATGATTCGGCCATGCGGCGAGATGCCCTCGACGCCAGTAGATCCTCGACGCTGGCCGCCATGATGCCGCGCAAGCCCCGAAAACGCGACAGCAGGCGCTGGCGGCGACGCGGCGCCATCGATTTCTTCAGACGCGAGACCTTGCGTGCCTTCGCCCGGCGGGCCCGCATGCCGGTGATGGCAAAGCGGTGGGCTCGTCTCGGATCTGGGCCACCAGCATCAGCGCAGGCGATTCCTCCGCCCAGCACCAGCGGCTCACTGGCCATCGGCAAAGACGAGGGTCTCCAGCCCGACTCTGCGCCCTTCCCCTTGGCCACGCCCACCAGCAAAACCGATGTCCAGCCCCAGCGATTCGAACTCGCGGGCGTCTGCTGATCTGGCCCCTGCCGCCATCGACCAGCACGATGTCGGGCATGCGGGCCGCATCACTGCGCTTTCTGGCCTCCTCTTCCGGTTGCGACCATCCGGCTTCCGGCCCACTGGCCGCAGCGACGCAGGAGAACCCACGCATGGCGTGAAGTCGTCACCGGGCTGAGTGCCCCTGGATGTTGAAGCGGCGATACTGGCCGGGCGTCATGCGGTTGTTTTCGTAGACGACGCAGGAAGCCTGCGTGGCCTCGCCCATGGTGTGGCTGATGTCGAAGACTCCACCCGCAGGCTGCCGGATCGAGCGACAGGCCCAGCACATCGAGCAGATCCTGCAAGCGACGCAGCTGCGGAGCCGTCGATGGCCAGATGCCGGGTGAGCGCGATCATCGCTTAGGTATGGGCCCTGCATCAGCCAGCGCGGCGGCGGCCTCGCGGATCCTACACCCAGGCCACCGGATGCCCGGCCTGGGCGCGGCAGCATGTCGAGCATTTCCAGTCCCGCGGTTTCTAAGCAGATGATCACGCCCGGAATGGTGGCGCCGGGCGTAGTGCTGCGTGAAAGGCATCGAGCACGGAGGGCGAGCGTGTCCTGGTCCACCTCGCCCACCTGGGTGGGATGGGCCTTGTCGCCCAGGTGACGACCGCCGCGGACCATGGCCAGGTTCAGGCAGACATGACCATCGGCTCGTTGATGGCGATGATGTCAGCATCGGTGTCGGCGTTGACCTCCATCGACTGCTGGTGCTGCACGCGCGACAGGGCACTGATGCGGTCGCGCGGCACGCCGCCTGCCTCCTCGAGCGCGGTGCCTCGGCGGCCTGCTGCAGCGGCCTCCATTCTTCGAGAGTTTCTTGTACGCCCCTTTCAGGAAGGTGATGGCGGCGTTGACACTCACGCCGGTGGTGTTCCTCGTCGATCAGCCCCACGCAGGCGGGCTGCTGCAGCGGCGAATCTGGTGCAGCAGGGGAGGGCGAACGGTTGGCAGCAGCTGGCCTCGCAGGTGCGCAGGTGAAGATCTTGCAGCAGCTGGATGCCCCGCGCACGGCAAAAGGCGCTGGGATGCCGAAGAACTGCGGAACGCCGGTCCGTACCGCCCCGGTAGTACGAGATCTGTGGAAAAGGATGGGCGCTGGAGCTTGGGAAGGGATAGGTCTTGTCGTCCCGGAACAGGATGTTGAAGCGGGGCTCAGCGTCTTGATCAGGTTGTTTTCCAGCAGCAGGGCCTCGGCCTCGGAGCCGACGGTGGTGGTGTCGATCTCCACCACGCGCGAGATCATCTGCGCGGTGCGCGGGCTGGGCAGATTCCTGCGGAAGCATGAGCGCACCCGCCGCCCAGGTCACGCGCCTTGCACCACGTAGAGCACGGTGCCACTGGCGTCCCTTCATGCGGCAGACGCCGGGCGGCGCGGGGCGTGCGCAGAAAGAGCTCAGGTCGGCCGGGCGTTCCAGCAGCGGCGCCGGAACAGGCGATGCGGGCGCATCGGGGGATGGCGAAGACACCGGCTCATGTCCGGCACAGGGGCCGCTTCACCGGTACCGCTGCCTTGCGGTACACCGGCGGCGTCCGCTGTGCCGGCAACGCCCGGCGTGCCGGCAGCCTCCGGGGCGCCAGCGGTATCTGGCTCATGCGTGACTGCCGGGGAGACAGCAGCGTCCGCTTCTGCAGGGGGACGGAACATCGTTCATGCCCGCAAGCATCCCCATCACCCGCGGGCGCAGCGCGTCGAGGTGGCGCTGCAGGTGCGGGTTGGTCGGCGGTTCCAGGCTGGCCAGCAGCCTCGTCGGCAGGTCGGGACGGTTGCAGACCAACACCATGTCGCAGCGCCGGCCTTCAGCGCTGCCGTGGCGTGCCGTGATGCCCCCGGCCACGGTGGCCGCTTCCATCGTGAGGTCGTCAGAGAAGATCAGGCCGTCGAAGCCCAGACGCCGGCGCAGGATGGTCTGCAGCCAGCGCTTCGAGAAACCGGCCGGCTTGCGGTCCACCTGCGGATAGATGACATGGGCGGGCATGACGGCCGTGAGCGCAGCGCCCAGCCAGGCATAGCGCGGCATCGTCGGCAAGGATCTCGTCCAGGCTGCGCTCGTCCACCGGCATGGCCACGTGCGCGAGTCGGCATCGGCAAAGCCATGGCCGGGGAAGCGCTTTGCCGCAGTTGGCCATGCCGGCCAGCAGCGGCCGTGGGTCAGGCAGCGCGCCAGCATGGCAACCACACGCGGGTCACTCGGTAGGGCCGCGTTCCGATGACACTGGAACGCCCCCAGTCCAGATCGAGCACCGGGGCGACGTGAAGTCCACACCGACAGCCTCGCAGTTCCTCGCCCATCTTCCGGCCGATGTCGGTGGCCTCGCGGCAGGGCAGCCAGCACGTCCTGGTCCCAGCGCTCGCCCAGCGTGCGCATGGCCGATGGCCGAGAAGCCCTCGCGGAAACGCTGCACGCGTCCGCCCTCGCGATCGACCGACACCAGCAGCGGCGGAGTGCGGCAGGCGGATGTTTCATCAGTCGCGCCCGCAGCTGCCCGGCGACTGATAGTTGCGGGCAACAGGATGACCCCGCCGACCGAGCGGATGACGCAGGCGCCGGCGTTCGGCATCGGTGAGGTGAGTGCGGACATCGACCACGACCGGGCCGGAGCAGGTTGTGACTGCGACGGGACAGGGGTTTGGCTGAAGTGGCGAACATGGTGATGGCAGAAAGGCCAGACGGCCCTGGGAGGATGAGCAGGGAGGGGCGGGCTGCCCCGAAAGCAGATCAGTCGCGCAGCAGCCGGCGCTGCTGTGCGTCGGCAGCCGCCTCGCGCATCAGCGCCTTCATGCTGGCCACGGCCTCGCGCAGGCCGACGACGCGACCCGCGAGACGATGGCGTGTCCGATATGCAGCTCCTGCACCCTCGGCAGCGCCCGCAATGGGCTGCACGTTGAAGTAGTTCAGGCCATGCCCGGCGCGCGCATGCCGGCTTGCTGGATCAGCCGGCCTCGCTTCGGCCACGCGGTCGATCTCGCGGGCGGATGGCAGGACTCGTCCACATCCCGCCCGTCGCGGTGAAAAGGCGCTCCGGCATAGGGGCCCATAGTGCAGTTCACAGACAGAGGCACCGGACCCGGCCGCAGCCTCGACCTGGGCGGCTCGGCATCGATGAACACGCTGTGGTGATGCCGGCATCGGCCAGACGACCGGATGGCGGCCCCCGATGGCAGCCTCCTGCGACGACGATGTCCAGCCCGCCTCGGTGATGATCTCGTGCCGCCCCTCGGGCACCAGCACTGGCCATCTCGCTTCAGCGCCATGGGGCAATGTCCACCATCTTGGCGGTGGCGGCCATTTCGAGATTGAGCTGATGTGCGTTCCGCCGCGCAGGCGCCTCACGTCGGCATCCTGATGACGACGGTCTTCGCAGGTGCACGTAGATGCCGTCGTGCCGCCCAGATGGGCCTCGACCGCGGCCCAGACCGGGCTCGGGTTCATAGGTACGCCGTACCTGGCGCAGGGTGGCCACGTGGTCGATGTTGACGCCGGAGTTCGATCATGGAGAGAGAAAAGGTGAAAACAATGCAGGCAGGCAATAACGCCGGATTGCCCCGGAGGGAGCCAGCACGCCGCAGGGTTATGTGCAGAAACTTTGAGCGTGTCACGGACGCCTTCAAACCCCCGCGCTCCCCAACCGTGCAGACAGGGCGCCGCGCAGGCAAGGGCCGACCACCTTGCCAGACCTGCCCGGGTCATGCAAACAGAAAGCGCCAGGAAACCGCCAGCCGCTGCAGGTCCATCAGGATGCGCCGGGTATCGAGCGAGGCGCCCTCCAGCGGCAGGGCCAGCATCAGCCGCGACAGGCGCTTGGCCTGCGACAGCACGCCGGGTTCATCATACCGCCCCGCGGCGATCTGCAGCAGGTCTGGCCGCTGAATGGCGTGATCTTTCGCCTGGTGGCAAAACCACTGGCCTCGTTCATCCAGTAGTTGCGCGCCGGCTGCAGCGGCACCCCTGATGATCGGCCGCCAGATCGGGCGCATAGCCGATTCCCGCAGCAGCAGCCACTCGAAAGCGGCGCAGGATGCGTTCGTCCGCCCCCTGCCCGCCCAGCTGGTGCAGCGCTGGGTGTAGGGCATCGAGCTGCTGGGTGCGGATCCTCCGCGCCAGCAGGCGCGTGACCAGGTTCGTTGAGGTGAAAACCAAACAGCAGCGCTCCGGCCCGATGGCGACGGCCACGCCACCCCGCCACCGGCGCGGTGAGCGTGCGCAGCCTGTTGCGGCCACCGAGGCGAAACGCAATGGGCTGGAACTCGCAGCAGCACCGGACGCAGCGCCGAGGTGGCGCCGCGCCTTGGCCACGGCCGACAGGCGGCCGCGGTCGCGCGAACAGCTCGACGATCAGGCTGGTCTCGCGCCAGGGCCCGGCTGCGCAGCACGCAGCCGGTTCGTCGGCGAGCGGTCCGGGACCGGTTTCATTCGTAACCGTAGCTGCGCAGGTGGGCGCGTCCTTCGACCAGCCACTGCGCACCTGGACCCGACAGGGTCAGGAACACTCGCCGTCGAACATTTCTCCATGTCCTGCCGGGCCTCGCTGGCAATGCGCGTGATGCGTTCGCCGCCCGCCCCAGCACGATGGGCTTCTGGGCCCGCCTTTCGACGATGATGGTGGCGGGCGATGCGGCGAGGTTCTTCCTCTCGAAGCGGTCGATGACGACCGTGCTGTAGGGCAGCTCCTCGCCCAGCAGCCGGAAGAGTTTTTCGCGGATGATCTCGGCGGCAAAAGAAGCGTTCCGGGCGGTCGGTGAGTTCGTCCTCGCCGTAGATGGGGATACGCCCGGCAGATGCTGTTCGACGGATCGAGCAGTGCGTCGATGCCCTGGCCGTTGCCGGGCCGACAGCGGGTACGATGGTCGCCAGGGCGGGATGGTCCGCTGCATGCAGCTTCGCGATCAGCGGCAGCGCTCGTTGACGCGCGGCGCTGGTCGATCTTGTTCAGCACGACGATGACCGGGGCATCGCCCTTCAGCCATGCGAGGATCTGGTCATCCTCCTGCCGCCAGCGGCCGGCCTCGTGACCAGCATCACCACATCGGCCTTCTGGCCGACGGACTGGGCGGTACGGTTGAGGATTTTGTTCAGCGGGTTGATGCGCTGGGTCTGGTAGCCCGGGGAATCGACGAGGATCAGCTGCGCGTTCGGACGCGAGAGCACGCCCCGGGATGCGGTGCCGGGTGGTCTGTGCCCGGTCGGCCGTGATGGACAGCATCTCCATCAGCTGGTTGAGCAGCGCGGACTTGCCGGTGTTGAAGCGTCCGACGAGGGCCACGTAGCCGCAGCGAAAACCGGCGACATGATCGGGAGAAAAAGGCTGGGTCATGCGGAAGGATCGGGCAGGCAGCGGGCGACGAGGCACTACGGGCACGGCACCGGTGATGCGCGCGCCGCGCCATGGCGCGTTGTTCGTTGCCGGGTCTGGAAAGGGCGTCCCTGGCCGCACTGCACCGCGTGCACGGGGCAATGGCAGCTCCCTGAATGGAAACGGAACCCGTAGTTTACGCGGTGCTGCACCCCGGGAGCCTGTAGTTTACGCGGTGCGCGGCGCCCGTGGGCTTCGCGTCAGCGCAGCCGTGAGCGGCCAGGTGGTCGAGGGCGGCCCGGCAGCAACCTGCTCGGCCTTGTGCGGCGGTTGTCGCCCTGCCCTTCGAAGACCAGGGCGGGCTTCTGAGGCGCACACGCACTCCGAAGTGCTGGTGGTGGGCCTGCCCATGGTGGCCACCACCGTAATGCGGCAGGGGCAGCCGGTGGCCCTGCAGATGCCTCCCTGCAGGCGGGTCTCGCGCGTCCCGCCCAGCTCGGCCGGGTCGGCGCTGTCGAGCAGGGGGCGTACAGCCGTTCGACCTGCGCGGCCGTCAGAAGCCCGATTCGAGATAGATGGCACCGAGCAGGGGCCTCGACCGCATCGGCCGGATGGAAGGCTGGTGCCCGCCACTGCGGCGCTCGCCCTCGCCGAGGATCGCGCATCAGGGCACGCCGAGCGTGCGGGCGATGTCATGGAGCGGATCCTGCTGACCAGATTGGCCCGCAGGCGCGACAGCTCGCCCTCGGGCGAGGTGGTGTAGCGCCGATACAGCAGGGAGGCCACCGCGCAGTTGAGCACGTTGTCGCCCAGAAACCCAGGCGCCTCGCTGTGCTGGCGCCCGAAGCTGCGATGGGTCACGCCTGGCACAGAAGTTCCGGTGACTGGAACCGGTAGCCCAGACGATTTTCCGGGTGCGTCTGATCGTGTCGCGAATGGCGCCTGTCATGCGGGGTATGGTCCTCGCGCGGTGCCCGGGCATCCCTTCGTAGTCGATGGACTCAGGCTGGCCGGACCGAACAGGAACGTTTTTCATATGAACGAAACCCCGTGCTAGCTCAGCCGGCGCCCTTCTCGATTTTTCAGGTCCTTGCTGCTGATGGCGCTGAAATCGTCGATGCCTGCGAGCGGTCGAACGCGCTGCGGATGGCTTCGGGATTGTTGTCGTCTCGACGAGCTGACGGCACGGACCAGGGGCCTCTTGATGTTCCTGGTACCGATGAACGTGACCACGCGCATCACCACCAGCGACGTGAAGCCGATGACGATGCAGATCAGCAGCAAGCTGACAGTGAGGCCGCGCTGGCGGCGGGAAACGGAAAGAAGCTTTCACGATGTGAGCGGATCGGCCAGACTGGCAAAGGAAAGCCGGGCGGACGGCAGGCCCGCTGTCGCCCGCCGGTTCACCAGGAATGAGCCACTTTCCTCTGTAGATCGTTGAAATTCATCCAGATGAGGCCCGTCCAACAGGTTTTTCTCGGAACGAATCTGCGGCCCGCTGTCGAACCGTTGTCGCGGTTGTCTCCCATCACGAAGGCATGTGTTTCCGGCACCTGCAGAGCTCAGTCGGGGGTGTAGTGGCAGTATTTTCGGTTTCCGGCGTGCGTTGCATCGGTACGACGGCCGGCTCTGCAGATCGATCAGTACTTGTGCGACACGTTGCCGATGCATCTCCGAATAGCGCTGCATGCTGGCGGCCGCGATCGGCGTCGAAACTATTTCACCGTCATCGCAGGGCCGCTTCGTCGCCATTGATGAACACGCACACGGCGCACGGTGATGGTGTCGCCCGGCACGCCGATGAGCGCGCTGATGTAATCGACGGACGGATCCATCGGGTAGCGGAACACCACCGTGTCACCGCGCTGAAGCGACCCGTCGATGATCTTGGTGTCGAACACCGCAGGCGCACGCCGTAGCTGTATTTGTTCACCGGATCAGGTCGCCCACCAGCAGGGTGGGAATCATGGACCGGAAGGAATCTTGAAGCGCTCGGAACAGGAACGAGCGCACCATGAACACCACGAACAGCACCGGAAACAGGCCGGGCCGTGTAGTCGAGCCAGGGCGGGCTCCCGCCGGACCAGGCTGCTCTCCGAGCTGCTGGCGGCCTGCGGGCTGACCCTTGACGTCCCGAATCGTCCCGCCCCAGGCCTTGACGCGTTCGGCCGCGTGACGCCGAGCGGCAGGTGCCAGCACGAGACACGTCGAGCAGCCATCACGCACAGGGTGAAGGCGGTCAGCAGAAAAGAGAATGAGCGGGAAATTCATGGTGAAGGAATCACCTGGAAACCGGCAGAAAAGTCAGCAGGACGCGAGGAAACCTCTGCAGGCGCCTGCGAACGCCCGGGCTCCGGGATCGGAATAGGTCGGAAACGGGAACGTGGCGGGTTGAGACAGGTTGCAAAACCGCAACCGGACGCAAACAGAGCAGGAAGCAAACGTAAAATGCGCGAACCCGTCATGGTATCCGACGAACGGTCGACAGACAGCCCGTGACCGGGAAAAGGAACGCGCCCATCACGGAAAGAGGGCCTGCCGGGCGTCCGGTACCGCCGGCCGGCACGGACACCGTGCCCGAGCGTCACGGTGCGCGGCACCTCCCCGCCATCAGCGCTCCTCCGCCTGCAGAACCGCCAGGAAGGCCTCCCTGCGGAATTTTCGACCGAACCGGACCCGCTTCATGCGCTTCTTGCCGGCCTTCTGTTTTCGAGCAGCTTTGCGCTTCGGGTGATGCGCCGCCATAGCACTTGTGCCAGCACGTTCTGCGCAGGGCCTTGACGGTCTGCGGGCGATGATGTTGTTGCCGATGGCGGCCGCACGGCCACATCGGAAGCATCTGGCGCGAATCACGTGCGCATGCGTGGCCACCCGCGGCCGCGCGAGACCGCATTGGAACGATGCACGATGACCGACAGCGCATCGACCCGGTCGCCGTTGATCAGCAGGTCCATCTTTGACCACGTCGGAGGGGCGATACTCGAGAAACCGTAGTCCATCGGACGCATAGCCGCGCGAGACGGACTTCAGCGGTCGAAGAAATCGAGACGATCTCGCTCATCGGCAGCTCGTAGGTGAGATGCACGGCGCGGCCATGGTGGGGTGAGATCGCGCTGGAGCGTCGCGCTTGCCGGTGCACACGCGTGATGACCGGACCCACGTATTCCTGCGGCACGAAGATGACCACCCTGACGATGGGTTCGCGAATTTCGGCGATGCGCGCCCGGCTCGGGCATGCGCGACGCTTTTCGATGCGCTCGACGGTACCGTCGGTGAGCGACGACCGTAGATCACAGCGGGCGCCGGTGGTGAGGTCCATGTCGTGGTTCGCGCTCGAGCCGCTCCTGCACGATGTCCAGTGCAGCATGCCGAGGAAGCCGCAGCGAAGCAAAAGCCCAGCGCCTGCGAGACCTCGGGTTCGAACTGCGCGAGGCATCATTGAGCTTGAGCTTTGAGCGCGTCGCGCAGGGGCGTCGTACTCGCTGGCTCGACCGGATAGAGGCCAGCAAACACCGAGGGCGATTTCCTTTTCGAAGCCGCGCAGCGGATCTTTGCCGCCGGCGAGACGTGGATGATGGTGTCCCCACCCTCGCGTGCTTCAGTTCCTTCATGCCGGTGATGATGAAGCCCACCTGCCCGGCCAGCGAAAGGGTGTCGCTTTGGCGAGGCGGCGTAGAACACACCCAGCTGGTCGCAGTGATGCGCGTAAGCATCGGTGGCCATCATGCGGTGCGATCCTTCACGCGCCGGTGCCGTTGACCACGCGCACGAGCATCACCACGCCGACGTAGTTGCCGAGGCCACGAGTCGATGATCGATGCGCTGCACAGCGGGCGTCGGGATCGCCCTTGCGGCAGGATGCGGGTGACGATGGTGCATCGATGATCTCGTCCAGCCCCAGCCCCGTCTTGGCGCGCGCCAGACGGCCCGCTGGCGTCGATGCCGATCACGTCCTCGATCTCGGCCCGGGCATGTCCGGGTCGGCCGAGGCTAGGTCCATCTTGTTCGAAGCACGCACGACCCGACGCCGAGGTCGATGGCGGTGTAGCAGTTGGCCACCGTCTGCGCCTCCACACCCTGCGAGGCATCGACCACCAGCAGCGCCCCTCGCAGGCCGAGAGCAGAACGGCTGACCCTCGTAGAGAAGTCGACGTGTCCCGGTGTCGATGAGGGTTGAACTGGTAGACGGTACCGTCGGCCGCCTTGTGGCAGCAGCGACGCCGTCTGCGCCTTGATGGTGATGCCGCGCTCGCGTTCCAGGTCCATCGAATCGAGCACCTGGCCTGTCCATTTCACGGTCGGACAGGCCGCCCAGGGCGGTGGATCAGCCGGTCGGCCAGCGTGGATTTGCCATGGTCGATGGGCAATGATCGAAAAGTTGCGAATGCTGCGCATGCCGGTGACAAGTGACGGAAGCGCTGCAAGGGTGCCGCAGGGCGCCGGCAGGCTTCCTGGGCGCGTGGACACGGAAAATGGCCCGCCCTGCCTGGGCAGGACGGGCGCATGCCGTGAAGGAGCCCTATTGTACAGTGGCAGCAGTGACGCTGTGCCCGGGCATCACGCTCCCACGGGCGAACTGGGATGTGCGAGGCTCGCCACCGCGCTTGACCGGCAGCACCAGCGTGCGCTTGCGGTCGAGCTTGGTGACCAGACCGAACTGGGCTGCCGAGGAGATCGGCTGGCTGTTGAGCTGCAGCAGCATCGTCGCCTTCACGCAGGCCGGCGCGGGCTGCCGGGCCGTTCGGTTCCAGCCCGAGACCACCCACGCCATCACGCGGCTGGTCCTGGCTCTGCGCTGTTCGGCGTTCAGGTCGGACGCCGCGATGCCCAGCCAGTTGGCCTGGCCGGTGCCTGCGCTGCTCGGGCTGCGGCCGTTTGGCGTTGCCGGCCTGGTCGCTGGGCACTCGCCGACGCTGATCTGCAGCGTACGTGCGGCACCGGCACGCCAGACCTCGACGCTGGCCTTCGTGCCGGGCGGGTTTAGCCCACCAGCCGCGGCAGGTCGGACGAACGCTCGATGGTGTGGCCTTCGTAGCGCAGGATGATGTCGCCCGGCTTGCAGACCGGTTTTCGCCGCCGGCCCCTTCGGATCGACGCTGCTGACCTGGGCGCCCGTGGGTCTGACAGGCCCAGCGGCTCGGCGATGTCCTGGTGACCTCGGTGATGGCCACCCCGATGCGGCCGCGCACCACGTGGCCGTTGGCCTTGAGCTGCTCGGTCACGCGCATCGCCTCGTCGATGGGAATGGCGAAGGAAATGCCCATGAAGCCGCCGGTGCGGCTGTAGATCTGGGAGTTGATGCCGATGGCCTGCCCGTCCATGTTGATCAGCGGACCACCGGAGTGCCGGGCTGACCGCCACGTCGGTCTGGATGAACGGCAGGTAGTCGCCCGTCTCGCGCGCCTTGCCGGACGATGCCGGCGGTGACGGTGTCTCCAGCCCGAAGGGCGAGCCGATGGCCAGCACCATTCACCCACGCGCAGCCTGTTCGGGTCGCCGATGGCGAGCACCGGCAGTTCGGCCGCGTCGATCTTGAGCAGGGCCACGTCGGTGTTCTTGTCCGAGCCGATCAGGCGGGCCTTGAACTCGCGCTTGTCGGTGAGTGTGACGTAGATGTCATCGGCGCCATCCACCACGTGGTGGTTGGTCATCACATAAAGCATCGGCCGAGATGATGAATCCGGGAAACCGAGGCTCTGGGGAATCTCCTCACCCGACTCGACCTGCGGCAGCTGTGCACGCGTCCCTGCCCCCTGGCCCTGACCGGGCAGCCCGCATGGCACCGGGCGGCAGGAAACGGCGGAAGAACTCGAAGAACGGATCGTCCCGGGTCGAGCAGTTCTGCCCCGCCCCGCTGGGCTCGCTGCCGCACGTTCGGTGGCGGTGCGGATGCTGGACCACGGCCCCCGGTTTTCGACCAGGCCGGTGAAATCGGGCAGACCGCGTACGGCTTTGGCCTGCACCGGTGCTGGCTGCAGCAGGGTGGCGGACCCTACGAACAGGCTGGCCACGGCCAGAGCGTGAAGCAGCCAGCGTGGTACGCAGCGGACGCTGGACGGGGCGGTGAGCCGTGCACCGACGGACCGGCGGGAAGACTTGAAATGCTCATCGATCGGGAAACTAACAGAAGGACGGGTTCGGCGACAGGCCCCTGGGGGCGTCTCGCGCGAACCAGTCCGGAAGAATTTCTAGCTTTTCCACCCCGCCTGCGCCACACCAGCCAGCTGCCACGGCGGCCGCATCGGCGGTGCCCAGACGGGGAAGCCACAGCAGACAGCTGCCACGCTGCAGCGGCTGGTTCAACGCCCCGCGGCCGCATGGGTTGACGAGAGGAGATGTGCCGGCCGCCACGTGCAGCAGCGGGCCGAGCCACAGGGTGCGCAGCTCGACGGCCGTGGCCCAGTCGCCATCCGGCTGCCAGCGTACGAGCAGCATGCCGTCATCGAGAAACTGCAGTGCCTCTGGCTGCCGGTACTGGACGCGGGCCTGCGCAGCACAGGCTGGCTGGGTTGCAGGCTCTGCACGGCGGGCTGGCATTGAAGACACGGGGAAGCAGCCAGGACAGCCTGAGGAGCGCGGCAAACCCGCAAGCGCCAGGGATTGCCCGGTCCGGACAGCCACGTCAGGCTAATGGCCAGCACGACCAGCCCGATCACGAGCTGGTCGAAGCGCCGGGCCGACGTCGGCGTGGCTGACCTGACCTGCAGAGATTCGGACATGGGAGGCATCCCGGAAGCGGCCGGACCTGGCGTCCACAGGAAGCGGCGCTCATCCGGAGCGTTGCCCACAAGAAAGCGGCGCTCACCTGAAAGCAGCGTCCATGACGAAGCGGCGCTGACAGACAGCGGCGCCCACGGAAAACTGCCGCGCACCACCACCCGCCTGCCTGTGACAGGAAGGTGCCGGTTGCGCGGCAGCGGGCGCACGAGAGCGCTGGTCGCCGGGCGCAGACGCCCCCCGGCGGGGCAGATACCGGCCAGAGCCGGCCACCCGGCCCGTCAGCGGTAACGGCGCAGCACCAGCGTTCCGTTGGTGCCACCGGAAACCAAAGGAGTTCGACAGTGCGATGTCGATGTCCATCTCCCGCGCCTCGTTGGCGCAGTAATCGAGATCGCACGCCGGATCCTGGCTGTCGATGTTGATGGTGGGTGGCGATACCTGATGGTAAACGGCCAGGGCACTGAAGACCGCCTCGATTCCGCCCGCCGCGCCCAGCAGGTGGCCAGTCATGGACTTGGTGGAATTGACGACGACCTTTTTGGCCTGGTCTCCGCAGTCAGCTCGATGGCGCTGGTTTCGTTCAGGTCACCCAGCGGCGTGGACGTGCCATGCGCGTTGATGTACCGCACCTGATCGACGTTGATGCCGGCATCGCGCAGGGCATTCTGCAGCTGCCCCGGGCGGCCCCCGCAGGTCTGGCGCGGTGATGGTGCGCATCGGAACTCATGCCGAAAACCGATCAGCTCGGCGTAGATCCGCACCCCGCTTCTTCGCATGTTCCAGCTCTTCGAGCACCAGCACGCCTGCGCCTCACCCAGCACGAAGCTCATCACGGTCACGGTCCCACGGACGGCTGGCCGCCTGCGGGTCGTCGTTGCGCGTGACAGTGCTTCATGGAGGCGAACCCACCCACGCCCAGCGGGGACAGGGTTGATCCGGTGCCACCGGCCAGCATCATGCTGCGTCGCCATAGGCGATGAGTCGCCCGGCGTCACCCACGCAATGCAGGCCCGTGGTGCAGGCGCTGACGATGGCAGCTCGGCCCCTGCAGGCCCAGCATGATCGACAGCCGCCCGGCCACCAGGTTGATGATCGAACCCGGCACGAAGAACGGCGAGATGCGCCGTGCCCCTTTGGCGAGGTATTCCTTGTGTGTGGCTTCGATGAGGGAAGACCGCCGATGCCCGACTCCCACGAAGGCGCCGAACCGCTCGGCGTTGGCTTCGGTGATTTCGAGGCCGCTGTCGCGGAAGGCCTGCAGGCCCGCCGCCACACCGTAGCGGGATGAAGGTGTCGAAGCGCCGAAGCTCCTTCGGGTTCATCCAGTCGGCCGGTTGAAGTCCTTCACTCGCCGGCGATGCGCGACGGGAACGCCGATGCATCGAAGCGGGTGATGGGTCCGACCCCGACTTGCCGGTCACCAGATTGGCCCATCCTGTCCCCGACGTCGTTACCGACCGGCGAGATGAGGCTCGAGCGCTGTACGACGACGCGACGCTTGCCCATCAGCTCTGGAATGTGCCGTGACGAAGTCGATGGCCTGTTGCACCGTGGTGATTTTCTCGGCTTCCTCGTCGGGGATTTCGGTACCGAATCATCTTCCAGCGCCGAGACCAGCCTGACGTTGTCCAGCGAATCGGCAGCCCAGGTCGTCCACGAAGCGACGATGAGGTCTTGACCTCGGCTTCGTTCACGCCCAGCCGCTCGGCCACAATCTTTCTTGACCCGCGCCTCGATATCCGACATTTCACCTCCTGATGAGTGATGATGCCGGCACATGCTACCGGCTTTTGTTTTCGATGCCCCCGGGAAAACCCGCGACTGAAAGGCTTCCGGATGGAAGCCACCTGGTCACGCTGACGATACGGGATTGTATCGTCAAACCACATGCCGCCATTGACCGGCATGCGTGACGACCCGGTGACATACGCGGCCGCCGGCGAGGCCAGATACAGCACCGCGGCCGCGATGTCGTTCGCCCGCCCCAGACGGCCACTGGGGATCTGCGCCTTGAGCGCCTCGACCTGCGCCCTCGGGCAGCGCCCGGGTCATGTCGGCTTTCGATGAAGCCCGGCGCCACGCAGTTGACGCAGATGCCCCGGCTGGCCACCTCGCGGGCCAGCGCACGACATCCCGGCCACGCCGGCCTGGCCGCGGCGAAGTGGCCTGTCCGGGTTGCCCATCTGCCCCACCACCGAGGTGATGCTGATGATGCAGTTCCTCGCCCGCCTCTTCATCATGGGGCTTGAGCGCCAGACGCGCCAGCCGGAAGACCCCGGTGAGGTTGGTGTCGATGACGGCCTCCCAGTCCTCGTCCTTCATCCGCATGGCGAGCGTGTCGCGGGTGATGCCGGCGTTGTTGACCAGGATGGACAGCCTCGCCCCGTTCGGCCACGATGCGGTCGATGACGCAGCACAGGCCGCGGCATCGGTGACATTCAGGGCGACGCCCTGGCGACGCGCCCAGACGGTTGCGGATGGCTTCGCACCGCTTTCGGACGTGGCGGTACCGATGACCAGGCGCCTGCACGGGCCAGCGTATCGGCAATGGCCTGACCGATGCCACGGGAGGCGCCGGTGACCAGGGCCACCCGCCCTCTCGAGGTTGCTCGAACGGGGTCTGACGGAGGCGTGGATGCAGTCATGAGAACTTCGGCCAGCGTGGATTGAGGGAAAGTGCGTCGAAGACGTTGCCGAGCTGTGCCCGAGGTGCGATCCGCTTGATCAGGCCGGTGAGCACCTTTGCCGGGACCGAACTCGACTGGGCGGAAATGACTCTGGTCGGCCAGCTTTCGGGATGAGTTCCACCCACGCACCGGATGCCAGGCCTGACGGACCAGGGCGTCGCGGATGCGGGCCGGATGGGTCTCGACGTCATATCGACATTGAGATGAGAGAATGGACGGTGCTCAGACGACATCGGGCCAGCGCGCGCTGCAGCACGTCACCAGCAGACTTCAGCAGCACCGGAATGGAACGGTGAGCACCGGCAGGGGCTGGCCCGGCGGGCGCCCCCGCCTGGGCCGCTGCACAGGCGCGTTCGACGGCACCCGCATGGCCCGCGATGACCACCTGCCCCGGCGCGTTGAAATTGACGGCCGCCACCCTTTCCAGGCGATCGGTGCCCGGCACGGGCCGGGCTCGGCAGGCAGCCCTGCACGTCGGCGTCGGACAGGCCCAGAATGGCCGATGCCGCCGGTGCCCGACCGAACGGCCTCCCTGCATGGCCTGGGCACGCAGGCGCACCAGACGGATGGCCGTAGTGATGTCGAGCGAACCGGCAGCGACCAGGGCGGTGTATCGCCCAGGCTGTGCCCAGCCACGAAGGCCGGCTCGGTGTCGCTTCCGCGCGCCAGGCAGCCAGGCAGGCTACGCCGGCCAGCAGCATGGCGGTCAGTCCAGGTGGTCAGGGCCAGCTCGAGTGGGCTTTCGCGATGATCTTCGACAGGGCCGGTTCGCCCAGTGCGGCGTCGGCACGACGGACGAGATCATCGACTTCGGGACGCTCGTCATGGGACAGCATGCCGACTGGCCCGCGAGCCCTGGCCGGGAAAGACGAATGCAACGCCTGCGGGGTGCTGCCCGACCCTGTTGATTCTGCTCGGGCCAGTCCGCTCGGGGACGATGCTGTCGGTTCGGCGTCCATGATGCCGCGACGGCATCGCAGCCGGATCAGGTCTCGAGGCCCAGGTGAAGCCGCCCCCACGCCCCGCAGCATGATCATGCCCGGGCGCAGGCGCCTTCCGGCACGGCTTGCGCCAGCGCCAGCGGCACCGAGGCCGCCGAGGTGTTGGCGTGCTCGCCTCACGGTGGAAATCACCTGTTCGAGCGGCAGCCCCAGCCGGGAGGCCGCCGCAGACGTGACATTGGCCTGCGTGCGGCACCAGCCAGCCGAGGTCGTCGACCCCAGGCCGGCGGCACCGAGGGCTTTCCTGGGCCAGCTCGGCCAGCAGCTGACGGCCAGCTTGAAGACAGCCCTGCCCGTCCATGCGCAGCAGGATGCCCGGTAACGGCACCACAGCGCACGCCGCCTGGCGTGGACAGGATGCCGACCGCCGGCCATCGGCATGCAGGCGCGACACCAGCACGCCCGAGTGTCGGCAGCGGACAGCACGATGGCGCCGGCGCCGTCGCCGAACAGCACGCAGGTGGAACGGTCGTTCCAGTCGAGGATGCGCGAGAAGACCTCGGCACCGATGACGAGCGCCCGTTGGGCCACGCCGGCTCGATCAGGCGTCGGCATTGGCCACCGCATAGGCAGCCACTGGCACAATCGCCCGACATCGAAGGCGCCCCTGGTGGACGCCCAGTTCGGACTGGATCAGGCAGGCGGTGCTGGGAAAAAGATCTGGTCTGGCGGTGGAGGCGACAGACGATCAGGTCGATGTCGTCAGGCCGACGCCCGCACTTCAGTGGCTCTCTCGGGCCGCACGAACCCCAGCGACGTGGTGGTGTCGCCGGAAGCCGGCCAGCCAGCGCTGGCGAATGCCGGTACGGGTGACGATCCACCGTCGGAGGTTTCGATGCCGCGGGTGGCCAGGTCGGCCACGAGATCGTCGTTGGTGACCCGGCGTGCCGGCAGTGCGGCGCCGACGCCGATCAGACGGCGAGAACCGGGCGCCGCCCGAACGGGAGCGGATGCCGGCAGAAAGGGGCGGGAGCAGCTGAATCGGTAAGTTACCATGGCGTTGCCGGATCCGTAAAGAAGTTCAGAATGCCGGTCAGGCTGGTGGAACCTTCGCCGCAGCACCCGCAGCCGGAGGCGGCGCAGCGGCAGCGGCCGCCGCCATGGCACCCCTCGATGCGCCGGAGCAGGCCATTGCGCGCGCATCGTAGGTACGGCGCAGGGCCGCCTCGAAAGCTCAGCACGTCGGCCGAGTCACGCTCTTGAGCACGATGCCGCGCAGGTCGATGAGGTACGCACCGTTGTAGTGCGCGGTGATCGACCCGCCGGCGGGACGCTCAGGGCCGGCATGGCACAGAGCGCGCCAAGTCTGGTCAGCCAGGTTGCGGGCCAGCTCGACGCAGTGAAGTTGCCGATCATCTGCGCCACGCCTCGGACGTCTTGCAGAGCGTTACCGCCGTTGCCGACTAGCCGTCACAGGCCTGACCACGTCGCTCTGCCACGTACACGTCGTTGCCTTCGACGTGCGCCCACGAAATTGAGCTCGCGGATGAGGCGCGCGGCCTTCCTCGACCACGTCGTCGTTGCTCTTGATCAGCCTTCACCGATGTTGAGCAGGGCTCCACCGTGGGATCGCCTCCGCTATCGAGTCACGGATGCCAGCGCACGTCTCCACGACGGCAAACGCAGCAGTGCGGGCTCGCAATCGACGCTGGCGCTCAGGTCGAGGCATTAGGTGGGTGAAAACCGCCGTTCTGCGCAGCCGCGTGGCGATGCGGGTCGGTCGACGCCGGGCAGCACTCTTGAGCACGAAGCGCGAGCTGGCCATCAGGGCACCGGTGCTGCCGGCACCGATCATCAGGCATCGGCCCTCACCGGCCCTTGACCCGCTCGATGGCGATGCGCATGGAGTGAGTCGCGACGGTTGCGCAGCGGCTCGACCGCTGTCATCCATGCGGGCGACCTCGCTGGCAGGCACGACACGAATGACAGCCGACAGCGCCGGGGCGGGACCTGCTGCGCGCGCGCGATAGCTGCTGCTGCAGCGCGTTCGACCTCGTCGGGCGACGACCAGCAGCAGGGTGGGCATCCGGGTGGACCGCAGGAATGAGCCAGGGCGGCAGGTACCGTCACGGCCGCATTCACGGTCCCTCATGCATCGATGCAGCCAGGCGAACGCTCATGGCGCGACGAAACAAAGAGAAATCAGGACGTGAACCGCCATCATGCCCGGCATGACGGATGCGGCCACGAACGGCTGCCGGAATCACTCGTCAGACCCGGTCTCGGACGATGCTCTCGCCACGCAGGTAACCGTTGCGCCGATGGTGACGCAGGTGCACCTCGCCCGTGAGCCCATCGACCGCAACCGGCGGATTTTTCGAGGTGATCGTGCGAACGGCATGCCGCGCTTGGACGGCGTCGAGTTTTGCTGAACGGCCATTGAACACTCTCCGCCCCACGGCGGGCAAAACGATGACGACAACGAATCCGTGAAAGATTGACACCGCGGACGGAAACCAGCTATGGACGCGCTTCGGCGGGATGCAGCTCGCCAGCTGGAGGGTGGCAGGACCGCAGACCCCGTGCGCCACCGCCATGGGCAGCATCAGCATGGCCTCTCTTCGATCAGGCAGCCAGATCGAGCCGGGCGTGGCGGCGATCGCGTCCGCCATCGGAACCGGCCTCGGGGTCTTCCAGATCGGTCTGCGCGCGCGCGCGCAGCGCGGAAAACGCCGAAATCGACAGATCGTCCACCGCCAGCGGGCCCAGCACAGCGCCCGCAGGCCAGTCACGCAACTGCAGCGACAGCACCAGAACTGGCGTACCCGGTCGAGTTCGTCCCGGCAGTTCCCGCCGCGGAGCGTGCGGCGCACGGCACGGCACCGTCGAGCACGCCACTGGCCAGCAGGCGCGGCATGTGCGAGGCCAGCGTGGACACCGGCCAGCCGCTCGCCGGGCCCGCAAAGCGCACCGGATCGATGTCAGCGCCAGGCCTTCGGCAGCGGGTCACCGGTGAGGGCTGCCTCCCGCCGTCGGCCGGGATGGCACGGCACGACTGGAATTCATGGCTTGGTACGGATCCTGCACGGTCATTCGGTGAAGAACGCGGTCGTAATTACAACAACAGCCGCGAAACCGATTCCGCCTCTGCCTCCCCGGCGACGTGGAACTGCCGTCACGGCCGGAAATTCCCTTTGCCTGCGCCAACGCCGACGTGGACGAAAGCCCGCAGCCGGGCGAGCGTCGCCAGCGCCCTCGCCCGGCGTCTGGCGGCTCCTGACGCGACACCGTGTTGGCTCGCCTGCACCTGGACGCCCTCGTCATCGGTCTCGGCCCATGTAGGGCACGTCGACGGCCACACGCCCGTGGAGCAAAACCCGCTACCCTGAGCGCGCTCGACGCCCAGCTGCAGGCGGCCTCCGGCGTCGGGCACTTTGCACACGGCGCTGCCAGCAGCGCGCGACGGATCAACCCGCCATCGATGACCGCGTCGATGTGCAGTAAGGTTTCGCACGCTCACGGTGCAGAGATCCGCGCCCACTCGGCCCGCGATCCGGACGCCCTGCACTGGTGCCGGGTCGGCCTGCTGCGAGCGTTGCATCGGTCCGCTGGAGGCCATCCATCTCCGGACGACCGCGGCTGATCGGCCTCGCGGATCCGGCTGGTTGCGCCTCATCTGCGCACGCTCGGGCTCGATCCGCTGGCTGGACTGCGTATCGCACAGTGCTGCGTCAGCGGGGCTGCCCGGCCATTCTGGTGGTTGCCAGACGTAAGCCCGGATGTCCTCCAGATAACAGGGTCTGCAACCAGCCGCCCCTGCCCCGAATCTACCTTTCCTTCTGCCCCGTCAAGGCGTCCACACAACGCCCGGCTGCTCCGTTGCTGACTTCACCGCCCCTGTACCAGCCTCCGGCGAGGCGCAGCCATGGCGGCGCTGGAGGCCGACTCGGCAGCAGGTCAGCCAGCTGGACGATTTCCTGCGTGGAAACGCCCATGGCAGGCTCCGGCGCTGGCTGGGGCAGACGGGCTACGGCGCGGCTGATCCAGGACGGCCATTCATCCCCTGCCCGCACCGCGTCACAGTGATCGCGTGACAGGATCGCCATTACCGAACGGGAGGCTCGGCTGGCTCGGCTGTTGGCCGGACGGGATGCCGGACTGCTGGTCGGATGCCGGCTGCCCGTGGCCGGACCCGCGCCCTCGCAGGCGCGCGCGGCGCAACGCCCGCATCGAGGTGGCGCCGCTGGTGGGGCCATCCTCGACCCCGCTGGGCGCTGATGGCCAGCGGCCTCGAACGGTCAGCGCAGCCTGCTCTTCCACGGCCACCTGCCCGTGCCAGGCCGAGGAACGGACGCACGTAGCATTGCACGGTTGGCGCAGTACCGCGCGCAGCAGCGTTGTCGGAAACCGAACTGCTGATCGAGCATCTACCGGCACTTCAGGCCACGCCGAAGCGTTGATCGCCCATCTGCCGGAAGAGGCCCGGTCGCGCATTGCCATCGATCTCACTGCCGGGCAGCATTCGGCACACACACACCGTGGTGAATGGCGCGGCAGTTGCCGCCGGAGATGCCGGACCGAAACCGGCGCTTCTTTCAGCTCTGGCCCAGAGCGGCTCCCGCCAGCCCGCGCACCACGCGCCCTGGTCTGGGCGTCCTGTCAGCCCGAAACAACAATCGTGGTGCAGTGATGGCCGGTATCACCACTTGGCACGCACAGCACCGGCCACCGTGGCAGCGCTCGGCTTGCAGGACACACCTGCATCGACCTCCTGCACACCGACCCGTCAGAGCTGGCGCGTGTGATGGACTCATCCGCCCGGCCCGGAGCGCTTGATGCAGCCACGGCCGGATCTCCCCGATGCGGCCGCGGCTGGCGGCGCGCGCCTTCCGACGGATGCCCGCGCACGCCCGCCCCTCGTCCTGCAGGCGCATCTGCGTGGCGGTCCCAGGCGCCGCCGAGGGCCTCGGGCTCACCTCGACGCGGTACGAACTGCTGCCACGGCGAGTATTCGCTGAAGTCGAGGACCCGCTTTCGGTGTTCAGCACGTCCCGGGCGACGGAATCCACCGGAGCCCAGACCATCGGCCAGCCTGTCGCGACGTTGCGCTCGCCGGTCCAGACCAGGCCGCTGAACATCTCCGGTTTCTTCAGTCGCCGGCACACGACCTTCCTTCACCACGGTGGACGAACTGGCGGTGCACGTCATCCAGCATGGTCTGCAGATGGGACTTCTGGTGTTCGGCCGTCATGGGTGCGGACGGATCGAGCAGCGCCTTTGTTCTGCCGCCGCCGGCGTGGCGCTCGATTCCCCAGCTCGCTCCAGCACTTCCTGGACGCCGTAGGGACGGCAGGATCGCACCGATGGAGACCACCAGGCCGGCCTTGCTCATCACAGATGTTGTCACGCCGCCGTGCAATGTGGGTCAACCACCCGAAGCCGCCATCTCCCTCGACCACGGCACGCAGGCTTCTCGGGTGCAGACGGCGCAGGCGACGCATCTCGTCGACGATGATGCCCGACCGCGCTGTCACCAGGGCTGTTGATGCGGATCACGCCCACGGCCCGCGGATCGAAGGGTCACGACGCAGCCCGGTTGGACCTGCTGGCAGAAACGCCCCTTCCTCGAGCCGGAAATGACGCTGTCGAGACTGATCGTGGCCACGAACCGCGCCGCTTGCCATCACCGCCCCGCATCCGGTTGCCACCTACTCGGTACACAGCGCTGAACGGAGCCCACCAGGGCAAAGAAGACCAGCCAGAGGAATATCCGCCATGGTTGCTTGGCACGCTTCTCCTTCAGGGTCTTCGGCGTGCCAGTTCTTTCTCCATATCGAATCCATCGGCCCCAGCCCGGCCGTCCCCAGGGTGGTTCTGTCGTTCTGTTCAGCCATTCATAGACTCCTAATGCTGCTCGCCGCTGGAGTGGTGATGCTGCCCGGACATGCCGGTCGTGCAGCCGCATACCGCCCCGCCGGATCGCCCGGATTACGCCCGCCGCACACACCATCTCGGAAGCCTGTCGGCGCGATAACCCGGTGGCCAGAGAGCGGCCCCGACTCTCGAAGCAGTCATCGATGCCCACCCGCCGTGGCAAATGTCAAACACTGATACAATGCCATCATCCGGGATTATCATTGCGCTGAATAGTTCCAGACTGCGGCGCAGGGTTTTCACCTTTGCAGGCATCCAGACGACAGTGCGCCCAAAAATGGTAGGACGAAGGGAACCGCAGGCTCGCGTGCACATCGAGTGATGGTTTGGTGGGTTCTGTGAACTACCTGCCCTCAAGATGGTTTGCAGGAGGCCCTTGAAGTACCATCGTCCCCGGTCAGCGGTTCGTAGTCACTGCGTGGGGTGGATGGGTCATGCACCGGCATTTGCTGCAGGATGCCCGAGCCAGGGTGCAGCGCGCGTGGCAGGTTGATGGATCACCCAGCAGCGCGGTCAGCCCGGGCACGGATCCGGCCAGCCAGCGGGCGGGAGCAGCGCGCAGGGCCGCGAGCCGGTGTCGGGGACGCCGATGCGTCGTCGCATCCGAAGCAAACGGCCGGCCATGTCGATGTACAAATGAAGATCGAATCACCCACCATGCATCTCATTCGGGCAGGAGGCACATCGAGTTCGTCGGCCAGGCTGCGCAGCATCCAGGGGTCGGGCTTGCGGACGCCCTCTTCGGCGCACCGCGGCTCTCGGATGAAGCAGTCGCAGCCCCGTGGACTCGCAGCGCCCTTTCCAGCCCGGCGCACGACTAAGTCGCGGTCAATCGGCCAGCCGGCGTCCGCGCCGACAGGCCTGCAGCAGGGTCTCGATCCCTCGAACGGGATGTCGGTGCGCTGCCGCATAACCAAAAATATGCCGGCGGTAGGCATCGAGGAGAAATGCACGCCGCACGGCCGGAAAGCTCCGGCACGATGCGCTGCAGGATCTCGCCATGCGCCAAGCTCCAACCAGCGGACGGATGGCATCGGCTCAGCGGGCCAGGCCCAGGCTTTCGGCAGACTCGATGGCCTGTACCACCTGCGCGACGGAATACCGGCACGGTGCTCGTCCCCAGTCGAACACGACCACCCGATGCCGGCGTGAAACTCCCGCTCTGCTGCCGCCGCAACCTGCCATACCCTCCCTCCCGTCATCTCGATGCGTGTGTTTGCAACGTGACGGCATAGTTGCACGGATACCGCATCATCGGCCGCCTGTGCTGTGATGGGGAGAAACACCGACGAATGAATGTTCTGTTTACGGTGGAACAACTTTTCTTCAGCCTGCATGAAACACATCAGAAAAAGTCGTGCAAACGAGAATACTCAGTTAAAAGTGACAGATCAACTTTCCTTACGCGTAACCTGCGAAAACGGCAGACCGGCCACCCACCGACCACATCCACACCGAAGCGTGCGAGCAGCGCCTCGAATGCTGCCGGCATCGGCGCCCCAGCACCAGCATGTCGTCCTCGGCGCTTCGCATGGTCGCATCTAAGCGTGCAAAAACATGCGGCTGAAGTGCACATCATCAAGCATTTGTTTAAAGTGAAATTCCGTATTTCTCGTCCCCAGAATGGGTGCTCTGCACGCGCCAGACGCACGCGGATCTGGCGCGCGCGGCGGTGAGCGCTCGGGTATCGAGCAACGCGCCACGCGGCAGGTCGGCGTTCCGCCAAAGTCCAGGGCTCTGCAGGCGGCGCGAGCAGAAACTCGGGTAGCGGTATATCTCCGCCCCTGGGCATCTCACCCGCACCCGCGCTCTCCCGCGGCGTCAGGTAACGCAGTCAGCGTAAAACTGCACTCAGCACGGACGTGGCCGCCCCCAGCAGCCCTCTGGACGACGGGCTGATAGCTCTTCGACCTCACCGGCCGCGTCACGCGGTGCAGTGGCCAGCGAGTGCGGAGCGGCGTATGTCACCAGCAGGCCGGAGGTGTCGCGGTCCAGGCCGGTGGCCAGTTCCAGAAACTGGCCGGTGGCGGTTTCTGGCGTGCAGCCGTCTCGACTCGCGTTGGCGGCAATGTTGCTAAGCGTCATGCACGGCCAGCCCGTCGGACTTGCTCACCATCCACGCAACGCAAGTAATACCGTCACGATCGCGGGTAGTGTGTCGTCCTCGAACACGATGCGATGTGACGGTCGACCAGCCAGCCGCCCTGCGTGCCGGCTCCTCGGCGCTGCAGCGGTTTCGCACGGCGGCCAGTGGCGGCACCTGTACCCGCGCTCGCCGGCGGGTCACGCGCTGCGCCCGCGCTCGGCACCGGCGGCCGTCGACACGGCACCAAGCCGCGCGCGGGATCATCCGGCAGATGCGGGTCTGGGGCACACCGCGCAGCACGGCCAGCAGTAGTTGGTCCAGGCGCTGCCTCCTTCGTGGCCGCCATCGACGGTTAAACCACCGGATCGGCGTTGCTGTGCTGTGCGGTGGGTCGACTTTGCGTTTCGGCGCCTTCATCCGGCTGGCAATCCCGGCGGCTGTCAGTCTTGCAGGCAAGGTGCCGTACTTTCGGCCAGATCCCTGAAAAACGCAAGTCTTTCCGGCCCTGAAAAGCAGCCGCCGAAGCCAGCGCAAAGGAACCCGGCCGCGAAAAACGAGCTGCAGTAGCTCGCAGCGCCTGCGCGGCGGCGAACCGCCGGAGGTCTGCAACGTGCGAAACATCTCGGCCTGGCCGGCCCCGCGCAGTCCGCAGTGTATAGGAACGCGTCGAGGCGCCCGGCCATCCGGCCTCGGACGGCAACCATTGATTCATGTCAAAACGTGCGGTGCCGAAAGGTTCGGCGCGAGAGACCACGCTCGATGCGACGAGCCGCCCAGTGCCCGTCGGAACTGCATCAACCGAACCAAGGCTTTCACTCACCCGGGCCCGATGATCACGTGACACCAGCCGCCTGCCCGTAGCTGCCCGCCGGCTCCAGCCGGACGCCAGGACCCCGCGGTCTGTGCCCCGTGCGCGCCCTCACGCGCCCGTGGTTGCGTGCGCACCTGTCACCACGGCCACCGCAGCCGTGACGAAACTCCGACGCAGCGCCGGGCTCCCACAGCGCCCGGCTCGCGGGTACCATCCATGCTCGCTGGTCCTGGCTACACGCCACGCCCACGTGTGCATGGAGTCAGCGGCATGAAACGCATGCTGTTCAACGCAACCCATCGGAAGAACTGCGGGCGCCATCGTCGATGGTCGCGACTGATCGACATTGACATCGGAGTCCGCTGGACGCGAGAGCGCAAGAGCACAGGCCCACAGCTGTGCGCGTCACCCGTGTACGAGCCCGCTCGGAAGCCTGCTTCGTCAACCATGGCGAAGACCCGCACTGTTTCCCGCCCTCGCGAAATTTCCGGCATGCCAGCTCCGTCAGGATGCCTGAAGGCGGCAAGCCGCCGCGCATCCAGGTGACGTGATCAGAGAGGGCTGCCAGGAGCCGATCGTCCAGGTCGAGAAGGAAGAACGCGGCGACAAGGCGCCGCGCTGACCACGACGATCTCTGGCCGGCCAAGCAGCGTGGCGCTGATGCTCAACAACCCGCGCGGTGCGGCGTGTCGCGCCGCATCGAGGGCGAGGACTCGCCAGGAACCGAAAAGGCGAGGCCAGCGGACCGCGCAGGTGCCGTCGGCATGAGCCCGACCGCCCGCACCGCCGGCATCGGGTCGCGGCCTGAAGAGCCGCAGTGGACCCGAACTACCTGCTGCAGCGCTGTGGCAGGCCATCGAATCGGCTTCGCGAAACCGGCGCCGGGCGCCTTCCTGATCTACCAGGAATCCAGCCTCGTCATCCGCGCCATCCGGCGACTGGCTTCACGGCCGACATCGGCGCAGGTGCTGATCGACACCGGAGGACATCCACAGCAGGCCACGTCAGTTCATGCGTTACACGCGATGCTCCGACTACGTGGCCCGCGTCAAGCTACTCACCGCGATGCCACGCCGCTCTTTTTCGCGCTTCTCCAGATCGAACACCAGATCGAGACCGCTCACTGCGCGTCGCGCTGCTGGCGGCGTGCCGTGGTGATCGACCACTGCGGGCGCTGGTGGCCATCGACGTGAACTCGGCCTCGCCACGCGCGGCTCCGGACATCGAGGAAACCGCCCTTTCCGCACCAACATGGAAGCAGCCGAGGAAGCGCTCGCCAGATGACGCCCGCTGCGCGACCTGGGTGGCCTGATCGTCATCGACTTCATCGACATGGGAGAGCAGTCGCAAACCAGCGTGAGGTCGAGCAGTGCGCCTGAAGGAAAGCGCCAGTCTGGATCACCGCGCCCGCGTGCAGACCGGCAAGATCTCGCGCTTCGCCTGGATGGAACTCGCGCCAGCTGGCTGCGTCCGGCTCCTGAACGAAGGCACGCACATCACCCGCCCGCGCCGGCGTCGGCACCGGCGCGATCCGCGACATCGAATCGTCGGCCCTGCACGTGCTGCGTGAGCTGCAGGAAGAGGCCATGAAGGAAAACACCGCGCTGCTGCGTGCGGTCCAGGTGCCGGTGAGGCGGCCACCTACCCGCTCAACGAGAACGCAGATCGCGATCGCTAGTGAAGAAGCCCGGCTGAAGCGTCGAGATCGAAGATCCCTCAACAGTCCATCGAGACGTTCACAGCCTGGAACGCTAGCACGACGACGAGCGTCTCGCTCAGCTATCGCAGCCGCCAGCACGATGGTCGAGGCCAACGACGAGGAAAACACCCACCGTCGCCAGCGTTCCGCCAGCCGGCCAACCGTCAGGACGCAGTGGTCAAGAGCATCATCGCGAGCAGCCGCCCGCAGCCTGGCGCCCGTGCCTCGCGTCCAGCGGCCATCGCGGCACCGAAGCGTGCTGCACGGTGGTCTGATCGACCGCATCCTCGGCCTCGCGAGCTGGGGCGGCGCCACCCCCGACACCCCGCCTCCGAGGCTCCGCAGTCGCCCGCCACGCCCCAGGGCCGTACCACAGCCGCAGGGCGGCACCGGAAATGGCCGGAACGAGGCAGCGAACGTGGAGAACGCGGCCGTCGCAGCGAGCGCGCAGAACGCGTGCAGAAAGGGCGCTGAACGCGGCGACCGCGCCGAACGTTCGGATCGCAGCGAACGCAATGACTGCACTGACCGCAATGAGCGCGGCGACCGCGCGGAAAACGGTGGTCGCAACGGCCGCCGTCCGGAGCGGGCCGACCGGCAGCGAACGCAACGCCGACGCACCGAGGCCGCCGAGGGTAACCGCCGCGGCTCGCGGAACGTGGTGAGCGCAGCGACCGGCACGAGCGTGGCGACCGCAGTGAAGCGCAATGAACGCGGTGAACGGGTCGCCCGTCCGCGGGACGAGGCGCGCGATACCGGCCGGCGATTGGTCAGTCGGGATGGACGCGACGAGCGCGACACCCAGGACACGGCGGACACCGGTCGCGAGGCCGTGAACCCCGTGAAGGCCACCGAGCGTGCATCGCGAGCGATCTGCCAGACCCGGCCGCAGCTGCAGCGAGCGCACCGATACGGCTCACACGGCAAGACGTCTCGGCACCGGCCGAACGCCCTGCGCGTGGCGAGCGCCGCCGAGCGCGAGGAACGCAGAGCTCCCTGCGGCACCCGCACCGACGCAGCGTCCACTGCAGCAGCAGCCTCCGAGGCAGCGTCGCCGAAGGCCAGGCCGCACGCGGGGAGAACGGGGCCGCCGCCGTCGCAACACCGAGTACCGCCGACGCCACGGCCGCGTCCGCGGCAGGCACCGACACCGGCGCGCCCGTCGGCCACACCGGCAGAGGGCACAGATAGCGCCCAACCCGCTGGCGAACGTTTCCTCGCGCGCCCGTCACGCCGATGAAGCATCTCAGGCTGCCGCTGCACGCTGAAGCGTCGGCCGGCCGCGGTATCCCGCGCCGTGCCCAGCCGGCTGCCGTCACGACCGATGCCGCCCCGACGCCGACACGGCTGACGTATCGGCGCGGTGGTAGGCGAGCGTCGTCGTCGCCGTCGCAACAGCCGCCGCGACCGGCAGCGAGCTCGAGGTATCCGAGGGGCAGCGAGGCCGGGCACCGGCCGATGAGCCGGCACGACGTGTCACCAGCCGCCGGGGCAGCACCGGTCACTGAAGGCCGTGGACGCGAGCCGCGCGAACGCCGTGCTCCCCGGCAGGCGCCGGGCCAGCAGCGCGGTCGCACCGGAACAGGCACCGCAGAGCGGGCCACGGCAGAGCAGACCGCAGCGGATCAGCTGCGGCACCGCCCCCGGCAGGCGGCACGTTTCAGCCTTCCGTTCCGGCCCAGGCGCTGGGAAGAAGTGGCGGCCAGTCGGCAGATTCGAATGGGTGCAGACCACCTCGGCGCAGGCCGAACCGGTCAGCCCGCCGCCCAGTGCGCACCGCGCGTCCGCGCCGCACGCCCTCGCAACCCTCGGCCCCAGGTGGCAGGCCGAAACTGCTGCGGCAGGTAGAGACGCAGGCCGACAAACCGGCTGGCGAGTCAGTGCAGGCATCCGGTCTCGCAGGCACCGTCTGCCTGGGAAAAGCCTGGACCTCCGAGCAGGCCGGCCGGGGCGCCCGCCAGTCGTACCGCGCCTCCGGCCGTCCGACATGCACCGGCACCGATCCGGCGAGTCACCTCGGCAGGGCACCCTGATGCACCGGTTCCCGTCCGTTTCCAGCAGAACGGGCTCCTTGTTCCATGGCAGAATCGCGCGACAGTCCCCATCCACGATCTCATGCGCATCGGCGGTCGTCAAAACGCGCAGCCGGCCTCGCATCGCCAGCAGCATCCTGAGCTCCTGCAGTGCCGGCGGAGGCCGTTCACCGATGCTCGCGGCCGGCCGCTGCACGACCTGCGCATCTTCGGTCACCGACCGCCGCACTTCCGGTGTTCGTACCGCACGCCGCGTGAGGTCTCGCGCAAGGACCACGAGTTTCTCTCGCACGGCCCCCGCCGAGCTTCGAGGAAATCACCCGCATCGCCTCGGGCTGGCCTCGTCGAACTGGGCGTACGCAAGATCCGCCTGACCGGTGGAGAACCCCTGCCGCGGCGCGACCTGAACCCGATCGCTCCAGTTGAGTAGAATCTGCGCCGTCGCCCGATGGCCGGGCCCGTGAAAGATCACGCTTCACCACCAACGGCTCTTCGCTGCTCGCCGTGCGCTCCAGCCTGCCGCGCGAGTGCCGGCCTGCACCGCCCGACCGTCAGCCGACGCTGCATGGACGATGCACCAGCTTTCGCTCGGGCTCAACGATGCGAACTCTTCCGGTTGCCCGCTATGTCCCGCCGGCATCCAGGCGGTCGCCGATGCCGGTCTTTCACCGGCACAAGACCGACACATGAGAGTGCGTCGTGGCCTCAACGACCACGAGATCCCGCCGATGGTCGAACATTTCCGCGGCAGTGGCCACATCCCGCGCTTCATCGAGTACATGGACGTGGGCAGCAGCAATGGCTGGCGCATGGAGGAAGTGCCGCCCAGCCGCGACATCAGTGCCGTTCGCATCCATGCCGTCCGACCGCTGGAGCCGTGGTCAGCTGCAGCCATCGCGGCGAGGTGTGCTCCAGCGCTGGCGCTTCCGCGACGGCGCCGGCGAGAGCGGCGTCATCCTCGGCTTCCGCACCGCAGCCGCCCTTTCTGGTGGCGACCGTACCCGCCTGGCGCTCGGACCCACCGAGGCAGCTCTGGCCACCTGCGCTCGTCTCGCAGCTGTCAGCATGACCTGCGCGGACCGCAGCAGTCAGCAGCCGCCTCGACGACAGCATCCGCAGCGCCATGGTGAACTCCCGGCAGGCCGCTGACGACCGCTATTCCGAACTGCGCGGCAGACAGCCGGGTCGAAATAATCGGGACCACGCGCCGGGCGTCGCGTGGAAAATGAGCCACATCGGTGGCTGAAGTCACCGGACTCGGTTCCCGCCGGGCCGCCCGGCGTCTCGCAGCATGTCGCTCATCCCGGCGCTCGACAAGGGCCTGCTGCGCTGGCAGGCCGCCCACTGGCCGCCTGGCTGATCGGACACCCGCGCCCCAGACCAGCAGCGCCTGCTCATCAGCGCCAACCGCCATCTGGATGGCCTGGCCGGCAGCTGGATTATCCCGTGCTGGCAGTATCATTTCGACCCGCCCGGTCCACTGGCGGCATTCACGCCGCGCTGCAGGTCTGTCCCACCGAGTGGCTGGCCGTGGCGGCTCAGACACTTCCTCGCCACCCGACTGCGGCCCGGCTGCTGGCAGACACGGTACCGGCTGCCGCCATCCCTGCCCCATCGCAACACGGCAGCGACGTGACAGCGGCCTCCGGCTGTGCCGCCCGCGATCCCGCATGCGCCACCGCGTCGCGTACCGGCATCCCGCATCGCCAGCAAAAGCCGGTATCCCGTGGTCGCACAGTCGCCACGCCAGCGACCCGGAACAGCCCTCATCCGCTCAGTGGCCGTTCTTGCATCGCCGCGTGCTGCCATCACTGGAAGCCTTCCGCAGTGGGCGGCAACCACCACCGCGCGCCAGTGCGCGGCGGACAGGGCGCCCATGGCCGTGCGGTTCGACGAACCCAACGCCTTCGCGAACCTCGAACGACCCCGGAAGACTGGCAGCAGCGAAGCCCGCCTGGCAACGTGGTCGCGCCTGGCATGCCTCGTTCATCCTCCGTACTGACCTCCCGGCAGTCTCGCCCGGCCATCTGGACGGTCTCCCTCGGCTGCAGGAGAGTCTCCGGCGCACCGACGCCTCCCCGCATTTCCACCCCATTGCGCGCCCTGACACCCTGTTCGATCTGGCGAATCGCGCCGAACCCCGAAGCTCCTGTCCATGGCGCAGGCAGATGCGAACACCTCGATCCGCTGGTGCCCGGTTCCTCTCGTCCGGCATGAATCCGTCCTGCTGCCGGCCGCTTCACCGCCGGATACCGCCACCGACCCGATCGCTCGACCCGTCCCTCGCACGACTCAGCGCCGTTATGGACGGTTATGCCGCGTGCGCTGCGACCCGTCCCCGATGCGCCCACGGAGAGCTGTCCTCGCGGCCGGCCGCACTCCTGCAGGCGATGCCGGCCACCCTGCCCGCCGGGCCACGCCCAGCGCATCGGCGACCGAGCATTCCATGCCCGCGGGTGCCGGACACACTGTCATCATGCAGGAGCGCGTGCAGGTCATCGAAATCGGCGAACCGGCACAGGCAAGGATCATCGTCTCTGCCGCGCCAGCATGCTGGCCAGAATATCCGTCGTCGCGGTGAAGACCCGCAGCAGTGTTATCGTCCTGCCCGCCGGCAGTGCACCCCCGGCCATCGCACTGGGAGTAGCAGCCCGCTGGGTCACACCACCGTCGACGTATTCTCGTCCGTTGCGCGTGGGCGTCTTCTCCACGGGCAACGAACTGGTGCAGCCGTGGCGTGACGCTGGCCCCGCCAGCATCCACGAGCTGGCAACCGGCTCCACCCCTGCCGGCCCGTGGCCGAACAGGGCTGGCAACCGGTCGATCTTGGGCAGTCGTGCCCGACGATCCCGCCCGCCTGGCGACGATGCGCTGCAGCGGGGCTGCCCCCAGGTGGAGTGTGTTGCTCACCACCGGAGGCGTGCCGCCGGCGCAGATGCCGACCCGCGCAGCCCGGTCCCGTCGGCACACCCCCGAACAGTGAAGCCATGGCCTGAAAGTCGCGCTCGCGCCCCGGCCGCCGCTGGTGGTGGGCCGCGTGCCGGCCAGCTCTCGCTGCCCGGCCTGCCGGGCAACCCGGTGGCCGCTCACGCCGGAGCTTCCTGTTCGTAATCCGGAGTGCCTCTTGCAGAAAATGGCAGGCTCAGACCTCAGCCCCCGCGGATTTCGCGCCCGGGCGCGTGCGCCTTGCGCGCAAAGCGTCCCGGCCGGCTGGAACCATGCGGGCACGGCTTGCATACCATCCGGAAGAACAGGCCTCTCCGGCCGCGGCAGTCACTCATCGTCCGCCAGCATGGGCAAGGCCCTCACCGGCACCGCAGAAACCGGCAGCCAGCCGGCACGGGCTGCCGCAGGAGACCCGGCCCATCGCCCATCCCACCGGCAGCTGCGAGAGTTCCGCCCCGTTGCGTCGCTGTTGAACTGAGGCCGACGGCATTCGCCATCCTGCCCGAGGAGCAGGGCCGCTGGCGGAGGGCGCATTCTGCTCGACGCGGCGCTGCTAAGGGCCGACGGGAAGCTGACCTTCGACCGTTGCCGGCAGGCTTCGCTACCCCTGGAATGTGACCTCGACCTGCCTGTTCTCGCGCAGGCCCCGGTCCACACACATCCATCTCCAGGCCTCCTTACCACGGACAATCTCCGCCCGACCTTGCACCGGCTGCGCTTCCATCCCGCTGTCAGTGCGCTGGGCCTGATGCTGCTGGCCGAGCTGCCCAGGCAGCGTCTTCCCACCTCGCCGATGCAGAAGGCCGACCCTGTGCCGCCATTGCCGCCGGGCAAGGGAGCCCCGGCGCCCCAGCCGATCAGCGATTTCGCGTCATCGGCCAGAACATCACGCCTTACCGCGCCAGCGTGAAGGGCCAGAAGATGCCAACCGGTCAGCTGCTGATCCTTGCCGCCGATCGATAGCGGCGGCCAGCCCCGCCAGTGGATCGGCAAGCTGAAGATGGGGCCTCTTCGGCAGACCGCGCGTGAACACTGCAGCATCGCCCCAGCGCCGCCCACGATGGCGTGCTGGGGCTGTCAGTTGCCACCCGTCGCTGCTCGAAGCGACACCCATCGCACCGCTCGACAGCCCCTCGCCGGGCCAGATCCACGGCAAACCCGTCAAGGCCAGCGCCGGCTGGAGCATTCCACCGGCTGACGCCGTCACAAACCGCTGGAGCCCACTCAGCTACGCCCAGTGCATGGGGAACAGCTGCTGTCGGGCACCTTCCGGCCCGACCGCCCGTGGGTACCCCCGGTCCAGGTGGGACGCACCGCAACAGTAACAGCCCCCGCGAACACCGGTCGCCACCGGCGAAATGGCGGCGGCATACCCGGCGGCAGGCGGCATTAGCATCATGGCATCTCGCCCGCACAACCGCCAGATGCACATCCAGCGACCACACCAGCATCTCGCCGCCGCCGGTCGCCCGGTAACATGCCGCCGGTTGTTCGGGCTCTTTGCCGCCGCCAACGCCGGACTCGACCGCCATGCAGCTCCCCCAGAAAATGGGCATCGCCGCCACCGCCATGTCGGTCACCATCGAAATCGTGGGGGCCGGGCCAAGCTCACCCCGCCCGGGCTGAGCTGCCGAGGTCGGCTGGCCGCCACACCCGCCCCGCTGCCGACGGCTCTCATCATGCCGCCGCCGCTGGGCCATCTTCGCCCGGTTCGCCCGCCGCCATCCCTCGGCGGAGGCGTCGTCGCCGTACGCGCATCAGCCTGCGAACGGATGGCTGCCGTGGGCGAGGCCATCCTCGGCACCTTCTCGCTGGGCATGCCACGGCCAACGCGCTGATCGGCGCTTTCACCCCACCCGCAGCAGAGCCTTCCGGCCTGTCCGTGCCACTGGTGGTCATGCTGATGGCACGCGCTCGCCTCCGCTTTGTTCGGCGGAAGATATCCGGTGGCATCCAGACGGCATAATGGTTGCACCATCGGTCGCTGGGCCTGCCGGTCCTTGCCACCGGTTACCGGTTCGTGCGCAGACATCACGGACAACAGCTTTCTCCCATACAGCAGACAGCAAGTCGATGGATCGGCGTCTTTCACCGTCTTTCCCTGCCGCTGATCTTCTTTTGCTCACACCGGCTGAGCTGACCTCAGTTTCCTGGTCGAGGACATGCAGTGACCCGGCCGCAATCTGCCGGCACCATCTGGGGCAAGCTTTGCCATCGTCACTTCGTTTCACGCCCAGTCTGGCCTGGACGGTGGCACAGGCCAGCCACCGGCAACGCCGGAAACTGGCGCCTCGTGGCCCAGCTCGCCCGCGGCTGGCTGGCGCCACCGCTTCAGGATCAACCAGCCCGATCGCCACGCCAGCTCATCACAGCCAACGTCACCGGCGTCTCTCTCATGCCTCGCGCGCCGTCTACGCTGCCGGTCGGAGGGTCCGCCGCCGCGCGGCCTGGGCAGATCACGGGTCGCGGAAGCTCGCTGCCCGTCCGGGCTACGCTGGCCACCCGCGCCGTTCATGGTGTCACCGGCCCGACGGCCGCGCGCAGCCGGTGGAACCGCTGCAGCTGGCCGGGCCAGAACTTTTCGTGCTCACCTGCTGGCCACACCGGTTTCATCCGCCTCGCAGACATCGCCCCGGCCCCTCGCCCGCTCGGGCACCGTCGCCACTCCCTGACCGTCGTCGGGCCATGCTGCCCCTTCAGCCTGCCGGACCGATCTACCGCGGCCCGCTGACCGGCCGGCTGGCGGCGCCGATCGCCGGATGCACCCGCGCGTAAGATGACATTTCGTTCACCACAACAACCCGCAGCGTTGCAGGGCACAAACGGCCGGCACATGCATCAGCCATGCATGTGCGCAGTCAGGCAACACGCTTTCGGACGAACGCGGAACCGGCACCGGACATCACAGGCGTGTCACGGCATCGAAAAACATATTATTCTACCGTTCAACAAAGCTTTCCGCTGCACAACTGAATCAGCGCCCGACGGTCAGCCCGCGGCCAACCCCACAACCGGAAAGCTCTGCAGCGACCTCGCCAGCATGGTCACGAGCCACGGTATCCGGCGTCCAATGCAAGCCGCTATGGCACCGGACCGAAAGGTCGAACAGGCCAGTGCGTCTCTGAAACCACCAGGACAGATGGCCGTGAAGCGTCACCGTATCAGGGAGTCTCCTCTCCACGCAGTGCCCCCTGCCTCCCGGATGTTCCTGAAAACGCAAGTTCCTTTCCTTCCCTGCCCCTGAGCCTGCTTTTCCCTGCAGGCCTGCGCGCCCACCACCATCCTTGCGCGCCTCCGGACGAAGCGCTGCATCAGCCCGTTCGTTGCACGCTGCAGCCGGCAGCCTGCACAACGATTTTCGGTGACAGTCGTGCCGGTCCTCGCACGCCGGCCACCCGACCATCGGCCGCCGGTCTGGATCCGGACGGGGCCGGACACGCGCCAGATACCAGCGATCCCGGCCCGGCGCTGGCGACACCTGAGCAGGCCGCGCGCGGTCGCTGGCGGCTGCCACACCGATGCCGAAAACCGATCTGGCCGGCCCCACTCGCTGCTGGCGCATTTTCTACAAACAGCCCTCGAGCGGCCCGGACGCCGCCCGGTTCGGATGCCGTCGTCACATGGTGATCTGGCCACCGTCCAGCAGTAATGGTCGCCCAGGGCAGATCATATCCGAGTGCGAGCGATCAGCCGACGTCTCGGCCAGACCGTACCGGCTGCTGTCGCCTCTATCGGCTGCTGAGCGACATGGTCGACACTCATTGCGCAGGGCGCAAGCCCGCAGGCCACCGACCGCAGCGATACGCACATATCGGGCTCGATACGCGCTGCTAACACCCGCATCGTCCGCAAGATCCATACGCCCTGCTGCCGGACACCGACCTCAACGACCAGACCGATTGCAGCGACGGCGAAACGCTGCTGATGATCGCCGCCAGCAACGACCGCCTGGAAACCGCCGAGTACCTGCTGTCGCAGGGCGCTGACCCCAATCTCGGTCACCATCCGGCTCCACCGGCGCGGCCGCCTCACGACCAGAGCGCGCTTTCCGCACGCGCCCGCACCCGCGGGCTGCGGGGACATGCAGAAGCTGCTGATCGCCCACGGCGTCATCAACCACCGCACCGGGCGTTCCAGTCGCAGTGAGTGCACGCCCCAGGCTCGCTATTGACGGACGCTTCCATGAGACGCGCCGGAACCCCGCTGAGTGCAGTCCAGCAACAGCCCGTCTCGCACATCGGGCGAACTGGCCCATATCGCGGATCTCGTCAATGTCACGCCATGCCTATCAGCGCGTGCCACAGACCCACCCTCGACAGGCGGCGTACGCTCGCACCTCCTCGATGGTGGTGATGCCTCGGTCACCGCCGCCGCTCGCGACGCGGCAGCGGCTGCGTGCCACGTTTGATGGTCGCCGCCGCAGCCCGCGCAGCTCCGCCTGGTGATGAAGGAACGGATGGCCTCGCCGCTGGCCAGAACTGCACAGCCTCGGCCCGCCCCGAAAACCCGTCATCCGGCGTGTCACGCCAGCCCACCGGCCGCCAGATTCGGCGCAGGCTGGCAACATTTCTGAGCGGGTTTGACGAAAACCGCGCTCACCGTCCGTCGCGAATCATCGGGCCGCTGCGGGCCACAGCGCGCGCGCCGCCGCTGCGCCATCACTGATCAGCGTGGACTGCAGCAGGTAGCAGGCACACCCAGATCCAGCAGTCGCGTGATGGCACCGCGCATCGTTGGTGTGCAGCGCGAGATCACCAGGTGCCCGGTCAGCGCCGCCTCGCACCGCCATCTCCGCCAGCTCTAGATCGCGGATCTCGCCCACCATGATGAGTGACCGGATCTGCCGCATCAGCGCGCGGACGCCATCGGCAAAACCCAGATCGATGGCCGGCTGCACTCCGCATCTGGTTGAAGCCAGTCTTTCCACCATCCTGATCGGATCCTCGATGGTGGATCACATCTTCACCCTCCGTGGCCAGCGCCCGCAGCGTGGCGTAGAGCGTCGTCGCCTTGCTCGGAGCCCGTCGGCCCCGTCACCAGCACGATGCCGTTAGCCGCGAAGTCATCTCCCGCCAGCGGGCCACATCCCGCCCCTTCAGCCCCAGCTGGTCAGAAGTCGCGCTGCAGCACGTCCGGATCGAACACCCGCATCACCAGCTTCGCCAAAGGCCGTGGGCAGCGTGGACAGGGCGCAGCTCGATCCGTGGCCATCGGCCGCCCGCGTCTCGATCCGCTTCCGTCCTGTGGCCGGCGCCGCTCCACCACCATCCATCCGCAGCAGCTTGATGCGGCTGGTCATGCGCCATCACCCCCGGCGGCACCTGACAGAGCATTGTTCAGCAGCCCGTCGATAGCCGAAGCGCACCACGCCCAGATCCCGCCGCGGCCCAGGTGAATGTCGCCGGCCCGCTGCTCGAACGCGTACCGCCACAGCCAGTCCGACCAGCGTGATCGACGTGCTGGTCGTTGGCATCGATCTGCCGGCCGCCTCCCGCCCAGCTCGACCAGCTGCTCGAAATCGCCCCTGCCGCTCGCCGCTCCCGTGCGCCGCGCACCGCGAATGGTACCGGCCAGACTCGAAGAATGCACCGTAGATATGCGCTGCAGTGGTCCACCGGACCGGCCAGCACCGGCACCACCCGGCGGCGCAGCGTGTGCGACAGTTCCTGCGGCCCATTCACCGGTCATCAGAACGGCTCGCGTGGCAATCGTCAATCGACCTCGGCGTCACCTCCAGCGGCAGGATGCGGAAGCGGTTTGCATAGGCCTCGCTCATCACCTCCGCGATCCGCCAGAACCAATCACCAGCGGATCGCCGCGCACGTGCGCCAGCGCCGACGCCCAGCCAGCCGCAGCCGCAACAGCCAGTCCAGATCCAGTCTCCGTGCGGCGCCTCGCAGCGCCTTGAGCTCAAAGCGCCGCGATCATTTCCAGTGATGACGGCCACCGGACGACAGGGCGGTCGTCGTGGCCAGCGGTGCGGCGGTGTCTCGTCGATGAGGTCTGTGGCCAGCAGGGGGCGAGGCGGTCGATGGACGGGCGGTTGGGGTCGCCGGTGAAGGGGGTTTCGGTTACACCAGCGGTGCTCGTACCGTTGAACGTCGTGGTCGTACCATCGCACCTCCGTCTCTCCGGTCGCTGCCGCACGGCAGAACCCGGAAGCCGCTCGCCTGTGGACCTCCCGCGTAGTACGCCTGCGCAGCAGCCCTGCCCGGCCCATGCTACCATTCACCGACGTTGATTCAGCAGCGCGTCCCGACTGATGGCCCGCCAGCTGATGTGGACAAAGGGGATCACTCAGGCGACAGGCGCAATGCATCGACACGGCGCGCATTGCCAAACCTGGTCCCTGTCCCTGCAGGGTCGCTGCCATGACGACCGAAGTTCCCGCATCACCGGCCATTCCACGGCGAGGCAGTCAGTCCGCGCACGGTCTGCGCTCGGAGATGAACGCTCGTATCGAGGTTCGCCCAGTGATCGATGTGAACGGCAACCCAGCCTGGTCATAATCGTTGCGGTCGAGTTTCAATGTCCAGACTTACGCTACCCGGCCCGAGCAGGGCCCAGCAGCGTCGCGGCCTTCCTGCACCATGCCTGTGAGCGCGGTCCCTGCGCCGCGGGAGATCAGACGATGCCCGCCCGGCAGCAGGCACCCCCTGCCGGCGCAGGCGATGGCCTGGAAAGACCGTGGGCCCGGCACCAGCGCCAGCCGGGACAACCGGTGTAGCCTGGAACATCCTCTCAGACGCGCATGCTGGAGCGGTTGGCGTAGCGGGCGCATGGGAAGTTAACGTCTGTCCATCTGCCCCATGTTCCCAACAGCCGGCGCGTGTCCTTGCATTTTCCCCGCGCTGCGGCAGCGTCGCCATTTCCAGCAGGCCGGACTGCACCGCAGCCACGGCATGCGTGCCGGTCCCCCGGCAGACGCAGTGCTGGACGCGCACTCCGTCTTCAAGCGGCCTCGCTGGGCAGGCGCGCAGGCATCCCGGCCAGCTCCAGGCCAGGCGTCCCGGCATTCGGCAAGCGCCAACCAGAAAGAAGCGCGCAGCACCAGCAGGCGTGGCCAGGATCAACCGGAAGCGCCGCGCCGCGGAACACGCCGGTACCTGGATCCAGCTCCCAGGCACGACCAGCAGCGTCAACGCCCCGGATGAACAAATGCATTGACCGCGACGACCGCGTAGTCACCCTGCGGTCGCAGCACCGCCGCCAGCGCGTACGCGCCATGGAACGACATCAGCGCGCGCAGCGTCAGCGCTTCCGGCATCATCCCGGCTCCGATGAGTGAGAAACACTGCCCAGGGCCGAAACACCACCTGACGCACCAGCACAAAGAAGGCCAGCCATCGTCACCAGCAGCAGACGCGAAAGAATACGCGCGCACGCGCCTCGCTCTCGCGCAGCGCATCGATGAACAGCCACAGGGCCAGAATGAAAAGGCCAGTGCCGGCATCACGACGCAGCAGTTCCGGTCTCTTCCGGGCAGGCTGGTGCACGGTCCGGCATGCGCGCGCAGGGACCGGCAGCCGGCTGCTGCCGAACCAGCCCCATCACAGGAAAGCAGCAGCGGATCGTCGGCCAGCCCTGCTCGTCCCTGCTTTCTCCGGGCGCTGCTTGAACCCGCTGGTGAGCCATATCCCAGGCCCAGCAGCTGCGGCCGGATCACCGCCTCGCCCCAGCACACCGAGGGCCACGCATCGCCACCACACGAGCCATGCCATCGCCAGCGCCAGCATGCGCGACGCATGCGAAGCTTCCTGGTGGTCCTGCCCAGACCGCAGACCAGCAGTGTCGTGCGCACCAGCAGCGCCAGTCGTGCTCCCAGGATCGAAGGCCAGCCATGGCGTCCCTGGGGGAAAACCAGCCAGGTCACGCCTGACTCGCCCGCAGCGCGGGACGACGAACATGAAAAAGCAGAATGACAGTCAGCGGCACAGGACCCGCAACTCGTCAGCGTGTGATGGCTTTCGCCTCCGCGTCACAGCATAGACAGAAACCGCCCACTGCGCATGTCGAGTACCGGAAGCACTCTAACGGTTGACCGCACTGACGGAAAGCGAATGGTCCTGTTCGTCTCCGTGCATTACTCGGCGAGTGTCACCTGGGACCCCATGCACGCCGCGTGCCAACCACGCGATCGGGCGCTCTCCCGGATCGGGACGTCCGCTCATTACCCGCCGTCCGGCTACGCACTGCCGAGTTTTCCCTGTGTGATGCACGCCTTGCGGTGGGCGACCGAACGAGCGACTCCGCCAGTCGACAGCCGCCTGCGCACCACACCACTGGCGCGCATCCGGCCGAGCCTGCCGCGGCGCACAACTCCGGCGATGCATACCGCGTTCGGTGCTCAGGTCGTACGCCCCGGCTCGCCGCCAGACCATCCGGCTGCCATTTGCACCCGCACCAGATCGAGCACCCTGTGCGCGTCGATCCCCCGTCGCTGATGCGCGATATATCCGCTCATGCAGCGACAGCGATAGCACCGGGCTTTTCTCGAATCGGGTTGCCGTAACGGTCCTTCGCCTCGCCCAGACCTGCATCTGACCGTATCCGCATGCAGCAGCACACCTCCCGCAGCCACGGCGCGCAGGAATCATGCGAAGCTCCGCCACACGCCCGATCACATCACCGTCTTCCGGCTGGTGGTAGGAAAACACCGCCGCATCTCGATCCGAACGTTCTCCGGTCGCTGCGCGTCACGCGCACATCGAACATCTCGTAATGAGGTTCGGGCTTTATCCGCCTTCACGGACGAGATCTGCGCCACCGTGTCTCCAGCGGCGATTCTAAGCCGCATCCGCGGATAGCTGCAGATGTAACCCAGGCATTCCTCGCCACAGGCACTGCCGGGTGATGCCCGGCCCCGATCTCTCTCCGCCCGACTCGGTCTCCGGCTTCGGCCCGGGGTCCTCCTCCCTGCCGCCGCCATTCCATCCGGCAACCGGTGCCGCGTGCTCACGGATTCTGCCGAAAGCCGTGTTTCCGCGCTCGGTGCCGGCGGGCACGCTGGCTGCACCATTGCTGGACGCGCTGTTGCTCCTGCCAGTTGCTGCGCCTCCCGACGGGTCGGCGGCTGCGCGCCGCACCATCGCGATCGGATGGCAGCCGGCTCCTGCGCAGGCACGCGTCAGGAACAAAGCATCACGCCCGTCATGAGGCAGCCACTGAACGTAATGCACAGCAGGCACAGGGTCGCCGCAATCCTCATCTGAATCTGCCCGGATCCATGCGGCCCCCAGTCACCCAGCGCCAACGAAGCTTGAGCAGGTGTGCCGCACAGCAGCGTTACACACCACACCCGAATGCACAGCCAAACGGCTCGCGTTCGCGCAGGCACTGGCCAGCAGTGCAGCGTGAAAGAACAGTCATCATGGCCAGCAGGCAGCATCGCCTGGGCATCCTCCCTGGTCTCGGGGTGCTGGCGAATGATCGACCAGGGCCGGAACAACACCCGCCTCGAGCATCGCTCGAAGCGCCGCCATCACCAGCAGTAGGCCAGTACTCAGTGCCCTGCCGCAGCCGAACGGCCTCATCCGGCAGCAGATACAACGAGCGGGCCACCAGCAGCCGCGGTCCAACGCGAGAACATCAGAACCGAAGCACCACGAGGCTCACCGCCCCCGTCCATGGAAACGACGGTCATGGTGCTGCGGGCGTGGCTCGACTGAAAAGCCGGCAGCTGCGCCGTGGATCAGCGCTGCAACCCAGCGCGCACAGCATGAACAGCGCGCAGCTTTCACGGTGATCGAGCAACGCCAGCAGGAGCCACCCTCAGTCGTGAAAGTGATGGCAACTCCCGCGAACCATGCCAGCAGAGCAGCATGCCGAATATGGCTGGCGCTCCGGAATTCGGTTCATCCGGTTGCGCCTCCAGACATCATGCCCGGGACCACGGCTCCCCATGCAGCGCGAAGCCCCGTGACACAACGCCGAGCGCAACAGCAAACAGCAGAAATCGATGGACATGTACCTTCTCCTGCCAAACCGCGCCTCGGAAACCCGAACCTCATCGGAAGTTAACCGGCAGTGCCACGGGCCACGGATCCGGTTCCCAGCACCGTCTCCTCACGAGCAGCGCCAGATTGGCGCCCGCGCGCGTCATGGCTCCCGCCCACACGGTCGCCACGTCCCGACTGCCACCCAGCGCGGTGCAGACGGTCGACCCGCTGACGGCACGGCAGCCGGCCCGCCTCCCCTTACTTTCGCTCGCCCATGGCGGTAACGCTCCCCGTTGCGCAACCATGCCGTTGCCGGATCGAACCCCACCGTCGGACGCCGACTCCACTCACCACGCACCGCAACGCGTTGCCGCATGTCACTGACTGTCACGCCTCCCGTTGCCGCCCTGTTCTCCACGACGTGGCGCATTTCAGCGCCGCAAGCATCAGTGTCACAGCTGCGCCCGGCACACCAGAACTCGGTATGCGATATGAGCAGCAACTCGCCTCGGAAGGCCACTCGCCATGAAAAACTCGGTTTCCTTTCCTTCGGTCGAATACTGTCACCGGCCGCGGTTCGCAAACCCGTACGGCAGCCGACACGCTGCTGCAGACCATCGGAGCTGGCGGTCGAGGCCGAGAAGATCGTGGCATCGATCGGGGGCCTACTTTCGTGTGCACCACTTTCGCCCCGGCAGTCTGGCTCGTTGTTCACCGCCGCTGGCCGCCATCGGCGCCCGCACCAGCCGCACGAGACGTCGGCAGCCGGGCGTCATCGACATGGCGCCATGAAAGTCCCGCTCTACATGGTGGAAGACGCCGGCGCCGCCGACCCGATCGCCGGTGGCCGGCTGCAGCTGGCATCAGCCGCGGCTCGCCCGGCTAGGTCATCGACGGGGTGGCGCTTATTTCGGCCACGAGCCCACCGAGGGCGAGAGCTGATGCCGTGACATGGCGCGCCGCCACGCGCCGGTCTTTCTGAACATGCTGCAGGGCAGTGGCTTTTCGCCGAGCCCAACCCGCGTGTTTCGATGTTCAACCCGCGCCGGGCAAGCGCGGCCGGAGACCGCATTCGCGCGGCTGCGCAGCCGCATCTGGTGGGGCGGCATCGAACGCCACGGCCGTCTCGCGGCGGAGCTGGGCATGAAACTGCAAAAGCTCGATCGCTGAAGGAGGACGAAAGCGGGCGAACCCTTCCATGGTGCAGCAGGCGAGCAGATCCGCCTCAGTGCCTGGCGACGCCTGGAAAAGGGCGGGCCACGTCGCACGAGCCGCGCGTGTCGGTGAGCCGCCCGCGGATCTTTCGCGTTGATGGGACGACATGGACCGCGCACCATTTTCGGCCGATGAGGGCCAAAGCTGGGCGACAGCGTACAGCATCGACAAGCGATCTCGTGCCGTGTCGACGCGCTCACGCGGCCGAGCCTCGATGTGCTGGCCAGACAGCGGCCGGAGGACGCAGCGCTGCCGGAGGTCGATAGCACACCGTCGCGCGACCATCTCGAACCAGCTGGCGTGCCTCACAACGCGTCCACCTGCCGGATGCCGTGGTCAGACACGTGGCGCCGCTGCTGGCGCTGCCGGGCGCCGACGGGTTCTGCAGCGAGTGTACTGTGCAGTGATGGCAGTCGTGACAAAGCATCGGCCCTCTTTGCATGCAGCCTCACCGCTCGTTTTCGCGCGCACCATCATCACCATCTGGCGGCCTCGAGGCGCGGCATCGACTCGACTCCGGGCGATCTCCTCGATGTCGTTGCGTCACCCGCTCCAGCAGCCGGATGCCGAACTCCTGGTGCGCCATATTCTCACGGCCGCGGGAAGCGCAGGGTGATTCTTCACCTTGTCGCCATCCTGCAGGTGAAAGCCGACCGCGTTGCGCAGCCGGATGTTTGCAGTCGCCGTCGTCGGTCGCGTGATCGGACCACTTCCTCGATCTGGACGACCTCTGTGCGTGCCTTGGCCTCGGCGCACGCTTCGTTCCCGATAAGCGGAACCAAGCCGGAAGTCCAACAGCCGCCAAGACCGGCGGTGTGCTGGTGCGATTTCGACCAGATCGACGGTCGGCCTCTTTCGGCCGCGAGCGGGCTTCTCACCTAGACGAAAACGCCCAGCTGTTCATTGTCTTTGCACCAGCAGGCGAACCTCCGCGGGATTTCACCGTTGATGCGGTGGTTGCGTGCCCGGTAGCGATGCCGATTTTCTCCGAATGAACTGGAACGAATGCCGGCAGCACGCGGGCTGGCGGCGCAGCGGAAGCCCTGAGCTCATGCCCTCGTACACGCCACACAGGCATGTACGGCCCCGAATGGCCGTGCGAGCACCGGCAACCTCTGCCGCAGCACTCCCACGCGGCCTCAATCGTATCTTTGTCGTCACCCAGTTGCGACAGCAGACCGGCAAAAACTCGTCGAAACCGCATGCCGCCCAGATCCTGTACACCCCGGCCCGGACGGTTAGCGTGCTGGCCTGCCGGTCCTTCTCGCCAACCACGACGAGGTAGGGAATCTTCTGCAGAGTTGCCAGCTCCCGGATTTTATAGCCGATTCCACGCGCCCGCAAATCCGAGATAACCCCAAATCCTTGTTTTATCAGCCGTTGCCGGATGTCTTCGGCATAGTTCGCGGCCGAGACCGGTGACCGTGAGCACGGTGACCTGTACCGGCGCCAGCCAGGTGGGCATGGCACTCGCGTGGTGTCTCGATCACAGCGCCGATGAAGGCGCCCATCGAGCCGACGATGGCCCGCAGCATGATCGGGCGGCGGCGGCTGCTGTCCTCGGCCACGCATCTGCGGTGTCCAGGCGCCTCGGCAGCATCGGCGTACCGATGGTGCCCACCCGCCAGGCCCGGCCGATGGAGTCCTTCTCAGGTGATACTCGGATTTGCCGGGTTGCAGAAGGCGCCTCGCCCGGCAGTTCCTCCCACGATCACGCGTCGCAGGCGGACAGCGCCGCACGCAGGGCGTTCTCGGCGCGGTCCCACTGCCCGTCGGACCCAGCATCGCCGGTCCGGGCGCAGGGCCAGTCTCGGTGACTGCGAGACCCGGTCAAAAGCCAAAATCCCGCCACGCCATGGCCTCGCTGGTGGGAAGCGGGTGACCTCTCTCCCACCTGTGCCTCGGTACAGAAGATGTGGCCATCGTCCCGCGTGAAGCCGCGCACGCGCATGATGCCGTGCAGCGCTCCCTGAGGGTTCGTTGCGGTGGCAGGGAGCCGAATCGGCGCAAGCGCAAGCGGGCAGGGTTTTACGATAGCCGCGCAGGCTTTACTGAAGAGCCGCACGTGGCGCGCAGTTCATCGGTTTGACGGCACACTCTGCGCTTCTGATCTCGGAGAAGAACATGTTCTCCTTGGGAAGTTGTCCTCAGTGGCCGGAACGCTCTCGCAGCGTCTCACGTCGAGGATCTGCGGGCAGCGCGACTCCGCAGCCGTCGCGGTAGCGGTCGCGGATGCACCGTTCTCGATCCGCTGCCAGATCTCCCCAGCCGCGCGGATGCTGCAGAAACACCATGCTCGGGGCTGCGACTGGCATGAACAGGTCCAGCTCTCGCCCAGCCGGCGATGGTCGTACGAAGCCGGGCCTCTTCGAGCATGTGCAGGTAGGCTGTCCTGCTCGTCCTTTTGGCCCAGGCGGTGCCGTAGATGCGCTGCAGCATCTCGTTGTTGGCATCGCCAGCGCCGAGTAGGCGCCGGGCCACCTTCATCGCTTGAAGACCCTTCAGCTTGCCGGCGAGGGCGCGTCTGCGGCCCGCGGTAGGTCGACGAAGCGGCCTTCGCGGTAGAAGGTGATGTCTTCTCGGCCCGCTGGACCGGCTGATCTCTGGCCTTGTGGCTTTTTCGCCGACCGAGAGGAAGTATTTTGCAGCCCTCGTCACGACATTCCTCGCGCGGCTTGATTTCTCGTCGAGCTTTCGCCAGCTCGTGCACGCGTTTTCGATGGCGGCGAGGTTCGGGTCGTGGCGCGCGCTTGTAGGCAAGTCGTGCAGAAGCCGTTTTTCGATGACGGGGCGATGGTGACCTGCGGCGTCGGGAAACAGATCCCGGCACGGCGTGGTGCCATCAGGTGTGCGGGTGGAGTGCCGGATGATGTGCAGGCCGTCGGGGTCCCGGTGTCGAGTGACGATGGTCTTTGACCGGCGTCGTCGGTGACGGTGCGGGAGAGGTCGACGAGTTTTCCGCCGACCTCGGCTGGCGATGGCGGCTCGGCAAAGTCTCGGGGACCAATGGAGGCGGCAATCTGGGCCACCGTGACAGCCTCATCGGAAGCGGCGCTGGAGCCGTCCGGCAGGGAGACGACGCACCGTCTTGGGCAGGGAGGTAAGGGTTTTGAAAACGCAGGAAGCCTCATTCACAGCAAGCCGAAAGATATCACAGGCAGGGAGATGCCGTTCGTTGTATCAGCACAACAGCACGTCATGTAAGGCGGCTTTTGAGTTGACACCGCTGCTGTTCACGAAAGGATCCTCCCGAGAGAGCGCTTCGATTCGGAAGACGGCTTCGGGCGAGGTCAGGGTCATGAAGACGACTTCTCGTGCGGGCAGGCGGTTCATGGAGGATGAAGTCGCGAGGCCTGGAGCGGAGAGGCCTCGCGGCTCATACGCTCATCGAGCGTTTTCAGCCAGCCCACTGATTCGCTGCGCCGTGGTCGGGAAACCTCCAGGGTTAAACACATTTCTGACAAACCGCTACGCCCCGCCCGCCGTGAAAGTCGCGTTCACGCCTCACCGCGAAATCGTCGCGGAGCCTCCGCCCCCGGCCGCTTCCCGGACCATGGCGGTCGCGGCTTCGCACGCGACAGAAAGCGCAAAGTCCCGGAAGGGTTGTTTTCTTTCGCGATTTTCACGTGCAGTCGCGGGTGAACCGCGCCTACGAAGGCACAGTGTACTGTTCGCGCCAGTGCTCGAGCGAAAGAAGCCACGCGGCAGTCCGAGCACAGCTTCATCAGAAGCCGCCCTGAATCCCTCCGGATGTCACCGCACGAACGCTGCCTCCCCAGGCATTGCAGGCTTCGGACACGAGTGAGGCAACATTGACCCTGAAAACCCCGAATACGAAACGCGTTCATAATGGCGTGCCGCTGGTTCCGAGTCCTCGCATCGCTGGCATGGCCAGCGTGATGGATGCGCGGATCTGAGAGCTGGGCATGCGCCACACCCTCAGGAAACCCGATCCGGATCATGCCGGGCGAAGGAAGGGAGGATTGCCCGTGAATACCCCACTCGGCACCACCGAGGCCATTTGCCGGCTGCGGTCTCGCACCTTTGCGGCAGCCGGCATCCTGTATGCCCGGCGGCACAACGAGGATCTCGACGCCTTCGGTCACGGCGCGCGACACGCAAGTGTCTCCATTGCCACGCCGGCCATCAGCTGCTGGCTTCGGCGCTGGGGCATGGATTCTGCTCTCCCGGCTCGAGTCCGGCCACACCGGGGCGGCATGTCGTGCGTGATCGGCTATGTGCTGGGTTCTGCTGTCACAGGTGGCCATGCTGGTTCTGGGACGGCGGATGCGCGAGCCGATGCCCCATGCGGGCATCTGCCGACGGAACATTCCTCAGATCGCTCTCGCCATGGCCGGGCCCGTACGGCCTGACGCTGGCCATCATCGTGGTGTACCCATGTGTTCATCGTGAGCGGACCGCGGAGATCACGGCCATACTCGATGCCGATGACGCTGCTGGCACGGTGCCGATGGGGCTGACGGCGGTGATCGTGATGGGCACGGTGCCGCTTCTACACCGCGGTGTGGGCGGGCTGCAGGCGCCGATCTTCACCTATTACAGCAGATCATCATCATCGTGCCAGCCATGCTGGCGCTGCGCGGTGGCTGGCACATCACGGGTGGCCCCGGTCCGTGCCGGAACGGTCGTGCAGCAGGCCCTTCAATCTGCCGGATCTGGGCGATCCGGCTGGTCTGGCGCTGCGGGTGCAACCTTCGCAGGCCATTCTGCTCACCGGCATTTTTCACCAGGGCAGCTGGCAGCAGCGCGCTCACGCGGCGCGCGCGGTGGCGGACATGCAGCGGCTTTTCGCTGGGCGGGCTGCTGGTGGTGCCGTTCATTTTCCTGATGGGCATGTTCGGTCTGGCCTGGTGGCACTGGAACCGGGCGGCGAGGCCTCCTCGGTGGCGCCGTCTGCCGTGGCAGGGATTCCGCAGGTGCTGCGTGGGCGGCACTGGCCTTCATTCCGCTGGGGCGTCGCCGGTGATGAGCAGTGCCGATACGGTCGTCAGCGCCATCGCGCAGCATCAATGCCGTGATGGCGCGCGATCGATGCCGCAGGCGTCGCAGGCCCGGCTGCTGCGGCCGTCACGCGGGCTGGTGCCGCCGCGCCATTCCGGTGATGATCGTGCGGCGCAGGGTTTCAGTGTGCCGTACCCGTTCCTGCCGGTACGACTCTGCCCGTGCGGCGGCGGCCTCCCGGTCTCGGGCCTGGGAGCCGCCGGCATGATGGGGTGGATGCGCTTGCTGGCTATCGCTGACGCTGGCGGCAGGCGATGATGTCTCCGGCCGATCCGAGCCCACGGACACGCTGCTGGAGATCCTTCCCTGCTGGCGGCGGCACTGGTGCCGGTGGCCGTCACGGTGTGCTGCGGCTGCGCGTGCAGGAATTCGCGAATACCCGGCGAATCGCTGACGACAGCGTGCAGTGCGCTCGATTCGCACCAGGCCTCGCTCCGGGGAGCACAGGCACTGGCGGGAGCGTGCATCGAACTCCAGCCTGCGCGGGCCACCTTACTTTTGCGTGCGGACAAGGCGGCAGGGGCGCGGCATCCTCGACGGGCTCTTCAGGACACCGCCAGCACAGTCACGCACGCACACCAGCGTGCCGGCAGGCCACACGACCCGGCCGGGCAGAGACATTCAGGAGGGCATTTACGCCTCGTTAATCGGCGCCCACGTGCCTGCTGCCGGCGGCAGCACTTCGCACACCACACGCCGGTGGCACGAAACGTTGAGGACCGACACACCGCCCATCATCGGGATGGACAGCAGCACGTCGCACCGTCTCGCGCACCAGGCCGGCGCAGACCCTGTCCTCGGCGCTCATGACGATGCGGCCAACGGGCTTCGGAAGCGGGTCTGACAGAGAGAGTCGCACCGGCCTCGTCGGCCGCAGACCACACCTGAAAAGCTCAGCGCGTCCTGGCAGCCGCTCCACGGTACGCACCCAGGTTCAGTGACCAGAATGTAGGGCACTCGACTTCTGCCCCACCGCCGCGTGCATGGCCACGTCGGTCAGCGGGGCGGCATGGTCCCGCGATCACGGCATCGACGCCGGCCGCGCGCGGTGCTGCGCAGGCAGGCACCGAGGTTGCGCGGATCGGTCAGCAACCGTCGCGCAGCAGCAGGAACGGCAGTGCCGTTCGCGCCTTCCAGTAGATCCCGCAGGCAAGCGCGGGCAGGTCGGTATGGCTGATGGTCTGCGTCTCCACCGTGCGCCACCACACCCCGATGACGTTTTCTCTGCCGGGCCATGCGGTCCGTGCCGCCCTGCCCGGACACGTGGTGATCTGCACCTGCCGCTGTTGTGCCAGTTTCAGCAGGACGCGCACACGCGCGTCATCGCGCCGGACGGTCCACATACAGGATCCCTGAAGCTGCCGGCGCCCGACGCAACGCGCCACTCACCGCATGAAAACCACAGAGCCGGCATGAGGGATATTCCGGAAAGGAAGCTGAACCGGCTGCGTATGGTAGGCAAAGTCGTCAGAAAGAGCCCTGACGAATTCACGATGAGTACAGGGCAATCAGCTGCTGCGTTTCCGGGTGAGGCCCGGGTGGTTTGGGCCGTGGTGCCCGGAGCGCCCTGCGCCGGCTGGCAGTGAGTCGCCTCGGCACGGCCTGTCGTGGCAGTGCGAAGCCGCGAGCGGCGCCCCCAGTTTGACCGGTCAGGGCTTTCAGCCTCGCGAAGCAGCGCGACCGCCAGCGCGCGCCGCGGTGAGCGGGTGGGCGGTGCTCGCCGTGCGTTCCACTGTGGGAGATGACACACTGGGCCGTGCGCTGCCTGCCGCGGAAGATGGACGCACTGAGCCGCACGCCTTCGCTGCGCGGGACGGCGTACCGGCAAAGCGCGCGTCTGCGCGGATCGAGCTGGCAGCATGCTCCGCTGCACGGGACGGTCGCCGCCGTGCGCCGATGATCGGGGACAGTGGCTGGCCGCCGGCACGCGCCGACATGGCGGGCATCATCGGCACGGCGCCGAAGCCGCCGTCGTTCAGCAGGCGGAAAATCGATGCGTCGTGCTCACGAGACGGACGGCTGGTCACTCTCCACCCTCGACCTCGTCGGTCAGGGCGTAGCATTTGACGGTGCGTTCGCCCATCAGCATCTCGGGTCGCCCCGTCGAAGCGGAAAGCAGTTCGCTGCCCAGTTCGGACACCGTGCCGCGCCTTCCATCGTACAGTGTCATCCAGCGTGATGAAGAGCCCGAAACGGCTGGGCGCTGACCGGTGATGTGCCCGCGATAATGGTCGCCGATGCGGTCACGCATGTGGGACGCACTTTCAGCCAGGCTCGCACGTCGCGACCGCTTTCGTCGGCACGGCAGTCTGCTGGTCGAGAGCAGATCTGGGCTCCAGCGATTCCCTGGTACTCGCCAGCGATTCACCGCGGACACGGAATCCTGGCCCCGTCGTGCTCCTGCAAAATGCCGGCGCAGAGGTGCGGCTGGCATCGCGACCGCCCGGCCGCGTGCGCTCGCCCATCGGCAGCGGCCTCTTCGTCGGCGGACGGGCCCGGCACACGCGATGGCGGGCTGGTACCGGCGATGCTCGAGCAGCGCGCCTTGATGGCAACGGTGATTCAGCAGCGGTCCGGATATGCGGCGGATCGGCGAGGTGAAGTGGGCATAGGCGTCGCAGGGCCAGGCCGAAGTGCTGGTTGTCGGCGTAGACGGGCCCGCCGCACGGAACGCAGCATCATGGTCTCGCAGCAGCGCGGGCGTCCGGGCGGCCATGGATGCGCTGCGAGTAATCTGTAATCCTGTAAGCCGGGGTCCGCGTCCTCTTTGCTTCTGGGCATGCATTGCCCAAGCGACAGAGCCGGCACCCGCCAGAAATTCACGCAGCTTGGCAGCCGGTCGGCACTGGGTCTCGTGCACCCGGTGGGTACAGTCCCGGGTCGTGTGTTGCGCACGTGAAAACCGGCTGCACACGTGTTGCCAGCAGCCAGCATGGCATTCCTCGATCAGCCGGTGCGCATCGTTGCGGCTCTGGGCGACGATTTTCGGGTGATGCGGCCCTGGCATCGCAGAGCATTTTTCGTCTGGGCGCGCTTTGAATTCGATGGCGCCGCTTCTTCCGCGTCAGCTCCAGCGCCCGGATAGAGCGCATACAGTTCGGTGCAGCGTGGGCAGCAGCAGCGCTGCGGCGTTCGATGGCGGCCAGCCGTCGTCGCTCGAATGCCTCCAGACCTCGTTGTAGGTCAGCCGGGCCGCTCGAATGCATGACGGTCGGGTAGAACTGGTAGGCGTGACCTCACCGGGCCGGCCGATCACCATGTCGGCCACCAGCACCAGCCGGTCGACCTCGCTGGATCGAGCACAGGCCATTGGAGAGTTTTCCGGCAGCACGGGAACGACGCGACGACGGGGAAATACACCGAGGTGGCGCGGGACCGCGCTTCGAGCATCCAGCGCGCGGGCCGCCGCGCAGCATACAGACGGACATCGCAATGGCCACCAGCAGGCGCCAGCCCGGCGGCCGCGCCTGGGCATCGGGTGACGCGGGCTCGCAGTAGATTTCGGCATCGTCGAGGTCGCGGGCGTCCTCGCGTCGATGGTCACCAGCGCCACATCGCGCAGGTCCACGGCGAGTTGCGGTAGTCGGCCGGGCGCAGCGTGTCGGGCAGTGCGTCGGCCTCGGCCAGCACGTCGTCGGAAAAGCGGCGCGGCACGCCGAACTTGCGCACGGCAATCTCGATTATCCATGCCGGCGTCGTCCATGCCGCCCAGCACCGCGCGACGGGCGATGGCGGTTTGTTCCAGCCCGGTGCCTCGAGCGATGACGGCACGACACCACCTGTCCCGTTAGCGGTGCCCCGGCCCGCGTCACCGCTTCCGGAGGAGGATGTCGTGCTCGATGCGCTGGTCCGGGCGCGAGCATCGCGACGCCGCGCTCACCGACCAGCCGGCCCACTCACGGGGCGCGGGTTGCGCAGTGATGACTCGACGATCTTGCCCTTTCGCGCCGGCCCCGCTGTCGATGCGCGATGCGGCGCCACCAGCACCCGGTCGCCGTGCATCACCTCACTGGCCCGCGCGGCGGCAGAAAGATATGTCGGGCGCTGCCGTCAACCGGGCAGCATGAAAGCCGAAACCAGTCCCGATGGCCGGACACCTTGCCGGGGATCAGGGTCGATGCGGCTGACCAGCCATCAGGCGCCCCTGCGCCGGCGAGACGCCCGTCGTCGCGCCGGCATGGCGGCCACACGGCGACGCATGCCGATCAGCGCCTCGTCGGCACCCGCAGGCGCTCTGATCAGCTGTCGATGAAAACGAGCGGCGCCCTTCCTCGGGCCAGCGTAGTCAGAATGGCCTCGTCGGCTGGGGAGGATCGATTGTCTCTTCGCACGTTTGACGAAGCCCAGAAAATACACCCAAAATGTACCATTTTATCGGATTGCCCAGATGGCGTGAATTGGTAGACGCCATCAGGCGTCTGGGTCCCGGCGCTGCAGCAATGCGTGTGAGGTGCGAGTCCCTCTGGGCACAATTCACCCTCAGGCCGGTTTTCTTCAACCGGTTTGAGCTGCGAGCATTCTCGCCGTTCAGTCACCGCTGCAGCGGATCGTCCCGGCTTTCCGTCCACGGGCTAGCATTCTGCCCATCATCAGGATTCTCTTCTGCAAAAGTCTGCGAGCACCCTGGCCCAGGATCGGAACACCAGGCCGTGAAGTTGCACCATCGCAGCAGCATGTCGCGCCAGAGCGGTGTGCGTCTCGGCGCGACAGGTCCCATACAGGTCCACAGCACACGGGCAGTGCCTGGCAGCACACGGCAAATACGCTGGACCGGCACGTGCGTAGTGCTCATTCGTCCCGCACTGGCGCGCACGTCACGCACGGACGGGCGATGGATGGATACAGATCTCACATGCACGCACCGGTGTGCACAGAATTTCGAGCGCACGCAACAGGACGCTCTGGACGAAAATGACGCGAAGCGAGATGACAGGACGCGATGATCAGCAGAGCCGGGATGGAGAACCAACCATCCGGAAAGATGGCGTCCCGTAGGGATTCGGAACAGCACTCAACACTGTGAAAGGGTGATGTCCCAGGGCCTCTAGGGCATCGAACGGGACTTCTTGCAGGTGGAGGCGATCGAAACTCAAGCTGACCTCTGATGCCATGCGCAAGCGCGCTCTCCAGCTCGAGCTTGTACAGCGGCAGCATGCCTGCAGCTCCAACAGTTGCAATCGCGGGTCACGAGCACTCGCCTTGTGGCGTCCCGTAGATCTCGAACTGTACTCACCGTGAAAAGGGCAGGACGTCCCAGGGCCTCTAGACCACGGGACGTCGACCGCACTGTATGCGTTTACCGCAACAACCCTGTGCAGGATTGACCGGACTGAAAGCTGGTGGAGTGTAAAGCGGGATCGAACGCGTTGACCCTCTTGCATGCTACGCAAGCGCTCTCCCAGCTGAGCTTTATACCCCGTGGAATCGCGTAACCAGTCGATAACGGGATAATAACCAGTTTTCGCAGGCGCAAGTCGCTTCTGGGCAAAAATTACTTGGACGAGCTACCAGTTAACCGCCATTTAACACATACAGCAGTGGCGTGCAGGCACGAAAACCGCAGCCTCCGGGCACGATTCAGGCCTTCATTGGTTCATCCGCCCGAGGAAGCACTTTCCATGAGACTGCATCGACTGGATCGATGGCAAAGGCCATCTCCTCCGCCACTGGTTCGAGAGAAGAGGTCCGCCCGGCGGCCGAACGGAGTCTTGGCGGCCACCGGCCAGCGTCCGGGACTCGCCGCGATTCTCGGCGATTCGCTCGCCTCCCCAGGTCTATGTGGCAGCAACAAGATCCGCGCCCGTGAGGCAGCGGGCTTTCATTCGGGTGAGCGAGTCATCTGCCCGAAAGCACCAGCGAGGCCGTGACCTCGCTGGCATCGTCTCGGACCGCTGGAACCTTCACGATCCAGCCGTGCATGGCAGCCTCGTGCAGCGTCGCCGCCGCGCGCGCGTCATCGATGCCCGCTGCGATCGAGGCCATCTCGTCGGCGACGTGGACGGTTTTCGGCGTGGCCAATGCCGTGCGCTGATGACCGGCGCACCGCAGCTGGAGCCCCGCACGCCGCTGGGCGTGATGTGCCTGCGCGGAAACCGACCGGCGTACGCTGCGCGGCGCCGAAGCGGGTGATCGTGCCAGCAAATCTGCGTGGCAAGCCGCAGCTGCACCCGGCTGCCGCAGGCGGGCGCCACCGTCACGCCAGTGCAACAGCAAGACGCGCGACCCGGCTCGCCCAGGACACGATCGCGCCGACAATATTCTGGTGGTGGCCGCCGCCCTCGGATGATCACGGCCGACATGATCAAGCAGGACGCAGGTATCGACGACGGCATCAAACCGCCTGCCGGATGGCAAGCTGGCCGGTGACGGGACTTCGAGGCGCAAAGCGACGTGGGCGGCTGGATCACCCTCGTGCCGGGCGGCGCCCATGACCACAGTTATGCTGCCGAGAACACGTCACGGCGTGCTCCGCCGGCAGCTGGCTGGCACTGCTGAACCGCCGGGCAGCACCACCGGCCGACGCGAGCATCACGCCGCCACAGCCAGCGAGGCGCCACTGCCAGGGTCGCCGCGGCTCCCGCGCTCTGCCTGCAACTCGGGTGCTCGCAGCGCGCTCGTCTGGTGCTCCTCATGGTCAACAGCGGCGTTGCCTTTGGCGTGGGCGTCCCTATCTTCAGCCATGACCCGCATGCGAGGCCCATCCCTCGACGGCGGCGCCGTACCCACGTGCCGTGACATGCCCCATTGCGCCCCTTCCCTCGCATCCGGAAAGTACCTACTTTCCTCGTTCCCCGACATGACCACCGGGCTTCTTCCGGCGTACACCGACCATTTGCGTACCGCTTCCCACGCTTTCTTCCGCGGACCGTTTCCACGGTCCGGAAACCTCCGTCGAGGCTTCCACTACAGCCACAACTCGCTGCTGGCCGGCCCGTCGCGGCTGCCGCCGCAGACTTCACGGCCACTCACACCGAACACGTCTCGCCGGCGCTGGATGCGCTGCTGGCCGATGCCGACCGAGCGCGTGGCTCACGTCACGGCCCCGACGCGCCGCTGACCCGAGGCTTCGTGCCGCGCCGCCGCAGCAGGCCACCGAGCGGCTGGCCACGCCTGGGGCATCGCGTGCAGCACCTGAATTCGGTGATGGACACGCCCGCGCTGCGCGGAGACCTTCAACCAGAACCCGCGCGCGGTGGAGTTCTGGACCCGGCTGCGCACAGAACCAGGCACTCGTTCGACGCGTACGGCCTTCCGCCAGTCCGGCCCATGCAGCGTTGGATCGCCGCCCGCCGGACGCCATCGATCGCGAGGTGCGCGATTATCACGCCGAGCGTGCGCTGAGCCGGAAGTCGCCGGCCCGTGAGGCGCTTTCGCGGGCCATCCAGGCGAGGCTGGCGGCCCCTGCAGCAGAAGTTCTTCCGAAAACGTGCTGGATGCCACCAACGCCTCGAGCTGCTGATCCCGGACACGGAGCAGGGCTCGTGCGCTGCTGGCCGGGCTGCCCGACGACGCGTTGGCGGCTGCTCGCCGATGCCGAACGGCACGAGAAAGCTGTGCTGGCGCTCACGCTGCAGTACCGTCGTACTTCCCGGTCATCCAGTACGCGCACGACCGTTCGCTGCGCGGTGAGACGACGCCGCGTGCCTACGCCACCCGCCGCCGAGGGCAGCGCCCAGGACAACACGGCACTGATCCGCAGCTCCGTCTGCGTCGAGGAAAGGCGAAGCGTGCCAGACCGACACAGTGCCATGCCCACCTGTCGCTGGAAAGCCGAAGATGGCCGGACTACTCTCGGCACAGGTCGCGAGCAGTTTCTGCGCGACATGGCTGCGCAGTGCCCGCCCCTGCCGGAAAGGGACCCCGGCCGAGCCGCGCGCCTTTGCCGCCGAAAAACTCGGCTCGCTGAGCTGCAGGCCTGGGATACGGCCTCGGCGCAGCGTGAGTGCACCTGCACAGGAACGCTATGCCTCTCGGACAGCCGAGGTGAAGCAGTATCTGCGCCGCCGCGCGTGCCGGTCGGCCTCAGTTCGCTGGTGGAGCGCCTGTCTCGCGCAGATCGGCGGAGGACCAGGCCGAGGGCTGGCATCCGGACGTGCGCTTTCACCGGCATCACCCGCAACGGTGAGCGCAGCCAGTTCTATCTGGACCCAGGCACGCGAGGCCAAGCAGCCGGGCGCCTGGACGAACGACTCGCCGTGGCCGCCGAAGCACGAGAAACGGCCGGCTGCAGACACCCGGTGGCCCATCTGGTCTCGTGCAACTTCCAGGCACCGGTCGACGGGCAGCCCGCGCTGTCTCACGCATCGACGATGTCGCACCTCTTCCACGCATCCGGCCACGGGCTGCACCATCTTATGACGCTGACGCAGGTCGATGCGCTGGCGGTGCCGGCATTTCGGCGTGGAATGATGGCGTGAAGCCGCTCCAGCCAGTCTCGCGGAGAACTGGGCGGAATGGGAGACTCGTCGAAATCGATGACCCGACCATGCGCAGACTGGCGAACCCATGCCGAAGGCGCTGTTCCGACCGGATGCTGGCGGCCCGCAACTCTCCAGGCCGGGCGCAGACGCTGCGGCAGATCGAGTTTCGCTGTCGACATGTGCTGCACCAGCAGGCGGCGCAGACGCTGGCCGCCGGCGAGGCCAACTCCGTGCAGCGCATCCTGGATGCCGTGCGCCAGGAGGTGGCCGCGTGCCGCCGCCCGCCTTCAACCGCGCCCAGTACAGCTTCAGCCTGCCATCTTTGCCGGGCCAGGCAGCAGGCTACCACAGCTGCGTGCGAGCTGAGGTGCGGTCGACATCGTTGCTGTCGCCGCCTCTCGAGGAGGAGGGCGCTGTTCAACCCGGCGGTGTGGCCAGCGTTTCCCGCAGTGAGATACTTCCGGCAGGCGGCAGCCGACCGGCCATCATCGACTCTTTCAGGGCGAAAGTTCAGGAGGAAATCGGGCCCCCGAGCTGGATGCGTCTGCTTCGCTGGTACGGGATGGTGGAAGCATAGCAACCCGTGACGCGGAGGCTCCGGCGAGCGACATGGAAGGTTTTTCCGGCAATCCCAGCCAGGCGGACGGCCTGTGGCCCGCGGCAGCACAGCCAGTACGCCGCCGCCACCTTACAGCACGGACCGGACCCGGAACGGCAACGTGTCGTTTACGGCGATCATCCGCCCTCGGAAGACGCGGCAGTTTAGATGCGCCGCCTCGGGCGGCATGCACCGTCACGCCCATGGCGCGGCTCTGGCGAAGCGCGACGGACCATCCACTTTCCCGCAGGCGCTGCGCCAGGCCGCCGCAAGGCCAGCCCGCAGTGGCGCTGCTCGTGGCGGAAGGACCGTCAGCAGTGCCTCGCGGGCCGCCCACCTGCGTGCTGCGGCATCCCTCTCCAGGAATGGGAAGGTGATGACGGCATGCCGACTTTCGAGCGCTTCTGCTGCGCTGGGCTTCACCGGCAATGGCTTCTCCGGCCATCAAGGTGGGCGAGCAGCGCAGCGTGGGCTACGAGGTGAATGCACTGAACAAGCTGCTGGATTCGGCGCAGCATCTCGCAGCGGAATCTCGAACCGCCCGCCACCTACCAGTATCTCGGCCTCGCGAAGTCTCGGTCTCCGAAGATCTCCTGCAGGGCAGCGCCAGCTTCCATCAGCCGGTGCGCATCATTTCAGATGCCAGCGAGGTGCGTCCGGCCGGCGGCCAGCGCATCGACCCGGGCGCCACCTGGGAGGCAACGCGCCGGCTTTTCGTTCCGGTTCCCTGATTCATGAATGGCCAGGTGCCTCCGGCTTTCCTGATCCCTTCCCGACAACTGACCTCTCACGAAGGCGCGCTTTTGCTCGTCGCCCGACATGCGTCCCCAGCGCATGGCATGGACCTCGTTCGTCCGCGCAACGGCACGCACCGGCTGTGCACGTGTTCTGCAGGGGGTCTTGTGGGTATGGGTGCGGCCTGTTTCCTGTTCCGTTTCCCCCATGCACCACCCGATCACGCTATCCTTTTCCCGCCAGGAACTGGCGCTCATTGCCATCACGGTGGTGTGGGGCGCGACCTTTCTGATCATTCACGCCGCCCTGCACCATTCCGGCCCCTGTTTTCGTTGGGCTCCGCTTCGTGACGGCGGGACTGATGATGGCCCTGGTGTTTCGTCGCGCACTGGGGACTGACCTGCGCGAGCTGATGGCCCGGTGCTCGTCGGCATATCCATCGTTGGCGGCTATGGTCTGCAGATCTGGGGACTGCAGACCATCTCCGTCAGCCAGTCTGCCTTCATCACGGCGCTGTACGTTCCGATCGTGCCCCTGCTGCAGTGGGCTGTCCTGCGACGCCCACCCACCTGATGAGCTGGCTGGGCATCGGTTGCGCCCCTGCCGGCCTGATCTGCTGGCCGGTCCACGGGCTGGCGCCCTTTCCCGAGCATCGGCGAACTGGCAACGCTGGGCAGCGCCGTGAAGCCATTGCTGGGAGATCATTCTCATCGCCGGTTTGCCGGCTCGGTGGACAGCCGGCGGGTCACCGTCGCAGCGGCTGCTGGTAGGCGGGGTGCTCTCGCTGCTGGTGCCGGCCGCGGGGCGAACAGGTACCCGTCTTTTCCTGGTGCTCACCGGCAGCGTCCTGGGGCTGGCGCTGCCAGCGCCGTCATCCAGCTGACCATGAACTGGGCGCAGAAGTCGGTCTCTCCCACGCGTGCCACCGTCATCTACGCCGGCGAGCCGGTCTGGGGGCGGCGTATTCGGGCGACGGCGGGAGATCGCCTCGCCATGGCTCTGCTGGGCGCTGCGCTGATCGTGGCAGGGGTCATCATCGCGAACTGCGCCCTTCGTCCTGGCGGCGAAGGCCGTAAGGCCGGGCGGTACCACCGTTGAATGAAAGCCGGAGGTATCGGATGAACACGCCCGGACACTGAACGATAGGCATTATCACGGTTGTTATGCCATTTCCGCATGTCCTTGCATGCAGGCTGGTCAGCACAGCCCCTTTCGGTGCCGTTTTGCGGCTGTCATGGGGCGTTTCCGCAGCTGCGCAAAATGACGCCGGACGAGCGTTCATCATCGGTGCCATTGTGACACCCTCTGACCGGCACCATGAATCTCAGCATTGCGTTCCGTCCGCGAGGCGCCGCGGCTTCAATCTCGGAAGTGGCGCGGGCGCTGCACACGTCGCAGCCCGGCGTGAGCCGCCAGATTCGCGAACTGGAACAGGAACTGGGCTTCGAGCTGTTCGTGCGGGCCGGCAAGCGGCTGACCTCGCTGACCCAGGCCGGGGCCGTGGCGCTGCCCGTCATCGAGGGCATCTGGCGGGCGCCGGAACCCGCTGCGGGTGGAGAGAATACGCCCGCCAGTCGGCCGGGCAAGCTGAGCATTGCCGCCACATTACTCGCAGGCGCGTTGCGCGCTGCCCGATGCGGTGCACGACTTCCGGCGCCGCTATCCGGACGCAGCTGGAGCTGCATCAGGTTCTGCCAGCAGGTGGCGGAAATGCTGCTCAACGGTGAAGCCGACATCGGCATCTAGCCACCGAGGCGCTGACCGAGTACGAGCCGCTGCAGACGCTGTCCTGCTATCGCTGGACGCACAGCGTGATCGTGCCGCCGCGCCATCCGCCGTCGATGACGAGACGCTGACGCTGGAGCGGGTGGCTCGATTATCCGGTGATCACCTACAGCCCGGGCTTCTCGGGCGTGCGCATCGACGATGCCTTCACGCCCGTGGCCTGTCACCCAATGTGGTGCTGACGGCCATGGACGCCGATGTGATCAAGACCTACGTGGAGCTGGGACCGACGCATCCGTGGCGTCGATTGCCTTCGACGAGGAGCGCGACACACGGCTGCGGGCCATCGATGCGCCAGCTCTTCCCGGTGAACGACGCGGCTGGATTTCAGGCGCGGCACCTTCTGCGCAGCTACGTACGACTTCATCGAGACATCTGCCTCGCCATTGACACGCGAGGTGGTGGAACAGGCGGCCACGCAGACGCCGGGGATCGATTTCAGATCTGAAACGCCGCCAGCCGGACGCTCAGACATGACGACGGCCGATCGCCGGCGCCCCATGGGCACCGACCAGTCGGCGCCGGCCCCGAAGCGGGTCTCCTGCCGCGCCTCGCAGGCGCAGGGTGTCGCCCGCTGCACGGTGTGACGGCGCTGCAGATCCCTGCCAGGCCTCGCGCGACAGCTCCCACATCGATGAAAGCTGCCGTTGTCCGGGCGCTTCAGTTCCAGCCGTGCGCGGCCCCACGGTGAGCGCCTGCGAGAACCGCACGGCCAGCGTGCCGTTGCCGGAGCCATCGACCATCGATCTCCTGCGGTCGCACTGGACGACGGTCCGGTTCGCCTCCTGCTTCGTGTCTGCCCCTGACTCTGCTCGCCCCGGCTCCGCATCGGTTCCCTGCCGTTCTGCACCGTCCGGGCGTTCACGGCAGCGCCGCGAACGGTGCCTGCACGCCTGGCCAGCAGGATGCACGGCCGCGAGCGCCCCTCGAACAGGTTCACGTCCCCCAGAAACTTTCAGCACGAAGGGCGTGGCGGGGCCGGTCGTGACCCTTCCGGCGTGCCCGTCGTTCGATGCGCCGCGGTTGAGCACCACTCTGCGGTCGGCCACTCATGGCCTCGTCCTGGTCGTGCGTGACGAACACGCTGCTGACGCGCATCTGTCGTGCAGGCGCCGCAGCCAGCGGCTGATTCCTGCGCACCCTGGGCATCGAGCGCCCCTGAAGGGGCGCTCGTCCAGCAACAGCACCTTTCGGTTCCACGGCCAGGGGCCCGGGCGCAGCGACGACGCTGGCGCTGGCCCGGAGAGCTGTTGCGGGTCGCGGTCGGCCAGCCAGTCGAGCCGCACCGTTCCAGCAGCGCGTGCACCCGCCGGCGGATGTCGGCCTCGGCCGGCCGGCGGCTGCGCGGCATGACCCGCAGCCCGAAGCACGTTTTCGAAGATGGTCATGGTTGAACAGCGTAGTGCTGGAACACGAAGCCCACGCCCCGCGCGGGTCGGCATGGGTGGCATCGGCGCCATGAAAAGAGCACGCGGCCTAGTCGGGCTGCCAGCCCGGCGATGATGCGCAGCGAGCGAGTCTGCCGAGCCGGACCCAGCGTGCCACCCAGCGAGCCGGACGGGATGTCCAGAGAAATGTCGTCGCAGACACGGTGGCGCCGAAGCGCTTTGTTCAGATGATCGATCAGGATGCTCATGTCGGATGCGGGATGTTCCGCCACGTATCGCCAGGGTCGACCACGAGTACCCGACCCATCACGGGCCGAAGCGCCCGGCCGTCAAGGCGTCAGAAGGCAACGGCAATCACGATGTCAGATGCCGAAGGGCACGCCACAGCTCGGCATCGTTGGGGATGCGTCCCTGGCCACTTCCGGTGCGGTGACGGCACCGGCCCTGCGAGACCATACGCCGGGCGGCACTCGAACGGGTGAGCTGACGTTGCCGCCGATGACCGAGCCACGGCCGATGCGACGCGCCCCCAGCACGGTGGCGCGGCGTAGATGACGACCTCGTCCTCCAGAATGGGCATGGCGGGGCTCGCCCTGACCAGCGAACCGTCCTCCTCGACGTTGAAGCGCTTGGCGCCCAGCGTGACGGCCTCGATAGAGACGCACCTGGAGACCGATGATGGCGGTTTCACCGATGACCACGCCCGTGCCGTGATCGATGAAGAAATGGTCACCGATCTGGGCGCCCGGATGGCGTCGATGCCGGTGGCCGAGATGCGCCAGCTCGGCCATCGCGCCGTGAGGTGATGCCTTCGTTGTAGAGCAGCGCCAGCCGGCGGTGGATCATCGCCCAGATGCCCGGGTAGCAGATCAGCACCCGTCCTGCTGCGGCGGCTCGGGTCGCCCGGTAGGCGGCGGTGACATCCGAGTCGATCAGCTCGCGCACCCGCGGCAGGGCCCGGCCGAAGCGCTGGACGACGGACACGGCCCGTTCACTCGTCGGCACACGATCCCGACAGCCGGAGCGGATATCAGCTCGCGCCGCACCTGCCGTGCGGGGCTGACAGCGCCATGTCCAGCGTGTAGCCCACATAGTGGTCGATATCTCGAACAGAGGTCGGCGCGCCCAGGCGATGCGGGAAACAGCGCCGCCCGCCAGCCCGCCGACCACCTCTGCCAGTACCTGCCGCGACGGCAGCAGCGGCGGCTTTTCATCGTTCTGGCGGGCACGCAGGGCACTGTTGCGGCGTTCGCGCAGCTGCGCCACCACCGCTCTATACCTAAAGCGAAAGGTTGATCATCGTCACCATCGTGTGGAACCAGTCCCCCGAATAGTACCGCCCATCGCACCATCAGGTCTGCGCTGCCCTGCCTCCTGTCATGCGGCAGGCGCATATCGGACATCCGGTGCCCCCGAAGGGCAACGGTTTCCGGGCATATCGGGCTGCCCGCCGTGTCGCAAAGCCCACGCCTGCCGCCGGCGATGTCAACCGGCCGTCCGTCGGTCGATGCCGGTCGATCTGCGCCCCCGGCATAATCGCCAGAATGTTGCGCAGCCCGCGAGCGGCCGCCTCCGCAGCGCCCTGCCGTCACCTGCCCCTGCGGGCAGCACGCCGGCACTCGCTTCAGTGCCCGCCCCGCGCCCCTTCGCCCCTGCCTCCAGCCTCGCTCGCGCAGGACCTTCTCGCATGACCTCCTGTTGCTCAGTGCCTTCATCTACCTGATCTCGGCCGCCATTGCCGTGCCGCTGTCCAAACGGCTGGCCTGGGCCTGGTGCCGGGCCATCTGATTGCCGGCAGTCGATCGGTCCGGTCTTCGGCCTGGTCGGGCAGGAAAACCGAGGAGAGCATCCAGCCGTGGCCGAATTCGGCGTGGTGCTGATGCTGTTTCGGTGGGTCTGGGAACTGGAACCCCACTAAGCTTTGGCAGCTGCGCTGCCAGCTGCTGGCCTGGGCGGCCTGGGTGATCTCACCATTGCGGCCATCACCGGCATTGCCCTGCTGGTCGGGCAGCCCTGACGGTAGGGCTGGCCGCCGGCCGCGTGCTGGCCATGTCGTCCACCGCCATCGTGCTGCAGACGCTGGGCAAGGAGAAGAACCTGCTGAACAGCCAGGAGGCCAGGCGTGCTGGCGCTGCTCTCCAGGACATCGCCGTAATCCCGATGCTCGCGCGCGTTGCCGCTGCTGGCTCTGCCCGAGCTGAGCCACCAGGTGGACGAGGTCCCACTCATTCGACTCGATCAACTCCGCTGGCGGCATGCCCGGCTACCAGTAAGGCCGGCATCACCCTCGGGAGTGATCGGTATGATCACCGTCGGCGGCCACTCCCGCAGCCCCGGTGTTCCGCCACATCGCCGCCGCCCGGCTGCGCGAGATCTTCACCGTCGTGTGTCGCTGGCGCTGGTCATCGGCATTGCGGTGCTGATGTCGCTGATCGGCCCCTCCCCGCACTGGCAACCTTCCTGGCCGGCGGTGCTGGCCAACAGCGAGTACCGTCACGAGCTGGAAAAGCAACATCGAGCCATTCAAGTGGCTGCTGCTGGCTTTTCTTCATCACGGTGCGCGGCATCGACATGGACTCATTCTGGCGTCAAGCTCTGGTCCATCCTGGGGCTGACGCTGGCGGTCATCGTGGCCAAGGGAGTCATCCTCTGGCTGCTGGGCCCTGTTGTTCCGCCTGCGCGGCTGCACCGCAGCCTGTTCAGCAGCTGGCGCTGGCCCAGGCCGGTGAATTTCGGTCGTGCTGCTAAACACGCTGGTCGAGAGCAACGGCGTCATGCCCCGGCCATTGCCAGAAGTGCTGCTGGTGGTGGCGCCTCCATGCTGTTCACGCCGTGCTGCTCATCGCCCACGACAAGCTGATGCGCCGCGGGCTCACGCAGTCGGCCGGCGAGCAGGCCGGTGACCACATCGAGCAGAAACACCCGGTCATCGCCGTCACGGCTGCTTCGGCCGCGTGGTCACGCCATGCCGACGGCCTGCGGCTACAAGACCACCGTGATCGACCACAACGCCGCCACGGTGGCCGGCTGCGCGTTTCGGTGGAAACCTCACTTCGGCGATGCCGCCCGGCAGGAGATGCTGCTGACGGCCGGTCTGGCCGAGGCGAAGCTGCTGGTGGCCATCGACAACCCGGAACAGGCGCTGCAGATCGTCGAGTTTGCCCACAAGATCAACCCGTCGATGAAGATCGTGGCACGCCCTACGACTCGCAGCACACCACGAGCTGGTGCCGCGGCGCCAACGAGATCGTGCGCGAGAACTTCGATTCGGCCGTACGCTGCGGCAAGCGGGTCTTGCCTGGGCATGCCCGCCTCGGGCCGCTGGCGGAAGTCGCAACCCGTGCTTCCACCGCAACCGCCGCGGCATGGCCGTGGCCGCCAGGGCCTATGACCAGAGCATCGGCATTTTCGAGAACAAGGCGCTGATCGACATCGCCCGCGTGGAGATTGCCGAAACCGAACGCCTGATCCGCCAGTTGCCGCACGACCAGTCCATCGCCTGCGCCACAGGATCGCCGCCGAAACCCCACGACCGAGCACGGCGCGATGGAACATGAGCGAACTGGTGCAGGGCGGCTGACGCCCGGCCAGCCGGCACCGCGGCCTGCCGGCGAACTGGCAGACAAACCGTGCCAGCCACGGCGTCAGGCACCGCGCCCCGCCCGTCTGGCTGCTGCTGTTTGCCGTCATCATGCTGGGCGCCAGCCTGCGCGCGCCCACGTCGTGGTCGGCCCCTGTGGTGGGACCGATCCAAGACAGTTCAGCCTGTCACAGCCTGATGTTCGTGACCGCCGCTGATGTTTCGCGTTCTGTTCGCCCGGCCTCGCGTGGCTGGCACGGCGTTTCCGGCATGGAACGGGTACCGACGCTCATCTGGTGCTGATCGGTTCAGCATCCGGCCGGTTTTGCCTCGAATCCCACACTCATTCTGGAAGCACGGTTCATACGGCCGCCATTGCCGCGAGCAACGTACTGCTGCCGGCCCTGGCCAAGCGCAACCCGCCCAACCGCATCGGCTGGCCTGGTCGGCCGCGACCACCGCCATGCTGACCTGTCGGGCATCGCCTCGGCCATTGCCGTGCCCCTGGCCGACTGCAGGGCTGGCCACCGCCACTGGCCGTCTGGGTGCTGCCGGGCTGGCTATGCTGGGCTGGTGGCGTATCAGCCGGTATCCGTATCCCGATGGTGGCCAGCCACAGGTCACCGGTGCTGACGCCGAAGTTCGCTGGCGATCCCGGCAGCCTGGACGATCAGCCTGTTCATGGGCATCCAGTCCCCATTTCACGCACCGGCTGCCTCATGCCTCGGTGCTGGCCGAGAAAGGCATCCGGCTCATATGGAGCAGGATCGCTGGGTGCCCTGCCGCAGATCGTCCGCTGCTGGGTGTGGTGGCTGAAACAGCCCGTCCTGGCGTGACGCGCCTGCCAGACACTGGCGCTGACCCGTGGCACTGATGACGCTGCGGCGTGCTGGGCATCTGGCTGGCGGCGCCGGCAGATGTGGCCGTGGATCTCGCTGATCGAGGCGGCACGGCCGGTATCTTCGCCTGCCTGTGCTGTTTGCGCGGACGGAGCATTCGGCGGAGGCGGCGGCCGTAACCGGCATGGCAACAGGCCGTCGGCTGGTCTGGTGGCCGTGCCTTCGGCCGCTGGGCGTGGGGTGTTGCATGAATGGGTCGGTGCTGGACGCACACGATGCCGTTGCTGGCACTGGCGTGATCGAATTTTTCCTGATCGCCTGGCGGTCGGCAGCCAGTCCGGTGACGCTGGGATGACGCTGAAGGCCCGCTGCAGGATCCTGAGTCGTTTTTGAAGGCAGCACCGGCCCCGCTGCCCACTGGCGGCCAGACAGGCTGCGGGTTCTCGGTATACCGACCGGGCGCACCCGCAGGCCGGCATCACGCACCGCACATCGGCATAGCAGCCCTCTGCTGCACCTCACACCACCCGGCATGCGGGTCCGCACCGGCGGTTCGAGAGGACATTCAGGATGATGCCAGACGGGCAGGCTAAGACTGTCGAACCACGCACAGGGTCAGCACGCTGTTGAGCAGCATCGCGCCTGTTGTGTGCCACCAGCGCCGGCTGCTCTGCCGCCACTTTCCGCCACCTCCGTGCTTGCAGCCCATGGCGCACAACCCCGAACATGGTCTTGCCCTGCTTTCCACCGCCTGAGCTGGATGGGCTCCGCAGCCGGTGACGTATCCATTCATCCAGCTCTGCCAGACGCCCGTCGTTTGCGCCAGTCCGAAATAGGCTCTCCATCCCAGCAGCAATGGGCGAAGCCCATCGACCACCTGCTGCATGCTCGCCGCCGTGGCAGCCGGCGCACACGCTGCCTGAAGGCTATCACGAGCTTTTCCGCCATCCTCCGTTTGACGACCCCTTCGAGCCATCCAGTAGCTGAAGCCCGATAACTTGCAGGCGTGAAGCACGCTGGCCACCGCACTCTTGGACTCGTTGATCCGCAAACGCAGCCTGCCGTACAGCGCCGGCGCAACAGTTGCATCACCTGTTCGCTCGCCCGCCCGACGACCGTGCACATGCTACGTTACAGTCATCGGCATACCGAACGAAGTTAATGCCCGCGCGCCTCCAGCGCCTTGTCCACCCCATCGAGCAGCGGTTGCCACCAGCGAGACAGCGGTCCACCTTGCGGTGTCCCCTCGTGCCGTTTCACGCACCACGCCGCCATCCATGATCTGCGTTCAGATACGTCCCGACCAGACGGCATACGCCATCATCTCCAATGCGCTTCTGACGCGATCCGATCAGGATGTCGTGATTGACCCGGTCAAAGCGAAACTCCTCCGAGCTCGACATCCACTCACGTGATCTTCCTGCCGGATCGGATGTACGACTGCGCGGCTAACACCGCGTCGCGCACGCCGTCCGCCGTCGAAAGCCGTAGCGTTCACTCGAAGCTCGGATCAATCATCGCGTGCAGTACCGCAGCAGTGCCTGCTGGATCAGTCTGCCAACTGCCGGGATGCCCAGCTCCGCCGTCCACCTCCCGGCTTCGAATCATGACCTGTCGTACCGGGCTGGGCCGCACGTCCCTGCAACAGTAAGCTTCGGATTCGCGGCCATTCGGTCTTGAGCTGCCGGGCCGTCTGGTCGATGTCCAGACCATCCACACCGGCCGTTCCCGATTGGCCACACCCGCCTCCACTGCCCGCTGCATGTTGGCTCTTTCCAGAACCGCATCGAGTAGCCCTCGCTCCCTGTAGCCCCTCGGTCGTCGTCGGCCGTCAGGCTTCATCACGATATGCCCCCTCGGCTTCACCCCTACTCACCGCATGTCGCCCCACTGCGCAGGCTTCTGATGCATGGCCTTTGACATCGACATGATCCCGTCAACACATCCTCTCGTTCGGTCCTTCGCCCTGACCGTGTCCCATCACGTGGGCTGGTCCTGCTACTACGACCTCTGCTGACTTCTCGCTCCGGCTCGACACCGTCGCCCTTTCGAGCATAAGGCGAGATCTCCCCAGGTAGAACGCACACCTTCTCGCACGACCGCCGGATCTACGTCACCCTCGCCTTGGCCACAAGAGCTTCGCGGTTACATGCCCGTTCGCCCTGCTCGGCAACGCCTTGTATCCGGTTCTTGCACATCGGCCCGCAGATTACGCCCACGCCTCTTCCCCACACTCGGTCGCCCTTGCAGTTGCGCTTCACTTCACTCACTGTGGCCAGCTTGTGGCGGACTTCACCCGCAGGTGCGCCCATGCTGCGCGCACATGCACAAAACGCATGAGTTCATGCGTTTTTCGTCTGATACCGCAGCCTGATGGCGCACTTTGCGGGATTGGCGTGGCATGATGCGCAGCATCCGCATTCATGCCTGTCCGATTCCATGCAAACATCCTGCTTCTCCCGCTGTGCCTCTGCTGGGGCCTGCTGCCCGCCGTGGCTGCAACCGGTCTGCTGCTCATCCCGTCCCCACCGGGCGCCCAGGCGGCCGAACAGACGCTGCTCAACGTCCACCTATGACGTGGGCGCGAGCTGCTTCTTCCGAGATCAAAGCCGTTCGTCGCCCACTGGCGAGGGCGAAAAGGGCCAGACGCTGAAGATCGACCAGTCCTACGGCGGCACCCTCGCGTCAGGCACAGGACATCATCCAGGGCAAGAAGGGCCGGATACCGTCACCTTCAATCAGGTGCCGGACATCGATATCCTGGTCAAGCGCCGGCTGTGGCAGGGCGACTGGGCCAGCCAGTTCCTCGAACAACGCCTCGCCCTACTACTAGCACCATCGCCTTTCATGGTCGGCAAGGGCAACCCGAAGCACATCCGCGACTGGAGCGATCGGCACGGCTGACGTGAAGTTGGTCTTCCTCAGCCCAAGACCTCGGGCAACGCGCGCTACTCCTACCTGGGGGCCTGAACTACGCGCAGGAAAAAGTTCGGCGGTGACGAGGCTGCAGAAGAAGTTCATGGCGTCGCCTCGGCAACGGAGAACTTCCCCACCGGCGGGACGCGGGTGCCACGCGGCCTTGCCCAGAAATGGCCAGGGCGATGTGCTGACCTTCGAGTCCGAGATCATGAACCTGTGGCCGGCGACGAGTTCAGGGGCCCAGGGCTTCGAACTGGTGCGGTGCCGCCCACCAGCGCTGATGGCGGCCTTCCCGGCTATCGTGACAGGTGGTGATGCCCGCACCCGCGACGTGGCTAGGGGCTCACCCTGCAGTTCCAGTACAGCAGGGAGATCCAGCAGCTGCTGGCCCGCCAACCTGCGCGTGCATGATCCCAAGGTGAAGGCTGCCACCGAGAAACAGTTTGCCCCGGTGAAGCTGGTGATTCCGGCCACCTTCCCCGGCGGCTGGGAAGGCATCCAGAAAACCCACTTCGCCAGCGGCGCCTGCTGGACCAGCTGCTGGCTGAAGCCGCCAGTAAGCCCCGGCCAGCCGACCCGCGATGCGCTTCTTCCTGACCCGGCTGCGCTGCCTGGCTTTGTTTGCCGAGCTTTCACCGTCAGCCTGATCTATCTGCACTGCAGTGATCCTGATCCCGCTGCTGGTAGCTGTTCGGTACGCGGCCGATCTGGGCTCGACCCAGTAATACTCGCCGCCATCTCCGATCCGGCGGTGGCCAGCCACTGGGTCACGCTGGCCGTGCGGCCCTCGTCCACCGCCGCGGTGACGCTGATCTGTCTGCTGCTGGCCTGGGTGCCGTCGCGCTACGAGTTTCCGGCCGGCGGCTGCTGGATGCACTGATCGATCTGCCCTTGCGCTGCCCACTGCCGTGGCGGCTGACGCTGGCCACCCTGCTGCCCCGGCGGCTCGATCGCCAGCTGTTTGCGCCCTGGGGGCATCAAGATTTCGTATGCCTTTCCCGGGCTGGTGATCGCCACGATCTTCACCAGCATTCCGTTCATCGTACGCACCGTGCAGCCGGTCATCGAAGACCCCGGCCAGGACGTGGAGGAAGCCGCCGAACGTCTGGGGTGCCCGGCCGCGCGCAGATCTTCTGGCGGTGATCCTGCTGCCCTCACGCCGCACTGCTGCCGGTGCCAGCCAGGCCTTCATCCGCAGCCTGGGTGAGTTCGGCGCCGTGGTGATGGATCGCCGGCAACATTCCCTTCAAGACGGAGATCACCTCGCTGATGATCTTCGTGCGCCTGCAGGAATTCGATTACGCGGCGGCGGCGGCCATCGCCTCGGTGGTGCTGATCACCTCGCTGGTGCTGCTCTTCGCTGCAGCCGCTGCAGGCCGACTGCTGCGCTGGCAGCGCGAAGCTGAGCCATGCAGACTGCTGCACCATCAGGCAGACGCCCCCGAGCGGCACCAGCATGCCCGCCACATCCACCTCACGCCGCCAGCCTGCCACGGCCATCCAGTGGCTGCTGCTGGCCCTGGGCATCGTGGCGGCCGGCCTGCTGCTGGTGCTGCCGCTGGCGATGATCTTCGCCCGGGTGGCTGCCGGCGGCTGGGCGCTCCTGGTGGAGAACCGCGGCCGATTACCCGCACCACCTTCGGCCCTGACGGTACTGGCCACCGTGGTGACCATTCCGGTCAATCTCTGTTCGGCACCCATAGTTTGCTCGGTGTCACCCATCATCGCCGGCGGCCGGCGGCTGATGCTGGCCCTGATCGATATTCCCTATGCCACGTCACCAGTGGTGGCGGGCCTGTGCCATCTGCTGCTGTACGCGGAATCGTGGTGGGCGAGTGGCTTCCGCCACGACATCCAGCTGATGTTCGCCCGGCTGGGCATCATCATGGTCACCATCTCGTCACCTCGCCCTATGTGGCGCGACTGCTGATCCCGCTGATGCAGACCCAGGGCAAACTAGGAGGAAACAGGCGGCCCTGTTGCTGGCGCCAGTGGCTGGCGATCTTTCGCGGCGAGCCTGCCGAAGATCCGCTGGCCCCTGCTCTACGGCATCATGATCACCAACGCCTGCGCCGTGGCGACCCGGCCGCCGTGTCGGTGGTCCGCGCCACGCTGAACCAGACCATGACGCCGCCGCTGCTGGTCGAGCAGCTCAACACACTACAAGACGGCCGCCGCCTTCACGGCCGCCGCCATTCTGGCGCTGATGGCCGTGCTGACGCTGGCAGCTCAAGACCCGGCTGGAGCGGCGTCCAGGTGCGGCAGGCCCGACACTGACCACGTGTCCTCGGCCGTTGCCTACAGCTGCGCAGGCAGGGGGCGATTCAGCAGCCATGCCTGCAGACTTTGCAGAGAGCCCCGAGAGCCGGGCGCAAAAAGCGGACTGGCGTAAGGCATCATCGGGACTCATCCAGGGTCTGGCCTGCCCGCCAGCCAGGGCAACGCCGGCAGCATGCGCGTTCGTCGATCGCCCGGGCATGAGCCGAAGCGCCGCAGGGCTTTTTCAGAGGCCTCGGGATGTACACTTGCTCCCCTCACTCCTCCGGAACATCTGAATGGACTTCACCTCCCCGCCTTCTGGCTGCGTCGGGCAGACGTCGTAGCCATCGACATTCTGCTGGGCGGCGACAACGCTGTCGTCATCAGCACTGGCACGTGCGCAAGCTGGATCCTGCCAGCGGGCGCCAGGGCATCGACTGTGACCGTCGGTGCCATTGGCCCGCGCATCCCGCTGATCGTCTTTGCAGCACCGTCACCGCGTCGGTCCCTTACCTGAAACTGGTGGGCGCTGTGCTCGCTCTTCTGGATCGGTCACTGCCGCTGCTGCCCGAAGAGGAAGATGCCCGCGGCAACATCGCCAGCTCCCGACCGGCTCTGGCGGCGGCGCGCACCGTCATCGCCGACCTGGTGATGAGCATCGACAATGTCGCGCTATTGCCGGCGCGGCCCAGGCGGCCGGTGGCGAGCATGAAACTCCTGCCAGGTGTTCGGCCTGCTGGGTCGGTCGTGCCCATCATCATCTGGGCAGCCAGCCGATCATCCGGCTGATGACCGCTTTCCCCATCATCATCACGCTGGGCGGCATGCTGCGGGCTGATTGCTGATGCAGGATGGTCACCGATCCGGCGGTGGGCCGAACACGTGACCCCATGGCAGCCGCATCACCGGCGGATCGCCGAAGCCGCCGGTGCCGTGCTGGTGCTGGTGGTGGGCAGCATCGTCGCCCGCCGCGTGCGCAGCCGCGCGGCTGCGCGGAATCCGGCGCCTCCGGCCGCGCGATCGAGGGCTCCGTCAGCCATCTGGAACTGGACGCCTCCGGCCGCCGGCCCGGACATCAGGTCGGCCAGCGCCCGGCCGGAGCCGCAAACCATGCGTCCAGCCCAGCGTGCCATGGCCGGTGCTGAGAAACAGTCCTCGCACGCGGCTGGGCCCTCATAGTACATTGTTCGCGTGGCCGGCCGCAGGCCGGTCCAGAATAGCGCCTGCGCCGGATCGCTCACCCCGGAAGAGTTCCCAGGGGTACGCCGCACCAGCGCCTCGCAGCGCACCGCTGAGCGCCGCGCCGTAGTTATTGAGTTCGGCCGTGCCTGCCACCCGCACGCCGGTCACCAAAGCGCGAGTAGACCAGCTTTGCACTGCCGTCGTGAGACTCACCTGGTGGCTCGCCTGCTCGCATCCAGCACCGGCAGGGGCTGAACAGCCCTTTGGCCGGATAGATGTCCAGCCGCACCCCCACATCCCCGGGCCAGCGCCGCACTGAAGCTGCCCAGTGCCAGCACTATAGGCATCGGCTCAGCACCTCGTAGCCGCCGCGTTCATCGGCAATTTCCAGCGCATGCCGGCACCGGTGGCCAGCAGCTTCTGCACCCGCACACCGAAGCGGAACTCACGCCCCTCCCGGCAGCCAGCGCGCCAGCCGGGTGGTGAAACAGTTCACATCACCGATTCATCGGCCGGCGTAACGTGGCCCCGCCAGCAGGTGTCTTCGCGCTGGCCAGCGCCGTCTGACGATCTTCGACCACCCGGTCGGGCGTGATCACCCCACGCCCGTAGCCCATCTCGCGCATGATCCGCGCCGGCTCCAGCGCCCTCGTCGAAAATCCTCGTTGGCTGGTGTAGAAGTGCATGATGTCCCTTCGTGAGATGGTCGTACCGATGCCGGTCTGCTCCCGCAGCGCCCGCAGGCTGGCCCGGCTGTAGGTCCCCAGATTGACCAGCCGCAGCATGCCAGACGGGTACGCGCTGCCGTGCACTCGCGCAGGAACCGCAAGCAGCGCCACTGCCGCGGATCGGCCCGTACCGAACAGCAGCGGCGCATCCGCGGCCCAGCCCACTTCAGGAGCTTGATGCGCGCTGACGGATTGGGTCTCCACGGCTCGGCATCGCTGACCGAGATCTGGCCCCCATTGCCGAAACTGGTCTCACAGGGCGGCCTGGGCGTTGCGCCCAGCACCGTTACTCATGACCTGCCTGCTGCAAATACCATGCCGTGGTCACTCCGACCACGCCAGCACCCATGACGATGACCTGCACCTGTCTCTCCCGGGAGCCTCGGCGAAAGTCCTGCGACACCTGGCCCTCGTGCCTTTCGGGCGCGCGCGCACCGCCCTCCTGTCCGGGAGAGGGGGCGCAGACTGCGCTGCCCTTCATTTTATGACTGCAGCCGCGGGCGGCCACGGCAATATCCCTGCCCAGGGCGCCGTGCTACGGCAGCCCGCCACCCTGCCATTGCACCCGACAGCGGCAGAAACGGAGAACCATGGTGGCCCTGTACCCGGTATGCAGCGCTGGGTGGCTACTGGCTGCGGCACGTGGTGGCTGCTGGCGTCTCCTGTGGCTGCAGCATGTCAGCGTAGCAGATTCCGGGCACAAAGGCGCATGAGGGGCTTCCTGCAGCTGCGCCACAACCTTCCCTCGTCCGTCTGCGGTGAATCGTGCCGGGTATCCGGCAGCGGCGGTTCGTCGTGGTCCCTCGCCCGTCCGCGCGGGTTCGAGCCAACGTGGGACGCGAACAGGCGCACGGCACGCTTCAAATCAACATTGACCAAGTCGGCATTTCTCTGGTTCCACCCATGGACGTGCCCCGGGCACCCTACCGCCCCTGCCGGTCGCCCTTCCTGTACCGTCGTGTTCGCAGCCTGCGGGCAGCACGAACACTCGCACCGCCCAGCCTGCGGTGCCATGCCGTTCGTGCCTCCTCATGACGGCATACCGTTTCTCCCCATGCCGTTTCCATCGAAGAACCTGTTCCCACCAGTGCACGGCCGCAATGGCGTGCCTTTCTGAACTGGGCTCGCTATCCCCTGGGCTGCTTCTAGGCCTGTTCAGCATCCTGCTGTGGTGTACTTTTCCGCGCGTGCTGCAGGGCACCTCGGCGGCATGTTCTGGCACATGCACGATGCTCCTGGGGCTTCATCATCACCATCGCGGTGGGCTTCCTGTTCACGGCCGGTGCCACCTGGACGGGCATCAACCCACTCCGCGGCAGGCGCTGGCGGCCTGCACCAGCCTGTGGATCATCGCGCGCATCGGCTATCGGTGCCGGCCGACGGGGCCTTCTGGCTGGGTGTGGCTGAGAGCCTATTCTTCGGCTGGGGCGTACTGGCCATGGCCTAATGCCATCGCGCGAGCAAGCAAGCGCAACTACGGGCATTCCACCGCTGCTCTGTTGATGGGGCTGTCCAACCCTGCTCTTCCTGCTGGCCGTCGAGGACTGGCGACTACGCGAGCGCATCACCCGCTTCTACCAGACCGGCATGCGCTATGGCGGTGGTGGCCCTGCTGGTGGCCCGCCGGGTCATCCTCGTTCTGCCATGCGGGCGGTGGCCGGGCTGGAAATCCCCATGCAGGTCCAGACGGGTCAGTGGCAGCTGTGGGCAGGGGCCATCGCCAGCCTGTTGCCGCAGTGGCGCGTGCCCACCACGATCCCGTTGGCCGTCTCGGGTGGGCTGGCCCTGTGGCAGCTGTACACGTGGAAGCCGCTGGCGGTGCGCCACAAGCCCATCCATGGGTGCTGTACGCAGGCTTCTGCGGGCTGCTGGGGCTGGTGGTGCGGCCATCCAGATGGCCGGCTGACCGAGCGCAGTGTCTCGGGCGGTGCACCTGATCGGCATTGCGCGGGTTTTCGGTGCTGATCATCGGCATGGTGACCCGCACGGCGCTGGGTACCTGGGCCGGCTGCTGCAGACCGACCGGAGCATGGTGCTCAGCTACAGCCTGGTGGTGGCGGCCGCGCTGCGGCTGGCCGCGCTGGCAGCCGAACCACCGTTCACGACGCCGCTGCTGCATACGGCGGGCCTGGCCTGGATGGTGGCGTTCGGGAACCTATCTGTAGCGTTTCGTGCCGATGCTGATCCGGCTCGCGCATCGATGCGGTGGCCAGCAAGCATCCGATCATCCGGCCGAAGATCGAGCTGAAGACGCCGCAGGCTCAGGGGCGCCAGTGAGAAGGGTTCTGGAGTGAAGGCCCGGGAACGGGTGGCCCTGCGGCGCAGGGCGCTTTTCACCGACTGCATCCGCCGATGAAGGGCGGGTGCAGGGTGCGGATTTCGGCGAAGATTCCGGTCAAGGCTTCGGTGAAGAAGAAGGCGGCTGAGGGGACGTTTCCGGTTCATGAAGGACGGCTTCGAGGGGCGGCCGTTTACGGAGGACGATCCCATCGTGATGTCTAGTCCTGTCTGAGCGTGGGAGGCAGTGCTTGTACGAGTGCTTCTATCAAGAAAGTCCGCTTCAGATGAGATATCACGATCCATGGAAGACACGTGAGCGGCCACGACAGCTTGTTGCCCACGACCCGACGTCGTGGTCAGCTTCAGCGTACTTTCTGACACCGCTGACGCCCGACCGTCAGAGTCGTTCACCGTACCGCGAAATCGCCGCAGAGGCACTTCCGCTCCCCGGGCCGCGTCGTGCATACCTGTCATACTGCGGCTTCGGGGAAGTTCGAGAGAACGGGGGCATCCACGACAACCAGCCCTCAGAGATCAGGGGCTGGAGCATGCTGCGGCTCATTCCTCCTCGCGTTCCCCCTTTGGGCGTACGGGACAAGGCAACAGCAGGACTGCGGGGTCGGGGCTGATCCCTCGATGGCTGGTCGAGGCGCAGCCAGCACAGTCATGCACGAGAACGAATGCGTCAATGACATGCTGACACCGTGGGCAACCAAAGGATCTGAAACGGATACCGCGTGCAGCACTTCGGGAAACTGCGGCTCTGTTATGCTCGACGTCTTGAACCTTTTTCAGGAGTTCAGGGCATGGGCTGGTTTTTCGAGCAGAGTGATCCGAAGTTTCTTCTGTGCACGGTCAGAGCTGGATGGAACGATCCGCGCTGGATCGCCGAATTTCTGGGGGTAGTAACCGGTGAGGCCATCATCGGGGCCCAACCCGTTCCGCGACATGTTCGCCTCGGTCCGCGACGTGGTGGGCGGCCGTGCCGGTGGCTGGTAGTGAGGCGCTGGCCAAGGCCCGCCAGGCAGCGCTGGACGGAAATGATCGACGCCGCGAAGGAACTGGGCGCCGGCGGTCGGTCGGCATCGACTTCGACTACGAAGTGCTGGGCGAGACCAACGGCACGCTGATGGTTGCCGTCAGCGGCACGGCCGTGAAGCTGGCCTGAGTCTCAGCAGGACCAGGCGGCAAGCCCGGCCGGACGCTGCCCGTCGAGCCGTACAGCCGCAACGACATGAAGCGGTGCGGGATGCGGGGGCTCCTGCGGCGATTTCGCGGTACGCGTGAACGACTTTCTGACAGGCGGGCGAAGCGGTTGTCGGAAAGTGTTTTCGCTGGAGGTTTGCCGACCACGACGCAGGTCGTGGGCAACAAAGCTTCAGTGAGCGTATGAGCTGCAGGAGCCCCCGCATCCCGTGCCGCCCCACCTCGAAGCCGTCTTCCATGAACCGGAATCCCGGTCAGAACTTCACCGTCGCCTCGCACGTACACCGTACGCGGCAGCCCCAGGTACTTGCCCTTGTTGTTGTCGTCGTACGAGCGCGTATAGAACTCACGGTTGAACAGGTTCTTGATACCCACGCCCAGCTTCAGCCCCGCCAGATCCGGACCGAAGTCATACGAACCACGCAGGTTCCACACCCCGTAGCCCGGATTTTGCCCTGTGCTGCCATCGGCGCTCTCCGGCCACCGTATTGGCGTTGTCGGCATACTGCGACGACTGGAACTCGCCCTCGAAACCGGCCTGCCAGCGGTCCTGGGTGTAGCTGATGCCCACCAGCCCCTTGTGCTTCGACGAGAACGGCACCTGATTGCCCTTGTTCGGACCTGCCTCGCGAATGGTGGCATCCACATAGGCATAGTTGCCGTACACCTCGGCACCCTTGAGCACCGGCAGCAGCTCGTCCAGCCTGTAGCCGAAGGCCGACTCGATACCGGCGTGGCGGGTCTTGCCCGGCGATCACGCTGTCGGTGGTCTGGCTGCTTTCGTACTGGTTGTTGAAGTTGATCAGGAACGCACCGATCTCGCCGCGCACCATGCCCTGGGCATAGCGCGTGCCCAGTTCCCAGGTACGGGCCTTCTCGGGTTTGATCTCGTTGACGCGCACGCGGTTGGGCATCTGGCTGTACTGCACGCTCGCCGAACTGAACCTTCGGTGTTGGCGTACAGGGTTCCAGCCCCTCATCCAGCCGGTACAGCACGTTCAGCGCCGGCAGGCCGTGCTGTAGTCACCCGTGTAGGGCCGGTTGCTGATCAGGTTGACCTGCTGCTGGTCGATGCGCTCGTAGCGCACGCCCGGGGTGATCGTCCACAGGCCATAGTCGATACGGTCGTCGATGTAGATGGCGTGGGCCTCGGTCTTGCCACGGGTGTCGCGGTCGTTGCGGCTCGACACCGTGGGCGGCAGACCACTGGCAATCGTTTCGCGGAGCGCAGCTCGTGGCTGGCCTCGCTGATGTCAGCGGTAGCCGATGCCCACCCGTGGTGCAGCCCGGCCCGTGTCGAAGCCCTGCGAGCCGCGCGCCTCGATACCCCGCACCCAGTAGTAGCGCGGCGACAGCGACACGAAGTTGCCCTGGTCCAGATAGCCGCTGCGCAGCGTTTTGGTGAAGAAGGTGTTGACGCTGGCCTTGCGGGCGCCCCTCGCTGTAGTCGTAGCCGGCCCCCACCAGCGTGCGGACGGCCCCAGAAGCGGTCCACCGGCCGGGTGGACTGATAGGGATCGGCCCGGAAGGCATCCACCGTCAGGCCACCCGGCATGTCGGCTTCGCCGTCGTAGTACTGGGCGATAGCGTGGAAGCTGTGCACCGCGTTGAGCTGGTAGGCGCCCCTCGACGATCACGTCATCGATGCGCGTCCGGCTGTGCTGGCGATAGTCAGAGCCGCGCACACCCGAGTATAGGATGGCGCCGCCCAGACCATTGTCCATCGTGCCCCCACGCGGAAGTTGCCGGTCTTCTTCGGCGCGTGCTGCGGACGAGGGCGAATAATCCATCTGCAGGCTGGCATCCACCCCGAAGTCTTCCGGAATGGCACGGGTCACGAAGTTGACGATGCCGCCCACGTTCTGCGGACCATAGCGCACGGCGCCACCGCCGCGCACCACGTCCACGGCATCCATGTTGCCCATCGAAACCGGACCCAGCGACAGCTGCGGCTGGCTCATAGGGGCGTACGGCACGGAATGCCGTCCATCAGCAGCGTGGAGCGGTGGCCAGGCGGGTTCAGGCCACGAATGCCGAAGTTCAGCGCCATGTCGTGGCCGCCGGTGCCGTTTGTTCTCGGGCGCATTGACACCGGGGATGCGATTGAGCGCCTGACGGACCGTGGTCAGCCCCTGCTGCTGCAGCTGCTCGCGACGCACCACATCACGGGCACCGGGATGATCCTGCACGTTCTTTTCGTCGGCATCGCCCAGCCAGTCACCCACCACCGTCACGGTGGCCAGCGTGCTGGCGTCGGCCGCATCAGCCCCTCGGTATCGACCGCGCCGGCATCACGGGCAGCGCTCGGCGGCCGATACCTGCGACACACCACCCAGCGGCTTCGGCGGCCAGCACCTGCGACACACCACCGCCGGCGGCCAGCAGCAGCGCCGCGGACGAGCGGTGCGGATCACGGGATGGCGCAACTGCGCCCGACGGCCCGGCTGCGAGCAGCACGGCCGACAGAAAACCTGACGACATGGAAGGACTCCAGAGAGGACGATAGGGAGGGAGAGGAGATGCGAAAAGCGCTCACGGCGGTGTTCGCCTGCCGGCAGCCTCCGCAGCCAGAAGCGGACGCGCTCGCCGGTGATACCCCGAATAAGACGCGGAATTATTTGGCGCCAGACCGTCTGTGTCCACGCCTCATCCGAAAAGACGCTTTTCGTCAGCCGCGACAGAGCGCGACAGTCGACACATCTCCCGCTCCGTCCCGACACATCAGCGACCTGACACATCAGCCCCACCGACACACGTCCCCTGCTGGCACTGTCCCCTGCTGGCACACGCTCCTCCGCACGCATCCATCACAAGAAGAACAAGGCCCGCCTTTACCTCATGAGCGCAAGAACGGGCCACTATCCCGGAACGTGTCCAGCGTGCGTCATGGAACCCACGCTGGGCGCCGGCCATGTGCGACAAGGCTCACCGTGTGAGACAACTGAATTCATGGCCCCCTCAGGCCGGTCGCACGCTTTCCCGGCGTGCTCACGCTTGTCGAGCCTGCGTCACACGCGGTTGCCGACGAACTGGATCAGCTGCACCATCACCACCAGAACGGCCACGGTCACCAGCATCACGTCGCGTTCTGGAAGCGCTGGCAGCCATAGCGGATGGCCAGATCGCCCGCACACCGCCACCGCCCACCACACCGGCAATGGCTGCATTGCCGACAGGAAGCCGATCGACAGCACCACCAGCGACTCGCACAACGCCTTCCGAGCGGGCCTCCACAGCAGCAGCACCTGCCAGATGGATCTGCGCTCGCTGCGCACCATGGTAGTGCCGCTGCTCGATGACGCCGCCGCGCGGTACCGCGCAGGCTCTGCTCGACCAGGCGCAGCACGGAATGGCGCAGGCCAGTGGCACTGAGGCCGCCATCGGCCGATGGACGTGCCCACCAGCCAGCGCGTGAATGGCACCAGTGCGGGCTCAGCAGGATGACGAACGGGAACGAACGCACCATGTCGACCAGCCAGCCGACGATGGCAAACAGCACGGGGTTCTGCATCGACTGGCCGGGACTGGAGCAGGAACAGCCAGATGCCCAGCGGCCCGCCCAGCAGGCACGGGCCGCCGACAGGCCCACCCCCATCATCACTAGTGTCTCGCCGATGGCGTCCCAGAGTTCGGGCAGCACGTCCACCAGGGTCGGCGCAGGGCGGCCAGCAGGCTGTCCAGCATTTGCATTTCCTTTTATCGTTCTTGCAGGAGGACGATCCGGCTCGGTGGTATTAATGATCCGGAGCATGGCGGATGCACGCTGGGGCGCCCGAACGCGCAGCCACGACACGGCACCGGGCTGCGCCGGTGCCGGCTGACCCCACGAATCGATCGTGGCCCAGATGCCATGTGTGCCCTCACCGGCACCACATCATTCTGGCCCCAGCACTGGCCACCTGCCGGGCCAGCTCGCGCAGGGCCGAGATTGCCAGCGGCGCCGTGCCTTCCAGATCGAGCCTCGCCGACCAGCGCACGCCCTGCTCCACCACGGCTGCCTGCCGGCATGAGGCATGCAACGGACTCGATAGCCTGTGCGTGACGATGACGATGGTCACGCCCAGTTTCTGGTTGATGTCCTTCAGGTGGCTGGCACCGAACGGTGGTTTCTGTGTACGAGCGCCGAGGTGGGCCTCGTCGCACAGCAGCACGCTGGTCGGGCGCCAGCGCGCGCGGGCACGGCCACGGCTGCTGCTTCGGTCCGCCTCTGAGAGCTGGGCCGATAGTGGTCGAGCTGGTAACGGACAGGCCCACGACGGCGGGCAGTACAGGCACGCACCCGTTCGGCGACCGGGCAAAGGGCACGCCGGTGACGGCCATGAGACGCAGCGGAAAGGCGGATGCTGAACACGCGGCGTTCTGCAGCAGGTTGAACTGCTGGAAGATCATGCCGATCTTCTGGCGGGCGTCGCGCAGCTGCGCCTGCCCAGCGCCGCAGCCTGGGCCAGGACACGGTACCCGCCCGCTGCTGGGACGCTCGAGTAGGGGCAGTCCATCAGCCGCGCAGCGTGGACTCGCTGGGCACCGCCGTGGCCGATCAGCCGAGCGCATCGCTCGCTGACCGTGAGCTGACACATCACGCACGGTACCGAAGCGACCGCCGTCGGCCAGGACAAAGGACTTGTCGACATTTTCCCAGCCTGATCAGCGGTTCCTGCGCAACAGTCTCCGGCACCATGCACCCTTACCAGTGGTGCGGCCGACGATGCTACCGCAAGCCGCCCGCGATGCCAGTGCAGAAGATCATGCAGGAAAGGCACCGGATGCGGACGTGGGCGGATGCCCCCGCAATACCGGCCCCCTGACACAGCATGGAAGGTGGCACACCGCGCCCATCAACCGTGATGAAAAGCATGTCGCCCGCCTCTGCCGGCAACCCTTCCTGCCCGGAGACATCATGAAAACACCACGCGAATCCGGTCCCGCGATCAGGCAGCGAGTGCGATCCGCGGCGGATGGAACCGACGTTCTGCGTACCAATGGCCTGGGCCACGTCGTTTCAGGCGCTCGACCCGGTCGAGGCACTCGTAGTTGCGCTCATCACCCGCCGCTCGGGCTCGCCATCGTTGTGATTTTCGGTACGCAGGGCATCCAGGCGCGACTGCTCGCGCGCCAGTTCTTTCGAGATGAGCGACGGTCGGAATCGCGGCTGCGCTGCTGGCTGTTGCTGACCCGGCCGACTGGCCGTTGCTGCCGGTACTGCTGGCGGCGGGCATTTTGGCGGCCGCACGCTGTTGATGGGCGGCAGGTCCAGCAGGCAGCCTGCCGGGGAGTTCTGGTAGGGCGCGTGCCGTTAGCCGTACGAGCGATATACGGCACGTGGCCGACTGCACCTGTACGGGCGACTTCAGGTGCACACCAGGGCCGTACCGACCGATCAGCCCGCCCCTGCAGGCCGTGGGCAAACAGCGGAGCAGCCCACGCCGATGGCAGGACGGCGAACGCCCAGTGACAGTGCGCAGGGACTCAGATACGCTCGTGGCGTTTCATGGTCATGGAAACCGTTCACGGGACATCGGACCCGCCAGTCTACCGGCAAAAGCAGTCGCCTGCGTGGCGCCAGAATGCGCCGCCGCCAACACCGAGGTGCCCCAACCGACCGCCAGTCACTCACTGCAGCCCCGGTCGAAAACACGCGCCGGATGGCTAGACCGGCGACGAATGGCAAACCGGCGCGGCGTCATCCAGGCAGAATCTGTTGCTGCACGGCGAGACGACGGAATGACATGCTGGCTTCAGCGCGCATGCGCCCCACGCGTCCGGGCATGTGCACCAGCACAGCTGTCACCGAGGCTGACAGGCGCACACTATTTGGGTCCTGGCCAGTCCACGGAGGGACACCGTGTGGCTGGCAGACCCGTCACGCCCCCGGACGGCCTTCTGCCTCTCAGCAGGAGTAGTACATGTCGAACTCGACCGGGATGCGGCACCATACGCAGCGGGTCCTCCATCTTGAGCTGGATGAAGGCATCGATCGTCGTCGCTGAACACACCGCCGCGGGTCAGGAACTCGCAGTCACGCGGTCGCGGTGCTCCAGCGCCTGGTCCAGCGAGTGGCAGACGGTCGGGATCTTGCGTCTCTCCTCGGGCGGTCGGGTCGTAGAGGTTCTTCTCGGCTGGATCACCGGGGTGATGCGGTTTCGCACGCCGTCCAGACCGGGCCACAGCAGCGGCAAAAGGCCAGGTACGGGTTGGCCACCGTCCGGGGAAACGCTCGATGCGGCGGGCCTCGGGCTGGACACACAACGTGGATGCGGATGACGCCGAGCGGTACGGGGCGAATAGGCCAGCTTGACGTGCCCTCGTGGTGCGGCACCAGCGCTCTGGCATGAAGTTGAGTGCTGGGGTTGTCAGGGCGTTCAGTGCGGGCACGGGCTGATGATGCCACCGATGTAGTGCAGCGCAGGTGGACAGGCCGGCGTACTTGTCACCGTTGAACAGGTTGGTGCCAGTCCTTCCAGATCGACATGTGCAGCTGCATGCCTCGAGCCGTTGTCACCCACCAGCGGCTTCGGCAGGGTGGCCGTCTTGCCGTAGGCGTGTGCCGCGCTGTGGATCACGTACTTCATGCGCTGCAGCCAGTCGGCCCGCTGCACCAGTGGCGCGAATTTCGTGCCGATCTCGCACTGGCCGGCACCGCCACCTCGTGTGATGCACCGATCGGGCACGCCCATCTGTTCCATCAGCGGCACCATCTCGGGCAGCGCATGTCCTGGAACGAATCGACCGGCGGCACCGGCAGGCAGCCTGCCCTTGATGCCCTGGCCGGTAGGCCGCTGTTGAAGCCATCGATCTTGCATCGGACGCAGTGTGCCTCTTCCGAGTCGAGGCTGGCCATGCTGCCGGACATGTCCCGCTTCCAGGTCACCGAATCGAAGATGAAGAATTCCGCCCGGCCCGCAGAGCCACATCCCCCACGCCGGAGGCTCCAGATAGGCTCGGCCCGGCGGGCGATGGAGCGCGGATCGCGCTCGTAGCCCTGGCCCTCGCCCGGCTCGACTCACGTCACAGCTCAGGATCGCGTCGGTTCGCGAAACGGATCCATCACGGCCGTTTCGGATCGGAATCAGCAGCATGTCGGAAGCCTGACGCCGCGCCAGCCGGCCATCGAGGCCGTCGTGATCGCCCGCCCGTCGGTGAACCGGCTGCTTCGTCGAAATAGCGAGATCGGCACCGTGATGCTGTCTCTGCCGCGTATGTCGGTAAAGCGCAGATCAGCGAACTTGACTTCGTTGTCGGCGATTTTCTTCATCACTCCTGGCAGCCGCCATGTTCAGACTCTCCGTTCACGGGTCTGGCCGACTTCGAAAATCCCGCCCGAACCCGCTGCCCCGGCGGCCCCGCAGCCCAGCTGCAGGCACCGCTCTACTGCACCAGGCCGGATCCTCACGGAATCACCTCACGGATGCGCCGCATGACGCATCGCACAAACTCATGATAGCGGGCCCGCGCCCGATCGCTGCGGTTCCATTCGCCTTTCAGCGGCACAACACCATTCGGCAGCAAGTTGCCATGTTCCTGCCTTCCGGCCGCCGGCGCCGCTGCATCACCCGTGTCGTCCCGCCCGGCCTCCGTCCGGCAGGAAGATCTCCAGCAGATCGTTGAGGCAGTTTGCGCAGCGGCGTGGCGGGCCGCACCACCACCAGCGGATCATCCACCGGCAGCAGGCCACGATCGATCGCCTGCCGCAGCTTCACGCGGATCACCGCCGAGCGACAGGCCCGGTGCGGTCGTGCAAAACAGGTCGGCATCCACCCCTTCGGTGAGGCGCAGCGCGTTCAGCATGAACTCGAAGGGCAGATCGGCTGGCTTGACGGCCTCGTCGATCTCGCAGGCATGACCGGCCAGCGCGGCTCCATGTAGCGGCGCGGGTGCCGGATATCGCCCGCCGGACGATCCGGTCGGGAAACGACAGCTTTGCCGTGCGCGCCCGGCGCCCCGATGCGAGATAGTCGCCGAACATCCAGTAGTTCAGGTTGTGCTGCGCGGTGCCCCGGGGCGTGCCCAGGCCGACACTTCGTAGTTCTCGTAGGTGCCGCCCAGCATCTCGCCCACGGTATCGAGCATGCAGCGGCCGGATCATCGTCGGCACTTCGGCGGAAAGCGCGCAAACAGCGTGCTCGGGCTCCAGCGTCAGGTGATAGCAGGAGGTGCGGCGGCGAAAACGACAGCGCTGCGCTGATCCTCGCGCAGCTCGGGCAGCGTCTGCTGCGGGCAGCGCATACATCAGGTCGAGGTTGAAAGGTATCGAACAGCCCGCGGCGGCTTGCCGCCGCCCGCGCTCGCGCGCTGTCGTGCACCCGGCCCAGCGCTCAGCTTGGCGTCCGAGAACGATCTGGATGCTCCAGCGACAGCCGCGTCACCCCGGCGGCCCGGTAATCGGCAAGCGGGAACGCTCGAAGGTGCCCGGACTGGCCTCCATCGTCACTTCGGCATCGGCCAGCAGCGGCAGCCGCGCCCGCAGGCTGGCCAGCCGGTCGATGGCCGCCCCGGAGAAACAGGCATGGGCGTGCCGCCACCAATGAACACTGTCACCACCGCCGCCCCCTAGATGAGCGGGCAGGCTGGCATCCAGATCGGCCTCCAGCGCGTCCAGATAGGCGTTTTCGTCCACCCCGTCGGCCGGCGCGCTGTGCGAGTTGAAGTCGCAGTACGGACACTTCCTGCAGTACCACGGGATATGCACATACACCGACAGCGGCGGCAGGTTGTCGAACTGCACGCGCCGCCCGAATGCAGGCGAATGGGAAGCACCGAAGCCGTCACGTCAGCCCCTGTGCACAGAACAGGTTCCGGCGGCGCCAGCCACTCAGCTGCGACTTCGTCGAGCAGTGCTGCAGCCGCACCATCGCCCGGTGGCGGTGGCTGATCGATGTTTTTCCGCGTCGGCGTCAGTTCGGCGGACGAGCGTCGAACCCATCCGGCCGGAAGATGGGGTCGTAGCCAAACCGCCTCTCCCTGACGGCGCCGGCAGCGCGTGCCCCTGCCAGATGCCCTCGGCGATCAGCGGTCGCGGATCGTCGGCCGAGAGGCCAGCCAGACCAGCACGCTGTAGAAATATGCCCGCACCCGGTGCCGGAATCCGCGACCAGCGGGACGGTTCCGCCAGCCGCGTGAGCGTCCGATACATGAGCGTCCGATACATGAGCGTCCGATACGAGAGCGTCCGGTACGCGAGCTTCCGGTCAGACACCTGGCACCTGAGCGCTCTGCACACGCCCCGCCGTGTGCCTGTAACGCCCGGCATTGCGCCAGCAGCTGCACGATGTTCCTCTGCATCCAGCGCCTCCCGTCCCCCGGTCTGCAGGGGCGGCACGGCGGGCCGGATCAGGTGATCACGTCCAGCGCGAAACGCGCCGATCTCACCGGTGCCCCACCCAGGGCCGGCACACAGAGGCCGGAGTCATCGGCCAGTGTGGGCAGGCTGCCGGCCCTGTGCCCTGTGCCGCGCCTTGGTCAGCGCGTTCTCCACGAAGGTGGGCCAGGGCTCTCGGCATCGGCAATGCCCAGCGCCTTTCTGACTCACCAGCTGCACGCCACGAGGCGCCAGCATGGCCTGCAGCTCGCGCAGCTTGCCCCGGGCGTTTCGAGGCCACCAGCCAGCGCGGCCCGGAATGCATGTCCATCATGTCAACCCTCCCGTTCCTGCATCATCTGCCGCCAGCGCCGCGCGCTGCAGGGCAATCAGATCGGCAATGCCCTGCGCAGCCAGATCGAGCAGCTCACCGAGCCCGCCGGCGCGAGAACGGCGTGCCCTCGGCCGTCCCTCGATTTCGACCACGCCGCCCTGGAGGCTCATCACCACGTTCATGTCGGTCTCAGCAGCCATCCTCCTGGATAGTCGAGGTCCAGCACCGATACCGGCGTCCCTTCCGGGGCAATCACCCTACTGACACCGCCGCCACCGCCTCACGCAATGGGTCGGCTGTCAGCCGGCCGGCCGCCAGCAGGCCATCGACGGCATCGCGCAGCGCACCCAGGCGCCGGTGATGGCGGCCGTGCCCGGGTCCCCGTCGGCCTGCAGCACGTCGCAGTCCAGATGAATGGTGCGTCGCCACCAGGGCCAGGTCGGTCACCGCCCGCAGACTGCGCCCGATCAGCCGCTGGATTTCCTGGGTACGGCCCTGACTGTTTGCCCTTCGCTGCCATCGGTCACTGCGCGTATGGGTGGCGCGGCGGCAGCATGCCGTACTCGGCCGTCACTCCAGCCCGACCCTTGCCGCGCAGGAACGGTGGCACGCCTCCAGCACGCGGGCCGTGCACAGCACCCGGGTATCGCCAAAGCCGACCAGCACCGAGCCCCTCGGCGTGCCGCGGGTGAAGTGGCGCGTAAAGCGCACCGGTCGCAGCGCATCGGCGCGACGGCCATCGACGCGTGAAGGACGCAGGCGCACCGGCTGCGCCGGCTGGGGAGAAGAAGAAATCCGGACATGGCGGGGGAAACGGTACACATGATGTCATGGGCCGGCACGCACGGACGCAGACGGAACAGGCAGGCCCCATCCGCATGCACGGTACCGGCGCAGCACGGCGGTTCGGCGGCGCACCCGGCAGGAGCATATCACAGGATCACGATGGGACCAGGATGCCAGGCCAGGCGCAGATGGCCGGCCCCTGCGGGTGGGAGAAGGGGCCGCAGCCCCCGATTCTAGAACGCTCACTGGATCCGTTCGTTTCCGCGCTGGTCCAGATGTCCCCGCGCTGGCTCCAAATTTGTGTAATTCCGCCAGCCTGCTCCGGCGTTACGGACACTTGTTCGAGCGCTGGATGGCCTCCTGGATCTCGGCGATGGTCTTGTCGATCTCGTCTCGCGATCGGCTGACCCGGCCTCCAGGTTGTTGGCGATGGCGATGGCGTGGTCACCGCCCGTCGGCAGGCCCATCGACGACAGCGACGGCAGGCCATCGGTCTCGTCGTTCTCGGTATCCCACTTCATGGCCAGCACGTGGTGTTGTCTGCACCCACGCCATTGTGGTTGAGCGCCGACTGGATCAGCCGCGGCACGGCCAGCTCAGCGGCTCCATCCGGAACTCGCGCACCAGCTCCTCGCGGCTCACGCTGCCCAGACCATCCGGCAGCAGCATACGACTACATCGCCCGCCTTCAGCGGGAACGCGCGTGAATCTCGACCGGCGGGATGAATGGCGAACCCAGGCAGTTCAGCACCTTGTTGCGCTCGGTGCACCCTCGCTCGGCCTTCGGTGATCAGCCCCAGGCTGATCAGGCTCTGCACCTGGAATGGTCGAGCGTGCGGAACAGCGACGTCGGTGTCGCGCATCAGGTAGAGGCGCGAGTCCCCTGCGTACCCCCACCAGGCGTGACCATCCTGCACCACGCAGGCCCACGATGGTCGTGCGCGGGCACTCGCCCATGCTGCGCATCTCGCGGTAGCGGTGCAGCTCGCGGTGGCTGGCGTGGAGCGACTGCTCCAGAACGCCACCGGATCGCGCAGCTGGCACCGCCTGCTGCTGGAACATCGAGGCCACCGTCTGCGTGGCGATCTGCGCGGCAATCTCGCCCGCAGATGCCGCCGGCCCGCCGTCGGCCAGCACCATCAGCAGCGACTCGCGCGAAAGCAGTCAACCGCATCCGATCTGGTTGATCGAACGGCCACCGACATCAGTGTCCTGGAAAAATGGAGAAAGCGCATGGATCGAATGAGTCTCTGAAAATCGTGCCCAGCTGCGCACGGGAAAACCCGGCATTCCCTGATGCTGCACCCTGCTTCGCAGCCGTGGACACCGGCAGGCATGGTCCGCTAGCGCATCGTCCTGTACCGGAATGAAAACAGCAGAAACAGAGGCAGCGCTCGCGCGCGGGACGGATGCGTCCGTGCCACGCTCAGTCCCCTTGCGCTCGGTCAGCAGCGTGGCGTCCGGCTGGCTGGCCCCGACCATGCCCCTCGCCCTGTGCCAGCGCAGGCGCCTGGGCACGCACCTGGGCGTGCACTGGGCATGCGCAGGCGGTGCGTTTAGGCCCGGTGCGCGCCCATCACGCCTGCCGCCTGAGCGGCGAGATGATGTCCTCCAGCCAGCGCAGCGGCAGGAAACTGCGGGTCTCGACGCCTTCGCGCATGCAACGGCTCGCGCAGCGCCCGCTGCAGCGCGCAAACACGCTCTGCGGCCGCTCCAGCAGGGTTGAGCTTCGCACCAGTGCACCAGATCGAGCAGCTGCTGCGTGTAGATGTCGGTCAGCCCGGCCAGGACCGTATCGACCTTGTCCTGCTTCGATGCGCTGGTCGGCCGCCTGCGGCAGCGCGCCCCACCATGCACGCGTACATGCTGGCGCAGGCCCGTAGATGTCCGTCCACGGGCCCCAGCTGCTGGTTCTTCTTGTAAAGCTCCGGCGCCGCAAAGCCCGGCGTGACATCGGGAAAGAGCTGGGCGCGTCCTGCGTGAGCGTCTGCCGGGCCGCCCCGAAGTCGAGCAGCATCGGCATGCCGCCCTTCTTGAGGTAGATGTTGGCCGGCTGGGTCCAGGTGCAGCAGGCGGTTGGCATGCACCCTCGCGCAGGCCGTTCATCACCTGAGCGAAGATCTTGCGGATATGGCGCTCCGGGCAGCACCCGCTTGCCGGGCCGGTTGCGGTTGTGGGATGACCAGCTCCCTGCAGGCTGCGCCCGCTCTCGTAGGCCATCACCATGTAGACCGTCTCGTTGGCCCTGAAGAAGTTGACGACGCGCACCACGTTGGGGTGGATGACCCGCGACAGCGCCCGGCCTTCCTCGAAGAAGCACTTCAGACCGTTGCGATACGTGGGCAGATTGCCGCCCACCACCTCGGGCACCCAATTGCCCGGGCGCGCGACGAGACCAGAGAGCTGGGCAGGTATTCCTTGATGGCGCACCGGTTGCCCGTCGCGAATCCTGGGCGAGATAAACCATCGAAAAACCGCCGCTGGCGATTTTTCTTACAATCCGGTAGCCACCTGCCTCGAAGCCCTCCGGCAATGGTGCGTTCTGCTCATTTGCCATAGTCGCTATTGTAGAAGCGATAAATGCAAAACTCTGTATTTCCGTGTTACGACACGCCAGACGGACAGCACAAGCCACCGAAATGATCGGTAGTCCCCGCACGGGCCCGCGCATTTTGGCACTTCTTCCCGCTTCCCTGAACGCTCCCCGGCGAACAATATCGGCCTCCGAACTGAAGCTCGACAGACCTGCCCCGATAGTCCCACCGGCGCTTCACCCAGGCTTCCGGCCACCCCGTCCCCTCACCACCCGGAACCGGCACCACGCAAACGACACTGGCAGCACCACGAACAGAGCTAAGAACGGCATTACCGGCCCAAAGATCGCCAGCGATGCAGCCGGCAAACCGGCAACCACCCCGGGCTAGCACCCCACAGCCCGCCGTGCACAGCATGACCGGCTACGCCCACCGCAGTGCCGAAACGCCACTGGGCCGGCTGGACCATGGAGATCCGTGCCGTCAACAGCCGCTTCACCGACCTGCACTTCCGGCTGGGCGATGACTGCCGCCCCCTGGAGCCCTGGCTGCGCGCTGCCATCACGGCACGGGGTCAGGCGCGGCAAGGTGGAATGCCGGATGAGTCTGCACCGCTGGGCAGCGAGGGCGAGCGCCCGGATCGATACGCGCACGGCTGGCCCAGCTGGCTCGGGCTGGTCCGGCAGGGTGCAGGAAGTCGCACCGTGCCCGCCAGCCGGCCGTCTCGGAATACCTGCGCTGGCTGCAGAAACCCCGGGAGGCCAGCCCCACGGGCGCTTCAGCCGGCCCGCAGCCACCCGATGACGAAACCCTGTAAGGCATGCCGCCCCACGCCGCGGTTGACGATTGCCTGGCGGATTTTCAGGCCAGCCGTGCCCGTGAGGGCGCCCAGCTGGCCGCTCGCTGCGCGAGCAGGCGCCCGATGGCTGAACTGGCCAGCCGGCTGCGTCCGCACCTGCCCGCCCTCCATGCCGCCGCCGAAACCCGGCTGTTCGAACGCCTGAACAGGGCCGTGGACCGGCTGTCGCTGAACATCCCGCCGAGGAGACACTGGCCTGCGTACGCCAGGAGATCAGCCTTGCTGAGTCTGGAAGGACGACATCACCGAAGAACTGGACCGGCTCGGACACCTGCACTCTCGAAGCCATGGACAAGGTTCTGGCTGCCGGCGGGCCGGTGGGCAAGCGGGCCGGACCCTCTGTCACAGGAACTGAAACCGCGAGGCAACAACACCACTGCATCCAAGAGCGCTGCCCCGTCCATCACCGACACGGCCTTGGCGCGCTGAGCCGCATTATCGAACAGGTGCGGGAGCAGGTGCAGCATCTGGAGTGAGTCTGCTCCGCACATGACATCCCTCACCAGGCCCACACAGGGAACCCTTCCATGAGAATTCAGCGTCTTCTGCGGCGCCAGTGCCGGCAACCATCCCTGATTACCTGCAGCGCCGCCACCCGGCTGGGCCCTATGCACCGGCCGGGGCCGGCATCGGTCTCGTCCACGGCGGCGCCTCCGTGGGCCTGATGGGCCGCGTGGCCGATGCGGTGCTGGAACGGGGCGGCGAAGTCACTGGCGTGCTGCCACAGTTTCTGGCCGACCGCGAGCTGGCTCACCACGGCCTGACCACCCTGCACACGGTTGCCTCCATGCACGAGCGCAAGGCCATGATGGCCGACCTGGCCGATGGCTTCATCGCCCTGCCCGGCGGCATCGGCACGCTGGAGGAACTCTTCGAGATCTGGACCTGGGCCACGCTGGGCCAGCACTGCAAGCCCGTGGCGCTCCTCAACGCCCGCGACTACTACGGCAGGCTGCTGGCGTCATGAACCATGTCACCACCGAGGGCTTCCTGCAGCAGGCCAACCGCGACATGCTGCTCGTGGATGACGACCCGGCCCAGCTGCAGGGATGCCATGCGCCGCTATCAGCCTCCCTGTCACCGGACGCTGATGCTGAAGGAAGGTACTGGAGAAGCCGCAGGGCACCCTGGGAGCTCGTAGACCTGCCGCCCCGTCCTGCACGGGTTTCACGGGGACATCAAAGCGCCGCAGGACTTTTGCAGAGGGTCCCTAGCGGTTCAGCCACCCGGCGCCGTACGCTTCGTCGGCTGGCGCCGTGTTGAAACCCATCTCGCGCAGGAAACTGCGCCCCCAGCGCCTCCTTCAGGGCCAGCAGAGTTTCGGCCGGCAGCTCGGCCATGGCCAGCCAGGCCCAGGCAGCGTCTTCATCGCCCACCCGGCGCGCCTCGGCCGACTCGGCCATGTACACGGTATCTGGCATGCCGCCGTCACGCAACACTCCGCTGGCGCTCGTCATCCGGCAGGTAGTTTCTGGGCATGTCCCTTTTCATGGCGCTGATGATGGTTCGAGGTCGGGACACGACGGACTCGTTCGTCCCCGCGAAACCCCCAGCGTCCTGGCCTGTCGGGCTTCATGCAGTTTCATCGCCTCACGCAGCGCGGCCTGCGAGCGTCGATGATCTGTTTCGTCGTCTCCAGCCGCGACTTGTCCAGGTTGCCCAGTCGTGCCAGATGACTGCCGGCCTGCCGGCCTCGTCATACGGCAGCCCGTTGCGGCGGTTTTTCGGCGGGCTGTGGCGGTATCGATCATCTGTAACGCACAGGATCGTCGACCAGATCGACACGCGGCGATGGCGGCGATTTCCATTGAGTGCGGTGGCTGTGGCTTCGGGTCATGGGAAGGCTGTTGGCTAGCGGTCCAGATCACCACCTGACGATGCCCTTCACAGGCGAGCGATCAGCCCGAGATCCGCCTGGGCAGTCACCTCGCACCAGCTGGAGAATTCGCACCTGCGTGACACGCCTTTGCAGCCGATGACTGGTTTCAACATCAGCATCCCTCCTCGGATGAAAGCAGGCGGTCAAGCTCTGCAAGAACCTCTGGATTCTGCATGGATCATTCCCGTCCAGTCAACTGGCCCGTGACGCCCTCATCGGCGGTCCGGGTATTGAAACCGGGTCACGGATAAACTCAGCACCACGCCGGCGCTTGAGCCCCTGAGCGTGCTGGCCGGCAGTTGGCCACGGCCAGCCAGGCCCACGCCGCATCTTCATCTCCAGCCCTTCCGGCATCCTGGGACTCGCCAGATAGACCAGATTCATGCCGCCCTCACGGTATAGCTGATCCTCGCCTCCAGCCGACAGATAGCTCCGGGGCGTTTTGACCTGTGTTGCAACAGTGGCCGTCATCGACATACTCCAGGTGGAGTGGGCATGGACGCATTCGCCCCCGCACGCCTTTTGTGCTGTACGTCATCTATCGGACGGCAGTGAAAGGACGGCGGCCCGGAGCACGACGCATCATGCCTCCGGGCGCGCGCCCTGCCTCACAAGGCGGCACCTTGACGGCACGGCGCATCACAGCGCCATGTCCAGCACGATACGGCCTTTCGATCTGCCCCTTGTGCATGCGGGCAAAGATGTCGTTGATGGCCTCGATCTTCTCCGTCTTGATGGTAGCCTTGACCTTGCCGGCAGCCGCATATTCGAGCGACTCCTGCAGATCCAGACGGGTCCCGACGATGGAACCACGCACCGTGATGCCGTTGAGCACCATCGAGAAGATCGGCAGCGGGAAGTCACCCGGCGGCAGGCCATTGAGCGAGATGGTGCCGCCCCGGCGCACCATGCCCAGCGCCTGCTCGAAGGCCTTGCGCGACACGGCCGTGACCAGCACGCCATGGGCCCCGCCGATCTCCTTCTGCAGATAAGCCGCCGGATCGGTTTCCATGGCATTGACCACCACGGTGGCGCCCAGCCGTTTGGCCAGTGCCAGCTTGTCGTTGGCCACATCCACGGCCGCCACGTTGAAGCCCATTGCCTTCGCGTACTGCACCGCCATGTGGCCCAGGCCGCCGACGCCGGAGATCACCACCCAGTCGCCCGGTTTGGCGTTGGTCATCTTCAGGCCCTTGTAGACGGTGACGCCGGCGCAAAGCACGGGCGCGATGTCCACCGAGCTGACGTTGGCCGGCAGATGGCCCACATAGTTGGGATCGGCCACCTATACTCGGCAAAGCTGCCATTGACCGAATAGCCGGAGTTCTCCTGCTTCTCGCACAGGGTTTCCCAGCCACCCAGACAATGCACGCAGTAGCCGCAGGCACTGTAGAGCCAGGGCAGGCCGACACGGTCGCCTTCCTTCACATGTTTTACATTGCGACCGGCCTGCACCACCACACCGGCCCCTTCGTGGCCCGGAATGAAGGGCGGATTGGGCTTGACCGGCCAGTCACCATCGGCTGCGTGCAGGTCGGTATGGCAGACACCGGAGGCCTCGATCTTCACCAGGATCTGGTCGTCGTTCGGCGTGGGAACCGGAACTTCCTCGATTTTTCAGCGGTTTGCCGAATTCGTGGACGACAGCGGCTTTCATGGTCTTGCTCATGGAATGTCTCCTTGAATATACAGACGCACAGACGGACTCGAAACAGCAAACACGAGTACGCACAACCCATTATGCACCCGATTACCTTTTCCCTTTTTTCGGTACTGGTATGAAAAAGTGGCTCCAGCCACGGAAATATCCGGGAAGTTGCTGCCCACAACCAGATATACGAGTATCAAATGCACGATATGTGATATCACACAGGAGCACGATACGGCATATCAGTTTCAGAACCGGATATACCGTATCGAAAAATAGGCGACACCGTATCACCCTGGATCGTGTTTCCCATCGGCAGTTTCTGCACGATATAATCGCCGGCTTCGAAAACCGATAACGAGGAGTACCATCGCGAGCACCTGCAACCCTGCCCCACCACGAACATCACGACCACACCCATGGTCCTGGCTGCGGCCATACCGCCATCCGCCACGAAGGCCATATCGACTATGTGCACGACGGTCACCTGCACCACCCGCACGGCGATCACGTCGACGAGCACGTCATTGGCGTGACCGAAACCAATCCGGACCGCTGCACGGCCGGCCAGCCCTGCGAAGGCCACGAGCCGGGCCACGTTCACGGCCCCGGCTGCGGCCACGAAGCCGTTCCCCACGGCGACCACATCGACTACATCGTCAACGGCCTGCATCACCCGCATGGCGACCACTGCGACGACCACGGTCCGGTGGAAATCGTGAAGGGCTGATCCCGATAACCGGCCCAATACCGGCGCTTTTCCGCACTCACGCCCGCCCAGCCTCCCGGCTACAGTGGCGCCCAAGGAAAACCTGCGGAAAGGCGCGCACATGGCACAGCAACAGCTCCCGGCACTCACCTCTGCCTGATCAATCCGCCGGGCTACCTCCATGGCGACGCCCTGCTGGACCCTGCCCAGTACTTCTACTGGCAGTTCACCCGCCTGGCCAGAAGGTCACGCTGGCCCGCAACCTGCTGCGCCACGACGCCGATCAATTTCGTGTTCGGCGCCCATCTCGGCTTTGACGCCCGGCTGCTGCAGACGCACAGCTGCATCATCGTCAACCTGGAGCAGACAGGCCAGGGCGGCGCCCGCCTCGACCCGGATTATCTCCGGCTGCTCAGGGCTGCCGTGGTGGTGGACTACAACCCTCATAACCCACCCGCCTACACCGATCACCCCGAGGACGTCCCCCTCGTGTCCTTCGGCCGTGCCGGCTGGATGAAGCCTGGGCCGTACGATGCCCTGCCCCTGGAGAAACGGCCGCTGGATCTGCTGTTCATTGGCAGTGTGAACAAGCGCCGGCAGGAACTGCTCGAGCGCATCCAGGCCACGGGCCGAACCGTGCACCTGCAGGCCCGTCCCATTTACGGCGCGGCGCGCAACAGCCTGGTACTGCAGGCCAGGGGATTGCTGAATCTGCATTTCTACGACACGGCCCGCTTCGAGCAGGTGCGTGCCTTCATGAGTCTGTCGCTGGGAACACCCGTCCTGTCGGAACGGCTGCCCAATACCAGCGCCGGCCCGGTCTTCGATACCTGTGTGACCTGGTTCGAGGATGGCCAACTGGAACCGCTGTTTGCGCAGGAATTCGACACGGACCTCTATTTCGACGTGAGCCGCCAGCAGCTGGAGATTTTCCGGACGGTGGACCCCATTGCGGAATATGCCGACCTCGTGGGCTTTGCCAAGGGTGTCTGGCAGGCCCAGCGGGACACCATGCTGGCCTGTGATGACCAGGACCGCTGCATTGGCCCCCGCATGCCCCCTGCCCTGGGTGCCGGATGTTCCCCGCCACGTGATGGTGGTGTCCCCGACACGGTGGCATCCACAGAGGAAACATCCGGACGGGAAAAACAGGCCGCCCCGAGACCTGATGATTTGCAAGCAAATGATTGCCGTCATGATGCCACGCAGCCCGCACCACTGTTCCAGATGATGCCGGACCTGTGCTTCGACATCGACCAGATGCTGGCAGAGGATCAGCCGGGCCTTGCCCTGCTGACCATGGGTGCAGCGCGTGACGGATCACTTTTTCTGCAGCCCGGGATGATCGAGTACGGGCTGTACCATCCGGCACTCGATGCACGGATCCTGAAGCTGGCCGAACGCCTGAAGCAGGAACGTCAGGCCGCCGGTCGTCTGCGCCCCTGCACGGCCGGCCTCCAAAGCTCTCGACATGCACGCTGCTCATCGCCAGTGATGTTTACGAGAACACGGGGGCACAGCCGGGTGCTGGAGGATCTGGTCAATCACCTGCCCAACCCGGTTCTCGTGCTGACCAACCTGTTTGGTCGCATCGGTGACGTGAAGCCGAAATGAAACAATGGCTGCGCAGACGCTTCGCCCGGGCCAGGGTCATCGTGCTGGATCCGGGAACGCTGTGGCAAAAAGGCCCATCAGCTGGCAGAGCGCTGCGGGCACCACCAGCCGGCATCGGTCTGGTACATGACGCACCAGCAGGGATACGTGGCCTTTGCGGGCTCGCTTGCGTACGACGCGCCTCACGTCCGGCGCTACTTCGTGCATCATGCCGATCACACACCGGCACTGGGCTGCACGCCGCCCTGGCATCCACCACGTGGACCCTGACAGCCTCGCTGCAGCAGCGCTGCAGCTGCGCGCTGCATATCCAGAGCAGCTGGCTGCCGCTGTACGTCAGGGGACCAGGTGCGCGCGCCCGCTTCCGGTTTCGGACGAAAAACCATTTCTCGGTGGTCACGGCGGGACGAGAGGGCAAGTTCGTCCAGACCGGCCCCTCGCCCTGAAAACCATCGTGGCGGCTGTGCTGAAGAAAATCGACGGCCGCTTCCACCACATCGGCAAAGCTTGATGAACATACCATCGGGACTGATCAGGGCGCACCTGCGCGAACAGGGCATCGACCCGGCACGCTGGGTATGGCACGGCCAGGTGCCCTCGCTCTGGCAGACACTGAAGACGCTGGACGCACATGCCTACATCGGTTCTGCCCCTCATGTCGGGCGGACGTGGCGCCGTGGAGGCACATGGCTGTGGTTACCCGGTGCTGCCATTCAATGGTTTTCACGAAGACTCCCTGCTGGCCGATTATTCATCCTACGCCGATCTGGATCTGGCCTGGCAGGGACATTCCTGAACTGCTGGCACGACTCGGAACGCTCAAACCACGAGTGGAGGAGGCCAGCCAGCGCGCCCGACAGTTCTACGAACAATGCTTTTTCGCAGCATGTGTTTGTAAAAACTGGAAGAGCTGAACCAGGGTGAATCCCTGGGCGCGTGAGCCGGCCCCTGCCAGGATACATGGGATGCCTCCGGGGCGGAAACGACGGCGACAGGGCGCACCGTGTCGCCATGAAGCATCACCGACGCCGCTGACTGCACGCTGCGCCACCGTTGGTCCGGTAACGGGACCATGCCCGTCCCGCACGCACGGGTCCGTTGCACGGCCATCGTGCCGCGATCGGCACCCATCCCCGGTCCATCTCCGGGACCGGGCCAGCGTCCTTCCCCGTGTGCAGCATGTTCAGCATCCACCCCTATACCCCACCGACCGACCGGCCTGGGACGAGTTCGTCCGCAGAAGCCGCAATGGCGTATTTCTGTTCGAGCGCGCGTACATGGACTACCATGCCGACCGCTTCGAGGATGCCTCGGTCATCATCCGCAGCAACAATGGCCAGGGCAGAATCGTGGCCGTCCTGCCAGCGCACCGGAAACGCCCGGCCGATGGCAAAGGATCCGGTGACGGCGCATCAGCAGAAGGCGACATCTGCGTCAGCCACGGTGGCCTGACCTTCGGCGGCCTCGTGATGGACCCCAAGCTGGGCGGCGAGCATGTGCCTGCGCTCATGCAGCAGCTGGCCGGCTGGCTGAAGAATCAGGGTTTTGCTGCCCTGCACTACCGGGCCACGCCCCACATCTATCATCGTCTGCCCAGCGAGGATGACCTCTATGCGCTGCACCGGCTGGGGGCACGGGTGAGTCAGGTGCTGTTCTCCAGCACACTGGATCTGGAACGGCCATTCCCCGCCTCCAGCCAGAAGAACCGGGCACTGAACATCGCTGCACGGCACGGCATCACGGTGGCCCCGTGTACCTGGGCCGACTACTGGCCCCTGCTGGCCGATACCCTGCAGCGTCGTCATGGCGTGGAGCCGGTGCACAGCCTGGCCGAAATCGGGCAGCTCGCGGCAAATTTCCCGCAGCTGGAAGTGCTGGGCGGCTGGGGGCCCAGCCGATGCACGGGCCGGCGCACCCTGCATGCCGGCATCGTGCTGTTCCATTACGACGGCGTGACGCATACCCAGTATCTGGCCTCGGCGCCGGAAGGTTTCGAATCCCGTGCCCAGCATGCCGTTCTGGAGCAGGCCATCGGGGACGCCCGCCGGCGCGGCCAGCGCTGGTTCAGTTTTTGGTACCTGCACCACCGAAGGCGGTGCCGTGCTCAACGAGGGACTGGTGCGCCACAAGGAAATGTTCGGCGCACGAACCACCATTCTGCAGACGCTGATGCTGGATCTCACGCACTGAGCGCGTGTCGTGGCATGTTTCGCCACGAACGGGGCTGAATGTGCCCATGATGCATTCCTGACCCGATCCGTCAAACGACGCACCTTTCGGGCACTGCCATCCTTCTGTCTGATTCCGGCATCACCCGGCTGCCGTCCAAACGGCAAAAGGCCGCCACCGGTACGGCGGACCTCCTGCCTGCCTCTCCTGCACGGCACCATGGCTGCCAGCCCGCAATACATGGCAGCCCGCATGGAAACGCCCTCCCTCATCCCTTCCGCCGCAGACCGCGACATGGAACGCTACCAGACGTCGTATCTGGCGGCATCCTTCGAGCCGACCCTAGGGCAGAACTGCGCAAGCGGGTGGTGTTGACCACCCTGCGCACCTGGCAGGCACGACGCATTCTGGAAGTGGGGTGCGGCATGGCGCCAATTTTCACGGTGTATCCCAGATTCGAACAGATGACCATTGTCGAACCCGGTGCCCGGTTTGCCGCCCATGCACGCGAGCTGGCCGGCGATGACGGACGCATCCGGATCATCGAAGCGCTGCTCGAACATGCGGCCACACAGGCGCCCCTGTCGGACATGCAGGGTTCGACGCCATCCTGGTGTCGGGCCTGCTGCATGAAATTCCGGCGCCGCTCACCCTGCTCCGCGCCCTGCGTCCCCTGTGCACGCCCACCACGCGCCTGCACGTGAACGTACCCAATGCCCGTTCGCTGCACCGGCTGCTGGCGCTGGAGATGGGACTGATCGACGACCTGTACGCGCTGTCGGAGCGGCAACGCACCCTGCAGCAGCACACCACCTTCGATTTGCAGAGCCTTGTGGACCTCTGCCACGCCGCAGGCTACGACGTCGTGGGCCAGGGCTCGTATTTCATCAAACCCTTCACGCACCGCCAGATGCAGACGCTGATGGATGTGGGCGTGATGGATGACCGCATGCTCGATGGCCTGATGGGTCTGGAAAAACACCTGCCCGGGCTTGGCTCGGAAATCTACCTGAACCTGAAACCCGCCGACCGGCCCGGTTTCGGATGATCCTGCACCACCAGAAACCTGACTTGCCTGAAACGCCGGGAAAACGTTTCAACGCTCACCGAACGATCTGCACACCATGAAAGAACCCCATTTCCTCCCGTCCGCTGGTTCTGGCCGGCAACGCCCTGTCCGTCCTGATTGCGGCCACCGAACGTGCCCACAAGGGACTGCCCACCACCATCATCAACACCGGCGGCCCGCTGGGTGGCTATTTTGCCGGCATCGACGCCCTGGGCAAACGCGTCGATGGCGGCATGGTCCTGTACGAATTCAGCTCGTTTGCCGAGCCCTCGCACACGCCGCGCCTGGACAGTTACGACCCGATGAAGCGCAATGACGTGGGCCGCTTCACCGGCATCATCCGCCGCTATGTCCAGAGCCTGCAGACCACCCACGCGGTGAGCACGCCGCGCATGTGGGTGGATGGCAAGCTGCTGCCCGACATGATGCTCGGCAACGGCATCGGCGCCCTGCACCATCTGTCCAACTCGGCCGCCATTCACCGCGAGCTGGCGGTGATCGACCGTCAGGTGCATGCCGATGTCACGCCCTGGCATCCGGCAACAAGGCGGCCTGGCCGCTCGATGGGTCCGCCGCCGAAGGCTGGAACCGTCTGCCGCCCGGCGACATCGCCTTCAATGCCGATACGGTTTCGCGCCGCATCCACGGCCCCACGCTGCACCAGACGCTGTTCGCCCCTTTGCCCGGCAGGTGATGAACCGCGATGCCAGCCATCTGATGGCGCTCTACCATCGTCTGCCCTGGCTGCCGATGTACTGGCTGCAGACATTGCTGGCCTCGCTCACCACCCACGGCAAAAGCGGCAATCTGCCGCCGACCGTTTTCAATTATCCGGTGCAGGGCACGATTGCCGGCCTGGTCCAGCATCTGGCCCTGCTGGCAGAAAACCACTCGATGATCGAGCTGATCGAAGCCCCCATCCAGCGTGTGCGCCGTACGGCCACGCACTTCGTGGTCGATGTGGCCGGCAGGGGCGAAATCGTGGCGAAACGGCTGGGCTGGGCGATGACTCCCCAGCGCGGCATGGCCGCGGCCGGTCTGGAAGCGCCGCCGGAGAACCGCGACCGCCTGCCGCTGATGCTGGGCTTCTTCCGGATTGCCGAAAGCCAGATCTGGAACGTGATCAGCGTGCTGCATGCGGTGGACGACGATACCGGGCATCTACCGGGTGACCAACAGCACCGCCTGCGGTACGCCCACCGAGGACGGCTGCATGCAGCTGGTGGTGAAGCCAGCCCGAACCGCTTCATGGGCCACCATGGTCTGAGCCTGCTCGACGAAAACGCGGTGATGCATGCCATGCTGAAGGACCTGGCGACGATGGGCATCGTCGCCCCGGGCACACGTCCGGAAGCGTTCGAGCTGAAAACGCTTCGAGGGTGCCCTGCCGCTGCCCACCCGGGCTGCGGTGGAGACCTTTCCTGGAGCGCGCGCCCAGATGGTGGACGCGCTGCCCGGCATCGAGCCGATGGGGGCTGCGGCCGGTCCGTTCGCCTTCGGCCTCTCCGACCAGATCGTGCAGGGGCTGCGGGTGGCGCACCGGCTGGATGCCGCCCGGGGTACGGAACGCGAAGCCAGAACGCTGCAACCGCTGGCGGAGACGCCTGCGCACTGAAGCGCACATGAAGCAGGCGGGGTGCAGTGCGGGAACGCAGGCGTTCCCGATGCCCTCAGCGCCAGCGCCGGAAAAAGGCGCTGGAAAAACAGACGTTTCTGCAACCCGTCGCAGGGGATGGTGGGCGTTGTCGCATCGCCTGCCGCCCGGTGACCGACCGTTCTTCAGGGGATTTCATCATGCTGGTCGACTGCGTCACCCTCCAGCTGCCGAAAATTCATGATCCGCGCGGCAACCTGACCTTCGTGGAAGGCGGCCGCCAGATTCCGTTCGATATCCGGCGTCTATTACCTGTACGACGTGCCCGGTGGCTCGGAACGCGGCGGGCATGCGCACCTGAACCTTCACCAGTTCGTGATTGCCATGTCCGGCAGCTTCGACATCGTGCTGGACGACGGTTTCGACCGCAAGCGCTACCACCTGAACCGCTCCTACGAGGGACTCTACATTCCGCCGATGACCTGGCGTGAACTGGACAATTTCTCTTCCGGCAGTGTGTGCATGGTGCTGGCCTCCGAGGTGTATGACGAGGGCGATTACCTGCGCAACTACGGTGATTTCATGCTGCAGGGTTCATACGCGCTTCCGGGCGCAGCACCATCACACGCCCCCGGCCGTCGATGCCGGCAGCACGGTGAATCATGTGATGCCGGTGCATGCAACCGCGGCGTGCATGCCGCAGGCGCGACAGGGCATCGAACAGGCCACGGACGCCCACCGGGGAAGCGGGTGTGATGCTGCTGAATGCTCCGGCCACCCACCAGAACGGGAACACAGGCACGTTCGATGACGAACTGGTCCTGAACATCACCTGATTCCCGAGCCAGACGATGAACACCGCCCCATCCCCTTCCTCAACCTGAAAGGCATCAACGACCGCCACCGGCTGGCGTTTCCGCGAAGCCTTCGAGCGGGTGCTCGACAGCGGCTGGGTGCTGCTGGGCGAGGAGACCGCAGCCTTCGAGCGCGCCTTTCGCGGCGTACTGCGGGGTGAAAACACTGTGTGTCGGTGGGCAACGGGCTGGAGGCGCTGCACCTGGTGCTGCATGCCTGGGGGAGTCAGGCCGGGCGACGAGGTGATCGTGCCCAGTCACACCTACATTGCCACCTGGCTGGCGATCAGCCACACGGGGGCCACGCCGGTAGCCGGTCGAGCCGCTGCCGGGCTGCTGGGACATGGATCCGGCGCAGGGTGGAAGCGGCCATCACGCCGCGCACGAAGCGATCATCGTCGTGCACCTGTACGGCCGGCCGGCCGATCACCCTGCCGGAGATTCGTGTCATCGCGCGGCGTCACGGGCTGCCGGTGCTGGAAGATGCGGCGCAGGCGCACGGGAGCACGCTGGATGGCGTGAAGGCCGGGCATCTGGGGAGATGCGGCCGGTTTCAGCTTCTATCCGGGCAAAGAATCTGGGTGCACTGGGTGATGCCGGTGCGGTCACGACGGATGACGATGCGCTGGCGCACCGGGTGCGCATGCTGCGCAACTACGGGTCGGAGAAAAGTACGTCAACGAGCTGGCGGGCTTCAATTCGCGGATGGACGAGCTGCAGGGCAGCGTTCCTCCACGAGAAGCTCGAAAGACGCTGGATCAGGACAACCAGCGTCGCCGCGACATTGCCACCAGCTACCGGCTGGGGCTGCAGGGGCCTGACCCGGTCTGGTACTGCCGGCTGCCGACGATGCCCGCATCCGCTCGGCCTGGCATCTGTTCGTGGTGCGTCATCCCGCAGCGCGACCGGCTGGCGGCCGGACTGGCCGAACAGGGTATCCAGACGCTGATCCACTATCCAACGGCGGTACACCGCCAGCGAGGCCTATGCGGGACCAGCCGGTCAGCCAGCGGTCATTCCCGCTGGCCGAGGAATACGCCGCCACCCTGCTGAGCCTGCCGATGGATCCGACCCTGTCGGACCAGCAGGTGCTGCGCGTGATCGACGGGGTGCGCAGCGTGTGCCGGACACTGCAGCCAGCCGGCTGAAGCGCCCTGCCAGAGCCCGCCAGAGCCGCCGAAAACGACGGCCTCCGGGGATGCGATATGCCCGCCCCGGAGACCATGTGTACGTCGAAGGTTTCGTACGACCATGGACCGAAAAACCTCTGGTCACGGTCGTGGAAAGGGTCCGATGCAGACCTTTCCGGAAACCAGCGTAACCGAAGACCTCGTCAGGCTGCCGCCAGCAGTGCTTTCTGGCGTTCGATCTCCTTGCGGATGTGCTTGATGGCCGGGGTGACGATGGCCACGAACTGGGCCTCGCGCACCCGGCGCTGCACCGGCGAGTTCATCAGGTAGCCACGGGCGCCCTGGTGCAGCAGCGCAGCCTGGGTGGCACGCAGCGCCAGTACGGCGGCTTCGGCACGGACGGTCAGCACATCGATGAACAGATCCTTGCGCCCCTGGAACAGTTCACCGGCCAGGCTGGCCACACGGGCAACGATGGCATCCAGCTCGGCCTGCAGGGCATCCGGCTGGTCATCCAGGAAGTCGTTCACGCCATTCTGCTGGCCTGCCACTTCGCGGATCGAATCGATGGCCCCTGAATGATGCCCCAGCCCACGCCACACTGCAGCAGTACGAAGGCCGAGCAGATATGGCCCACGAACGGACGGGCGGGATACGCCAGCACGTTGCGGGCCGGCACCCGGTAGCCCCTGAAGCTGACGCTCAGTGTGGCCGTGCCTTCAGACCGGAGAAGGTCGGGCAGCGCGAGAACGACACGCCGGGATCTTCCCCGTTGGCCAGGAACATTACTCCTTCGGCCCCTTCCGGGGTGTCGACCACGGCCATGGCGCCGAAATAGTGGTCGGGACCGAGGTTGCTCACCCACGGCAGCAGGCCATCGACGATGAAACCATCCCCGTCGGGGCGGGCCTTCAGGCTGTTCTCTTCCAGACCGCCGATGCTCTTCATGGCGTTGGAGATGCCGGTGCCGCCCAGCGCCTCGCCGGTGGCCAGTTCGAGCAGGGTGTCGTGGAAGGCTTCGGCGTTGGGTGTGCGCTCGGCAAACAGTGTGGATGCGAGCTGGCACCAGTACACGAAACCGGTGGAGGCACAGGCTTTCGAGACCTCGGCCAGCGCCTCGATGGCGGTGACGTAGTCGGGCCGCCGGGCAGGGCCGGGCCAGGTGGGCACGGAAGGCACCCGCCTCGCCCAGCTGGCGCAGCACCTCTTCGGGGTAGAAGCCACGGTCGACGCTTTCGGCCTGGGCGGTCACCGGCCCCCGCGCGATCGCGCACGGCGGCCAGCAGCGTCTCCCGGTCGGGGCGGTCGATATCGTCGGCCAGCGACAGGGACGCCAGCGCTGACGGGGTTTATCCGTAGCGGTGGAAGACATGATGGTGTGATTCTCCCGGAGGCAGCCCACCACCGTGCCCGGCATGGTTCACGGCAGAGGTGCTGGATCGGTGATGGGGACGGAGTCGTTGGATGGGCGGCGGCGAGGGTACGCAGACCAGGTCCGGCAAACGCCCGGTGATGCATGGCGGGCGGGGGCACATCCCGCCCACCGCCGATGCTGGATCAGGCCAGGCCGATGCTGAACTTGACCGGGTTTGCGGATGGTGTTGGCTACCGGCGAGTAGAAGTTGGCGTGCTGGACGATGTCATCCAGTTCTTCGCGGGTGGCATCCTTCGATGACCACTTTCACGCGCACTTCCTGGAAAGCCCATCTGCTCGGGCTTGCGCTCGGCGCCGCCGGCACCCCAGGCGGCCGTGTTGCCGATGTCGCCTTCGAGGAAGAGTTCCAGCTTGCTCAGCTTGACCTGGCGCAGCGTGGCCACCGCGGTGATGCCGACGCCCGAGGCAGCCGCCCAGGGCGGAGAGGACGATCTCGCCGGGGGCCGGCGCGGTGTTCTGGCCGAACAGGTGCAGCGGCTCGTCGACGACGACGGCCTCGTGATCACCCACGTAGCTCAGCGAGCGGTACTGGCCTTCCATGACCGTGTGGACCTTGTTGGTGCCACGGCGCTCGGGCTCGGCGCGCCCCTTCTCGGCAAAGCCGAGCAGGCCTTCACGGTCGATGGGGCGGAGATGGGTTTGACGGTTTCGGTCATGGTGAAATATTTCTGGCAAATGTGATGAAGCAGGTGATTGGCGTTCCGGAAGGAGACCGGGTGTCCAGCCCTGGGCGGCCTTGCACGATCCGGGCGGGCGCACGATCCGGGCGGCTCCGCAATCAATCCTTAAGATGGAAACGACGACGGGTGGATTCTGGCAGCACACTGGCACGTATTCCGGATATGCATATGCAAAAAACGTGCTTGAACAGGGACGGGTTTTTCGGCAGGGCGCAACGCCAAAGTGGGGTAGATTCATGGAAGGATGGTCGGGACATGACCGGCGCGGGTGGATCGGCGCGTGTCATGGACGCATTCGTCCCCGCCAAACCCCATGGGGCGCTGGGCAGGGCGGCAGGATCCCTGATGGTTTCAGGCTGCCACCGGCACGGCAATGCTGGCTCATGCTGGCGCCCGGCGGGTTGTTGCGCGGGCGCCCCGGCTGCCACCTCCTCAATCACACAGGAAAGGACCGTCATGAAAGTCACGAGCTTTGGCGAAGTGCTGTGGGACAACCTGCCCAGCGGCAAGAAACTGGGCGGTGACCGCTGAACATTCTGGTGCGGCTGCGTTCGCTGGGCGTGGACACGGCCATCATCAGCAGCCGCGGCAGGGACGACAATGGCGAGGAGCTGCAGCAGCAGATCGAGGACAAGAAGGTTTCGACACGCTTTCTGCAGGTGTGTCCGGACCAGGCCACCAGTCTGGTGGAGGTGAACATCAACAACTGCGGCGTGGCCACCTACGACATCGTGCACCCCTGCGCCTGGGACCGGATCGAGGTGGCAGAGGACGCACTGCAACGGGTGGCAGAGTCGGACGCCTTCATCTTCGGCAGCCTGTGTGCACGGGATCCGTTCTCGCGCACCTCCCTGATGGCCATGCTGGACAAGGCCACCTTCTAAAGGTGTTCGACGTGAATCTGCGGCCACCCCACTACACGCCCGAGCGGGTGCTGGGAACTGATGAAGGTGGCCGATCTGGTCAAGCTCAACGACGACGAGCTGTACGAGCTGGCCGTGGCCTGCGGTTCCAAGCATCGCTCGATCGACCAGAACGTCCGTTTCCTGGCCAGGCTCACGAACACCGACAAACTGTGTGTGACGCTGGGTGGACACGGCGCGCTGCTGTTCATCGATGACCAGATGTTCTTCCACACGGGCTTCCGGGTGGACGTGGCCGACACGGTGGGCTCGGGCGACAGCTTCCTGGCTGGCCTGATCTACAAGCTGCTCAACGGTGCCACGCCGGACGAGTGCCTGGACTTTGCCTGCGCGCTGGGCGCCATGGTGGCGGCGCGCATCGGCCCCACGCCGGAAATCACCCGGAAGAGATCGAGCGGTTCCGGCATCCGGTGTGAGCGGGATGTAATTTTCGGGTCAACACAAAGCCGATACAGGGCGTTACATGGAGCGATGATCCCGCCGTTTCTCCGCCACCATGACCGCCCTCTCCCCGACCGGCATGCCTGCCCCGGCCACCGGAACACCCACACCCGGCACAGGCATCCCTTCATCCGGGCGCGACAGCCGCCACGACAGCCGCTGCAACAGTCACTGCGACAGCCACGATGGCTGGAACCTCATCCGGTGCCGCTGCCTCTGCCGGCAGGCCCTCTTCTGACGAAGCGGCCGGGCCGGCAACGATGCCGGTGAATGCCACACCCGCCCCGGCGGCGCTGGGGATGCGGGGTCGCCGTGCTGCTGCTGGCCGCTCTGCTCGCAGGCGGTGGCTGGTGGTGGCTGCAGCCGGCCGATGAACTCACCACCGGTGGCGCAGGTAGCGCGCGGCGACATCGAGCTGCTGGTGACGGCCACGGGCACGCTGGAGCCGCGGCGCTCGGTGGACGTGGGGGCGCAGGTATCGGGCCAGGTCAAGCACATCCACGTACAGATCGGCGATACCGTCAGACGAGGCCAGCTGCTGCCGGAAATCGATCCCGACGTGCAGCAGGCGGTGGTGGACGGCGCCCGGGCCTCGCTGGCTTCCCTGCAGGGCCCAGCTGCACGAGCAGCAGGTGCTGGAGCGACAGGGCACGCCGGCAGCTGCAGCGCCGGCGGCATCTGCTGAAAGCAGGAGGCCGTCACACAGGAAGATCTGGAGAACGCCGAGGCCCAGGTGGAACTGGCGCAGGCGCGGATTGCCAGCCTGCAGGCGCGCATGCGGGAGACCCGGGCCACGCTGCGTGCCGAGGAGACGCGCCTGTCCTACACCCGCATCTATGCACCGATGGACGGGACGGTGACGGGACTGGATGCCCGTGAGGGGCAGACGCTCAACGCCACCTACCAGACGCCACGGGTGATGCGGATTGCCGACCTGGGCACGATGACGGTGCGCACGCGCGTCTCGGAAGCCGATGTGCAGGGGGTGCACGCCGGCATGCCGGTGTGGTTCACCCTGCTGACGGCACGGCAGGGGCATGAGGAGGCCGAACCCCGGCGCTGGCACGGCACGGTACGACAGGTGCTGCCGGCACCGGACATGGCGGGCGGCAGCGCCTCGGGTGAAGGTGGGCAGGGACGGCGGCGGGAGCAGCGGATCGGGCGTGGTGACCTACACGGCCCTCTTCGATGTGGAGAACACCGACCGCCCTGCTGCGCCCCCAGATGACGGCCCAGGTGTCGTTCGTGGCACAGTCGGCATCCGGCGTCCCTGACGGTGCCGATGGCCGCCCCTGACCCGGCTGCCCGGGACGGGTCCGGACAGTACGAGGCGCGTGTACGGCAACCCGATGGCCAGGTGGTGACACGTCCGGTACGGATCGGTGTGGAACGATCTGGTGCAGGGCGAGGTGCTGGAGGGGCTGACCGAGGGTGATGAGGTGGTACTGAACGTGGCCCCGGGTGACGGGACGGTCACGGACGGCCCTGCAGGCGCAGAAGGCGGCGCCTTCATCGCGCAGCCACAATAGGACGTGTCATGGATGCATGCCTTCCCGCGCAGACCATGACGGACCGGGCCTCGCGCCCGGCCCGGATACGCCTGACATGCCCGACATGCCGCCGGACACACCGGAAGCATCGGGCAAGTCGGACGCATCGGGGCACATTTGGCGCACTGGATGCGCCCCGTTCCCCGGACACGCCTGCCCTCATCATGCTGCGCGGGATACGCAAGCGCTTCGGCGGGCGGCACGGGGTACCGGAAACGGAGGTTCTGCATGGCATCGACCTGGACATCCGGGCCGGCGAGTACGTGCAGCCATCATGGGAGCATCCGGCTCGGGCAAGACCACGCTGATGAACCTCATCGGCTGCCTGGACCGGCCCTCGGCCGGGGATTACCGCTTCGACGGACAGCCCGTGGCACGAATGGACAGCGATGCGCTGGCCCGGCTGCGGCGGGAGGTGTTCGGCTTCGTCTTTCAGGGATATCACCTGATCGGCACGGCCACGGCGCTGGACAACGTGGCCATGCCGGCACGCTACGCCGGTGTGGCCGAGCGGGCACGGCATACGCGGGCAGCCACCCTGCTCTCGCGGCTGGGGCTGGGAGACCGGCTGCAGCATCTGCCCCGGCAGCTGTCGGGCGGCCAGCAGCAGCGGGTATCGATTGCCCGGGCGCTGGTCAACGGCGGCCGGGTGATTCTGGCGGATGAGCCAACCGGGGCGCTGGACTCGGCCAGCGGCGCACAGGTGATGGACGAGCTGGATGCGCTGCACGCGGCCGGACACACGGTGGTGCTGATCACGCACGATGCAGCGGTGGCAGCCCGGGCACAGCGGGTGATCTCGATGGCCGACGGGCGGATCGTGGGGGAGGAACGGGTTGCCGGTCGCCCGGCAGACGGGCATGATTTCCTCACCAGCACAACGACACCCGCGCCAGACATCACACGCGACCGCCTGCCCCTGTGGGCCGATCTGGCCGAGATCTTCCGGTCGGCGCTGCAGGTGATGCAGATCAACCGGCTGCGCACGGCCCTGACGCTGCTGGGCATCATCATCGGCGTGGCCTCGGTGATCGTGATGCTGGCCGTGGGGCGCGGCTCGCAGGAAAAGGTGCTGGCCGAGATGCAGGTGTATGGGCTGCGCACCATCTATGTGTTCCGCGACTGGCTGCCGGAAGGACACCAGGGGCGGCCGCTCTCGCTGGACGATGTGAAGGCCGTGCGGCGGGTACCCAATGTGATGCAGGCATCACCCTTCATCGACCAGCCGGGCACGGTGGTGCGGCATGGCAACCGTTCGTTCCAGACCCGGATCAGTGCCACCACGCGCGATTTTGCGCAGGGCACTGAACTGGAAGGTGAGCGAGGGCGTGGCGCTGGACACGGTGGACGAGCACGATCTGCGCAAGGTGGCCGTGCTGGGACAGACGGTGCGCAAGGCGCTGTTCGGCGCCCATGGCAAGGCCGTGGGCGAGGACATCCTGGTCGGCCAGGTACCCTACCGGGTGATCGGTGTGCTGTCCCCCAAACCAGCGCCGTTTCCGGAAGATGATGTCAACAGCCAGGTGGTGGTGCCACTGGGCTCGGCCATCGTGCGGCTGGTGGGCAGGGGCCGAGCTGACCCGCATCAACGTGGAAATTGCCGACATGCGCCATGCGCGGGAAACGGAGGCGGCCGTGACCCTGCGTGCTGACGGCCCGTCACGGCCGCAAGGACTTTGCCCTGCTGAACCAGGCACAGATGGTGCAGCAGCAGGCCGATGCAGACCGGACGCTGACGCTGATGCTGGGGCTGATCGCCGCCATTTCGCTGGTGGTGGGCGGCATCGGCGTGATGAACGTGATGCTGATGACGGTACGCGAGCGCACGGGCGAGATCGGCATCCGCATGGCCACCGGCGCCCGTCAGGCCGACATCATGCGGCAGTTTCTGGTGGAAGCCGTGCTGCTGACGGGCCTGGGTGGCACGGCCGGGGTGGTCATCGGCGTGCTGCTCGGGCTGGGGCTGAAGGCAGTGGGCGTGCCGATGATCTTTTCCGGGGTGGGGACGGCGGTGGCCTTTGGCTGTGCCGTGGGCACCGGGGTGGTGTTCGGCTTCATGCCGGCCCGGCAGGCGGCCCGGCTGGACCCGGTGAAGGCGCTGGCGGGAACGTGATGGACCATGGGAGCGTCGGCAAAGCCCTGCGCCCCCGGCTCCCGTGCACGCCGCACCCTCCTGCAGGAAGAAGCACGCACAGCCAGCCAGGACGGCAACCGGTCAGCGTATGTCGTGGGTCTAGAACAGCCCCACCACCCTGCCATCCGGGCCGATGTCGATGCGCTCGGCCGACGGTACCTTTGGCAGGCCGGGCATGGTCATGATGTCGCCGCAGATCATCACGATGAAACCCGCACCGGCCGAGAGGCGCACATCGCGCACATTGACGGTGTGACCGCTGGGTGCACCGAGCAGCGTGGGATCGGCCGAAAAGCTGACCGCCGTCTTGGCCACGCAAATGGGGTAACTGCCATAGCCCTGCGCCTGCCAGTCATCGATCTGTTTGCGTACCTTTGCGGGCGCCACGATGTCGGCCGCCCCATAGATACGGGTGGCCACCGTGCGCAGCTTGTCCCACAGGGGCATGTCGTCGGGGTACAGGAAATGGGGCGTCCTGCCACGGCCCGGTGCAGCTGGCGATTGCGGTTGCGCAGGAAGCGCACCGGAAATTGCTGCGACCGTGCCCTGTACGGCGGCCGGACTGGCAGGGCAGACCCCCTGCTCCGCCAGCCGGATGACTTCCTGCGCCAGGGGCCCTCGGCCCCGCCCCGCCCTTTTGCCCAGTGCTCGGCCAGCACCACGTCCACGCCACGGGCACGCATGGCGTCGCGAATCAGCGCCAGTTCGGCATCGGTGTCGGCGTCGAAACGGTTGATGGCCACCACGGCCGGCAGCCCGAAGGCACCGGTGATGTTGTCGACGTGGCGCTCCAGATTGACGAGGCCCTTCTTGAGCGCGTCGAGGTTTTCGGTGGCCAGTTCCTTCACGGGCACGCCACCGTTGTACTTGAGCGCGCGCACGGTGGCCACGATGACACAGGCATCCGGCCACAGGTCTGCCTGCGGCACTTGATGTCGAGGAACTTCTCGGCGCCCAGATCGGCCCCGAATCCGGCCTCGGTGACGACATAATCGGCCAGTTTCAGCCCGGCCTGGGTGGCAATGACGGAGCTGCAGCCGTGGGCGATGTTGGCAAAGGGGCCGCCATGCACCAGCGCCGGATTGTTTTCGAGCGTCTGCACGAGGTTGGGCTTGATGGCGTCGCGCAGCAGCACCGTCATGGCACCATGCACATTGAGCTGGCGGGCACGCAGCGGCATGCCCTGCCGGTCCACACCGAAAACGATGTTGCCCAGCCGCATGCGCAGATCCGCCAGCGACGTGGCCAGGCAGAAGATGGCCATCACCTCGCTGGCCACCACGATGTCGAAGCCATCCTCGCGCGGCTGTCCGTTGATGGGCCCGCCCAGCCCCACCACGGTGCTGCGCAGGGCACGGTCGTTCATGTCCATCACCCGCTTCCAGCGGATGCGGGTGGGATCGATGCCCAGCGCGTTGCCGTGATGGATATGGTTGTCGATGGCCGCCGCCAGCAGGTTGTGCGCCTGGGCAATGGCCGCGAAAGTCGCCGGTGAAGTGCAGGTTGATGTCTTCCATCGGCACCACCTGCGCATGGCCGCCACCGGCTGCCCCGCCCTTGATGCCGAAAAACCGGCCCCATCGAGGGCTCGCGCAGGCAGATCATCGTCTTCCTGCCCAGGCGGTTCAGCGCATCACCCAGACCGACGGTGGCCGTGGTCTTGCCTTCGCCCGCCGGCGTGGGGCTGATGGCCGTGACCAGCACCAGCTTCGCACCCGGCCGGGCGGGCTGCTGTGCCAGCCAGTCCAGCGAGATCTTGGCCCTGTAATGACCGTAGGGCTCGACGGCATCGTCGGGGATGCCGGCCTTTGCGGCAATGGCGCCAATGCGTTGCAGGGTGGCCCGCTGGGCGATCTCGATGTCGGTGGGCATGGGATGTCTCGCTGGAAAATGGCCGGAAACGGATGATCGGCCAGCGGCCGAAACCATGCCCACATGATGACGCAGAAAGGTTAATGTGTGCAAATCTTCCTGCGCGCCCCTGACGGTATCAGACCGAGTAGGCGGTAAAGCGCTGGTTCAGGTGCGCCTTCTTCTCGATGTCGTCGGCAATGGCAACGGCCAGGTCGGCCACGCTGATGCCGGCGGGCACGTCATCGTTCATCGGCACGTCATCCTTGCCCAGTTTGTACTTGCCGGTACGCTCCTCGCTGTAGCCGGCATCGGCCCCCAGGCGGACCGGGGGCGAGATGAAGGCCCAGTTCAGGTCGCCCCGGCTGTGCAGACGGTCGAGCAGGGTGACGGGCGGCGTTGGCGCCATCGTAGATTTCCTTCGGAAAACTCCGGTGCGTCGATCAGCTGCTATGTGCGGCGCGACATACAGGGCTGCCGGCGCCGCCGACGATCAGCAGATAGGCCACGTTGGCCTTCTTGGCCGCTTCGAGGATGCTGTCGTAGCCCTGGGTGAATTCGACGCCGATGTTGGGGTTGCCCAGCCCGGGTTGAAGGCGCTGACCACGGCCCCGAAGCCCTTGAGCTGCTCGGGGAAGGCGGTGCTGTGCACGTCGGCATGCTGGGCCTCGACGTTGGGGTGCCTGAGCACCTTGTCGGTGTTGCGGGCGAAGGCGGTGACATCGTGGCCACGATCGGCCAGCTCCTTCACGACGGCACCGCCAACGTAACCAGTGGAACCAATGACGGCGACTCGCATGGGATGCTCCTTGTGAGTTGAGGTCGTCGCAGCAGCGCCAGGGACGCTGCGACGTTCTGATGGGCACCGACATGGCGCCCCCGCTGATCCCATGATAAGCCAGCCGTGTGTGCCGTAAAACCACCAGACACAAAAAGCCCGGAAAGCCGCAAAACCTTCCGGGCGGTATCTGGCGGAGACGGTGGGATTCGAACCCACGGTTCGCTTTTTGAGCAAACACTCCCTTTAGCAGGGGAGCACCTTCGGCCTCTCGGTCACGTCTCCGGTGAAAGAACAGCGCCGATGCCTTCTGTTGTATGCGCTGCCGCAGGGCAGCGCCAGAAAAACGCCAGTCTGTACTTTTCGCTGAAAGGCACCAGCAAACGCGATGCCCGTCAGAAAGAAGTGATGATGTCAGAAAAAGGGAAAAATTTCAAGCAGCTGCCAACTTTTTTTGTGGCTGGATGCCTGAAGGCGTGACCGGCATCGGCCGGCCAGCCCAGAGATGCACACCCAATGGAACAGGAACAGCGCAGCATGAAACGCCGCTGCGAGCCTGCAACATCCACTGCAACCGCGACAGCCCCCGCTGGCAGGGGACTGCGTCCTGTACGGATCAGGGCCCGCCCTCTTCCACCGGTGCGCCTTCCAGGCCGAAGGCCTTGCAGTGCGCGCACGGCCAGCTCGAGGTACTTGTCCTCGATGACCACGGAGGTCTTGATCTCGCTGGTGGAGATCATGCGGATGTTGATGCCCTCCTTCGCCAGGCATTCGAACATGCGCGAGGCGATGCCGGCGTGACTCTTCATGCCCAGGCCGACGATGGGAGACCTTGGCGATCAGCGGGTCGCCCGTCACTTCCCCGCCACCCAGCGTGGGCACGACCTGTTCTTCCAGCACCTTCAGGGCGCGCTGAAGTCGTTCTGGTTGACGGTGAAGGAGAAGTCGGTGGTACCGTTGACCGCCTGGTTCTGGACGATCATGTCCACGTCGATGTTGGCCTGGGCCACGGGACCGAGGATGCGGGAGGCCACACCGGGCACGTCCGGGACCTTGGTCAGGGTGATCTTGGCTTCATCGCGCTGGAAGGCGATGCCGGGAGATGACGGCTTGCTCCATGTGGGTTCCATCCATTTCTTCTTCAAAGGTGATCAGCGTGCCCGAGTTCATTTCCTTGTCGAGCGCGATGTCGGGCGGGGTGAGGCTGGAGAGCACGCGGGTCTTGACCTTGTACTTGCCGGCGAAACTCGACCGAACGGGTCTGCAGGACCTTGCTGCCCAGGCTGGCCATTTCGAGCATCTCCTCGAAGGTGATGCGGTCGAGACGGCGGGCGTCGGAAACGATGCGCGGGTCGGTGGTGTAAAACCCCGTCGACATCGGTGTAGATCAGGGCACTCGTCGGCCTTGATGGCAGCCGCCACGGCCACGGCCGAGGTATCGGAGCCGCCACGGCCCAGGGTGGTGATGTTGCCTGCGTGGTCGATGCCCTGGAAGCCGGTGATGATGACCACGCGGTTCTGGTCGAGGGTGCTCGCGAACACGGCGGTCGTCGATGGATCTCGATGCGGGCCTTGGTGAAGGCGCTGTCGGTGACGATGGGTACCTGCCAGCCGGTGAAGCTGATGGCGTCCACGCCCTCGACCTTCAGCGCCATGGCCAGCAGGGCCACGGAAGCCCTGTTCGCCGGTGGAGGCGAGCATGTCGAGTTCGCGGCGGTCCGGCTCGGCCTGAATGGCTTTTGGCCAGGTCGATGAGCCGGTTGGTTTTCACCTCGCCATGGCCGAGGGACGACGACCATCCGGTGTCCGGCGCGATGCCACCTGGCAACCCGCCGGGCCACGTTCTGAATGCGTTCGACCGACCCCATCGAGGTACCGCCATATTTGTGTACGATGAGCGCCATTGATGTGGATCCAGCTGGGGATACTGATGCCCGGCTGCAAGCGTTCAGTGACCTGTACGCCGCCGCCGATGTTCAGCATGTCCCGGGTTTGTAAAAAGAGCACGGATTATAAGTCAGAGCCACGGCAGCAAAGCGTCATCGGCCTGCCAGCTCAGGGTAAATACGGCGTCTTCGCCGGCATCCCCAGCACTTTCTGCGTCCGGATGCATCGCAGGTGATGGTTCCGATTCACCGGGCGGATGGATGTTGTCCCCGACGGCAATCGGGGCCGTCCTGGACATCCGCTGCGCCAGCGGCGCCAGCAGCCCGAAGGGAGCGGCAAACAGCAGCCTGCCCTGCTGCCCATCCCCCCGCGGCACCTCCTGCAGCCGCAGCACCGGCAGACAGGGACGCAGGCAGGTGGGAATGCCACGCGCCTGCATCAGGTGTTTCCAGCTGCGACTGGGGCCCTGCGGATGCACACGCAGGCGGTCACCGCCGCGGCCCTGGTCGATGAGCAGCGGCGTGCGGCGCAGCCAGCTGCCCAGCACGCCCACACGCCCTCCGTCCGACACCAGAATGCCGGCACGCCCGGCCCTGCCCCTGCCTCGCGGATCCCTGCACGGCTGAGCCTGCGGCTGATTCCTGCATGGCTGATTCCTGCATGGCTGATTCCTGCATGGCGGCCTCCTGCCCGGCAGCCTCCAGCGCCTCCGGCACTTCCCGCCAGCGCTCCTCACCGCCCGGCGGGACCGGATCGATGTACAGCCGGCCGGACGGCAGATCGATGAAACGCTCGCCCTGCCACTGGAAACGGGTGGGCATGATGGGCGCCACTTCGGGAGGCGGCCGATATGGTCCCGGTAGCGCAGCAGCCCGATGCCGTCGTGATGGACGATGGCCTGGCTGGCAGGCGGCCAGCAGCAGCTGGCGCTCGATTTCTGCCAGCTTGTGACGGCTGGGCATGCGACAGCCCAGCGCCGCCAGCCAGTAGCGCAGCGCCTCGGCACGGCGGGCACTGTCCAGAGCGCATCAGCGCCGCCCGCGACAGCAGCAGGGGAGCCGCCGGCGAGGCATCAGGACCATGGCCGGGGGCAGGCCCTCGCCCGGCACGGACCCGTCCACCAGCGATGGCCGGGCCAGCGGCAACGCGTCCCCTGCCCCTGTACTGGTCCCTGATTCGGCCCCAGCCCCAGCCCCAGCCCAGCCTTTCAGCCCCTGCCCCTGCCTCTGCCTCTGCCTCTGCCTCTGCAGAGGCTAAATCCACCGTCAACGGCGCATCCAGCAGCATCGTCAGGTCGAGACTACTGTCCGGCGGCGTGGCCTGCACCGGCGCTGCGGCCACCAGCAGTCCCTGGGGCACGCCGGCCGGCAGTCCGGTGCGGCGCCCGGCCCGGGGCGTGACATGGACCGTGGCTGCGGCCACATCCGCGGCCGCCTGCGCCAGCAACCGGTCCGCCGCCCTGCTGGAACAGGCCGACGGCGGGCCAGCCCGCCGGGCAGGGCTTGCGGTTCATCCTGCAGCTGGCGGTCCAGCGCATCGCGAATGCGGTTGCGGGTGAAGCGCAGATCCTGGTTGGACGGGTCCTCCACCCATTGCAGTCCATGCGTCTCGGCCCAGTGCGCCAGCTGCGCCCGCGACAGGGACAGAAAGGGCCGCAGCAGCCGGTACCCGGCCGGGGCGTGGGGCAGCGGTGCGCTGCTCGCGCATGCCGGCCAGCCCCAGCACCCGCTGCCGCGGCGCCGGCGCATCTCGACGGTCTCGAGCTGGTCGTTGGCATGATGGGCGGTGATGACCACGCGGGCGCCCACGGCCGCAGCCATGTCGGCCAGTGCCCGGTAGCGCCCTTCGCGTGCCCAGGCTTCCAGCCCGCTGAGGGCTGCCGGGGCGCTGCAGAGGCGGACGGGTGGCCGGATCGAGCCGCCGGGCCAGGAAGCGCAACCCCAGTACGCGAGCTTCATCGGCACAGAACTGCAGCCAGTCGTCGGCATGGGGCTGCAGACCATGGTGCACGTGCGCCACCACGGGCCGCACGGCCGGCCGGAGTACCGCCGCCACGTGCATCAGCACCTGGGAATCCCGGCCGCCGGAGCAGGCCAGCAGCACAGCTGGCCCGAGCCAAGCCCCGCACGGGTCAGGGCATCCAGCAGCGCCTTTTCGGGCGAAAACGCCGTTTCGAGGTGAAGGCACCGTTTCGGGCGAAGGCGCTGTTTCAGCTGAAGACGCCGGCCCGGATGAAGGCGCTGCGTCATGTGCGGCCGCAGACTGAGAGCGCCGGGGCGCCCGCACCGGACGCCCCGTCACGGGCAGGGCCCGTTTCTGGCGGTGAACCGCTCAGGCCGTCACCTCGCGGAACTTGCCGTAGTCGGCAATGCGCTTCTGGCGCTGACGCACCAGCTCGGCCGGACGCATGCTGGAAAACTGGCGCAGCGCCTCGGTGATGGCCGGGTGCATGCGGGAGACCATGCTGACCAGGTCGCGGTGGGCACCGCCCACGGGCTCTTCGATGATCTGGTCGATCAGGCCCAGGGCCTTCAGGCGCGGTGCCGTGATGCCCATGATCTCGGCCGCCTCGGAGGCCTTGTCGGCACTTTTTCCAGAGAATGGCGGCACAGCCCTCGGGCGAGATGACGGAATAGACGCTGTACTGCAGCATCATCAGCACATCGGACACGCCCAGCGCCAGCGCCCCGCCCGAGCCGCCCTCGCCGATGACGATGCTGATGATGGGCACCTCGATGGCGGCCATTTCGAGCAGATTGCGGCCAATGGCCTCGGACTGGCCGCGTTCCTCGGCGCCCACGCCGGGATAGGCACCCGGGGTGTCGATGAGGGTGATGATGGGCAGGCCGAACTTCTCGGCCAGCTTCATGAGGCGCAGGGCCTTGCGGTAGCCCTCGGGGCGCGGCATGCCGAAGTTGCGGTAGGTACGCTCCTCGGCGTCACGCCCCTTCTGGTGGCCGATGACCATGACACTCTGGCCATCGAAGCGTGCCAGGCCACCGACGATGGCCGGGATCGTCGGCAAAGGCGCGGTCGCCATGCAGCTCGTGGAAGTCGGTCATCAGCGCCTGGATGTAGTCCAGCGTGTAGGGGCGCTGCGGATGGCGCGCCACCAGGGCCGTCTGCCACGGAGAGTTTTCGTAGAGATCCTTCAGCTTGCTGTCGCACTGTGGTGCGCAGCCGGTCGATTTCTTCGGCAATGTCCACGGCCGAGTCGCCCTGCACGAAGCGCAGCTGCTCGATCTTGCTCGAGTTCGGCGACCGGTTGTTCAAAAATCCAGATAGGTGGTCTCTCATGGCGACTTGTCGGTGGGCGCTGCGGTGAAATCGCGCCGTGAAACGTTTCTGTCTTCGTGTCCCGGCCCAGAGAGCCTCTGCAAAAGGTCCGGCGGCGCCCTGGGCCCAGGATCACCCGGGCATGGGGAGCCAAAGTGCCGCAGGACTTTTTGCAGAGCCCCTGGCAGCCCGGCAGCACCGAAGGGCTGTCGGGGCACGGCTTCGGGCCCGTACTGGCTGGCGGGGGCTATCGTACACGGAAACGCGGTATGTCAGGACAAAAAAACGGGGTCAACCACGTCGCCACTGGGTGCCGCCGGGGCCATCCTCCAGCACGATGCCGGCTTCGGCCAGCTGCTGGCGGATGGCATCGGCCTCGGCAAACTGGCGGGCCTTGCGGGCGGCCAGCCGGGCATCGACCAGCTGCTGGATGGCGGCATCGTCGAGCTGCCCCTCCGCGGCGCGGTGCCGTGCAGAGCCGTTGCGGCGGACGGTGGCCGGATCCTGCCCCAGCAGGCCCAGCACGGCCGCCAGGCCGCGCAGCTGGCGCTCGGTGGCGGGGTCGCGGGTGCGATTCAGCTCCGTGGCCAGCTCGAACAGGATGGACACGGCCACCGGCGTGTTGAAGTCGTCGTCCATCGCTTCGGCAAAGCGCGCAGCCCGGGGCTCCGGACCAGTCGACCGAGTCACAGCGCCCGCTGTACGCAACGCCCCCGGCTGCCGTTCGCCGGTCTGCATGCCATCCCGCCTGCTGGCCAGCCGCCGTGCCACCCGCCCGCTGCCCTCTCTCTGCTTTCGGCACCAGCACCCGCCGGGTCTGCCCCGTTCCAGTCCGGCGACAGGGGCGTTGTAGAGCCGCAGCAGCGATTCGCGCGCGTCGTCGAGGCCGGCATCGGAATAGTTGACCTGGCTGCGGTAGTGCGAGCGGACGATGAAATAGCGGATGACCTCGCCGTCGAACTTTCTGCAGCACGTCACGGATGGTGAAGAAAGTTGCCCAGCGACTTGGACATCTTCTCGCCATCGACCTGCACGAAACCGTTGTGCAGCCAGTAGCGGACGAAGCTCCTGCCGCCCTCGGGAAGTACGCGGCGTCGCTCTGGGCGATTCTCGTTTCTCGTGGTGCGGGAACTGCAGGTCGGCACCGCCACCGTGGATGTCGAACTGGTGCCCCAGCAGGCGCGTGGACATGGCCGAGCATTCGAGGTGCCAGCCGGGACGACCGCGGCCATAGTCGCTCTGCCAGCAGGCTTCGGGCGGTTCGTCCGGCTCAGCCGCCTTCCAGAGCACGAGAAATCGAACGGATCCTCCTTGCCGGCGGCCACGGCCACGCGCTCGCCGGGCCCGCAGGTCGTCGAGGCTCTTGCCGCCCAGGCGCCCGTAGCCGGCAAAAGCGGCGCACACGAGACAGGGTGTCGCCGTTGTCGGCGCGGTAGGCAGTAGCCGTGCTTCTCCAGCAGGCCGACGAGGTCGAGCATCTGCGGCACGTAGTCGGTGGCGCGCGGTTCGAGGTCCGGGCGCTGGATGCCGAGCGCGGCCTCGTCTTCCTGCATGGCGGCGATGAAGCGGGAAGTCAGGCTGCCGATGGTCTCGCCGTTCTCCACCGCACGACGGATGATCTTGTCGTCGATGTCGGTGATGTTGCGCACATAGGTGACCTCATAGCCACGTGCGCGCAGCCAGCGCTGCACCACATCGAAGGCCACCAGCATGCGGGCATGACCGATGTGGCAGTAGTCATACACCGTCATGCCACACACATACAGCCCCACCTTGCCCGCATGCAGGGGTTCGAAGGCTTCTTTGCGTCGGGTGAGGGTGTTGTAGAGCTTCAGTGTCGCGGGCATGGTGGCGGCAGGGGACAATCGGATGAAACGGACGGGCGGAAGATACTAGAATGCAGAGTTTAACGCGGCGGCCGTTCACCCGGCAGTGCGCGGGCAGCGCTGCCGGCACCGTGCCGGGTGCGCCGGTTCCGGTGGTCTTGCCATTTTTGGGTTTTCTCATGCGTTCACCTTCCTGCCGTTCTCTGCCCTGCCCCGGCTGCTCCTGCTGCCAGCCCTGCTGGTGGCTGGCATGGCCACTGCAGCCGGCCCGACCACCCAGCAGGGTGGACAGCGCCATCAGCGCCGCCCACACCACGGTCGATGACGCCGCCGATGGCGCCCGGTCGCTGCAGGGAGAGGCTTCCGGCGCACAGGCCTCCGTGCCTCGGCCGGCACGTCCGCATCCCGTGCCGCGTCCTCTGCCGCCGGCACCGACGCTGGCGATGCGGCCGACGAGCCCCGCCGCTGAACCAGGGCGGCCAGACACCGGACGCACGCACCATCCTCGAGCAGCGTCGCCGGCAGGCCCAGGCGGCACTGAACCGCAAGGATCCGGCACGTGCACTGGCCATGGCCGAGCAGGCGCTGCAGCAGGCGCCCGGCGATGCCCGGCTGCGCTTCCTGAAGGGCCTGGCGCTCTTTCAGCTGAAGCGGCTGCCGGATGCCGAACGCGAGTTCAGCAGCCTGATCGAGGAATACCCCGAGCTGCCCGAACCCTACAACAACCTGGCCGTGGTGCGTGCCGCGCAGGAGCCGTCTGGAGGGCGCCCGCGATGCCCTGGAGGAAGCCATCCGCGCCGTGCCCGACTATGTGGTGGCCTACCAGAACCTCGGTGATCTGTACCTGCAGCTGGCTGCCCAGCGCTGGCGCCAGGCCGAGAAGCTGGCCCCCAGCCCGGCCCGTGCCGTGCGCCTGAAGGCACTGGATGCCCTGGTGGAACCGGCCCACGGCCACCAGCGGCGACTCACACTGAGCGCGTGATGCATGAAGCTGCCGTGTCAGTGAAGCTGCCCGTTCGTACGAAACTCTTCTGAGCGCGCAGGGCAGGACCGCAGAACTCCCGATGGTTTCAAGGCACTGCCCGCACAGTCACGCGCGACCATTCGTCGTCGCATCCCCTCCTGTCATGCGCGCCCCTTTCTGAATATCCGTCTTTTTGAGGAGCTGTTCGATGTCCCTGTTTTCCGTCCCCACTCCCTGCTGTCCCCGCTGGCTGCGCTGCTCACGGGCGCCCTGCTGATGTCTCGCGCCCGCCGATGGCAGCGCCGCCGGCGCCGCCCCGAAGGTCCGCATGAAGACCTCGCTGGGCGATGTGGTGATCGAGCTGTACCCCGAGAAGGCCCGGAAGACGGTGGCCAACTTCCTGAAGTACGTGGACGACGGCTTCTACAGCGACACCATCTTCCACCGCGTGATCCCCGGCTTCATGATCCAGGGCGGCGGCTTCGAGAAGAACATGTCACAGAAGAAAACCCGCGAGCCCATCGAACTGGAATCGCGCAACGGCCTCGAAGAACGACCGCGGCACCATCGCCATGGCCCGTACCAGCGTGCCCAACTCGGCCACGGCCCAGTTCTTCATCAACACGGTGAACAACAACGGCCTGAACTATCCGCAACCGGACGGTAACGGCTATGCCGTGTTCGGCAAGGTCATCGAAGGTCTGGACACGGTGGACAAGATCGCCGGCGTCAAGACGGGCCGTGCCGGCATGCACGGCGATGCCGGTCGAGCCGGTGATCATCGAATCGGTCGAGCGGATCTGATCCGTGCTGCGCCTGGCCGATCCCTAGCCAGGGTGCTGTTCGCCTCGGACATGCACCTGGATGACCGCCACCCGGCCCTGACGACCCGTTTTCTGGCCGATCTGTCGGCGCACCTGCAGCGCCTGCCCGCACCGGAAACCACGCTGTTCCTGCTGGGTGACCTGTTCGAGATACTGGATCGGCGACGATGCCGTGGGTCCCTCGGCGCAGAAGCTGGCCGAGGTGCTGCATGCCTTCGGCCAGGCCGGGAGGTACCACCTTCCTGATGCACGGCAACCGGGACTTCCTGCTGGATGCCCCGCTGCCGGGCCAGCCGGACCACCCGCGCTACAGCCAGCGCTGCGGCGCCACCCTGCTGCCCGATCCCACCGTGGTGGAAATCGGTGGCCAGCGGGTGCTGCTGTCGCACGGCGACCTGCTCTGCACCGACGACGTGCCCTACCAGCAGTGGCGCCGGCAGTGCCGCCAGCCCGCCTGGCAGGCGCAGCTGCTGGCCCGCACGGTGCCGGAGCGCATCGCACTGGCCCAGTCGCTGCGCACCCCAGAGCCACGAGGCCCAGCAGGGCACCCCTGCTGGTGGATGTGAACCCGCAGGCCGTGGATGACATGATGGATGCCCACGACTGTGCACTGCTGGTACACGGCCACACCCACCGCCCCGCGCTGCACCGCTGGCTGCACCAGGGCACCGAACGCACCCGTTGGGTGCTGAGCGACTGGTCGGAACAGGCGCCCCCCCAGGGGCGCGGCACGGTCATGTCGTTTGCCGAGGGGATGGCGCTGCCTCCCGTCCCGTGACACGGTCGATGTCGCGGCAGATGCCCCGCAGCAGGTCCACCTCGGGTGCCGTCGGCTGTGCCCGCCCCAGCAGCTGCCGCAGCCGCGGCATCAGCCGGCGCGGCCGGGCCGGATCGAGCGTACCCAGCGCCGTCAGGCTGCGTTCCAGATGCAGCAGCAGCCCTTCCACGGCGCCCAGACTGGCCAGTGGCTCGCCGCCCTGCTTCACCCGCCCTTTCTCCCGCACTGTCCTGCTCCCGCGCCAGCACCGCCTGCCGCAGCGAAAAGGCCACGATCTGCACGGCCTGCGCCAGATTCAGTGAACTGTAGGCCGCATCGGCCGGAATGGTCAGCCAGCGCTGGCAGCGCCGCATCTCGTCCACGCTCAGCCCCGTGCGTTCGGTGCCGAATACGAAGGCCACGCGCGCCAGCCGGCCCGCCGCCAGTTCATCCAGTACCTGCGCGCACAGCGGCCCCGGAAATTCGGGAGGCGGGCCGAATTCCCGCCCCTCGGCACTGACGGCCACGGCCAGCTGGCAATCGGCCAGTGCCGCCTCCAGACTGTCACGACGCCCCACCCGGGCCACCCGGGCCTGGGCGCCCGCCGCCAGCGCATGCACCGCCGGATCGGCATGAAAGTCTGGATCCCGTGGCGCGGCCACCACCAGATCGGACAGCCCCATCGTGGTCATCGCGCGTACGGCCGCCCCGATGTTGGCATTCAGGCTGGGCGAGACCAGCACGAGACGGCAGGCATCGAGCCACCGCTGCGGATGCCCCCAGGCGCCGGTGCCCGGCGGCCGGTGCCACGGAAGCGCTGCCCGGGAAGCTCGCCGGGGAACTGCCCGCAGAATCGCCCGAAACACTGCCCGAAGAGCCCCTCGAGGAACCGGAAAGGTGTGCTGAACGCTCGGTCATTTGTTGTAGAATACAGGGATCGTTCTTTCTTTCACAGAATACCCCATGCATCCGATGCTCAACGTTGCCGTGCGCTGCGCGGCAGGCGGGCCGGCTGATCACGCGCGCCAGTGTCGACATCGAGACTGTGCAGATCACCCGCAAGGACCGCAACGACTTCGTCACCGAGGTGGACCGTGCCTCCGAGGCCGCCATCATCGAAACGCTGCTCGGCGCGTACCCCGGCCATGCCATTCTCGCCGAAGAATCCGGCTTCCAGCCCGGCCGTTTCGCCTCGCACGACACCCCGCTGCGCGACGTCGAGCATCCTGGATCATCGATCCGCTGGACGGCACCACCAACTTCATCCACGGGCTGCCACACTACTGCATCTCCATTGCCCTGATGGAACGCGGCCAGGTCACGCAGGGGCTCATTTTCGACCCCAACCGCAACGAGCTGTTCACCGCCACCCGCGGCCGCGGCGCCTATCTGAACGACCGCCGCATCCGCGTAACCAAACGTTTCCGGCTGGAAGATGCCCTGCTCGGTACCGGCTTCCCGTTCCGTCGTGCCCGCACGCCAGATGCCCATCTGGGCGTGCTGCGTCCGCTGGTCGACAAGGGCGCCGTGATGCGCCGCACCGGTTCGGCCGCGCTCGATCTGGCCTATGTGGCCGCCGGCCGCTTCGATGCCTTCTTCGACCGGGGCCTGAAAGCATGGGACATGGCTGCCGGCAGCCTGATGGTCACCGAGGCCGGTGGCCTGATGGGCGATTTCAGCGGCGAGGCCGGCTATCTGGACGCCGGCCAGGCCCTGGCCGGCAATCCCAGCTGTTCTCGCAGCTGGTGGCCCTGCTGCAGCCCGCCCAGGGCGATGCACCCCGCCCCAGCAGGCACAGGCACAGGCACAGGCACGGCCGATGGTAACGCCACGGCACCCGCTGCCGCCCCGCGCCGCAAGCTGCGTGCCCGTCCGCGCACCGATGACGCCGGCAAGGCCCCGGACGCCAAAAACCGGGCAGGACTGACCCGCACCGGTCCGGTGCATTTGCCGGATGCACGGTCACGACAACCGCGGCAACCTGGCTGCCGTCCCACCCGGCGGCCAGCACAGCCCACGGCAGCCGGTAGCGGCCCATCTTCCCGGGGCTGTGCCGGCCCTCCCGATCCCTGCTTTCCATCTCTGCCTTTCATCCCCGCTTTTCATCTCTCCCCCTTTACCCACGATACCAGCACGGTCGGCCAGACCGCGCTGGCGCAATTTTCAGCCAGTATCGGACCGTCAACCGGGCGTTGTCGGCAAAACACTGTTGCACACCGGAATACCCCAACGGCCCACGACTGGTTTTAGACTCCCCAACCCACGCCGGAAAATGACTCACCGGTCATTGACGCTTCCTCCTCCGGCCTCTTCGTTCGCTGAACCTGTTTTTTTCCATGAAACAAACCCCTCACGCGCGGCAGGATGACCGCCAGAAACGCCCATGTCCCGCCCGGCGAGCCATGCCGTCAAAGCCCTTGTGATCAGCGTCGCGCTGGCCGCCCTTGCCGCCTGCAACCAGGGCGGCGGGCAGCAGGAGGCCGGCGCCGCCAGCCAGGTACCGCCCGCCCTGCCGGTGGGCGTACTGAAGGTGACCTTCACCCCGGTGGGCATCTCCGAAAACCTGCCCGGCCGTGTCGAAGCCTCGCGCGTGGCCGAAAATTCGCGCCCGCGCCGCCGGCATCCTGGAAAACGGCTGTTCAAGGAAGGCTCGGACGTGGAGGCCGGCCAGAAGCTGTTCCAGATCGATCCGGCCCCGCTGGAAGCTGCCGTCAACAGTGCCCAGGCCTCGCTGAACCGGGCCATCACGGCCGAGAAGCTGGCCGCCCAGAAGGTCACCCGCTACACCCCGCTGATCAAGGCCAACGCCGTCAGCCGGCAGGACTATGACGATGCCGTGGCCGCCCAGAAGCAGGCAGCGGCCGACATCGGCGTGGCCCGTGCCGCCCTCAGGACGGCCCAGATCAACCTGTCCTACGCCACCGTCACCTCGCCGATCAGCGGCCGCATCGGCCGGGCGCTGGTCACCGAGGGCGCGCTGGTCGGCCAGGGGGCCGCCACGCCGCTGGCCACCGTGCAGCAGATCGACCCGGTCTACGTCAACATCACCCAGCCCGCCTCGGCCGTCATGCGCCTGAAGGCCGGTCTGGAAAGTGGCAAGCTCAAGCATGCCGAAGGGGGTGAAGGCGCCGCCGTACGCATCCAGTTCGACGACGGACGCGAATACGGCGAGAAGGGCTCGCTGCTCTTCACCGACCTGACCGTGAACGAAAGCACCGGGCAGGTCACGCTGCGCGCCGAGGTGCCCAACCCCAACGGCACGCTGCTGCCGGGCATGTATGTGCGGGCCCTGCTCGATCAGGCGCAGATTCCCGAAGCCGTGCTGATTCCGCAGCAGGCCGTCACCCGCACCGCCCAGGGCGACATGGTCACCCTCGTCGAGCCGGCTGGCACGGTCGAAATGCCGGACCCGAAAACCGGCCAGAAACAGCAGGTACCGGCAGCCACCCGCAAGCAGGTTCCGGTGCAGATCAGTGGCGCCCAGGGCACCAACTGGGTGGTGGTCGGTGGCCTGAAGGCCGGTGACCAGGTCATGGTCGATGGCTTCCAGCTGGTCGAGATGATGCGCGTACCCAAGGTCATCGCCGTACCCTGGCAACCCGGCCAGCCCCGTTGCGCAGCAGCCGGGCGCAGCCGGGCAGCAGCAGGGCAGACCAGCAGCAACAGCAGGGTCAGGACGCCCAGCAGCAGGCTCAGGGTGCTGACGGTCACGGCGACAGCAAATAAGAGGCAGCTTCATGGCCAGATTCTTCATTCACCGCCCCATCTTCGCGTGGGTCGTCGCCCTCTTCCTGATGGTGATCGGGGTCGTCTCGATCACCCAGCTGCCCATCTCGCAATATCCGAAGGTGGCGCCCCCACCATCCAGGTCAGCGTCACCTACCCGGGTGCCTCCGCCCAGACCCTGGAGACTCCGTGCTCAGCGTCATCGAGCGCGAAAATGAACGGCTCGCCGGGCCTGATGTACATGGAAGCCGTGGCCCAGGCCAACGGCACCGGTACGCTGACGCTCACCTTCGAGAACGGCACCAACGAGGACCTCGCCCAGGTGGACGTGCAGAACCGCCTGTCCAAGGCCACCCCGCGCCTGCCCTCGGCGGTGACGCAGCAGGGGGTGTCGGTCGACAAGTCACGTTCGAACTTCCTGATGTTCGTCATGCTGTCGTCGGACGATCCGTCCTTCGACACCACTGCGCTGGGTGACTATGCCGCCCGCAACATCCCTGCCCGAGGTGCAGCGGGTCGACGGCGTGGGCAGTGCCCAGCTGTTCGGTGCCGAGCGCTCGATGCGCGTCTGGCTCGATCCGTCGAAGCTCGAGAACTACAAGCTCTCGGCCGCCGACGTGAACGCCGCCATCCAGGCGCAAAACGTGCAGATCTCGGCCGGTGCCATCGGCGAGCTGCCCAACACCCCCGGCACGACGCTGACTGCCACCGTGGTAGCCCCAGGCCAGTTGAACACCGTGGAAGGCTTCGGTGACATCGTGCTGCGCTCGGCCACCGACGGTGCCGCCGTGCGCCTGAAGGACGTGGCCCGCATCGAACTGGGCTCGCAGAGCTATGCCACCTCCGCCCGCCTGGACGGCAAGCCGGCCGTGGGTATCGGCGTACAGCTCTCCAGCAGCGGCAATGCGCTGGCCACCGCCCGCGCCGTGCAGAAACGCCTGGACGAGCTGTCCCAGTACTTCCCGCAGGGCGTGAAGGCCCAGATCCCGTACGACAGCTCGGGCTTCGTCGACATCTCGATCGAACAGGTGGTCCACACCCTGGTGGAAGCCATCGTGCTGGTGTTCATCGTGATGTTCATCTTCCTGCAGAACGTCCGCTACACCCTCATCCCGACCATCGTCGTGCCGGTCACGCTGCTGGCCACCTTCGGCGTGCTGCTGGCACTGGGCATGTCGATCAACGTGCTGACCATGTTCGGCATGGTGCTGGTGATCGGGATCGTGGTGGACGACGCCATCATCGTGGTGGAAAACGTCGAGCGGATCATGAGCGAAGAGGGACTGCCACCGAAGGAGGCCACCCTCAAGGCCATGGGCCAGATCTCCAGCGCCGTCATCGGCGTGACCGTGGTGCTGGTGTCGGTGTTCATTCCGCTGGCCTTCTTCGGCGGCGCCGTGGGCAACATCTACCGCCAGTTCTCGGCCGTGATGGCCACTTCCATCGGCTTCTCGGCCTTCATGGCGCTGTCGCTGACGCCGGCGCTGTGCGCCTCGTTCCTCAAGCCCGTCGAAGCCGGCCACCATCATGTTCAAAGGGGATTCTTCAGCCGTCTTTTCAGTCGTTTTTTTGGCTGGTTCAACCGAGGCTTTGCCGCGTCGGCCAAGCGCTATGAGAGCAGCATGGCGAAGATCATCCGCCGCTCCGGCTGGTGGATGCTGCTGTATGCCGTCATCATCGGCGTGACGGGCCTCTTCTTCATGCGCCTGCCCACCGGCTTCCTGCCCCAGGAAGACCAGGGCTACATCATCGTCAACGTGCAGCTGCCGGCCGGCGCCTCGCAGGAACGCACCAAGGCCGTGATGAGCCAGATCGAGGACTACATGCTGAAGCAGCCCGAGGTCGACCACATGGTGGGCGTGCTGGGCTTCTCGTTCAGCGGCCGCGGCCAGAACGCCGGCCTTGCCTTCGTGACCCTCAAGAACTGGGATGAGCGCAAGGGTGAAGGACAGTCCGCCACCGCCCTGGCCAGCCGCGCCTTCCGGCAGCTGGCCACCATCCGCGACGCCTTCATCTACCCGCTCAACCCGCCGGCCATTGCCGAGCTGGGCCGCGGCAACAGTGTGGCCATCCGCCTGCAGGACCGTGGCAGCAAGGGTCACGAAGCCCTGCTGGCGGCCCGCAACCAGCTGATGGGCATGGTGCTGTCCAACCCGAACTCCGGGTGGCCACCATGCGTCCGGACGGTCTGGAAGACGCGCCACAGCTGCAGGTGGACATCGACCGCAACAAGGCCAGCGCCCTGGGCGTGCCCTTTGCCTCCATCAGCAGCACGCTGTCCACCATGCTGGGTTCCAGCTACGTGAACGACTTCCCGAACAGCGGGCGTCTGCAGCGCGTCATGGTGCAGGCCGATGCACAGGCACGGATGCTGCCCGAAGACCTGCTGAAGCTGAACGTGCTCAACACCTCCGGCCAGCCGGTGCCCTTCTCGTCCTTTGCCAGCGTGCGCTGGGCCATGGGCGCCATGCAGACCGTGCGCTACAACGGCTACCCCACCATGCGCGTCGATGCCGACCCCCAAACCGGGCGTCAGTACCGGCCAGCTGATGGCCGAGCTGGAACAGGCCGTCAAGCAGCTGCCGCCGGGCTTCTCGCTGGAATGGACGGGCATCTCGTTCGAGGAAAAACGCTCAGGGCGATCAGGTCTACACGCTGTATGCCTTCTCGATCCTGGCCATCTTCCTCTGTCTGGCGGCCCTGTACGAGAGCTGGTCGATTCCGTTCTCGGTCATGCTGGTGGTGCCGCTGGGTCTGCTGGGCGTGATCCTGGCCACCACCTGGGGCGGACTGGAAAACGACGTCTACTTCAAGCTGGGGATGATCACCATCATCGGTCTGTCGGCCAAGAACGCCATCCTGATCATCGAGTTCGCCAGGAGCTGCATGAACGGGACGGCAAGTCGGTGGTCGCGGCCGCCCTGCAGGCCGCCCACCTGCGGTTCCGCCCCATCCTGATGACCTCGCTGGCGTTCACGCTGGGCGTGATCCCGCTGGCCATCGCCACCGGGGCCAGCTCGGCCAGCCAGAAAGCCATCGGTATCGGGGTGACCGGCGGGATGATCACCGCCACCGTGCTGGGCCTGATGTTCGTGCCCATGTTCTATGTGATCGTGATGTGGCTGTTCCGCCGGGGCGAAACCGGCGCGCAACCCAAAAAAGCAACCGGAGCGCATCTCCCATGACAATCAATACTGATCGTTCGGTGGTCCTGTCCACCCCTGCCGCTCCGGTGAGCACCGCCCTGCGGGGGCACATCGGGCCCGGCCCGTCACGCGGGGCGTGCCGCGCGTGATGCCGGCGTCCGGCGCCCGTCCGCACGGCTGGGTCTGCTGGCCTCGCTGCTGGTTCTGGCCGGCTGCGGCTCCCTGGCCCCGGCCCCGCAGAACCCGCAGGCCCCGGTGCCCGGCGAGTTCGCCCATGCGCGGCCCGCCAGCGCCACGGGCCAGTCGGCCGACGGCCAAAAGGCCGGCCCCGGCAACACGGCCGTCACCAGTGCTGCCGCGGCAGCCGACATCAGCTGGAAACAGTTCTTCGTCAGCCCGGCCCCTGCAGCAGCTCATCCAGACTGCGCTGGACAACAACCGTGACCTGCGTCTGGCCGCGCTGAACGTCGAACGCACCCAGGCGGCCTACCGCATCCAGCGGGCCGACCGCCTGCCCAGCGTCAACGGCAGCTTCCAGCTGCAGCGCCAGCCCAGCGTGCTGACCGGCGAACAGACCAGCACGCTGAGCCTGGGGCTGGGTGTCACCCAGTACGAGCTGGACTTCTTCGGCCGGGTCAAGAACCTGACCGACGCCGCCCTGGCCAGCTAGCATGGCCACCGAAGAGGCCCAGCGCACCGCGCAGATCAACCTGGTGGCCGGCGTGGCCAACGCCTACCTGGGCCTGCAGTCGCTGGACGAGCAGCTGGCGCTGACCCGGGCCACGCTCAAGACCCGCGAGGAGTCGCAGAAGCTCACCCATCTGCAGTACCGCAACGGTGCCGCCTCCGATCTGGACGTCAAGCAGGCCGACTCGCTGGTCTACACGGCCTCGCACCACTCTGGCCCAGCTGCAACGCCAGCGTGACACGGCCTACGATGCGCTGGTCCTGCTGCTGGGCCAGCAGCCACCAGCCGAGCTGCTGTCGGTCGACACCCACGAAAATCACGTGGAGCTGGAGGAGGTTCCGGCCGGCCTGCCGTCGGACCCTGCTGACACGCCGCCCCGATATCCGCCAGGCGGAACTGCAGCTGCGCTCGGCCGAGGCCAACATCGGTGCGGCGCGGGCAGCCTTCTTCCCGCGCATCACCCTCACGGCCACGGCCGGCATGGGCAGCCTCGCAGCTGGATGACCTCTTCAACCACGGCAAGTTCATCTGGACCATCAACCCGGCGGCCGTGCTGCCGATCTTCGACTACGGCCGCAACCGTGCCAATCTGGACGTGGCCCGGGTCGACCAGAAGATCGCCATCACCAACTACGAAAAGGCCATCCAGACGGCCTTCTCCGAAGTGTCGGATGCCCTGGCCAACCGCCGTGGCCTGATCGAGCAGCTCGACGCCCAGAAGAGCTCTGGTCAAGACCGAAGGGGAACGTCTGGAGCTGGCCAACCTGCGCTACAGGAGCGGTGTCTCCAGCTACTTCGACGTGCTGGATGCCCAGCGCTCGCACTTCACGGCCCAGCAGTCGCTGATCAGTGCCCGCGCCGAGCAGCGCCAGAACCTGGTCGAGCTGTACAAGGTGCTGGGCGGCGGCTGGAAGTAAGCCCCTCGCGCAGCGCAGGGCCAGAGGCCCCTCCCGGCCCGGAAAGCGGTCTCCGCCTTCCGGGCCTCATCATGTCCGGTCCCCTGCCGCGCCCCCCGGATTGACAAAAACACCACAACCGGTATATTTCGCTGCGGTCCGTACGCGCCGACCCGGTTGCTGCCAGTCGCCGGACGGCATCCCCTGTCCCGGCACCAGCACGTGTCATGGACGCATGCGTCCCAGCAGTTCTACAGCCGGCCGCGTCCTCCCCTGCCGGCATACGCGGGCGACAAACACCCCGCATACCCGGCGCCCGGCAGACCTGCTTCCGGGCCCCGCCGTTCTCCCGGCCGGCATCGGCCGGCCTGCTGCGCGTCCGCCCCGGCCGGTGGTCTGCACCCCTGTTACCTGCTCACGGCATGACCCTACCCACGCCCTGCTATCTCATCGACGAATCGAAGCTGCGCACCAACCTCGAAACCGTCGCCCGCCTGCGCGAACGCTCGGGCGCCAAGGCCCTGCTGGCGCTCGAGTGCTTTGCCGGCTGGTCGGTGTTTCCGATGATGCGCCCGTATCTGACGGCACCACCTCCTCCTCGCTCAACGAGGTGCGGCTGGGCCACGAGAAGTTCGGCGGCGAGACCCACGGCTACAGCGTGGCCTGGCCCGAGGCCGACGTGCCCGAAGCCGCCCGCCTGGCCGACAAGCTCATCTTCAACTCCATCGGCCAGCTCGAACGCCTGGGTGACCTGTGCGGCAACACCCACTGGGCCTGCGGGCTGAACCCGGGCGTGAGCAACTCACTCTACCTGCTGGCCAACCCGTCACGCCCCAACAGCCGGCTGGGCGAGTCCGACCCGGCCCGCATCGCCACCGTCATCGACCGCCTCAGCGGCGTGATGATCCACAACAACTGCGAAAACCGCAGCTTCGACGACTTTCTCCGGCATGCTCGACCACATCGAGGCACGCTTCGGCGCCCCTGCTCAGGCCGCTGCAGTGGGTCAGCCTCGGCGGCGGCATCCACTTCACCGCGCCCGGCTACCCGCTGGACCGGCTGGCCGACCGCCCTGCGCGCCTTCGCCGACCGCATGCAGGTACAGGTCTATCTGGAACCCGGCGAGGCCGCCGTCACCGGTGCCGCCACACTGGAAGTGAGCGTGCTCGACGTGCTGGACGACCAGCGCGAGCTGCCCGTGACCATCATCGACGCCTCCACCGAAGCCCACATGCTGGATCTGCTCACCTACGGCCTGCCGGCCCGCATCGAGCCCAACGAGGGCCCGTGGCGCAGCCAGGTGGCCGGCAACACCCGCCTGGCCGGCGACATCTTCGGCGAGTTCTCCTTCCCGCAGCCGCTCAGGCCGGGCGACCGGCTCGCTGCAGGACGCCGCCGGCTACACCATGGTCAAGAAGAACTGGTTCAATGGCGTGGCCATGCCGGCCATTGCCGTGCGGCGGCTCGACGGCCGCATCGAGATGCAGCGCCAGTTCGGCTACGAAGACTTCCGCGACGCGCTGTCCTGATCATCCGCCTCCCTGTCACGGCCAGCACCGCTGGCTGCTTCCCGAACCATCTGATTTCCGATCCATCCTGTCCGTACCGCTCCAGCCCAGACCGGGGCATACGGACAGCCCTGCAACCGTTGTCACCCCACTGGCCGGGACGGCCTCACACGCTCCACACCGCACTTGCATTGCGGATCAGCCGTGACACCGTCCCGCCTCATCCGGAAAGTCATCCTGGCATGAAAAACGTCCTGATCATTGCGCGGGCGGTGGGCCACGTCGTGGCCCACAAATGCGCCCAGCACAACCAGAAACTCGGTGCCATCCACCTGGCTTCCCGAAGTCTGGCCAAATGCCAGCAGATCATCGACAGCATTCACGCCTGGGGCAGCCTGCAGGGCCCGGCATTCTGGAGGCCCACGCACTGACGCGCTGGACATCGAGGGCCACGCGGGCACTCATCCGCAGCACCGGTGCGCAGATCGTCATCAACGTCGGCGCCTCCTTCGTCAACATGAGCGTGCTGCGCGCCTGCATCGACACGGGCGTGGCTTCACCTCGACACCGCCATTCACGAAGAGCCGGAAAAGATCTGCGAAACCCCGCCCTGGTATGCCAACTACGAATGGCAGTACCGCGATGAATGTGCAGCAAAGGGCGTCACCGCCGTGCTCGGCATCGGCTTCGACCCGGCGTGGTCAACGCCTATGCGGCACTGGCGCAGCAGCGCTGGTTCGACCGGGTCGATTCACTCGACATCATCGACGTGAATGCCGGCAGCCACGGCCGCTACTTTGCCACCAACTTCAACCCCGGAAATCAATTTCCGCGAGTTCACCGGCCAGGCCTGGACCTGGCAGAATGGCCAGTGGGTCTCCAACCAGATGTTCGAAGTACGCCGCACCGACGACCTCCCGGTGGTGGGCACGCAGAGCACCTACCCTCACCGGCCACGACGAGATCCACCCCTGTCGCAGACGCTGAAAAATCCCCACCATCCGCTTCTGGATGGGCTTTGGCGAGCACTACATCAACGTGTTCACCGTGCTGAAATCACTGGGCCTGCTGTCCGAGCAGCCCGTGAAGCTCGATTCCGGCCAGGGAAGTGGTGCCCTGCAGCTGGTCAAGGCCGTACTGCCCGACCCGGCATCGCTCGCTCCCTGACCACGCCGGCAAGACCTGCATCGGCACCCCTGCTCGAGGGCGAGAAGGACGGCAAGCCCCGCGAGGTCTTCCTCTACAACATCTGCGACCACGCCGAAACCTTTGCCGAGATCGGCAGCCAGGCCATCTCGTCACACCGCCGGCGTGCCGGCCGTGGCCGCCGCCCTGCTGATCGCCGACGGCATCTGGGATGTAGGGCCACATGGCCAACGTCGAGGAACTGCCTCCCCTGCCGCTGCTCACCCCTGCAGGCCGGCATGGGCCTGCCCACCCGGGTGAAGGCAGCCACGACGTGGCGCTGGAAGAGGCCCCGGAAATCCGCGCGTAGCATGTAGCGCGGCCCTGCGCCGCGCCGTCCAGCGCATGGGCCCTGCGTCCAGCAGGGTGCCCGCGATGTTCCCCGCCGTTGCGACATCGACACCCGGGCAGGTATTCACGGGGTCATGACGCAAACCGGCCTCCTCGCGCCGTCCAGGCCACGCCACAACGGAAAAGCCCCGCAAGCGGCACCTCCCCTCTCTCAAAGGAAGGTGCAGCTCCGGGGCTTTGTGGGCTTCACGCGGACAACCACGCCTCGGGCCGGACACCGGGGCGATCGGTCCCGACTTCCGCCCCCGGGAACCCCGCAGGAATCCTGCAATGCGCAGGCCCCTCATGCACCGGCCTGTGGCGCGGTTCACCGCAGCCGCGGCATCACTCTACCACGGCTTCCACGCGCACGGTGATCGTCACATCGTCACCGACGGCGGGCACGAACTTGCTCAGGCCGAAGTCCGGAACGCTTGATCGTCATGTGAGCCTTTGGCACCCAGCGCATCCTTGCGCTTCATCGGGTGTTCCTTGGCCGAGAAGTAGTCGATGGTCATCGTGACCGGTTTGGTCACGCCCTTGATGGTCAGATTGCCCTCCACCGACACCGGCTTGTCACCCTTGAACACTACCTTGGTGGACTTGTAGGGTGGCCTTCGGATACTTGGCACCGTCGAAGAAATCGTTGCCACGCAGGTGTTCGTCCAGCGGATCGGAACCCGTATCCACCGAAGCCGTGTCGATGTCGACATTCACCGCAGCCGTTTTTGGCCACCGGGTCGTACACGATGGAGCCCTCGTGGTGTCGAAGCGGCTTTCCTGCTCCGACAGGCCCATGTGGTTGTACGAGAAATTGGCAAACGAGTGGGTCGGATCCACCGCGTAGGTCTTGGGAGCAGCCAGTGCAGGGCGGAAAACGCCACGGCCAGCACCGGAATGGCCGAGAATTTGATCAGGTTCTTCATCTTGAACGGTTCCTTGGTTGTCGTCTGAAAAGGGATGGAAATTGCAGCGCTCCCGGCAGGGCCTTCCGCTTTTGCAAAAACGGCGAGAGATCCCTGCCGCAGCTCCCGAAGGAATCACCTCGAAGGGTCATTGCCCCCACCCCGGTAGCCCGCTGCGAGTTACACTTTGGGTTACAGAAATTCTAGCTGGCTTTCCGGCGCGCCACCACGCTCATTGCGCCGCGGCCACGCTGCCGGCACGATATCGCTGGCATGATCGGCCAGCCATGCACCACACTCATTTCGCGGCGGTCACGTTGAGATCGAAGTCGATCTTCACGTCGTTGGCCACGATGTCGAACGAGGCCCAGTCGCCCTCGCCGATCGAATAGTCGCCCCTGCTGGATCGTCAGCGTTCCGGTGAACGTACCGCTGTCACCGTCTGCCTTGAACGTGGCGGGGAAGGTCACGTCCTTCGTCTTGCCCTGATGGTCAGTTTGCCGGCGATATCGTAGGCATCACTTCCCTTTGCCGTGATCGAGGTCGACTCGAAACGGGCCTTCGGGAAGGCCTCCACATTGAACCAGGGTTTGGTCACCACCTCGGTATCGGCATCCGGCGAGCCGGCGTTGACGCTGGCCAGGTCCACCTCCAGCGTCGCCCTGCCCTTCGCGGGTTCGGCCGGGTCGAAGCTGATCTCGCTGGTGAACGTTTTTGAAGCTGCCATCGACCTTCACGCCCATCTGCTCGTACTGAAAGCCCACCTTGCTCTTTGCAGGCACCAGCTGCGTGTACTGCACGGCCGAGGCCTGGCCCAGCAGCACCGCCAGGCGGCCGCAGCCACCAGCGCCGCCAGGGGGATATGCATTTTCATTCGAATCTCCTCATTCATTCAATGGACACGCCGGGACGCAGCCGTTCGGCCGGCACCATCCGGTACAGCGTGCCATCCTTCTGCACGAACTGGTGCATCAGCGCCGCCAGCACATGCCCGGCCACGATCACCAGCAGGGCCACATTCAGCGTCCAGTGCACCCCGGACAGCGCCTTTGCCCAGTTCGAGATTCTTGCCGATCAGGTCGGGCAGCGGCAGCACCCCGAACCACACCGTCTCGAAAGCCCTTGGCCGAACTCATCAGCCAGCCCGACAGCGGAATGGCCAGCATCAGCCCGTACAGGGCCAGGTGTCCCGCCATGGGCCGCCAGCTTCATCAGCCGCGACATGCCCCTGGGCAGAGCCGGTGCCGGCGAGACCAGCCGCCAGACCATGCGCACCAGCACGAGTACCAGCAGCGTGATGCCGGCCCACTTGTGCCAGGAGAACACCTTGAGCTTGAGCGGCGACATCGGCATGCCGGTCATGTAAAAACCGAGGCCCACCAGGGCCAGCAGTGCCAGCGCCATCAGCCAGTGCAGCACGATGGCGAAGGAAGAATAACGGGCGACATTTTCAGGCATGAGGCAATATCCGGAAATGGCGATCTGAAAACGGCCGCCGCACAGGGCGGCCGCCATGAAAAACAGCTGTCGGGAAGACAGCGACGCAAAGAGAAACGGAAAGGCAGCGCCCCGCAAGGCCCAACCCGAAAACCCTGGGGAACCTCCCGCAGGGCGAGGGCTTCCCGGATTGCGCACCAGGCAGCTCCAACCTGACTCGCGCCTTCCGGGACGAGACGGTGAGAGCTTCCCGGTTGCCCACCGGGCAGCTCATCCGGGTCATGCCTGCGGGCCACTGGTCCAGCATCCCTTTCCCGGAACAACGCAGCGCCCCTGCACCCGGCTGACGCCCCCTGCTGACACCCACTGTACCCGACTGACGCACCGGCAGCCGGCTGCACATCCGGCATCATGAAGGACGCACTGTAACTGCATTGAAGGAAAAACAAAGCTCGTCAACAGGCAACTTGTGTCTCTATATCCGGAACAATCAAAGACGGTTCCCATGCCCCTCCCATCGCTCTGTACCGCCCCCATCGGCTGATGCACACCGTCCGCCTCCCTCATGCCGTCTTTCATCTCGCCGTGATCCATCACACACTGTTCACTGCCGTCATCGGTCCCTGCTGACACGCGCACCAGTTCCCGTTCCCGGATAAAACCAAACCATCAATAGCAACATCCAATGACACCAGTAAAAATAATCCAATAGACCTATCAAGCCATGCTCCCTACACTGACATCAGGGCAACACATGATCGACACAATCTTTCGGGGGTCACAGCGCCTTGCCTGCCCTGTCGCCCTGTGTGCGGACGACACCGCCTCTTCGACCACGGCGCAACCACCGCAAACCCGGCGCGCAGCAGGCACCACGATGCGCAGTCTCTCCTGCCCGCCCCCAGTCACCTCCAACCCGAAACAGGAGCATACAAGCATGACCCGCACCTCCACCCAGCGATGTCCCATCATGACCACCAGCGCCGGCGCGCCCGTGGTCGACAACCAGAACAGCCTCTCGGCCGGTCCCGCGTGGCCCGCTGCTGATGCAGGACTGGCAGCTGCTCGAAAAAGCTCGCCCACCAGAACCGCGAGCGCATCCCCGAACGTGTCGTCCACGCCAGGGCTGGGGCGCCTTCGGCACCTTCACCGTCACCCACGATATCACCCCCTACACCTGTGCCAGCCTCTTTGCCGAAGTGGGCAAGGTCACCCCGCTGGTCACGCGTTTCTCCACCGTCGCCGGCGAGATGGGGGCAGCCGACGCCGAACGTGACGTGCGTGGCTTTTCGGTCAAGTTCTATACCGACCAGGGCAACTGGGACCTCGTCGGCAACAACACCCCGTCTTCTTCATCCGTGATCCGCTGAAATTCTCCCGACTTCATCCACACCCAGAAGCGTCACCCGCGCACCCACCTGCGCAGTGCCACCGCCGCCTGGGACTTCTGGAGCCTGTCACCCGAAAGCCCGCACCAGGTCACCATCCTGATGAGTGACCGCGGCATCCCCTGCAAGCCCGCGTTTCATGAATGGCTACGGCAGCCATACCTACGGCTTCGGAACGCCCAAGGAGAACGCTTCTGGGTCAAGTTCCACTTCAAGACCCGGCAGGGACACCGTACCCTCACCAGCGAAGAGGCCGAAGCCATCATCGGGCGCAGCCGCGAGAGCTACCAGGAAGATCTCTACCGTGCGATCGAACACGGCGACCACCCGAGCTGGACGCTGTACGTGCAGATCATGCCCGAAGCCGATGCAGAAAGGACGCCGTACAACCCTTCGACCTCACAAAGGTCTGGCCCCATGCCGACTATCCGCTGATCGAGGTGGGCGTGATGGAGCTGAACCGCAACCCCGACAACTATTTTTGCCGAGATCGAGCAGGTGGCCATGTCGCCCAGCAACCTCGTGCCCGGCATTGGCGCCAGCCCCGACAAGGTGCTGCAGGCCCGCATCTTCTCGTATGCCGACGCCCACCGCTACCGCCTGGGCACCCACTACGAGGCCCTGCCGGTCAATGCACCCCGCTGTCCGGTGCACCACTACCACGCCGATGGCCAGATGAACTTCATGGGCCTGAAAAGCGGCGCCCCCGACGCCTACTACGAACCGAACTCCTTCGGTGGCGCCAAGCAGGCACCGGAGTTCCGCGAACCGCCCCTGAAAAATCAGCGGCGACGCCGACCGCTACGACCACCGTGCCGGCAACGACGACTACAGCCAGGCCGGTGCGCTGTTCCGCCTGCTGGATCCCTGCCCACCAGGCACGCCTCTGTGCCAACATCGCCGGCTCGATGGAAGGTGTACCGGCCTTCATCATCGATCGCCAGCTCGTGCACTTCGACCAGGCCGATCCGGCCTACGGCGCGGGCGTGCGCACCGCCCTGCGGGCACGTGCCATCCTCTTTGAAGAAGACGCACAGCCCCGGCACGACCTGGCCAGCGCAAGGGGTCTGAACATGCCATTCCCGGACAGTCTCTTCCCGGTCTGCGGGTTCACCACACGCGCACGCGTCTGAACGCGCCGTTCATGGTCGACCTCGGCCCCCACCGCGGCACGTGTCACGACCGGGCTGGCGCCGGACTCCGCAAAAACCGTTTCCGCACACCAGCAGCCGGTGCCCGGGAACGATAAAAATGCCGGATCGTGCTCCGCAGCCTGCCCTTGTCCGGCCCCCGGACAGGGCAGGCTGCACCACCCATTTCCTCCCCCCATGTCGTCACACGCCGGATCCATCCTCATCATCGCCGCCCCCTCCGGGGCCGGCAAGACCACCCTGGTACGTGCCCTGCAGCAGGCACGCCCGCACATCCGCCACTCGGTCTCCTTTACCACCCGTGCCCCGCGCGAGGGTGAAAAGCATGGTGAAGACTACTTCTTCACCACCGAAGACGACTTCCTCGCCCGTCGTGACGCCGGCGAATTCCTCGAATGGGCCGAGGTGCACGGCAACTACTACAGCACCTCCCGCATCTGGATCGACGAACAGATCGCCCAGGGCGCCGACATCGTCCTCGAAATCGACTGGCAGGGCGCCGCCCAGGTCCAGGCCCTCTATCCCGAGGCCGTCTCCGTCTTCATCGCCCCGCCCTCGCTGGAGGTGCTGCAGCAGCGCCTGCAGACCCGCGGCAAGGACAGCGCCGCCACCATCGAGCGCCGCCTGGCCGCCGCCCGCAGCGAACTGGCTCGCGCCGGCCAGTTCCAGTACATCATCATCAACCAGGACTTCGAACTGGCCCGGCAGCAGCTCATCGGCATTGCCGACACGGCCCGCTGCCGCTTCCTGCAGCAGGCGGCTCTGAATACCCCGCTGTTCCAGTCGCTGGGCATTCTCTGAGCGTACTTTCGTGAACATGCTTTCGTCCCTGCCCCCGGACGTACGGGATAAGGTGGCAGCGCCGCAGAATCCTCCATGGCTTCAGGGCACGGCCAGCACAGTCATGACGCGCCATGCACACCCGATGGCTTTCTTCGGGCAGGGGCACCGGAATCCCTCAGAGCGCGCCATGAAGCCACTGGCACACAGCGCCCGCTACCGTTAAAATTGACGGTCGGAGGCCGTTTTCGCGGCCACTCCCGTACCCGTGCCCCTCACGGGCACGGCATCACCCACGGCGATCCCGCCCGAACAAGGACCCTTTCATGGCCCGCATCACCGTCGAAGACTCCCTCAAGCAGATCCCCAAACCGTTTCGAGCTGACCCTCATCGCCACCTATCGCGCCCGCATGCTGGCCCAGGGCCACACGCCCAAGGTCGAAAGCCGCAACAAGCCCACCGTCACCGCCCTGCGCAGAAGTGGCCGCCGGCCAGATCGGCCGCGAAATGCTGCGCCGCGTTTCCCACCTGAGGCGGCCCACCCCGCCCGGACATCTCCTCCCCGGTCCAGAGATCTGCCCCTCTGCACGGTTTGCTCTCTGAAAGGATTGCCCCTGCAGGGTCGCCTGCAGGGGTTTGTTCCCTGCAGACCGGGACGGCCAGGCCAGCCAGCCGGGGCCGTGCAGCACAGCAGCGCCGCCACCGGGCCGCCAGACAGCCCCCGGGAACGACCGGCCCCAGGACGATTCCGCTCATCCCGGGAGCCAGAACCTTTTTCCATCATCCTCCAGGCAGCCCATCATGCCCGACACCCGCCCCGAGAACACTCCTGTACCTCCGGCGGCCGCGGCGCTGCCGGACACCCCTGCCCCTTCCAGCACAGCACCCGTTACAGCAAACGCCCCGCTGTCGTGGCGGCGTTCGGCACGGGGCCAGGCCTGACACAGAGGAAAGCACCGGCGCAGGCAGCCGCACGAAACCGGCACTGACGCAGAAACCGGGCGCTGGCGCAAGCGTGAGTGCGGGGCACTCGCCACCCAGCCCAGTGCCCCCGGTCATCACCGCCTTCGCGCCCGCGCCCGCATCTGACCGGCACGGCCGAAGAACCCAACTGGTCCGAGCGCGTCACCATCGACCCGCTGCTGGCCGAGGCGCGCCTCTACCTGCCCGACACCGACCTGCAGCGCATCCGCCACGCCTTTCAGGGTGGCCGAGCAGGCCCACCGCGGACAGAAGCGCTCCACCGGTGAACCCACATCACCCACCCCATCGCGGTGGCGCTGATCTGTGCCAGCTGGCAGCTCGATGGCGATGCCCTGTGCGCCGCCCTGCTGCACGACACCCTCGAAGACACCGCCGTCACCCAGACCGAACTCACCCAGCAGTTTGGCCGCGTGGTGGCCGACATGGTCGATGGCCTGTCCAAGCTGGACAAGATGGAATTCGGCAACCGCGAAACCGCCCAGGCCGAAACCTTCCGCAAGATGCTGCTGGCCATGGCGCGCGACGTGCGCGTCATCCTCGTCAAGCTGGCCGACCGGCTGCACAACATGCGCACGCTGGACGCCGTCAGCCAGCACCGCCAGGTACGCATCGCCAACGAAACCCTCGAAATCTACGCCCCCATCGCCAACCGGCTGGGGCTGCACGGCCTGTACCGCGAGCTGCAGGACCTGGCCTGCGCTACCTGCACCCGATGCGCTACCACACCCTGGCCAAGGCCATCCAGGTGGCAGCCCGCACCCGGCGCGATGCCTTCGGCCGCGTCACCAGCACCACCGAAAAGGCGCTGGCCCGCCTCGGCGTCAGGGCCGAGATCAGCACCGCGAAAAATCGCTCTACTCCATCTACCGCAAGATGGTCGACAAGCACGTCTCGTTTTCCGAGGGTGTACGACCTCTTCGGCGTGCGGCTGATCGTGCCCGACCTCGCCTCCTGCTATCTGGCGCTGGGCGCCATCCACAGCGCCTTCAAGCCCAACACCAGCCGCTTCAAGGACTTCATCGCCGTCCCCAAAAAGAACGGCTACCAGTCCCTGCACACCACGGTGGTCGGCCCGCACGGCGGCGGCATCGAATTCAGATCCGCACCCCCGAAATGCACCAGATGGCCGAGGCCGGCGTGGCTGCCCACTGGCTCTACAAGAACCGCAGCGGCGACGAGAACAGTGCCGGCCAGCAGATCAGGACGCTCGACTGGCTCAAAGTCGCTGCTCGACATCCAGCAGCAGACCGGCGACTCGCTCGAGTTCATCGACCACGTCAAGGTCGACCTCTATCCCGACGCCGTCTACGTCTTCACCCCCAAGGGGCCAGATCCGCGGCCTGCCACGTGGCGCCACCGTCATCGACTTCGCCTACAGCGTCCACACCGACCTGGGCAACCAGTGCGTGGCCGCCCGCATCAACGGCGACCCGGTACCCACTGCGCACCGAACTCACCCACGGCGACATCGTCGAGGTCATTGCCGACCCCAACGCCCGCCCCAGCCCTCATGGCTCACCTTTGCCCGTACCGGCAAAGCACGCGCCGAGATCCGCTCCTTCCTGCGGCGGATGAAGTACGACGAATCGGTCGAGCTGGGTCGCCGGCTGATGGCCCAGTCGCTGGCCAGCCTGCGCATCCGGCTGGCCGATCTGGACACGGCCATCCTGGAAAAAGGCCGCCCGCGACACCGCCGCCAAATCGGTCACCGATCTCTACGCCGACATCGGCCTGGGCCTGAAGCTGGCGCCCCGTGGTTGCCCGCGCCATCTCGCTGGACATCAGCAACGGCGCCAGCGCCGTCACCTCTACCCTGGCCCCGCGTACCGCCCCCATGGTCATTTCCAGCGTGGATGGCATTTTCGCTGCAGGCCGCTCCTGCTGCCACCCGGTCCCGGGCGACCGCATCATCGGCCAGATGCGCGGCGGCCATGGCCTCTCCGTCCACCGCGTGGAATGCGAAACGGCTCGCCGTCAGATCAGCCGCGACGCCGAACGCTGGATCGACGTGGAATGGGGCGAGGAAGTCAGCGGCATGTTCCGCACCATGGTGGAAATCACCGCCGATGACGAACGCGGCATCCTCGGCCGCATCGCCAGCGAGATCACCGCCGCCGACGCCGACATCCTGCAGGGTGGCCATGGACGCCGAATCGGAGCTGGTGGCCATCATCCGCTTCACCCTGCAGGTGCAGGACCGCGACCACCTGGCCGAGGTTTTTCCGCCGGCTGCGGAAACTGCCGCAGACGCGGACGATCACGCGGGCCTGAGCTGCCCGGTCGTGACAGCCCTCAGACCTGCATGATTTTCCCTGACCGTGGCAGTCACGCGGCCATTCCCGCCCCAGCCCGCATCCTTTTTGCTGGGCGCATCGCACACGGAAAGGGGCCTTTAAGGCCCCTTTTCTGCACAAACCCCAGACATGTCAGCCCGCATGACTCCACTGGCCGGCATGCTAGAGGATCATTTCTTCCGCGCCGTCTTCATCGAGTCCATCGCCACGGCCAGCACGATGATGCCGCCCTTGATGATGTACTGCCAGTACGGGTTCACCCCGATGTACGACAGCCCATAGTTCAGCAGCTGGAAGATGATGACGCCCATCACCACGCCCGCCACCTGCCCACGCCACCGCTGAACGACACCCCGCCGATCACGCAGGCGGCAATGGCATCCAGCTCGTACATGAAGCCGAGGTTGTTGGTGGCCGAACCGATCCGCCCCGCTTCCAGCATGCCACCGAAGGCATAGAACACACCCTGACAGCACATAGATGCCGATCAGGTTGAGCGTGACGTTCACGCCCGACACCGCAGCCGCTTCCGGGTTGCCGCCAATGGCAAAGATGTTCTTGCCAAAGCGCGTCTTGTTCCAGAGCACCCAGGTGAACAGGATGGCGATCAGCGCATAGATGGTGATGTAGCTGAGCCGGAAGGTACCGGCCCCGGGCAGCGGAATGGCAAAAGTAGCCCCTGCGTGAAGCTGCGGAAGGCCGAATCGAAACCGGCAATCGGCGCCGAACCGACGGCATCGTAATACAGCGAGTTCACGCCGTAGGCAATCAGCATCGTACCCAGCGTGGCGATGAACGGTGTGACGTTGAGAATCGCCACGATCACCCCGTTGAGCAGACCGATCAGTGCGCCAATGGCACACACCAGCAGGATCACCAGCGGAATCGGCACCACGCCCAGCTCGGGAAACACCTTGTTCACGTTGTCCACGGCCTGCAGCATGGTGGCCGACACCACAGCCGCCAGCCCGATCTGGCGGCCGGCCGACAGGTCGGTACCGCGCGTGATGATGACGCCGGCCACCCCCAGGGCGATGATCATCCGCACCGACGACTGGGTGAGGATGTTGGACAGGGTTGATGATGCTCAGAAAGCTGCTGTCCTCGACGATGATCACCGCCAGCAGGATCACGAAGACGAAATACAGCGCGTATTCCTTGAAGAAGTCCCCGGCTATCTGCGCGGGGCTGCGGGAAAAAGCTCACGATGGATTCCTTGTCAGAGATATTTGGCGGCCAGGGTGCAGGATTTCTTCCTGACTGGTTTCCCGGGTATTGACGATGCCGGCCACGCGACCGTTGCTCATCACCAGAATGCGGTCGGACACCCCGAGCAGTTCGGGCATTTCCGAGGAGATCATGATGATGCTCTTGCCCTCGACGGCCAGGTCATTGATCAGCTGGTAGATCTCGAACTTCGCCCCCACGTCGATGCCGCGGGTGGGTTCGTCCAGCATCAGGATGTCGGGTTTGGTCAGCAGCCAGCGGCCGATCACCACCTTCTGCTGGTTGCCGCCCGACAGCGAGCCGATCGTCGTGCGCTGGCTGGGTGTCTTGACGTTCATCGAGCGCACCACCCAGTCGGTATCACCGCGCATGCCCTTGTTCTGCAGCAGCCCGTGGTGCTCGTGGTGCGGCATGTTGGCGATGAGCGAGTTGAAGTCCACGCCCAGCCCGGCAAAGATGCCGGTGGCCCGCCGCTCTTCCGTCACCAGCGCAAAGCCGTTGCGAATGGCCTTGACCGTGCTGGTGTTGCGCACCGGCTTGCCGCGCAGCAGCACCTCGCCGGCGCTGGCCTCGCGCACGCCAAAGAGCGTCTCGACGATGTCGGTACGCTTGGCGCCCACCAGACCGGCCACGCCCAGAATCTCGCCCCGGCGCAGCTCGAAGGACACGTCCCGGATGGAGGGCTGGTTGCGGGCCGTCAGCCCCCTGACCTGCAGCACCACCTCACCCGGCTGGTTGGTCTTTTCCGGGAAGCGGTCGCCCAGATCGCGGCCCACCATCATCCGGATCACTTCATCGAAGGTCAGGCCCTGACCGGCTGGGTGTCGATCCACTTGCCGTCGCGCAGGATGGTGATCTCGTCGCAGATGCGGAAGATCTCGTCCATCTTGTGCGAGATGTGAGACGATGCCGCAGCCCCGGCTCTTGAGCTTTTCGATGATCCCGAACAGGTGGTTGACTTCCTTCTCCGACAGCGAGGAAGTCGGCTCGTCCATGATGACGATCTTCGCGTTGTACGAGAACGCCTTGGCGATCTCGATCATCTGCATCTGCGACACCGTCAGATCCGCCACCTTCTGGCGTGGATCGACATCGATGTCCAGCTCCTCGAAGATGGCCTTCGTGTCGCGGTACATCTTCGCATGGTCGATGAACGGCCCCCGCTGCGGGTAACGCCCCAGCCAGAGGTTGTCCATCACCGACACCTGCGGCACCAGGTTCAGCTCCTGATGCACCATGCAAATGCCGCTTTTCCAGCGCCTCCTTCGAGGTACGAAACGAGACGGGCTTTCCGAGAAACAGGATTTCGCCCTGGTCGGCATGGTAGATGCCGAACAGGCATTTGAGCAGCGTGGACTTGCCGGCGCCGTTCTCGCCCATCAGGGCATGAACCGAATGCGGACGCACCATCAGCTGCGCATTGTCCAGCGCCTTCACGCCGGAAAGCTCTTGTGGACGCCCCGCATCTCCAGCAGGAATTCTCCGGCCGGTTCAGCAGGGCGAGGGCAGCCACGGACGCCATCGGGGACGACATGACTTTGATCTCCAGAGAGGGAGAACAGGCGGGCACGGCTGCGGCGGGGCAGCCCGGCAGAATCGCCCGCGATAGCGAGGGATACCCGCTACCGGGCCTGCCCAGCCACCCCGCGCCACAGCACAGCACGGCACGGCACCGCACCGCACCGCACCGCAGAGCCGACGATGTCACGGTGCCTCCTGCGCGACCGGCGGCACCGGACGCCCTGCCCGTTCCCCGTCCGGTTTACTGAGGGAACTCGCCCAGGTTGTCCTTGTCCACGCCGATGTAGGGCAGACGCAGATAGTGCTGTTTGAATTCGTAGCCGTTGCCCTCACCCGGTTCCTTGCCGGCGATCAGGTTGGGCAGCACATCCATGATGGCCTTGGCCTGGGCGGCGCCGTCGTTGAGCACCGTACCGGCCATTTCACCCTTGCGGACCAGCTGCAGGGCCTCGGGCAGCGCGTCCACGCCGAAGATCGGCAGCTTCCTGCCCTGGGCCTTGGCCGCCTCGATGGCCCCCATGGCCATGGAGTCGTTGTTGGAGATGATCACCTCGATCCTGCCGGCATTGGGGCCCGACAGCCAGGCCTGGGCGATGTCCTTGGCCTTGGCGGCATCCCACAGGGCGGCGTCCATGTACAGACGCTCGGTCCTGATGCCCTTGGCTTCCAGCTCCTTCGCCACCCACTCGGTACGGGCCTCGGCATCCGGGTGGCCGGGCTCGCCCTTGATGAGCGCATACTGCAGCTTGCCATCCTTGTTCAGATCCCACTCGGGGTGCGCCTTCCACTGCTTTCGCAATCAGGTCGCCCTGGATGACGCCCGACTGCACCGGATCGGTCCCGATGTACCAGGCTTTGGCGTACGAATCGATGGCCTTCTGGCCCGGATCCTTGTTGAAGAACACCACCGGCACGTCACTGCCCTGGGCCTTGTCGATGACGGTGGCACCGGCCGCCGGGTCCACCAGGTTGATGGCCAGCGCCTTCACGCCCTTGGCCAGCAGGATGTCGACCTGGTCGTTCTGCATCGACTGGTTGTTCTGCGAGTCGTTCATCAGCAGCTTCAGATCCGACTGCCTGGCAGCAATGCCTTCCAGCGACTTGCGCATGGTGGACATGAAGTTGTCGTCGTACTTGTAGATGGTCACGCCCACCCGGTCTGCAGCCTGTACAGCGGAAGCAAAGGTGGCAGCCGAGAGCGCGACGAGCCAGAATGGTCTTTTTCATCATCTGATGATCTCCAACTATTAAATTTGTTTTCAAATCAGAAGCTGCTGTACGGCACGAACCCGTCCACGACGTGAGACAGACCGTGCGATGCCTTATTTTTCCACCTTTTCGCCCGCCGATGACAACGATTTTCCACGTCGTTGAGAAAAATCACGATTGTTCATCTATGTGCGCCACCGGCGGCGATGCACAGGGCGTACCATAGGGGCGGGTCGTGAACCCATTCGGCACAGGATGCTGCCCATGTTCGACTTTGCCGATCACCCCCATCGTCGCTACAACCCGCTGCAGGACAGCTGGGTCTCGTCTCGCCCCACCGGCCAAACGCCCCTGGCAGGGCCAGCAGGAAGCCCCCGACAACGCCCCCGCCCCGCACACGACCCGCACTGCTACCTGTGCGCCGGCAACACCCGTGTGGGCGGCGAGACCAACCCGCCCCTACACCGGCACCTACGTCTTCACCAACGACTTCCCGGCCCTGCTGCCCGACACGCCGCCCCACCATGCGGGACGATCCCTCCTTGCCAGCGACAGCGTGCGCGGCACCGGCCGGGTCATCTGCTTCTCGCCCGACCACGGCAAGACACTGCCCGAGCTGCCCGAGGCAGCCATCCGCGGCGTCATCGACACCTGGATCGCCCAGTACGACGAACTGGGCGCCCGCTGGCGCTGGGTGCAGATCTTCGAGAACAAGGGCGCGGCCATGGGGTTGTTCCAACCCGCACCCACACGGCCAGATCTGGGCCAGCGACTTTCTGCCGAACTATCCGGCGCAGGCCGATGTCTGCCAGCGCCGCTACCTGGAACGCCATGGCCGCAACCTGCTGCTCGACTACGCCGAACGCGAACGGCAGCAGCGCGAGCGGATCGTGGTCGATGGCGAACACTGGCTGGCCGTGGTGCCCTGGTGGGCCGTCTGGCCCTTCGAGACCCTGCTGATGCCGCGCGCCCACCTGCCCCGTCTCACGCAGGCCAGCGCCGCCCAGCGGGCGGATCTCGCCCGGGTGCTGAAGGAACTCACCACCCGCTACGACAACCTGTTCCAGACCAGCTTCCCGTACTCGATGGGCTGGCACGGCGCTCCCTTCGACGACGCCCCCACCGACCACTGGCAGTGTCACGCGCATTTCTACCCGCCGCTGCTGCGCTCGGCCTCGGTGAAAGAAATTCATGGTCGGCTACGAAATGCTGGCCGAGGTCCAGCGCGACCTCACGCCCGAACAGGCCGCCGAACGCCTGCGCGCCGTGTCTACGGTTCATTACCGCCAGAACGTACCGGCGGCCTGATTCTGGTGCATGTCATGGACTCATTCGCCCCTCGCACAGCCTGAGTCCGTGTACTGCCAGGACGCCATGCACCAGCGATGCCAGGGCCACGATCCTGTCAGCCCAGCCGGCGGTCCGGACGACACGGCACGTGACAACGCCCATACCCCAGTGCGAAAAGCGCTTTCGGCCGGCCGTTTCACCCGCATCATCTCTCTGTCCAGACGTTCTCCCATCATGAAATCCATCCAGGGACACCGCTGCCGCCCTGCAGCAGCATTTTCGGCGTTCGCGCCCGGCACGTCGTCCGCGCCCCGGCCGCGTCAACCTGATCGGCGAGCACACCGACTACAACGACGGCTTCGTGCTGCCCTGCGCCATCGACTTCGCCACCGAAGTGGCCATCGCCCCCGGTCCGACGGCATCATCCGTGTGGTGGCCCTCGATTACCAGAACGCCATCGACGAATTCCCGGCCGGCCAGCGTCCGGCACAGGGCAGCCAGCACTGGGCCACTACATCCGTGGCGTGGTCGACGTGCTCATCCAGCGCTGGCGCCCCTGCCTCACGGCTTCGACATGGCGGTCAGCGGCAACGTGCCGCAGGGCGCCGGCCTGAGTTCATCGGCCGCGCTCGAGGTGGGCGTGGGCAAGGCCCCTGCAGACGCTCTGCGGATTCGATGCCAGTGGCAGAGACATCGCCCTGCTGGGCCAGCAGGCCGAAAACGAATTCGTCGGTTGCCGCTGCGGCATCATGGACCAGTTCATCTCCGCGCTGGGTGAGGAAGGGCACGCGCTGCTGATCGACTGCCGCAGCCTCGACACCCGCGCCGTGCCCATGCCGGACGGCCTGAAGGTGATGATCATCGACTCGAAGGTGCAGCGGGGCCTCGTGGGCAGCGAATACAACACGCGCCGCCGGCAGTGCGAGACGGCGGCCGCCCATTTCGGCGTCCGTGCGCTGCGGGACGTGAGCCTGGCGCAGCTGGACGCCGCCCGCGATGCGCTGGATCCGGTGGTGTATCGCCGCGCCCGTCACGTCATCACCGAAAAATGCCCGTACCCAGGCCGCCGCAGCGGCACTGGCTGCCCATGACGTGACACGCCTGAGCCAGCTGATGGCCGACAGCCACGCCTCGATGCGGGACGACTTCGAGATCACCGTGCCCCCCATCGACGCACTGGTCGACATCGTTGCCAGCGTGATCGGCACCGCAGGCGGCGCGCGCATGACCGGCGGCGGCTTCGGCGGCTGCGTGGTGGCGCTGGTCCCCGAGTCCAGGGTCGATGCCGTCACCGAAGCCGTCACCACCCGGTACCCGGCCCGCAGCGGCGGCCTTCAGGCCGGATTTACCTCTGCAGCGCCCACCAGGGCGCGCATGTGATAGCCCTGAAGCATGGACACCGTTACCCTCACCAATCGCCACGGCATACACGTCACCCTCAACCCGCTGGGCGTCTGCTGGACCTCCTGCGTCCTGCCGCTGTCTGGCGGTCCCCGCGAAAATCCTGCTGGGCAGCAGCGATCTGGCCACCATGCTGGCCGGCAGCAGCTACCTGGGCGCCAGCGTCGGCCGTTATGCCGGGCGCATCGCCAATGCCCGCTTCGCCGGGCATGCGCGCACACCAACCAGTTTCCCCACATCCTGCACGGAGGGCCTGAAGGGTTCTCACGGCAGCGCTGGCAGCCCGGCCCCAGTCCGGCGCTGGCCGAGGTATTGCCGGCCACCGGCCCAGACCCCTGCGTCTGCACCTGCACAGCGCCGACGACGACCAGGGCTTTCCGGGCAATCTGGACGTGGAGGTCATCTACCAGCTGGCCGACGACGACAGCCTGACCATCACGTATCTGGCGCGCACCGACGCGCCCACCCCGCAACATCACCAGTCACGCCTATTTTCAACCTCAATGGTGGCGACGGTGACGACGGCCTGAACCAGTGGCTGCAGATCCACGCCAGCCGCTATCAGCCCGTGGGCGCCGATGGCATTCCGGATGCGCCACCGTGCGCGGTGAACGGGACCGGATTCGATTTTCGCACCGGCAAACGGATCGGCACCGACATCCTGCGGGATGCCGACCAGCAGAAGGTGCATGGCTACGACCACAGCTTTCTGCTGGACGACGACAGCGATACCGCCGTGCGCACCGATCAGGGCGTGACGCTGAACCGGGCCGCCGAACTGCATGCCGCCGACGACCGGGCACGTCTGGCCATCTGGACCAACCAGCCGGCACTGCATCTGTACACGGGCCAGCATCTGGCGGGCACACCCAAACGGGATGGCAGCGCGTATGCCAGCCACGCCGGCATTGCGCTGGAAAGCCAGTACCCGCCCGACAGCCCGTCCCATGGACAGGCCGTCCTGCAGCCCGGCGAGCTGTACCGGCACGTGATCCGCTGCGAGTTCGACTACGCCTGAAACCCTCAGAGCGCACCGGAGCCGCATGCGCCGGGCGTTCCGGATGATCCGCACCCGGCAACGGCCCGCCCGTGACGCCCAAGGCCCGATACCTGAGCCCGATGCCCGATACCTGAGACGGACGAGCAGGGATGCGTGCCCGACGCGTGCAGCCGGCTGCTGCAGGCGTCAGGGTGCCGGATACTCCACCGACTCGACCAGCAGCTCCATCCGTCCCTGCGGGGTCATCAGCGTCACCTCGTCGCCCTCGCGCGCCTTGATCAGCGCGCGGGCCACCGGCGATATCCACGAAATCTTCCCGCCCAGCGGATCGATCTCGTCCACCCCACGATCTGCACGCGCCGCTCGGTACCGTCCGGTTCGCTGTAGGTCACCGTGGCACCAAAGAATATCTGGTCATTGCCGTGGTGGGCCGACGGGTCGACCACCTCAGCCCGGTCGATGCGCCGGGTCAGAAAACGGATACGCCGGTCGATTTCGCGCAGGCGCTTCTTGCCGACACAGGTAGTCGCCATTTTCGGAGCGGTCGCCATTGGAGGCCGCCCACGACACCACCTGCACCACTTCGGGACGTTCCACGTCCAGCAGATGGGTCAGCTCGTCACGCAGCGCCTGATAGCCGGTGCGCGTGATGTAGTTCTTGCCCCCGGGCACCTTCAGCTGCGCCGGTTCGAGGTCATCGTCCTCGTCATCGGCGTCGTCGTTTTCGCGCACAAAAGCCTTGTTCATCCGCTCCTTCGGCCAGTGACCGGAGGCCGGCAGCGCCCGCCCAGCTTGGGCACTCAGCCCGCAATGGCCATTTCTTCGATCAGGATCGAGCCGCTGGTCTTGGTACCACGGGTCAGCTCGTCGTTGCCCACCGCCACGATGCTGCGATACATGTCGGCCAGATTGCCTGCGATGGTGATTTCTTCCACCGGATATTGAATCACGCCATTTTCCACCCAGAAACCACTGGCCCCCGGGAATAATCGCCGGTCACGTAATTGACGCCCTGCCCCATCACCTCGGTCACCAGCAGGCCGGTGCCCAGCTTTTTGAGCATGCGGGCAAAATCGTCCCCCCGCTTCGTCAGCCGGCTGGACAGGCGCAGGTTGTGCGAACCACCCGCATTGCCGGTGGTTTTCATGCCCAGCTTGCGGGCACTGTAGGTGGACAGGAAATACCCCTGCAGCACACCACCCGACACCACATCGCGTGCGTGGGTGGTCACGCCCTCGTCATCGAACGGCCCCGAGCCCATGGCCCCCGGAATGAACGGATCTTCCTCGATGTCGATATGATCGGGAAAGATCTGCCGGCCCAGCGAATCCACCAGAGATGTCGCCCGCCGGTACAGGGCCGAGCCGCTCACCGCCTGAACCAGACTGCCCAGCAGCCCCAGCGCCAGGGGCGCCTCGAACAGCACCGGTGCCTTGCGGGAACTCAGCTTACGCGCGCCCAGCCGTGAAAGCGCACGTTCCGCTGCATACCGGCCCAGCGCCGCGGGGTCGGCCAGATCGACGCAGCGCGCGCGACGAATACCAGCCATCGCGCTGCATGTCCCGGCGGCGGGCAATGGGCCCCACCGACAGGGTATGCCGGCTGTGCGGGAATCCCCCGGAAAAACCCGCGGGGAGTTGGCCGACAGAAAATGTCCGTGCCCCACCGACACGGAGGCACCGTCGCTGTTGGCAATGCCGGGGCTTACGGCAAAGCTGGCCGCCTCGATCTCGCGGGCCAGCTCGATGGCCTCATCCACCGAAACATGCCAGGGCGAGAACAGCTTCAGCCCCGACACATCATGCTCACCCAGCGCCAGGAATTTCTTCTCGGGCAGCCCCTGCGTATGGATCCTCACCGGTGATGGCGGCGATGTCGTAGGCGGCCTGCACCGTGCGGGCCAGCGCCTGCGGACTGAAATCGCTGGTGCTGGCATGCCCGCGCCGCTTGCCCACATGGACGGAAATGCCCAGCCCCTTGTCGCGGGTCTGCTCGATGGTCTCGACCTTGCCCTTGCGCACCGTCACGGCCAGCCCCGACGACTCCGACACCTCGGCCACGGCCGCCGAGGGCCCCAGCCGCCGCGCCTGGCGCAGGGCATCGCGCACCAGTTCTTCGAAATCGGCCCGGGTATAGTCGAAGAGCGGCCGGTCATCCGCCGGTTTTTCCTTTCAGGTACCGGGCCGGCAGGGTGCCCGGTCCGGGCTTTCGGCGTGGCTGCCGTGCGGGCAGCAGAGGTGCGGGCGGCAGCAGAAGAGGATTTGGCAGCAGCTTTTGCTCATCGTGACGGGGCAGGAATCAGAAAAATCGGCGTGGCAGGGAGCCGGAAAAATCCCATGGCGGGGACCGAAACCCACACAACGGGTATCGGAACCCATGCGGAAGGGATCAGAACCCAGGCGGCGGGGATCGAAACCCATGCGGAGGAATCGGAACCCACGCAGCAGGAAACAGGGAATCCAGCAAGTATCATATAGCAGCCGTGCAACCTGCCACCACCCGCAGCGTCTGCCGGCAACACCCGCACCCGGAGCGTGTCGTGGACATTCGCCCCCGCGCTGCCCCCCGAATAATCCATGGGCTGACCCGGTACACTGTACAGGCAAGGCAGGCCGCCCTGTCTGGCAGGGAAACGCCAGCCTACCCCTCCTTCCCAGAGCATGCCCCATCCAGCCCCCATTTTCAGGACGACGCCTCCGACATCCAGCGGCCCCCACCATGGACGATGCCACATCGGGAAGCGATGCAGCACCTGGCATGGGCGATGCCATGCCAGGAAACGATGCGACCGCTGGCCGCGCTGATGACGCGCCCCCAGCAAGACGCGCCGCAAGCAGCAGATGCACGCCCTGCAGGCCCTCGGCGAACGACTGGTCAGGCTGCCCGCCAGCCAGCTCGAACGCGTACCGATGCCCGAGGAGCTGGCCCAGGCCGTCCACGAAGCCCGCCGCATCAAAAAGCCACGAGGCCTGCGCCGGCAGATGCAGTACATCAGCAAGATCATGCGCAACATCGATGCCAGCGCCATCGAGCAGGCCCCGGCACATCGACGAGGAGCGCCACCAGAGCGCCATCCACCTGATGCACCGCGCCGAACGCTGGCGCGACGGTCTCATCGACGGCAGCCTGTCGCTGACCGATTTCATCGATGAGCACCCCGAGGCCGCCCACCTCGGCCTGCCCGCCCTGGTGGCCCAGGCACGCCGCGAAAAATCCACCGGCAAGCCGCCGAAGCAGCAGCGCCAGCTCTACCGCCTGCTGCACGACACCCTGGTGCAGGCCATGATCGACGCCACGGGCGGCTGAAGCGCCCGCGAACCCTGCCCGCGCCATTGCCTGAGACCCTGCCATTTTGGTGCCTGTTGCCGTCTGCCGTCTGCCGTCTGCCGTCTGCCAGTTCATGGTGCACGCCATCATGCGGCGCAGGCACACCGCCCACCGGATTCCGGGCTTGCCGGTACATCACCCTGCCACCCGCCGGCCCGTAACCGCCACCCACCGGACATCGGCGCTATCATCCGTTGCATATCGTCACACACCGAGGAACCGCGCCATGTCCACCGATATACACGACACCGCACCGCTCCGGATCGGCCTCGTCTCCATTTCCGACCGGGCCAGCAGCGGAACGTACGAAGACAGGGGCATTCCGGCCCTGGCCGAGTGGCTCGACTCGGCTCTGGCCTCGCCATGGCTCGGCTGCAGCCGGCTGGTTCCCGACGAACTGGAAGACATCAGCAGAACCCTGCGTGAGCTGGCCGATGCCGAAGGCTGCAACCTGATCCTCACCACCGGCGGCACGGGGCCAACGCCGCGCGATGTTACGCCGGAGGCCACGCTCGCCGTGGCCGACCGCGAGATGCCCGGCTTTGGTGAACAGATGCGCGCCATCAGCCTGCATTTCGTGCCCACGGCCATCCTGTCGCGGCAGACGGCCGTCATCCGCGGCAACACGCTGATCATCAACCTCCCCGGCCAGCCCAAATCGATCCGCGAGATTCTCGAGGGCGTGCGCGACGCCGACACCGGCGAGATCACCGTGCCCGGTATCTTTTGCCGCCGTCCCTACTGCTCTGGACCTGATCGGCGCCCCCTACATCGAAACCCGGCCCGAAGTCTGCCGGGCCTTCCGCCCCAAATCGGCCACGACCGCACCGGTGGTCACGCCGGGTGAGCCCGTCTCCGCCACACCCCCTGCCGTTGGTCAGGAAGGCAGCGGCGAAGGCAACGGTGATACCCCCGACACCGCCTTCTCCCATCTGGAGATGCCGGGACTGGGCTGAGCCCCCACTCCTTCTGCGGGTCATTTCCATCACTGAACCTGCTGCGGCCAGGGCATTCACCAAAAACAGGGGGCGCAAGGCAGTAATCATGCCGGGCTCACTGGCAAAGTCCCGGCTGTCCGGAACATGAACAGGCCGATCCCAGACATGGCAATGGAGCAGGAAAGCCCCTTGCTACGCCCGCCGGCAGCCCGACACCCCGGTATCTGCCGGATCAGGCCCTGCAGGCGCGCCAGTGCCTCCCGGACGACACCTCCAGCACCAGCGAGAAGCGCGCCAGCTCCCGGACCGACTGGCTCTGCACCGACACCAGCGAGCAATGCTCGCGGGCCAGCATGTCCAGAATGTCGCGCAGCAGACCGTTGCGGTCCTCGGCCGTCACCAGCACCCCCGCCTGGAAGCGGCGGGCTTGAGCTGGCCCCCTTTCGTCTTCAGCGGCTTGTCCCAGTCATCGCCCCACGACACGGCCAGCTCGCGCTCCGGTGCCTTCGCCCGCAGGGGCCGCCAGCGCCGGGCAGTTGCGACGGTGCACCGACACCCCCGGCCCCGCGTGACGAAACCGGTGATCTCGTCCGGCGGCACCGGATGGCAGCAGCCCGCCAGGTGGGTCATCAGAAAATCCACCCCATCACCAGCACCGTGTTGGATCCTGACTGCCCTCCGCGCGGCGTGCCTCGGCCGGCGGCGGTGCAGGCGGCGGCGAGGCAACCGGCACCAGCGGCTCGTTGCGAATGGCCGCCTCCAGCGTTCGCGTCCCCACCTCGCGGGCCACCCCGGCAAACAGCGCCTGCGTGGACGGATACTTCAGCCTCGCCGCCAGCTCATCCAGCGACAGCGTGCCGTAGCCCTCCCGGGCCAGCGCTCTTTCCACCCGTTCCCGGCCGGCTGCCTGCTCCTCGCCGCGCGTCTGTGCGTTGAACCACTGCCGCACCTTGGCCCTCGTGCCCGGGAGCTGCGCACGAAGCCCAGTTCCGGATTCAGCCAGTCCCGCGAGGGGCCCGGCTCGTCCATACCCACCCGGGCCTGGACGATCTCCACCACCTGGCCATTGACCAGCGGCCTGTTGAGCGGCAGCATCCGCCCGTCCACAGCGCCCCCCGGCAGCGATGCCCCAGCGAGGTGTGCACGTGATAGAGCAAAATCGACCGCCGTGGATCCCGTGGGCAGCTCGATCACCCGCCCCTGCGGCGTCATCACGAAGATCACCGAATCGTCGGCCGTGCTGGCCTCGTCACCTGCCGAGATCTGCGTGCCCAGCGTCCTGCTGCCAGGCCAGCAGCTGCCGCAGCCACGAAATCCGCGCCTGTCCGTCCAGCGACGGCACACCACGCTGCCCCCGCCCGGCGCGCTCCTTTCGTGTAGCGCCAGTGCGCGGCCAGCCCGTACTCGGCCGCCTCGTGCATCGCCCGGGTGCGAATCTGCACCTCCATCGGCCGGCCGTCATCGGCCTTCACCACCGTGTGCAGCGACTGGTAACCATTGGGCTTGGGATCGGCAATGTAGTCATCCAGCTCCTCCATCTCCGGCTCCCAGCGCTGGTGCACCACATCCAGCGCCGCATAGCAGTCGGCCAGCGACTCCACTATCACCCGCAGCGCCCGCAGGTCCTTCAGGTTCTCCATGGTGAGATTCTTGGCCCTGAGCTTGTTGTGGATGCTGTACAGATGCTTCGAACGCCCCTTCACCTGGGCATTGATGCCATGGCCGGCCAGCAGCGCCTTCAGCTCCACCGACGCACTGGCCAGCGAAGGCATCCCGCTCGGCCGGCGACTCTCCAGCTGGCTGGCCAGCGTCCGGTAGCGCTCGGGCTGCAGCACGCGGAAAGCCAGATCCTCCATTTCCCACTTGATGCGGTAGAGCCCCAGCCGGTTTGCCAGCGGCGCCAGCACCTGCATGGCCTCCTGTGCCAGCCCCAGCACATTGGCCGGCACCGCGGCGCCATCATCCACCGGATTCGGCCCTCTGGCCTCATGCCCCGGCATACGCCCATGCGCCAGTGGCACCATCATGTCATCCGGCAGCGACGAGCCCGCCACATGCCGCAGCGACTGCAGCGCCGAGGCCAGCCGCACCATCACCACCCGCACATCGCGTGCCATTGCCAGCGTCATGCGCCGCAGTACCTCGGTCTGCTGCTGGCCGTGCCCGTCCCCGGCGATCACTGCACCGAACGACAGCGCCATCAGCCGCTGGCTGTTGGCCAGCAGCGTCCCCATGTAGGCCCCCATCTCCTCACCCAGGCGCTGGTCCAGCTCGTCCTGCGACGGCCATGGATCACTGCACACCAGCAGCCCCAGCATCCGGGTGATCGGATCGGCCCCCTGCAGCTGCAGCACGGCCGCCACGCCCTCGCCGTGCGCAATCCGTGCCTCGCCCAGCGGCCCATATCCCGTCACGGTCCAGTCGCCCGCTCCATGGCCATCCAGCCAGGTCTGGGCCCATTCCAGCCATGTTCCGGCGTTCGGCGCCGCCCCGTTGTCCGCTTCCATCACCCTGGCCTCCATGCCGGTACCGGTCACGCCGCCCTGTCGGTGCTCACGACTGCCGGCCCCGTGGCATGGCAGCACCCGAGCGTGTCATGGACTCACCCGTCCAGCCCATGATGGTACGCCACGAAACATTGTTTCAGACCTCACGACCACAGGGGCTTTCCCCTGCCTGCCGCCCCCTGCCCGACGACGCTGTGACGTCCGCTTCGCCACGATGCGTGACGATACCTTGTAACCAGTCAAAAGGCGCTTCTCGCCTGACCTCATCCATTCCGCGGCTACCCGCCCACCGGAGAAGACATGGGTGGTCCGTGACAGACGGGCCAGGATGACGGCACCCGGGCCCCCTCCTGCACCCCGTGACGGCAGGCAACCGGGGCATGTCATGGGCGCATTCATCCCCGCGCTGGCCCCGCCAGGACACGTACATTTGTCACACACACTGACAGACAGCTGGAATACCTGTTGCGCTAACAAGACAGTGCAACAAATATCAAACCGCCAATACTGGCCTTGAACGAAGCGTGCAGTATGTCCTTAGAGGGAAGTTCCGCTTCTGATGGAATACCCGACGTCCAAGGCGACCTTTCAATCCGTCCACGAGCAACAAGCACCTGATGATCGTCGAACTGGCACCCGAACACGCTATCGGGCTGCAGAACACTCCGCTGGCCAGGGATGCCCTCTACATCCAGGGGCTCAAGAAGGCCATCGTCAAGCTGCACAGCACCGATGTCGACGTCATCGTGCTCGACTTCGGCACCCACGGCAGCCCCAGCCAGGCCAACTCGCCGCTGGACGCCTGCCGCCAGCTGACGGCCGCCAGCCCCAACGCCAAGATCATCGCCATCGGCGCCACCGACGATTACCTGGCCGGCCAGCTGCTGCTGCCCAACGTCTACGACGTGCTGGCCTATCCGTCCGACACGCAGGTGCTGCCGTATGCCGTGCAGCGCGCCCGGCGCCTGCAGCAGATCCGCCTGCACAACATCAGCCTGACCAAGGTTCGCCCGCTCAACGAGCTGATCCCCGGCATGATGAGCAGCGATGCCGCCGTACGCCGCATCGTCACGCGGGCCCGCCGCCTGCTGGGCCACAACCTGCGCATCCTCATCCAGGGCGAGCCCGGCACCGGCCGCAAAAACACTGGCCCACTACTTCGCCCAGCACAACGGCCAGCGCCCCGGCGTGGATCCCAGCCAGCTGCCGCCGGTGGCCATGCCCCCGATCATCAGCTGCAACCGCTACACCCGCGGCATCGACATCGAGGTGATCTTCCGCAAGGCCGCCACCGAGTATCGGGGATCGGGCCAGCCCATCGTCATCCTGGAGAACGTCGAACAGCTCGACCCCACCACCCAGACCGAGCTGCTCTACACTCATCCACAATAGCGAAACCCGCTGGAAGGATGTCAACACCCTGCCGCAGGTCATCAGCATCGCCAGCCCGGCGCTGGGCAACCGCATCGTCGAGGGCCAGTTCCGCCGCGACCCTGTACGACCGCCTCGGCCAGGTACACCTGTGCCTGCCGCCGCTGCGTCAGCGGGTGACGACGCCCGCGAACTGGCGTGGCTGCTCAACCAGAGCCACCAGGACAACCCGGAACAGCCGCGCATGGTGCTCTCCGACGATGCCGTCGTGGCCATCACCCGCTACAGCTGGCACGGCAACATCACCGAGCTGCGCAACGTCATCCACCAGGCCATGCTGACCACCGACGGTGTCGTCATCCAGGCAGCCGACCTCGGTCTGCCGGCCCACGAGACCCTGCCGCCGGTCACCATCAAGCATGCCCGTGACGAAGCCGAGCGCGATGCCATCATCCGCGCCCTGAAGGACGCCAACGACAACATCGCCAAGGCCGCCATCACGCTGGGCGTCTCGCGCCCCACGCTGTACGACCTGCTTGCCAAGCACCACATGCGCTGAGCGTGCCCTCCCTGCAGGCAGATGCCGCAGGGTGCTCCAGTTGCCACGGCCCGGCCAGGCACCTGCCTGCCGGGCCGTGGCGTTTTCACGACAGAAGCACTTCCCCGAGCGGCAAACCACACACACACGCGACACGGCACGACACCGCACCACACGGCCCCCAGCCGCACGCACCGCCCTGCCCAAAGCCCGCCACCATTTCCACCCAGACTGGCAAAAGTACCGTCAAACGGTACCACCTGCGGTAAAAATGGCATGCGTGGCATACCGCCCGCCCCGCCGGAAAAAGGCGGCACCGCGCTGCGCACGCATCATCGTGCAGACGGTACATCCTCTTCCTTCGGACTGTGTTCCACTCCAGAGGTACACCCCTTGGCTGCCTCCATCAAACGGGTTCCGTTCCGGACCCGAACCCTGCTGGGTTCCTCCCTCCTGCTGCTGTCGGCCTCGGTCGCCGCACAGAGCGGCGGTCCCATTGGCGGCCCTGTCGGAGCGCCCACCGGTGCCAATGGCTCCAATGGCGGCAGCTACTGCCAGGGCAGCCGCGGCGCCCTGTCGGCGCCCAGCACCAACTGGTCCTCCGGCCGTGCCGGACGCGGCTCCTACGGCACGGACCGGCGCAACCAGTCCATCAACAGTTACCGCACACCCCAGGTCACGAACTTTCCAGTCCCAGCAGGGGCCGGCGCCAGAAACAGATCCCCGGCCAGCCCCAGCCCAGCGGCGCCCTCCAGAAGAAGGTGCGCCCGGGCCAGGACGACCAGTTCAATGGTTTCGACAATTTCGGCGGCAAGGCCACCCGTACCGCCGGCAGCCGTGCCAGACGCGGCACCGAAGAGACCATCAACCTCGAAGGTCTCACCCGCAAGGTGGCGCGCAAGGAAGTCAATGCCGTCGAGCACTACCGCGACATCGTCCAGCAGGGCATGCTGGCCGAGGCTGGCTTCACCGGCAGGCCCGACTACGGCCGCGCCCAGGCACTGTACTGTGAAGCAGCGCGTGGGGGCTACCCCGACGCCATGGTGCGCCTGGGCTGGATTTACGAAGAAGGCCGTGGCGTGCCCGCCAATCCGGACATGGCAGCCACACTGTTTCAGCGCGCCGCCCGCTTCGGCAGCGACATCGCGCAGGATCTGACCAAACGCTACAAGATGACCAAGGAGGTGCTGCCCGACTGCGTGAAGGGCAGCGTCGTCGAGAAGGGTTCGGTCGAGCGCTCGGCCACCGTCACCGAACTGGCCGCACTCGGCAACCACACCGCGCGCAGCCGCAACCCGGTGGCCGGCGCCGCACGCGCCAAGATCGTCAAGCACGTCATTGCCGAGGCCCGCAAGTACAGGCTGGACCCGCGGCTGGTGCTGGCGGTCATGTCCACCGAGTCGGCCTTCAACCCGAATGCCCGCTCCGACCGCAATGCCTTCGGGCTGATGCAGATCATCCCCGAAACGGCCGAGCGCTTCGGCGTGACCGACATCATGGACCCGGTGCAGAACATCCGGGGAGGCATGGCCTACCTGCGCTGGCTGCTCAACTACTACCGGGGTGACGTGAGTCTGGTACTGGCCGCCTACAACGCCGGAGAAGGTGCCGTCGACCGCTACAACGGTGTTCCGCCCCTATGCCGAGACCCTGGCCTACGTGCAGCGCATCCGCGCCGCCTACCCGTTCGACCGGCACCCCTACGACCCGAACGCCACGGCCAGCTCGCTGTTCAGGGAACGCAAGACCCGGGATGCCTCAGCAAAGAACCCCGGCTCGACCATGTCCGGTCTGGTACCAGCCGGCCGCGACAGCTGACATCATTGGTTACGCCTTTCCGGTAGACGCTTTCCGGGCGGCGCCCTCCCGGGTACTCCTTTCCGGCCAACACCATTCGCGTCCCCTCGCCCGGCATGCCGTCCGCCGCGGTGCACAGGGCGGGATGCGCGGCATCGCCGGTCGCGCCGGCGGCACCAGTTCCGGTCACGCCCCTGTGCCTTGTGGCCCGTGAAATCCTGAACCGCCTGCTTCAGCGGATCTGGCGCCGTGCTGGACGACGCCTGGGGCGGCTAGAAGAACACGTCATCCGTCAGGCGTTGCGGGGCCGGGGTCGCGTTCCCCTCGCCTGGCCGGCTGCAGCGGCGTCCGCCGTACCGGCTGTACTGGTTGCACCGCCCGTGGCGTCACCTTCCACATGGCCTACAGCCACCGGAGCACTCCCATTTCCCCAGCGAACCGGCTCCGTTTCCACGGGCCGTGTGAAGGCCAGGCCATCCGGCCGCGGTGCCGCGCCCGTCGTCACGGCCGTGGGACGACGTTCGGGCAACGGACGCAGCGTACCTGCGCCCAGCGACACGCCCGTGAACCGGCAATGGCCGAGGGCACAGCCGCCTGGACCAGCGGCGAACGCCAGGCCGGCGACATCATCCGCACCGTGGCCACGGTCTGCACCGGAATGAAGCCGGCCAGGTAGTACCTGCAGCGGTCATCCTGCCGGGCCACGTTGCCGGCCAGCCCGACCACCGAATCGCAGCCATGCCAGTGTTTCAGTGACTTGAGCACGAGGCCGAAATACCGGGCACCTTCAGCTTCACCCCCTGTAGGTCATCTCCAGGCGCAGCATGTTGGCATCGGCCAGCGTCTGGCCGGAGCGGGTACCGATGGGCTCCCGCCCCCGGTAGCCCGCCACACCCGATGCCGGCTGTGCCTTCTCGCGCCGGTTGTCGAGGTTGTCGTTGGGAATCTCGACCTCCTGGCGGTCGATCACGCCCCGGGCCTCATCAAGCCGAGGCTGCGCCCAGTCCTCGAAACTCTCGGTGGAGGGCGAGAGCTGCTTCAGGTCGAACAGGGTGTCGGTCACGGCCACGCCGACGGCGGTCTGCGCCACGGTATTTCCCGAGGCCATCGTTGCCTGCAACCGTGCATATTCGGCCAGCTCGAGGGGCCAGCTTGTCCGTCATGCTGGTGGCCCCGTACTTCAGGGCACGAGCCGCGCGCCAGCCCTTCAGCATGGCCTCGGGCCGGGCATGATCGACCGCGCCCGCACGTGCCGCCTCCTGCAGCGCGTACTCTGCCGACTGGCGCGCATGGTAGACCATGATGAACTGTACCAGCCCCATCCCCACCGCCAGCAGTACCGGCACGGCCACCACCAGCTCGACCATCGACATGCCGGCCATGGTGCGGCGAGCTGCCGGCAGGCGGCGTACCGGGCTTGTCCCTCGCCAGGGGCGGCATTCCGTGCCAGGGGCAATTCTTCTGACGAAGACGGTGTGCCCCTGCACGGGCGGATTACGCTGCGAAGGTGGGATGCTCTGCGCCAGCGGATCTTTTCTGCAAAGACGGCATGTTCTGCACCGGAAGATTTTTCTGCAAGGGCGGCATATGCTGCGCCGGCATGCTTTTTTGATGGCAGTATTTCGTGAAATAAATTTCATGACCATCTCACTCAAAAAGAGTTTGCACGAAAGCACACCGAACCAAAAGCCATTGAAAATTTGCGCCGCCGCCCTGTCCTGCACGGTGCGCGCGTGAACGAACGTGTTCAGCGACAGGCGCCCTGGGTGTGCATCCGGCGCCTCATCCAGATATTCGATGGGCACCGGCGCCATGGATTTCCCTGCACTACCAGAGTCCTGAAAAATGGCCTGCCTCACCGGAATCCCGGGGATGGCCCGTCTCACCGGGCAGGACAGGATGCCCCACCAGCATCTGCGGAGGTTGTCCATCCCGACGGGACGGGCGTGCCGGCACCGCCTGACCCATGGCTGCCCCCGCATGCCCGAAAGCCCCCGTGTGCTGGCCTGCGCCCGATCCAGCCACTGCCCGGGCGGCAGCACCACGTCCACCGGCGGCACGCATAGCCGATGCGTTCCCCGCTCCGATGCCAGCGCCCGCTTCCATGCCAGTACCTGCTCCCGTGCCAGCACCCGCTCCCATGCCAGCACTGGTGGCCATGCCAGCCGCACTACCAGCACCCACACCAGCCCCCAGCATCTGCTGAATGCGGGCCGCCTGCGCCAGCAGTCCCTCCACCAGCGCTGCCTCGGCCTCGGCACTGAGACCGGCCGCAGTGCGCACGGACAGGTCCTGCTGCAGCAGCGCAATATGGTCCAGTGCGGCCTGTGTCTGCTGCATCGACAGCGTAAGCAGGGTTGACCATGCCCTTGAGCTGGATGGCCTGACGGTCGCGCTCCGCAGACACCATGGCCGCTTTTGCCGACGCAGCTCGCCCGGACGAAGCCCCCCGTACGGACGATGCACGGACGGAAGGCCCACCGGATACGGCCGTTCCTTCGCCGCGCGTACGGGAGATGGCAGGCACACGGTGATCCGCCGGATTGGGCAGCAGATGCCGGTACGCATCCAGCGCAGCACCGGTTGCGCCGCTGCGCTGATGAATGTTGCCCACACGCAGCCAGGCGGCTTCCCGGTACCGGGGCGCCAGCTCCAGCAGCGACGAAAACGTCTGCAGTGCCTGTACATCCCGGCCCTGGCGGTAATCCTGCTCGGCTTCGGCGTACAGCCGTGCCAGCGTGGCGGGCGACAGGTCCCCCAGCTGAAAGCGCCGCCTGCGGTTGCCGCAGGGTGGCAGGCATCGCACCCCCGGCAATCCGGCCCGAGGCCGTTACGCCTCCCGCCATGGAACCTCCCGCCAGGGCACTGCCGGCCGACAGCAGCAGCACGGCCCCGGCCACGGACGCCCGCAGGTACATGGCGCCCGCCCGTCTTGCATGCAGCCCCACTCGCCTTGCGTGAAGCCACGGCATCCGAAATACGTCCATGCCTGCCGTGACACCTTCATTCACCCGTTCTTCCATACCCGCTCCCATGCCCTTGTTTGCCGCCACCGCCGTTCCGACCGAATGACCCTGTTGCTCACGCATCACCATTTTTCCCTCGTCCATCGTCACAGCGCCGGCCTTGCGGCCTCTGGCATCCCACAGAAAATGTCCGCCACCTCATCGAGCTGCAGTTGCATTCCCGGCCGAATGCCCAGACGGGCAATTTCCCCGCACCGCATCTCGAGTACACCATGCGCACGCCAGCAGCTGCGCACCCAGCACAGGCAGACGGCAGCAGCGCAGCACCCTGCATCTGCGCATCCAGAAAAGACCAGGTCCAGGGGCATGGGCCATACCCATGCCGTGCACCGACCAGGTGTGCGGGAAATACATGCCGGCACCGGCCCGCGGCTGTGGCCGGGCAATCAGTCCCCGGGCACGCTGCCACCAGCGGCGGGCCACGAGGGTATGGATTCGTACGGAAGTGTTCATGATGATTCAAGAAAAACGTCAGGCTTGCACTGGGCCCATCGTCTGAAAAACCGTCGCCAGGCTCCCTCAAAGTCCATCGTCACGGAAAAAGCTCATCACCCAGGGAGTCACTCATCCATGAAAAAGCCATCATCCATGGAAAGTCCGCCATCCGGGGAGAGTCCTTCATCCGGGGAGTCCTCATCCGGGGAGAGTCGTCATCCGGGGAGCATCCATCGCGGAGAAGACTGAAATGCCCAGACCTCAGAAAAGTCCTTCGTTCGCGATGCGCACGACGATCGGGAAGAACACGATGATGAAGGTGCACGGGAAAATGCACGTCATCAGCGGGAACAGCATTTTCACCGGGTGCCTTCAGGGCCATGGCCTCGGCCTGCATGAAGCGTTCGTTGCGGCGCTGGTCTGCCTGCGCCCGCAGGATGAGGCCCCAGACTGGCCCCCTGCTTTTTCAGCCGTCAGAATGGCCGCCACCCAGTTCGATACCGCCGGCATGCGCAGCCGCTCGGCCAGGGCCCGCATCGATTCGGCACGGGTACGGCCGGCACGGATGTCGCGCAGCACCCGGCGCAGCTCCTCGCACATCGGGCCGGACGGTCCCTTGTCCACGGCATGCTGCAGCGCCCCCGTCATGTTCGACCCGGCCTCGATGGCCAGCGTGATGATGTCCAGATAGAAGGGCAGCGCCTTGCCGATCTGGCGTGCGGCGCTCGCCCAGGTCACGCAGCCAGCTGGCCGGCAGAAAGCCCCCCACCGCCATGGCCACCGTGCACCAGAGCAGACTGGGCAGGCCATGCGGCAGCATCAGCACCACCAGGACAAGCAGTGCCATCAGTGCGCCCAGTACCTGACCGGCCACGAACTGCTCCACCGTCAGCGAAAACTCCAGACCGGCCTTGCGCAGCTGCTCCTGCAGGCGGCGACGGTGGTGCTGGAAAATGAGCGGCGTTACCCAGAATGCCATGGCATGACCCAACCAGCCCAGCAGCACCCAGTAGCGCGGTGGATCGTCGTGGTACGCATTTTTCTGCTGCTGCGGGCACCTCGGCCACCACGCGCGAGCCTGCCAGCATGAAGAGCCAGACGCACAGCACCAGCGCGCCGATGGCCAGGAAGGGCAAGGCCCCGGAGAAAAATTGACTCATGATGGATTCCTTCTGAAGACCGATGAAACTGCCCGGATACCGGCACGGTATGCATATGCCGGCGGCGCCCGGGAACATGTCCGCGGATCGATATGCGTGCCCGGATGTCGATGCAGCCGCCCAGATCCCGATACAGCGTTCAAATTTCGATGCCAGCACCCGTTCAGATGTCGATGGCCATGATGCGGCGGATGAACAGCAGCCCCACCACTTCCAGGATGGCAACCACCCCACGGGTGACCCAGCCCTGCCAGCTGTGGATCAGCGCGCCATCGCATCCGGCTGGATGGCAAACAGCGCAGCCCCCACGCCCAGCGGCAGCACCACCATCACCCAGCCCTGCATGCGGCCCTGCGGAGGTCAGCGCCATGATCTTGTCTTCCAGCGCCATTTTTCTTGCGCATGGTGTCGGCCAGCCGTTTCCAGCGTCTCCGCCAGGTTGCCGCCACTTTCGCTGGCAATCCGCACCGCCGCTCGAAAGAGCCGCAGGTCATCACAGCCCATGCGTTTTTCCAGACTGAAGAGCGCATCGTCCAGCGTCACCCCCAGCCGCAGCTCGCGCAGCAGCAGGTCGAACTCCTGGCCACCGGGGCCGGCAGTTCGCTGGCCATCTGGCGCAGTGCCAGCGTCATGCTGGCGCCGGCACACCGCGCCACCGATCAGCATCATCGCGTCGGGCAGCTGGCGGGCAAACTGCTTTTCTGCGCTGCGCCCAGATGCGCAATCAGCAGGGAAGGCAGCGCGCCCAGCAGGGCCACGCTCACCAGCACCAGAAAGAGCGAACCCGTCAGCAGCCAGACCAGCGCACAGGCCACCAGACACAGCAGCAGGTTGGCGCGAAACAGCCGGTCCACGTCCACGAACAGCAGCAGTCCTTCATGCCGTGGCCGACCCGGCCACTGAAGTGACGACGGTAATCACCCCCTGCCTTCACGGCGCCGGGTGCCAGCACCAGCACCGCCATCACCACCGCCAGGCCCAGGGCGACTGCCCCCACCCAGAACCAGTTTCCGGAAAAGCAGGCTCATTTGTCGTGGTCCTCGAAAAATGCTGAAATCGACCTTCACGCCGCGGTCACGCAGCGCCTCGTAAAACGACGGCACTTCGTCGCACGCCCTGAAGCGGCCGATGATCTTTCCGTCGGCGCCGATTCCCGTCTGTTCGAAGCGGAAGATTTCGTGCGACTGGATCTTGCCGCTCTCCACCCCGCACACCTCGGTGATCGACGTGATGCGGCGCGACCCATCGGAAAACCGCGCCTGGTGAATGATCAGGTCCACGGCGCTGGCAATCTGTTCGCGCAGCTCGTCACCGGCAGATCCAGCCCCGCCATCAGCATCAGCACCTCCAGCCGCGACAGCACATCGCGCGGCGTGTTGGCGTGGACGGTGGTCATGGAGCCCTCGTGGCCGGTGTTCATCGCCTGCGCCATGTCCAGCGCTTCGGCCCCCCGGCATTCACCGACGATGATGCGGTCGGGCGCATCCGCAGCGCGTTCTTGACCAGATCGCGAATGGTGATGGCACCGCGCCCCTCGGCATTGGGTGGCCGGGATTCCAGCGACACCAGGTGCGGGTGATTCAGCTTCAGCTCGGCCGCATCCTCGATGGTGATCAGCCGCTCACCCTGCGGGATCCAGGTTGGACAGCGTTGAGCAGCGTGGGTGCTTGCCCGAGCCCGTCCCGCCCGAGACGATGATGCTCTTGTGCTGCTCCACACTGATGCGCAGGAATTCCATCATCGCCGCCGAGGGCACTGGCATTCTGCACCAGCGTGGCAGGCGTCATCACCGTGCGGTTGAAACGGCGGATGGTGATGCTCGGCCCCTTCAGCGCCACCGGCGGGAATGATGGCATTGACCCGCGAACCATCGGGCGGCCGGGCATCCACCAGCGGTGAGGATTCGTCGATGCGCCGGCCCAGCGGCAGCCACGATGCGTTCGATCACATTGCGGATGGCGTTGTCATCGGAAAAGGCCAGCGGCACCTGCTGCAGTTTGCCCTTGCGCTCCACGAAAATATCGCTCGCGCTGTTGACCATGATCTCGCTCACCAGCGGATCGGTCATCAGGCGTTCAGCAGCCCCAGCCCCACGGCCTCGTCCACGCTGTCCTGCACCAGCATCTCACGGTCGATGTCTTCCGGCAGGTTCTTCAGTTCCGCCACGATCCGCTCCACCGCCGAGCGCACCTCGGCCTTCACCTCGTCGGCCGAAAACTGCGTCAGGTTGCTGCGCCGCAGGTCGATCACCTCCAGCAGCTGGCGCTGCACCAGCCGCCCGCCAGCCCAGGGCCTTCGTCTGCTCCTGCGCAGCCCGGGCGTAACCGGCCAGACGGGCCTGCTCGGCTTCGTCCTCATGTGTCTTGTCCGTGCCGTCTGCCGCACTGGTCGCATCAAATGCACTGACCACATCGGTTACATGGGCGAAATCGGTGGCATGGGCGCCATCTGCTGCATGGGAGGTGTGCGCAGCACCGGGTAAGGAATCTGCACGTCCCCCCTTCACATCCGTCTGTGCCTGCTGATCCAGCCGGGCGGCCTGGCGAATCACCGCATCCGGCCAGCTGTCGCGAGGTCTCTTCTGCAGCACCATCCGTATCCGCCCCGACCCCGGCTAGCACGTCCGAAGTCCCCTGCAGTGGCCGCAGCACGCCCGCACCGCCATGCAGTGCCCGGGCCCCTGCCTCCAGCCTCGCTGCCTCCGGCCCCCTCATCCCCGAACAACCGGGCATCCGGCTGGGGCCCTGCCTGGCGCAGCGCGTCGCCCTGCACCCGCAGGCGGTAGCCGGCCACCTCGATTTCATCCTTCTCCGAGAGCGGACCATATTCGACGATCCGCTCGCCATTGACGCGTGTGCCGACCAGCGTGCCCTGGTCCACCAGCTTGATGCCCCAGCCGATGCGCTGCAGCTCGGCATGCACCCGGGCGATGCGCCAGCCCGACAGCTGCACTCCGGCCTCGCGGCCACGGCCGATCTGGCACGGGAACTGGCTGACCCGCACGGTCCGGCTTTCCCGACCCTCTTCCTCGATCACGATTTCAAGCATGTTCGTATCACCCTGTGTAGATGGTGCTGTTCACCCGCCCATTTCAGCGCAAGCGAAAGCCGGCGTCGTGGAACATTGTCACGGCTGGCCGGATGGCCTCGAGCCGTTTGGCCATGTCCTCAACGCTGCATCCGGCCCGGTGGTAGCGCGCCCTGCACCGAAGCGCAGGTGTTTCTGCAAGACTCAGTCCAGCATGTCGATGCTTTTCTTCAGGTCGCGGGCACGGGTTTCGAGCGCCTGGGCACGTCATCCACACCCCTGTCCCTGGCCACTCAGCCGCGGGGTGATCAGCACCACCATTTCGGACTCGCGCTGACGGAAGCGTTTGGACTTGAACAGATGACCCAGAATGGGCAGATCGCCCAGCCCCGGAATTTTCGTTACCGCCCGGGACATCTCGCTGCACCATGCCGGCAATCACCAGCGTCTCGCCGGGACGCAGGTTCACATCGTATTGGCGCTCTGCTTGCGCAGGCCGGGCACACCATCACTGCACTTCTTCATCGATCGATGAAACCTCCGTGTGCGAGGCCGCCGAGATCACCCCTGGTCATTGAGCAGAGGTTCGACCTCGAAGCGCACGCCATATTCCTTGAAATCCACATTGGCCGAACCATTGGCACCGAGCACCGGAATGGGCAGCTCGCCGCCGGCCACGAAGCGCGCCTTGCCGCCGGAGCGCGTGGACAGGCGCGGCTCGGCCAGCACGGCTGCATCACCGTTCTGCACCATCATGTCGATCGTGGTCGACAGCGACGAGGCCATGCCCCAGGTCGCCGCAAAGGGCGACACATAGGGCGCCACGGGCAGGCCGTGCGCCTGCGCTGCGCCGCCGGGCAGGAAGGCCGCGTGGCGCTTGAAATCCCCGATCACGCCAAAACTCGGTCCGGCTACCGCCCAGTCGCCAGCACCGTTGCCCCCCTGCCAGCGCACCCCCAGCTGCTTGAGCGCATTGCGGCCGATCTCGATCATCTTCACTTCGAGGCTGATCATCTGCTCGAAACCGCGAGCGCGTCACCAGATTGACCACCTGCGGATGGCGCTGCGTCAGCTCGGCCGCGCGCCGGGCGCCCTCCTCCGTCGGGTTGTCCTCCAGCAGGATGCGATCCCCCAGGGCACGGCACGCCACGCCACTGCGCTCACCCAGTACCGCATTCATTTCTGCAGCCAGACGCTCGCCATTGGCGCTGGTCACGTGAATCTGGAAGGTACGGATCTGGCCATTGCGCAGCCACAGATGCAGCGTGGTGTCGCCCGGCGCCTCCGGGATCAGCAGGATCTGCCGGTTGTCCAGCCAGTTGGCCTGCAGCACCCGGCCGGAGCCCAGCGCCACCCGTTTCCCATCACCCACTTCCAGCAAATGCCCTGGCCGATGGACAGCGTGAGCGTTTCCACCCCGGATGTCGCGCCCGGTGCAACCGCTTTCCTGCCTGCATCGAAGTACGCGCTTCGCGGGCGGCGGCAGAGGCGGCGAGCGCCGACGCAAGCGCCTTCTGCCGCTCGGCCGCGGCCAGCAGAATCGCCCGGCGGTCGCTGGCAGCAGCAGGCGCGGCGGGTGCGGCGGGCGTGCGCGCCGTCACCCGTGCCAGCAGTCCCTCCAGCGCGTCCGGCGCTGCAGGAGCACCGGGCTGTGCCGAAGACCGTGCCGCGGAATGTCCGGCGACAGCAGACACCGCGGCAGAAGAACAGACCGGGGTGCCGCCGGCGGCATCATCCCACCGGCAAGCCGCCAGGGCGAGGCGTGGATTGCAGGAGAACGCGGCCAGCAGGGCCACAGAGAGGGTACGTGGCCAGAACGAGGTGGCTGGCCGGTGTGGCGTGGAACATGGGAAACACCGTTGAATGAAATCTGGATTGGAGAAGCGCTGTCGGGATGCGCGGAACACAACACAAAGGCCATGCAGCAGCCCGGACAGGGCAGGTATTCGGAACTGGCGCGAGTCGTGGACGTGTTCGTTCCCGCGCGCCAGGATCGGTCAGGCGGCCAGGTGCTCAGAAACGGCCGGCCAGGGCGGATGCCGCAGATGCAGCACCAGCCGCGGCAGAGGCAGCGGGTGTTCAAGCCGGTCCTCTGCGGAACCTCTGTCAGACACGGAGGCCCGCCCAGTGTGGCCCCCACAGATACGGCGCCCCGCCGCAGGCGTGGCTCCAGCTGCCGGCCTGGGGCCCACGGAGGCGGAACCCACGGCAGATGCGGCCCCGACAGCGGGCACGGCGCCCAAAGAAGGCGTGGAACCCGCCGGAGGCTGTGCCAGCCGCAGGTGCGATGCCAACACTGCCACCCGCCAGTGTTTCCGGCAACCCCATGAGGCATGGGCCCATGGTGAGGCCCCGGTTTCCTGCGCGAGGCAGGCCGGCCGCACGACCGCCCAGGCTGTACGATGGCATCCGCCCCATTGCCGCCTGTCCCATGCCACCGACGATCATCTGCGGGCGCTCATCGCGCCGACACCACCGCACGACGCGGCACCACGGGAGCACGGGCAGGCTGCGGGAACAGAGCTGCGCACATCGATGGCTGCGGTGTTCATCGGCTCACCATCGCCCGGGTTGCGCAGGACGGCCGTCAGCCGGCCGGCACGCTGCGCCACGATCAGGCGCTGTGCCTGCTCGGGCGTCACCTCCACCGTCACCGCCGAAAAACTGCGGCTCTCACCGTCGCCCGCGTCACCGGGGCGCACCTGCCGCCCGGTGGCCATCACCAACAGGTTCTGCAGCAGCGGCACCAGTGGCGTCGTGCGCAGCCTCACCGCGGCCATCGGCCGAGGGCGGTCGCGCCGTCAGCAGCAGGTCCACCCGGTCACCGGGCTGCAGCATGCCGGAAATGGAGTTGATCTCGTCCACCGAAATGGTCATGGCACGAATGCCGGGCCGCACCCGCGACGAGAACATCTGGCGGTCTGCCGATTCCAGTGCGTGGGCGGACAGATTTCACCGGGATGCATCGGCTGCATCAGCCGCTGGCCATCCAGCGCCTCGAACTGGTCGGGGTGACGGCCCCGCTGGGCACATAATCGACCGGCACCGAACGCACGGCCATGTTGGCGGCGCTGATCGTGTCGCCCGGCACCAGGGCGGCGCTGGCCACCACCACCTCGACCGTCTGCTGTTCGGGCACCTGCAGGCGGGCCCGTTCAGCCTGCACCTGCTCGTTGACATACTGGGAACCGGCGTAGACCGCCACACCGCCACACAGCAGGGCCGCCGACATCAGCAGCTTGTTGCGGTGACGCTCGAGAACACGACTGACAATGGGATTCATGGCGAGGGACATGGAGAAAGTGAAACGGGCATGAGTGGTGCTGGATGGCCGACAGCATCCGGTCCATCGGGCTCGGATCACCGTGAAACAGCGCCAGCACGAGTACCAGGCAGATCCACGTACTCGATGCTGGCCTGCCCCATGCGGCAGTGCCCCGGACGTGCGGATGAACACGCGGTTGCCTGCATCGCGACGCTCAGGGGTCATGCGCACATCCCGGGCCGCGGCATTCAGGCCGGGGACGATGCTTCCGTGTTCCGGAACGTGTCGGCATCTGCATCCAGCGAAGGTTGTGTTTCCATGCGGACATCATGCCCGCGGCCGCCCTGCGAAATGCGACAATGTCCACATTCCCATTCGGCCTGAGCCAGATGGACAGGTTCATGCGCGCCTCCAGTGCATGCACCGCAAACTGCCGGTTGGCCTGCTTCGAAACCGTCAGGGCCACCTCCTCGCCATCGCGCGCATAGAACACGGCACGCGTATCACCCCGAGGCCATCCTTGCCGGTCTGCTTCGTGCTGCCGGTCTGGCTGGCATTCGGGCCGCCGCCGATGATCCGGTAGCCCTGCCGCTCCAGCCGGCGGCCGATCCAGTTGTCCAGACGCACGACACTGTCATCGGTGGTGGCCACGAAGGTGCTGACCCGGTGGCCACCATCCACGTGGGTGATGGCCGGCAGCGCCGTGGCCGTTTTCGGCAGCAGGTTGCCGAACCAGCGTGCATCGTCGGCCAGCGTGTCGGCAGCCTTTTTCTGTCCGGCGTCCAGCGGACACGACGCCCCTGCACGCCGGGCCCCTGTCTGCGCAATTCGATGGACTCGATGACAGGACCATCCAGATGGGTGATGACCTGCGCAGCCATCCCGCTGGCTGCGCATCGGCGGTGGCGCATCCGGCTGGGTCCAGGCTTCTTCGAACTGCCTGAGCAGGTCGTCCTGCGGGATACTGGAAGTAAACTGGCTGATGCTGACGCGGCCACCGGGGACGAGGGTGTCGGGCATGATCATCTGTTCGTGGGGCTGGTAGGGGTGCCGCTGCACCGGAAGCAGGCAGCCCCCATGCGGACAAGGCGACAATGCACAGCGGCAGAACCAGTCGTCGCAGGTGAGCGGCACGGCGTGCTAGCATGGCACCGCCCTGCTATCCCGAAAACGTCGACGTTCGTGTACACAATGCGCCTCCTTATGGCTGGTTGGCAATGCGATGATTGCGTGACGGCTTCCGCCCGCCGCGACGGCGGGTCAGCCACCTTCGCCGGTCGGGCGCACGATGTCCACATCGATCCGGTGATAGTGGAGTTCTCCTCGCCTGGTTTCGAACGAACGGTACGGGTTCGGCACGTCCCTCCCGTTTCATGGTCGTGATCAGCGCACCATGAACCAGCTCGAGTGCCTTCTCGGGATCATCCTGGGGCAGGCGATCGATGGTCCCCGCAGGCAGCAGCGGGACGGCCTGGTTGGCAGCACGCAGCGTCTCGGCGGCCCCGCAGACGGCGCCCTGTTGACACGCGACAGGAAGCTGCGTGGTTCATTCCCTTGCACTCGATGCATTCCAGGGCATCCGACAGCAGAACCAGTCGGGTCACTGAAGACCAGCGGATCGTTTCCGTTCTGGCCTGCAGAAAGCACATCACGCCACCAGCTGTCCATCGGCACATGTCTGCACGCTTGCCGTAAACAGCCCATGTTTCAGGCCCAGTCCGAACCGGCCAGGACCTGCGAGGTCCGAAGCGCCTTCAACCAGACGATTGATCCACTGGTTCCTGGGATTGGAGATCGCCTGAAAACTCTCTCGCGTGATCTGCAGAGAGACATTCCGATAGCTGTCGAGGCAACGGCTCCTGCCCCTGCCGGTCGACCCAGAGAGTTGTGTTCGGTGCCGATCCTGACCGTCTGCGGAGTCCTCATCGGATCGCAACGCCAGGTGCGCCTCGACTGAAGTGCCTGCGCCCGATCTGGCTCGGCGAGTATCGGTCGTGGCCTGCCGACCGCAGGTTTCGACATTGACGGAGCACTCGAACGCAGCGTGCGCGGGCAGACACGTTCGGCCTGCCGGATGTCCTGATACTTGGCAAGCAGGGGCACTGCAACACGAACGGCACCAGCACGAGTTGATTTGCCACGAGGACTCGGCCAGCGCCTGACCTCGTGCTCACGGAAAACGCCCTGGGCAGCGCATGGAACACTTGGGTATGGTCAGTCATCGGTCAATCCTCCAGATCCTTGCAGGAACGTCCGCCCAGGCCAACGGCTGTACGGACACTCGACGGGCACCTCGGCAAGCGCCGAACCTGCCAGTAGGGGGCTGTACATGCTGGCGTGACTCGAGACGCGCGCGTCGGTACCGGCGGGCGCCGGAAATACATGCGTGCCATCGACACCGTCTCGCTATGGCGGGGTGGTTTTCCTCTTCAGGAGGTGCTCTGCCACCGTCCCGGGTTCGAGCAAAGTTGTCCTTCAGGGGCCAGCCCGCCCGCACCCATCCCGGTCTGCTCTGCGGTATTGATGGTGTTCTTTTTCCTGATCCAGCCGATCGACCACTACATCATCCACCGGAAAAACGGTGATTCAGCCCCTTATTCCTAGAGCCGGGTCGAAAGTCGATGTCCGCACGGCAGAAAAGCCCTGATACGCCCCGGTGCTCCAGAACTCCTGACTGGTTGATGAGGTTGTAGGCCCAGGTATTCTTGGTCTTCGCTCACTGGCCCTGCCCACGTCATTCTGTTGCTGAAGATAGTCCTGCTGGCGCAGGCTCGACCCGGCCGATGGCATCCATGCTGTCCTTGGGACCCTTGGCAGCGTCTCGACCCCGCTCCAGCCAAGAGGTACGTTTTCACGCCATTTTCTTCTCTGTGGCTGAACCTTGATTTACTGCGCAACGAAAGCGTGTCAAAATGCCCGCCAGCGATCAAAGGACGCCTGTGATCCCGAACCATTTCGGTCTGTCCACGCCATTCGAAGCTGTGACACTTTTTCCGGAAGGTGGATCCTGACATGGGCACTTCGGTCTTTCGAGTACGGATCCAGTGACTGGTTGATCATGTCACGAAGCTCTGTCCTGCCGCGCCCCCATGGGGCTGCTCAGATCTTCCGTGGCTTCCGGCACGAATCCGAAGAACGACGGGTCCGTCTGCCTCATGACCTCCTTGCTCAACTGGGAGAGATAGAACCCGCTGGTCGTCGTCCACATGGCCGTCTCGCCCGGCTGTCAGCGCCGGATATAGCCACCCGCACTCCCCACCTCGACAGCGCTTATGATGTGCACGACGTACTTCAGTCCCTCTGCAACTTCTCGATGCCCTGAATGATCCGACTCAAACAGGAATGAAAACCTGTACTCTCTCAAATTGTTGACCACCTGCACCAGGAACCCTGCATACGACATCAGCGTCGCAGTCTCGGGGCGATGGCTACCTCATTGAAGATGATGGCCCGGTTGCTGTAGGCGTAGTAATTGAAGACACGCGCCCGCCAGAGGACCGTGCACTGTACGCTGCCGCGTCGGTCGCATTGACCAGCCGCATGCGCGCGGTCGTGACCTGCCCGTCGAGAACTGAAAGAAGGTCAGCATGGCCACGATGACCAGAATGAACATGCCCAGCACCAGCGCCTGGCCCTTCTGCCGGTGCGCGGGTGGCTGGGCACGCCTGAACCTCAGCTTCATGGAAGTTTCTCCAGAAGAATGGTTGTGAGTGGAAAACGATCACTGCATCGGCTCTGGCATTCGGTGTTGCAGCTGGAGTGCAATCGATGCCAGAGCCGTGTCATGACGGACCTCAGAGGGACTCGATCGCGTGGAATCACCGAGAATCCACTCAAGACGTTCCACCCGGATGAACAGGACTGCACAGCCTGCAGCCATCAGTGATTGCCAGTCGTTATAGTTAACTGCCCAGCAGTTTTGTCTTGAGTGGCCTCGGTAGCGCGCTTGCCGCATCGACCTGCGGCCTTTGATCGAGTCCGTCCGCATCCTCGCCAGCGATTTCCTGCGCAATACCCGCAGTCTGCCGAGCGAGCGATTGACCCAGGAACGAATACGTCCCGATTGCCGCCACGCCCACCAGGGCGACGATCACGATGTACTCGGTCATGCCCTGGCCCAGCGACTTGCGGCGGGAGGTCTTGCGTTGCGGCTGCCACAGCGGCGGCGTTGATGGAGGAGGAAGCGGCGTTGTTGATGTTCATGGTTTGGGTGGCCTCGGCCTTGATGGTGTTGAAGGAAACTGCGGGGTTTGAACTGCATGTGCCATTGCTCTCCAGGTGGCGTGTTGAAAGTGACGCCATCTTGCGCGTTCTCGCGTTTTATCCCGACAATCGGCCAGATGGACATGCGCGGATAGACCATATGGCCTATCCGTCCTGGTCACGACTTCCGAAATGCCAGCAGCTCGCGTGACCCGTTTCCTGTTTTTGCGGGAGAACCCGCTCACACAGGAACATGTTCACACCGCGTACCTTTCCGATGAACGGCCGGCTAGTCCATCTGGCCTGGCCATATGGACTGGCCGACCTGCCATTCATCCCCTGCAGCCGCCGCTGGTGTCCGCTCCATTTGCCCCCTTCCGTGCAAGAATGCACAGGCATCTTTTGCGCGCGGCGTGTGCAACGTGTGACGAGCTTTCTCGCAGCGCGGCCGGCCTGGGGGCAAACGAACCCTTGGGCGCGCGGCTGCGTTGGCAGGTCCTGATGCCATCGAGGACACAGGGCGCGGGTCTGCCGCCCGTCCCGCCCGCAAAGGGGCTCGCGGGACGGAAGAGTCCATGCCACACGCCGGGAATGCATCTACTGACCGAGTAACACCAGATGAATGAAACAGACTGGCCACGCCACCTTCGTCTTCGGCACAGCAGGCCTCGCTCCGGGCCGATCACGGCCCAGGAACGGCCGCACAGCTAGCTGCCCGAGCGGTAAACGGTCTGGAGTTCAGGGCGGGTGATGAATCTGCGCAATCTGTCGATGATCGTGGGCGGCGTGAGGCAGCTGGATCTGCAGCCCGGGCAGCAGATACTGGAACTGGGGGCCAGTGATGGTGGCGTGCTCGGCTATACTGTCACGCGCGCAAGAGATTCGCACACAGGGCTGGATATCTTCCACGATGGTGGAGGCTGCCCGCCGGTTCAATACGCCCTTCATCGAGGCAGGGCTGGCGAGCCATGTACTGTACGATGGCGGCCGGCTGCCGCTGCGTATTCCGATGATCGTGACCGACGATTCCGGCATCGTGACCGCGCAGTCCGGTCATCGTGACCGATGTCGAGTGGTCAGAGACATTGCCCGCCAGGCAAATTGTACGATTGCCTCGATCCGGGGCCTTCCAGCCCCCAGTACCTCCGGGAGAGCGTCAGCTCGCTGGCGGATGAAGGCGTTTTCCGTTCGTGCAGCGCGCAGTGACTCCCCTTGAGCACGATCCGCTGCGCCTGTGGCAGCAGACGATCCAGCATCGCGTCGGCCACCGCCGGCTCATCGATCCAGGCATGCCAGTGATCGACGGGCAACTGGCTGGTGATCAGCGTGGCCCTGTTGCCGGCCCGGTCATCGATGATCTCCATCAGCGCTTCCCGGCAGGGGGCGTCCAGCGCCACCAGTCCCCAATCGTCCAGTATCAGGACCTGCGTCTTTGCCAGCTTGCCAAGCCACCTGGTGTAGGTGCCTGTGGCCCGTACAAGGCCCAGCTCCTCGCCCAGCCTGGGCAGACGCAGATACCGCGTACTGTGTCCCTGGCGACAGGCATACTGTCCGAGAGCGCAGGCAAGCCACGTCTTGCCGCACCTCGTGGCCCCGCTCAGGATGATGGTGGCGCCGGACGTTGCCCAGTCACTCAGGGCAAGCGCCATCCAGCGGGCACGTTCCAGCCCCCGGCTGGCCCGTGCGTCGAAGTCTTCGATGGGGCCTGGGCATACTTCAGGCCGGGCCTGCTTCAACAGGCGGGCGCTGCGCCGGTCGTGGCGGCTGTCGATCTCGTGCTGAACCAGCAGGGCCAGACGCTGCTCGAACCCCAGCTCTGTGCTTGCGGGGCTGTTCGAGCTGTCGCTGCAGCGCCTGTGCCATGCCCTGAAGTCGGAGTTCCTGCAGCTGGGCGATGGTTTGATTGTGGGTCATGATTCACCTCCCTGGCGTCAGTGATAGGCCCGTGCACCGCGCAGGTGCTCATGGTCCGGGCTTTGCCATGTCCCTGCCCGGTTGTGCCGGCAATGCTTTCCCTGCCGCCGAGCAGGATGTCGCGTACCGCGCGATAGGTGTGATCTGCAGCGACAGGGGCGCGCTCGCAGGCCGCTTCCAGACGGGCATGGCTGTGGCGTCTGGCCAGCGACAGCAGACCCAGCGCACTGCGATAGCCATGCTCGGGGTGCCTGTATCGGGCCAGCATGCGCTCGATCAGCAGCGCCGTGCTTGCCGACACCACGGCCCCACGCGACCAGACGTTCCGGTGTCCATTGCCGATGTGCACGGTGGCTGGCCGGCATGTGCTCCTCGATGGTGGTAAAGCCGCCTCGCCTGATGACTTCTCAGGTGCGGCCACCCGTTTGCCCTCGTGCAGCAGCTCGATGCCATGCTGGGTGATGCGGGCATCGAGCCGCCGTCCAAATCCAGCACATGGGGCACGCGTAGCGGTGCCGGTCGATCTCGACGTGGTAGTCCACGTGTACCCGCACGGTCTTGTAGCGAGCGTATTCGTAGCGAACCGATGGCAAGGGCGCAAGGCCGGTGCATCGAGGCTGGCAAAGACACTGGCCCAGCTGCCCGGCAGCTTCTGGAAGGGCGGTGGTTGAGCTGTTCCAGCAGCGGTTCGATGGCCCGCTGGCGCTGCCCAGATCATTGGGCAGTACAGTGGCGCAGCCTGGCCAGAATCCAGCGTCAACCACCTGAACGGCCGACTCCACCACGGCCTTGTCCTGCGGATCAGTGAGGCCGGGCCGGCAAGACGGCACAATCGTAGTGGCGGGCAAAGTCCTGAATGCTGTCGGTTGCCCTGGGTTCGTAGGCGATCGGCACGGGCAATGACCGCCCTGGGGATTGTCGGGCACGATCAGGCGGGGACACCACCCGCATGTAGTGCAGTGCCCCACCATGCCATTGATCCAGTCAGCAGTCTTCTGCCGGGCGTGGCCTGTGCGTAGGTGTAATGGGAGGCGCCCAGCGCCGCGACGAACAGGTGTGCCCCTGCTGCCGTCACGCAGCGCCAGCGTCGGTCCGGCAAAGTCCACGAACAGCTTCTCGCCGGCGACATGGATCTGGCGCATCGAGCGCTTGAGCGTCCTGACGTATTGCCGGTAGCGTTCGCAGAACTGACTGTACTGCAGCGTACGCTGGCCCACGTATTCGGCCTGGCACTCCCGCCACAGCAGCATCAGGGTCATGCCCTTGCGGCTGAGTTCCCGTGCATCAGGGCAAAGTCCGGCAGCACGCAGGGCAGCGTTCGTCCTGTCCGGCAAGCAGGCGGGAATGCAGCTTTGCGTCGCTCATCGAATCGATGAGCGACCAGTCCTCCAGTCCCCGCGCACGGGCCAGGGTTACGTACTTGGATACGACGCCCTTGGAAACGCCAAGGGCCTGGGCACAACGCGCCAGCGATTCACCTCTGACGAGGCGGTGTTCGAGAATGGCTTTGATCATCTGTGTGTCGAGTGATGGCGCTGGCATTGGCGGCTTCCAAAGCCGCCAACGGTAGCGCAGGTTGAGAACAGCAGGGCTGTCTCGACACACTCGAACACCATCGGTCACGATCACCGGAATCGGCGAGTCACGATGCCGGAATCGCTGGTCACGATACCGGAATCATCAAATCCACGGCCCCGGAACCGCCCGGTCACGATCGCCGGAATCAGCGGTCACGATCATCGGAATACACCAGCCGCTGGCGGATGCGAGCTTCGACTAGTGCGCTCAGCGTGAATACCGTGTACTTTCTGGCGGGATCCTGCGCTGACGCTAGCAGAGCTGGGGCGCGTGCTCCGGCCCGGCGGGCGGCTTTGCCTGACTTTTTCGGAACGCGCATTCATGAGCAAGCTGCCATTCACGACGCATGGTTTCGCGCTGCTGACGCGGCCGGATATCGAGGCCATGATCGATGCATTGCCGCCCTACCCCGCGGCGGCATCCGCTGGTTCAGGATAAAGACCTTGCTGCAGCAAGGATGGACGGCCTCGTGCACAGACCCTTCGTGCATCTGGTGCTGGCAAGAACCTGAACGGAATAATGGCAACCAGCCGGCGGGCGAATGCGGGAACGGATAGAGTCCCGGCAGGAAATACACCCGCTCCGCCGGACGGTTTGCCCAAGAACGTGCCGGCTGCCCGGCACGGTTGCTGCCTGACCCGTGCAGCCTGACGACCTGCGGGTCAGGCGGTCAGGCGGTCAGCATCAGAACTGTTCGGTCTCGGTCGAGCCTTCAGCGCCGTGGTGGAGCTTTCGGCACCTTCGATGGCGGTGGTCACGGCGTCGAAATAGCCGGTACCCACCTCACGCTGGTGCTTGACGGCCGTGAAGCCACGGTCGGCGGCGGCAAACTCGGCCTGCTGCAGTTCGACGAAGGCCGACATGTTGTCGCGCGCATAGCCATGCGCCAGATGGAACATCGAGTAGTTGAGCGCATGGAAGCCCGCCAGCGTGATGAACTGGAACTTGTAGCCCATGGCGCCCAGTTCGCGCTGGAATTTGGCAATGGTGCCGTCGTCGAGGTTCTTCTTCCAGTTGAAGCTGGGCGAGCAGTTGTAGGCCAGCAGCTGCGAAACTGCTTGTGAATAGCCTCGGCAAACTTGCGGGCGTATTCCAGATCCGGCTTGCCGGTCTCACACCAGACCAGATCGGCATACGGTGCGTAGGCCAGACCCGCGAAATGGCCTGCTCCAGCCCCGGTTTGCTGCGGAAGAAGCCTTCGACGGTGCGTTCACCGGTCAGGTGGGGTTTGTCGTTGTCGTCGATGTCGGAGGTGACGAGGTCGGCTGCTTCGGCATCGGTACGGGCCACCAGCACAGTGGGCACACCGCACATCGGCCGCCAGACGGGCCGCAATCAGCTTAGCCACGGCATCGCGCGTGGGCACCAGCACCTGCCGCCCATGTGGCCGCATTTTTCACGGAGGCGAGCTGGTCCTCGAAATGCACGCCAGCCGCACCCGGCATCGATCATGGCCTTCATCGGTTCGAGGCGTTGAGCACGCCGCCGAAGCCCGCCTCGGCATCGGCCACGATGGGGGCAAAGTAATCGATGTAGCCGGCGTCCCAGTTCTTGCCCTCGGACCACCGGATCTGGTCGGCGCGGGTAAAGGTGTTGTTGATGCGGCGCACGACCTGCGGCACGGAGTTGGCCGGATACAGTGACTGGTCGGGGTACATCTCGCCCGCTCCATTGGCGTCGCCAGCCACCTGCCAGCCGGACAGGGTAGATGGCCTTCAGCCCGGCCTTGACCTGCTGCATGGCCTGGTTGCCGGTCAGTGCACCCCAGCGCGTTGATGAACGGCTCTTCGTTGATCAGTTTCAGAGCTTTTCGGCACTGCGGGAGGCCAGGGTATGGGCGGGCTGCAGGAACCCCGCAGGTTCACCACGGTATCGGCGGTGTAGCCGCGGCGGATGCCTCGCCAGCGCGGGCTCTCGGCCCATTCTTTTCTCTGCAGGTTCTGGGCTTGCTGTTCACGTGTCAGCATGGGTCTGTCTCCTTTGTTCTGGGGGTGTTGGACATATCCTCCATTCTGCCCCAGAAAACCCACCCCGAATCTTCGGGGATTACCCGCACGGAGAAGTAGGTTATTGGGGCGGCTCACCGTTTTTGGTCCCAGGAAGCGGCAAGCACGATTTTGTAATATGAAAACTCATTCATGCCTATGAAATGCCGTGGAACGCGTGTGGCGCCGGCCGCCCCGGCATGAAACGGGCGTGAAGCGTGTCATGATGGTCTCGCCCGTCCCTGCACTTGCTCGAATCCGAACACTGCCAGCCCTGCCCCGCTCTCAGCTGCCCCGCAGTGCACGCAACGGCGGCGTATCGAGCAGGCGCCAGACGTTCCAGCCGCCGGCCAGCACGATGAACACGGTACTGGCCAGGATGCTGCCCGCCAGCGGCCAGGGGCTGGGCTGGTGGGCAAAAGTCGAACACCTGCCGAGCAGCTGCCAGCCCCATGACGGTAGGCCCCGCTGCTCATCAGGCCGGCCAGCAGGCCAGTGGCCGACAGTTCGACCAGCTGCGCCAGTCCCAGCTGCCGGCGGGACGCGCCCAGTGCACGCATCAGGGCCACTTTCGGCCACACGCTCGTCGCGCAGGCTGCCCATGGCGGCATAGAGGCACCACACAGCCAGCCGCCACGGTGAACAGGAAGAGAAACTGCACGGCACGACGAGCCTGGCCGATCATCGACTGGATCTGGGCACCGATGACGCCGGTGTCGATGATGGTGAGGTTGGGCATGGCAGCCGACGGGCGTCGCACTACGCCCTCGCTTCCCGGCCGGCACATGGAAGGCCGTGATCAGGGTTCTGCGGCTGGCTGGCCAGCAGGCCGGCGAGCCGATCATGAAAAGTTCACCTGCATGGAGTCCCATTTCAGCTCACGGGCACCGACCAGCGTCATTTCGGATGTCTGGCCGCCGACATCGAAGCGCAGCCGGTCTCCCAGGGACAGGCCGAGCGTGTCCATGATGCCGGTCTCGGCCGACACTTCCGCGGCATTGCGGGTCGATCCACCGCCCCCGCGCCTGCTGGTTGTGAGCCGGCAGCTGACTGGCATAGGGACAGGTTGAACTCGCGATCCACCAGGCGACGGGCACGGTCCTCGGGTAGTCCTCGGGACGTACGGGGCGGTCATTGATGGCCACCAGGCGGCCCCGTACCATCGGATACAGCGTCACCGGTCCCAGACCCGCTTCATCGAGGATCTGGTGCACCGTCTGCTGCTGGTCTGGCTGGATGTTGATGACGAAACGGTTGGGGGCGTCGGCAGGTGCGGCCTGCTGCCACGCGGCCAGCAGGTCGTTGCGGATGACAGTGAGCAGCAGCAGCGCCATCAGGCCGACCGTCAGCGCACGATCTGCACGGCGGTCATCGACAGGCGCCGGGACCAGCCGGTGAGGGCCAGCCGCAGGATCAGCCCCCAGCCCGGCCGGGCCGTGCGCGGACGCAGCCGGACGCCAGCCACACGCCCCCATGGCCAGCAGCACGAAGACCACAGCGGCCAGCACGAAGCCCCCAAGGGCCAACAGGGCCAGCCGCGTATCCCCCACCAGCCAGAGCAGCAGCACGGCAAAGGCGCCCAGCGACACGCCCAGCACCAGCCAGACCGACAGACCCGGCGCCCCAGATCGCGGCGCAGGACACGCAGAGGCGTGATGCCGGACAGGCGCAGCACCGGCACGGCGGCAAAGCCGAGCACCAGCACGACGGCCACCAGCGGGGCCTGCAGGGCCGGCCAGGCCGAAGCTGCCGGCAGCGAGGTTTCCAGCACGACGCGGGCCAGACCGATCAACGCATGATGGGCAGCCCAGCCCAGCGTGACACCGAGTACGCCACCGGCCAGCGCCAGCCAGAGCATCTCCAGCCCCAGCGCCCGGGCCAGCAGCCGCTGCGACAATCCCATGGCCTTGAGGATGGCAAAGCCGTCCAGATGCCGTTCAGCAAACCGGCGGGCCCCAGCCCGATGGCCACGGCGGCAATCAGCGCCGACAGCAGCGACACCAGGGCCAGAAACTGGCGGGCACGGGTGAGCGTGTTCTGGATTTCGGGGCGACCATCGTCGAGGTTCTCCAGGTGCTGCCCGGCCCCCAGCTGCGGACGCAGCCAGGTCTGGTAGTCGCTCATGGCCTGGGCCAGGCCTGCCACCAGCAGCCCGTAGGTCAGGCGGCTGCCGGGCCCGGTCAGGCCCGTAGACGGCAGATCGTCGAGCGCCAGCATCAGGCGGGCGCAAAGTTGACGAAGGAGGCGCCGCGGCTGGGCTCCATCAGGATGAAGCGGCTGATGACGAAACTGCGATTCCCCAGCGTCAGGCGCTCACCCCAGCTTCAGGTCGAGCGACTGGGCCAGTGCCTCGTCGACGAAGACGGTGCCAGGGTGCGGGAGCGCAGTCGATGGGCAGGCCGGGCATTTCACCGGTATTGCTGGTTTCGCCGGTTCCAGGCTGTGGTGCCGGGGTGGCCTGTCTCGCCGTTCCTGGGTTGCACGGCAGCACCAGCTACCCGCCCCGGTCCTGCCGCCTGCCCCGGTCCTGCGCTCTGTTCCGACCCTGCTGTCTGTCCCGATCCTGTTCCCGGCTGCATCGCGGCCGCTGCCCCAGTCGCGCCGGCTGGCTGATCACCCGGATGGAGGGTTACGGCATCCTTGCCTCCCGTCCCCACCATGTGCCCACCAGCCGCCGTATTCCCCGAACCGCCCGACGTGCAGAAATCCGGATTCACGGCGTCCGGCGTGACCGTCAGTACGCCACGCAACGGGTAGCGCTGGCTGACGGCCAGCACCGAGGCGAGCTGGGTGGGTGGAAGTTCCTCATCAGCGTTGAGGTCGGGGTCGGAGGCATCACCCGGTCCTGCGGGCCGGCATGGGCTGCGGACCCGCATGATCGGCCATGGCCATGCTGGGGAAGGACACGGTGCGCCACCTGCAGGCCGGACGCGGTGGCACGCTGCGCCCAGGCTTCCGGGACAGGACGGTCGGCACGTACCACCAGATCGGCCCCCAGCAGGTGCAATGCCTGCTCGTTGAGCGCACGATCGAGGCGATCGACAAAGAATCCGACGGTGGTGACGGCGGCCACGGCCACCAGCAGCGCCATCAGCAGCAGATTCAGTTCACGCGCCCGAAAATCCCGCCACAGCAACAGCCAGGACAGGGCGAGAGGGACGAAATGCGCGGGGAGGAAGCGGAAGGCTGCGACATGGAGGATCGATGAATGGAAAGAGCTGTACCGTCTGGTGGCACCGCCCGGCGGCCCTGGCGACAACAGCCGGCCAAATGGAACGTGTCATGAACTCATTCAGCCCCGCGCTGGCCCCGCTCGTAGTGCCGACAGGGCGGCCCCGTTGAATCGCGTCCGAAAAATACATCATGTCCAGGCGAGGCCGGGCACCCTGCCAGGGCCGGCGCCGGAAAGACGGATGATCAGGATAACCAGATGAAAAAGGACCGAGCATCAGGTGACGGGTAACCCGTCGACCGGCTTGGCCTTCAGGCCCTGGTCGACGGCACCCAGCACATCGGCGGTGGTGGGAATGACCCCCACACCGCCAAAGCTGGCGCAGAAGCTGTCGCCGGATACGGCGCACTGGACGGCGTCGAAGTCGGCAAAGATGCCGACCGTGGGACGGCCGAGCGCACCGGCCAGATGGGTGAAAGCCGGTATCGAGCCCCACGACGATGCGCGCCATGCCGATGACCCGTGCCGCATCGTGCACCGACGGGAAGGGTGGCAGGGATCTCGCTGGGTGGCATGATCGCCCGCTGCGCGGGCCGAAGCCTCGGCCAGCCGTCTGGCCCTGGCCTCTTCGGCAGGCGAGCCCCAGAACCAGACCAGATCCAGCCCAGCCCGCTGCAGGTGCACGGCCACCTCGACCCACTGGTCTTCCGGCCAGAGCTTGGCGTCGCGGCTGGCACCGGTGACCAGCAGGGGCCAGCGGGCGCCCCCGGGCAGCCAGGGGGCCTCCTGCGGCGTCAAGGGCGCAACCGACAGGGCCGAAGCGGGCTGGCGTGTCGATGCCAGCAGCCCAGCGCCGCCGCTCCGATGGCCCGGTTGCGGCGTACGACGCCAGTCACGCGGTACGTCGACCTTCTGGTCGTAGGCCAGTGCGGCGAGCGGTTCCCGTGCAGAAGCGCGGTCGGGCCCCACACGATGGCCGCCAGCCTGGAGGTGTGCCAGACGCACGACGGCCGCACTCTTGATGAGCCCCTCGGCAGTCGAGAATCCAGTCGTGGCGGCGAGCCTGCAGTGTGCGCAGAAAATCGCCCAGCGCCTTGCGTGTATCGGCGCCGGTGACTTGCGCCAGCGCCGCCACGAGATGGGAATGACCTCGTGCACGGCCGGATTGAGGGCGGGCAGTGCCGAGAAGGCCGATTCGACCACCCAGTCGATCTGGGCATCCGGACAATGGGCCTTCAGATCGGTGGCCAGCGGCTGGGCGTGGACGACATCCCCATGGAGCACATCTTGACGATCAGGATTCTCGGCATGGGCAGACGCAGACTGAAACGCCGCAACCGAGAAAACCGGTGCGGCGCGTCAATAAAAAGCAAATAATGTGTCTGTGAGAACAGATCAGCTCAGACCCAGTTCGCGGAGCATGTTACGCTCTTCGATGGCCCGACGCGCCTCGCGCAGACAGCGGCCTGCTCAGTGACGGCGATGTCCGCATAATCTTCCGGCCGCGATTCGACGCGACCGGCGCGCGCCTGGGCTGCGTGCCGTGCCGTGACGATGGCACTGTGGTGATGTGCGGTCATGGCTGAATTAGGTTTTACGAGTCGAGTTTCATCCCTCAGTCCCGTTAAGCTAAGAATGAAAGGCGTGCCTCATGCCGTCAAGCGAAGATGCCATTGAAAACGGCACCCCCAAAAGGCGGTCTAAACTGCAAGCCCGCCCTGCTTTCAGCACTTCTTGAAACACGATGAGATTCAATAGTATAACACACCGCCGTCTGTCCCTCGCGATCGTCCTTTTCTCCTGGGGCAGTGTGGCCGTGGCACTTTTCACGCAGCATGTGCTTGACGTGCAACCGTACGTGGTGCATCGCGCAGCGTGATCCTGTACCTTCTGGCAGGCGCCCTGGCGCTGCTGGGGTGCGTGCCGTCCGGCCAGGGTGGGGGCGGACGTGCCCTGGCGCTGCTGTTCAACCAGCTGGTCGGGCTGACGGCAGCATCGGCGCTCTGTGTGGCGCTGTACCAGAATTTCGTGGCGGCAGCCGACGGTTCCTGCATGGTCACGGCAGCCGACAAATTCCTGATGGCCTCCGGGCTTTCGGACTGGCTGCCCGAGGTGTGCGAACCCGCGCCAACTGCGCCGAGGCCAATGTGGGCATGCTGGGTGCACCTATTCCCTGTGGAGCGCGGCCCTGGCCATTCTGCTGATGGCCATCAACGGACTGGATTTCGTGAAGCTGATCAGGGGCGGTACGGCACAACAGGGCGTCTGACACGCCGGCTCACAACGGCACGCTTCTGCCCACGAAAAAGGCCAAATGCCGGATTCATTCACGAAACCTGCGGCAGGAGCATGGCAAAATGTGGCTCCCTCCCCTCATGTGGTCCCCTTTCAGGCGGTTTCCCTTGCCTCCTTCTCCATGATCCCGATTCCTCCCCATTCCCAGCCCACTTCGCACGCACCGCTCATCAAGCTGCTGGCGCAGTATCCGCTGTTTGCGGGGCTGCCGCCTGAGGTGCTGGCGCGGCTTGCGGAAGGTGCATGGGCGCAATCGCTGGGCGCGGGTGAAACGGCCTTTCACGAGGGCGACAGCGCCACCCACTATCTGCTGATCGTCACGGGCCAGCTGGAAATGGTGCGCTTCAGCCAGGAGGGTGACAGAACACGTGTTCCAGTCGTTCGGACCCGGGGTCGCTGGTGGCCGATGCCGCCATGTTCATGCAGCATGGCCGCTACCCGATGAGGTTCGCGGGCCAGCAGCGGGCCGCTGACCATCTGAGGCTCTCGGGCGCTGCACTGCGCGCCACCGCGAGAATCACCCCCACTGGCCATGCGGCTGCTGCAGCGCTTCAGCCTCCGGCTCTATCACCGCGCGTGAACGAGGTGGAGTGGCTGACCAGCAGCACCGCCCAGCAGCGGCTGGCGGCGTATTTCATTTCGCTCGCCGCAAACAGCAGGGCGACGAGCTGAGCTTTCCGCAAAGCCAGCGCCACGTGGCCGCCCAGCTGGGTATCCGCCCCGAAAACCCTCAACCGCCTGCTGGCCGACTGGCAGAGCCGAGGGTGGATCACCGGCTCTGCGTCGCAAGTGGCAGCGTGTGCGAGGGCCGAACCGCTGGAACGCATGGCCGAGGCAAGGCACGGCCGTTCTGAGTTCTCTCTCCGGCGCCAGCTACCGGCGCCGGGGGCGGGCCAGCGTTGCACCGTCCTGCATGTCCCTGGCATGTGTGGTGGACTCATTCATCGCCATGAAAAAGCCGGCAGATGCCGGCTTTTTCATGGAGCGACGACAGGCTTTCCTGCCTCACCCCTAGAGCACGCCTCACGGAGAAGGTCGGAAAGCGCCGGGCAGGGGAAGGCGCCCCGCCCCTCCCCTGAGCGCCTGGGCCGTCCTCACTTGAACAGGCCCTTCAGCGCATCCTTGGCCTTTTGGTATCGACCTTGTCGTTGAGCTTGTCGGACAGGCCGCTCTTGTCGAGCTGCTGCTTCAGCTTGTCATCGACCTTGCCCTTGAGTTCATTGCCCACCTTGGACTTCATGGCGTCCTTGGCGGCGGCCGACCAGTCAGATCTGCCGAGGCGGGTGCATCGAAGGTACCGGTCAGGTGAACCGGGATGGTGACACCATGCAGCTCGGAGAGGTCACGACCGCCCCTGGCACGCTGCTGGTTCCCACCACCGAGGCACGCACCGTGTAGTCGAGGACGCTGCGGCCGATGTCGATGGACGCCATCACCACCTACGCGGATCAGCGGCGACTTCAGCGACAGGTCATTGCTGCGTGCCACGCCGTTGGCCAGCTGAGGCTCACCGACATCTCGGTAAAGTCGGTCTTCTGGCTCTTGTCGGCAGCCTGGTTCTGCGTGCCGGTGTTGGCGCCTGACATGTTCTTCGCTTCACGCAGCTTCGCCCAGGTTGATGCCCTTCAGCGCACCATTCTTGAGGTTGAGTGCCACGTTGCCGCCCAGCGAGGCGTTTCATGGCCTCCACGGTACCGCCGCCGGTGTTGACGGCCACGTTCAGGTTGCCGGTCCCTTCCAGCATGTCCTGGTTGGCCTACGGCCTTGAGCAGCGGCTCGATGGAGATGCCGGGAGAAATCGGTCTTGAGCGTGATCTTGTTGGCCGCCGGCGAGGAGCCGGTGGCAGCCGTGGCGCGTTTGCCGTTGAGGCGACCACCGTAGAGCGCCGCGCTGATCGGCGGGGCGGTCAGCTGGCCAGTGGCGATCTTCGCGTTGGCGCTCGAGTCTGACGCGCTTCAGACCACGGGCGATCAGGGTGGCCGATACCCACGCGGGCATCCAGCGTCAAACCCTTCAGGGCCGACAGGTCCACCGGGGTTTCAGCCGTGCTGGCCGGTGCCGGCTCGGCGGCAGCCGTGGTGGTTTTGGGGGCCGGGAACAGCTGATCGACGTTGATCTCGTCGGCATCCAGCTCGACGTTGATCTTCGGCGTCTTGAGGCCGTTGACGCCGGCCTTCAGTGCCATGTTGGCCTTGTCGAGCAGGGCCGTCAGGTTGGCCATGGCCGTTTCCTTCTTGATGTCGGCCGACACCGAGCCACCCAGCTTCAGCGAGGAGGCGGCCTTGGACACGGACGGATCCTCGATGTTGACCTGACCATCCAGTTTGCTGAGTGCGTAACGGCCATTGGCCAGGCTGGCCTGCACCGGCGTGGCCAGTTTGGCGGCCACGGTACGGCCGTCCTGCTTCAGCGTGGCATCCAGTCCCAGACTGTTGATCTTCAGGTCATCGGCGGTCCCACCGACCCCGGCCAGCGTCAGCGCGGCCGCCAGCCATTCCTTGTCGCCCAGGCTCACCTTGGCCTGCACGGTGTCACCCGAGGCCTTGTCGCTGGCAATGGCCAGACGCGGTGCCGCCACCGTGGTGCGGAAGCTGTCGGCCCCCATGCGGCCCTGGGCATCCATGGCCCAGCTCGTTCACGTCGATGACCGGCCCCTGCGGATTGAAGGTAAAGCCCTTGAGCTTGAGCGCGAACTGCTGCACCTGCAGCGTGTCGATGGCCCCATCAGGCCGGCACTGAAAATCGCTGCAAACCGTACTGCCCCTTGTCCAGATCGATGGAAGCTGGCCGCTGAGGTTGAAAATCCCCCGGCCTCGGGCGAGCTGGCGCCAGCCGAGCTGCAGTGACACCGGCGTCTGGATGACATTGGCCAGCGGACCGGTTTCGAGGTTGACCCGTTCCAGCGTGTAGGTCTGGGCCGCCTGACGGTCATCGAAGGTGACGCGTGCGTTCTGAGCGTCACGCCGTTGATCGATGAGAGGCCGGATCTTGCCATTCGAGGCGGTTTCGGGCTGCTTGTCGGCTTCAGGTGTGGTTTTGGCACGTACCAGCCCCAGCAGGTCATCGATGCTGAGGGTGCCATCGGCGTTGCGCACCTGTCGCCCGCTGCAGACCATCGACAGTGATAGGTCGGCTGCACATCACCTTGAGCAGCGGCGGCAGTGCCACACTGACCCGGGCCGCATTCAGGCTGGCCGCATTCTGCTCGGGCTGGTTGAGCTCGGACGGGCGAACCACCGGCAGCGTACCCCACGCTGGGGAACAGCGTCAGCTTGAGATCCCTTCGAAGGTCAGCGTGCGTTTGGCGGTCGGCCACGAAGCCGACAATCTGCGGCTTGAAATAGTTGACATCGACAAAAGCCGGCCGCAATGGCTGCCACGACCCACAAGGCCTAACGGTACGCCAACGGCGATCGACAACTTCTTGATCGCGACTGGACTCCAATCGGTGAATTCAGACGCCCGGCAAGCGTGAACACCCCCTCATCCACCGGCACCGGCTGCCCCCTGCGCACTGCAGGACCGCCAGCAGGCGGTGCAGGTGCTCGGCCCCGGGCAGCACGGCCCCGTAGAACAGCACTTCATCCCCGGCGGTGACCAGCAGCGTGGGAAAGGTTTCCACGTCGAGGTCACCCACCAGGTCGGCATCGTCTTCCACATCCAGCCAGACGAAGGCGCTGTCGGAATGACGGCTGGCCTCCCCGGCCAGCACGGCGCGGTAGTCACGACAGGTTCCACACCAGTCTGCACAGGGCAGCTCACCACCAGGCGAACCGTACCGGCCGGACGGTGGACCAGATCAGGGGAATCGGACATGCAGCGCGACAGGGCCCGGGAAAGGAAAGACGCAAGCCATGGATGAATGGTGCCATGCCGGCTGGATACGTGGGAAGTGGGAAGGCCGGACGGACACTGCCCGGGATTATAGAGCGTGTCATTGACCGTGTTATGGGCACCCCGTCCCTGTGCAGACCACAGGCGCGTGCCGTGGGCGCATTCGTTTCCGCGCTGCCTCCAGCCAGTAGTGCCGACAGGGCACCGCGCAGGGCTGCCGCCTTAAGCCCGGCAGGACAACGCCGACAGCACTGCCGCGCGCCCGCATCCTGCCGCGCCAGCCGCCCGAACGGCCCGATGATGCGCCGACGCCACAGATCGGCGACAAAGACGCCCGGCGCCACTGCACGAAACGTGATGGATTCGACAGACAACTTCGCCCGCGGCACGGATGATCACGGGATTGCGTACAGGGCGATCCCGCTCGCATGAGGCCAAACAGCTTTCACGCCCCCTGCCAGATGTCGATGGCGGCCGTCTGGCCTTCGTGGGCCCGATCGAGCCGGGACGCGAGGCCGAAACCTTCGCGACGCTGCTGACCTTTACCACCTTTGCCGAGCGATCCGCCGCCGTCATCGACGAGGCCTATGCCACGGCCTGCGCCGGCACCGGCGCGGCCAGCCGTCTCGACGAAGACCGCTGGTACGACATCGCCCGCGAATACTTCGAGAATTTCTGGAGCAGCTCAGCATCGCATCGGCCGATGAACTCAACAGCCACCTGCACTGGCTGGACGTGCACTTCTTTGCCCGCCACCCGGGCTACGAGGGCGCCGGATGATGATCGAAGCGTTTTCTGGTCACCCGGGGCGGGCCGCTGCTGAGCCACCGCTGCCCTGCCCGACCGCCGGCGTTCCTTGCGGAACGGACGGCGGTTTTTCATGGAGGCCACCGGGGGTCTTGAAACGCCACCGGCCATCCCTATCTTCGAGCACGGGCGCCGAAACGCCGGGCCCGTGAATCTCATCGGCGAACTTCAGGGATGAAAACCATGAACCAGTTTGATTTTGCTCCGTTGCACCGCTCCGCCGTGGCTTCGACCGTCTGGCCCGCATGCTGAACAATTCGATGCGCAACGACTCGCAGCCAGGCTACCGCCCTGACATCGAGATTGCCGGCGAGAACGCCTACCGCATCACGATGGCGTGGCCGGTTTCGACCGCTCAATCGAGGATCGAGGTGGAACAGGGCACGGCCTGAAGGTGACCGGCCGCAAGCGTCCGCAGGAAACCCAACCCACCTACACGCGGCATTGCTGCGCGCGATTTCTCGCACCGCTTCCAGCTGGCCGAGCACGTCCGCGTGACGGGCGCCTCGCTCAACAATGGCCTGCTCGACATCGATCTGGTGCGGGAAATTCCGGAAGCCATGAAGCCGCGCCGCATCGACATTCGCGACGGCGCCAGCATTTACTGCGCCCCAGGCCGAAGTGCTGGAAAACCAGGCCGAACCGAAAGTCGCCTGATACCGCCCGGCCCCGCCCGTACGGCCTGAATGCCACACCAGACGGCGCTGACGGCCCTGTCTGCGCCATGACCGGCTGATCGTTCCGCTGCTGATTCGATCAAAAATGGGGGCACACAGGCCGTTCGCGGTGGTGTCGGTCCAGCGGCACACGACGCAAAAAGCCGGATCCCGTGAAGGTCCGGCTTTTTGCGTCCGTCGCGTACTGTCCGTCAGCGCGTTGTATGGACTCATTCGCCCTCGGCACTCATTTCGTCCCGCCCCCGGTCCCGGCCGGCTGACGGGGCGCCGCAGACAAGAGGCGCACTGCACAGACAGGGCAGGCGACCTCGCCCGGCAGGGCAACGCCGGGGCCATTCCGGCATCAGGCGCCGTTGTTGATCAGCTCGGCACGCAGGCGGTCACGCGCGAGTTCTTTTCGGCGTTGGTGAGCTTGCCAGCGGGCCCAGATCGGCATAGATGTGGTGAATGAGCAGGCGGTCGAGCGCTGCATCGATGCGGCGGCTGGTGGGGATCGACCTCGAGGCACAGGCCAGCCTGCTCTCGACGAACACCTTGACCGACTCGATGATCTGCTGGCGGCTTTCGTCGCAGCGGCGTATGCTCGTGCGCAGGCCGGATAACCCTGGGCCGACGACGATGCCCTGATAGCCCCGGCAGCCGGCGTTGCGCCCACGGCGGTATTGACCAGCCGCTGGCATGGGAGGCCGGCTGGCTGTATTCCTAATCGCCCCGCCGGGTGGCACGGCCGGCGGCAGCATGCGCATGACGGCGGGAGATCGTACACAGGCGGGCCACACGGTCGGCCCGGCTGGTGATTTCAAGCTCTGGCGGTGCGAAACACCAGCTCGGTATCGCCATCGACGCCGATGACGGCGATGCGCACGCCCTTTTCTGGGCCATTTCGATACCGATGGCGAAGTCGCCATCGCCTGTAACCAGAGCAGCATCGGAAATTGCGCCGTTGCTGGCCAGCTCGATCAGATCGGTGACGATGAGCGAATCGACGCCACGCTGCTGGCCGGCGGCATTGACGATGCCGGGCCATGCACGTCGGGCAGCTCGGCAATGGCCCGCTGCTGCGGTGACAGGCCACTGGCCATGACACCCGTCGTACCAGTAGACGCGAGCAGCTCGCGGGTGGTCAGGCCCAGTGCGGTGCGGGTCTTCTCCAGCAGCAGGTTGATCAGCGCTGCCGGATTCATCACTTCAAGGTGGTGTCTTTTGGTCGAGGCGCGCTCGCTGACGATTTCTGCCGACTGATGCAGCAGATAGCCAGCATCCACCATGACAACAAAAACGATCCATGTCGAGAGATTCCGTGAAAGTAATTAACCAGTGCCGCCCCGATGGGCGGCTGCGAGGTTGAGCCTGCACCGGCATCCGACCCGTTAAATGATTCAGTATAACCTGACGGTTCCCGACTCGATCGGGCCCCTGGCCAGGGACAACCGTGGCCACCGCGGCGTTCCCGTAACGGGACGCCAGCGGCAACCGGTCGTCTGGTCGCTCCTCCCGGCGCGGCGGACGTACCCCAGGAACCCGCCCCGCCGAAGCAGGAGTGACCACGACTGTTGCATCATGAACACAGTCTGCTGGATGCTGGACCGCAACCCGCCCCTGCCATGCAGGCCACGGCAACGGGTACTGTCATATCCAGTGGGGAAAAATACCGCGTTGCCAACGGGGCAGGCTGATCCATGTCAAGCGGACACAGGGAAGTGAGTGGCAGGCAGGTGCGCAGGGATGGACGGAGGTGTCGTTTGCAGGTGTCGCTACGAAAGCGATAACAGATGCGGGCGGATCTGTCGTGTAGAGCTGCCATCTCACACCGCTCCCAGCCGTAGGCTGACAAGCTACGTTGCACAGAGCAAGACTAACCCGTATCGCCACTCAGGGTAGATGACACCGTCGAGGTTGAATGGCGGGTAGAGTCAGGGCCAGCAGACTGGAGAGACATACCTCACGGCCGAGGCGCGCCTGCTCGGGCCAGCCCAGTGCTCATCCGAACGTCGCAGGCTCTGACGACAGGTGTTGAGGCCAGACAGGCGGGTGCTGCGCCATGGGCATGACGGCGCCGCCACTTGGGACATGGCAGGAGGTCATGCTGGACCTCGCTGAGAGCGCGAGGATGACGTCGCGCAGGCGGGCTGGCGCATAAACGCAACGTAATCTCTATCGCAAACATCGTTGGCAAGAACAATTTGATCCTTACGCGGGCCCTGAATCAGTGGGCCAGCATCACACGACAGCTTGTTCAGCACTCACTTACTCGTGATCCATGACGCAGCGATGATGTCCTGGGATCACCTTTGGGCTACATGGATTGGCGATGAGACAGTGGGCTACCATGAGCCGAGCTCAGCGCCATCCTGCGACAGTCATCGGCTACATGATCCGAGGAAGCTGTTGGCGAGAGCGTAACTGTAGTTGCCGGGAAGGAATTGCGCGATGGCGCGGGTCAGAAGAAGCACCACGTTGTCTCCAGAACAGGTTGCTTCGGTGGTGGCCTCTGGGCGGTTGGATATCGTTTGGTGGTGTGTGGTGTTGGGGGTGGGTTGGTTTTTGTTTTTGGGGGGGTGTGGTTGGTGGTGTTTGTGGGGTGGTTGGGTGGTGGTTGGGGGTTTTGTGTTGGGTTGGGGGGTTGTGTGTGTGGTGGTGGTTGGGGGGGTGGTTGGTGTGGGGTGTGTGTGGTTGTTGGTGGTTGGTTGGTTGTGGGGTTGGGTGTTGGGGGTGGGTTGTGGGTTTTGTTGTGTTGTTTTGTGTGTGTTGTGTTGTGGCTGCCCCAGCGACGGCATCTTGTGGACCCGTCAGGATGGGTGGTTTTGGGGTGTGGGTTGTGGGGGGGGTGGGGTGGTGTGTGGTTGTGTTGGGTTTGTTGGGTTTGTTTGGGGTGTTTTTTTTGATTGGAACGCTCTGGTCACGGATATCGTAAGTTGAGCAATGGTTTTGGTGTTGGTGGTTTGTTGGGGTTTTTGTGGGGGTTTGGGTTTTTGTGGGTGTTCCCATCAGGTACGGGATGGAATGGTCTTGGAAGATTCGGCCGACCAGATATGGCACGTTGAGCTGCTGCGCGAGATTGGCCTTGGGCGTTGGATCTTTTCAATAGTCAGGGTGTAGATTCTCTGGGTCTGCGTTTTGTACTAATTTGATGTTGTGGCAGTGATGGGAATTTAAGTCGTTGTCCATGCGGAAGCTGGGCCGGCAGGTCGGGCTTGTGAGATCGCTGGCGGTAGTCGATACTGAGGCTCGTCGGCTGCCGGCAGTTTTTCGGTGTGTGTGGTGTGTGTGGGGTTGTTGTTTTTGTTGTTGTTGTTTGTTTGTTTGGGGTGGTGGGTGTGGCTTTTGGTGGCGGATTTTAAGCCGCCAATGAACGGGTTTTTGGTTTTTTTTTGTTGTTTTTTGGCGGAAGCGGTGAGATTCGAACTCACGGACCGTTGCCGGTCGGCGGATTTCAAGTCCGCTGGGTTAAACCACTCCCCACGCTTCCGGATGGTTTTGCCGGACCGGAGATGGCCCGCAAAACCCTCAGGCCTCGAGGATGTCGGCACATGCGCGACGGGCCCGGCGATGGTGCACGGGGCGTACCCTGCAGGCGGTACGCCACTGGCGAAGCAGCCATTCTACCCGAAGCCGGCCTGATCGGCACAGGCAGGCGCTATCATCACAACGTCCACGGGTTGATGCGCCATCGCATCAGCGCTGCTCCCGTCCGCGCCCCATGACCAGAACCGAGATCCGCCGCTTCTTCCCTCCCGCCCGCTCCTGGTGCGCTTCGGCGCCATGGGCGACCTGGTGCTGGTCAGCCGATGATCCGGCTGCTGGGCGAGCGCTTCGGCGCCCCTGTGGACATTCTGTCGGCCGGCGGCTGGGTGCGTCCGCTCTACGAGGCCAGCCCGGTGTGGAGAGATCTTTCTGCTGAAGAAGCGCAAGCTGCCCTGGTGGCTGAGCGCCGAGAAACGCGCGCTGCTGGCAGGACTGCGTGCGCAGGGACCACGCCCGGTGTGGTACTGCGACTTCGATGAGAAAGCTGCCCTGCTGGCCCGCGCAGGTCTCGGGTGATGACTCGTGGTGCGCGCCCGGGCGGTGGGCATGCGTGATGGTGAGCATCTGGTGGATTTCCACCAGCGTGTGGCGCTGCAGATGCCAGAAAGGTTTGCAGCGTGGACGGCAGTTTCCGTTCCCAAACCCGCACGGCGGTTGACGTCAGTCCGACTCGCCGATCCGGCCGACTCCCGGCCCAACTCCCAGCCCAACTCCAGCAACTCAGCCCAGCTCCCAGCCCTAACTCCCAGCCCAATCCCAATTCCGCGACGGGGAAACACGCCCGTGGCGCATATGAGGGCTGGCTCAAGCGCAGGATGAGCACTGTTTCAGGCCATGCGGGATTCCCACCCTGCACATTTCTCCCGCCATGCAGGCCGAGGTGAAAGGCTGGCTGGGTAGCCGCAGTGCTGGGCAGACCGCTGATTCTGGTGCAGGGCGGGGCAACCCGGCGCACCATGCGCACGGGTGTGCGCCGCCGGATGAGCACCAACACCAAGTGGTGGCCCGAAGAAAACTGGGCAGCGGTGATCCGCATGCTGGGCCGGGAGGCACCCGGAGGCAGTGATTCTGCTGGTGGGGGCACCACCGAGGCGGACCTGAATGACGAGCTGCTGCAACGGGGCCGGTGTGTCCAGTCGCCTTCAACGTGGCCACGGAACTGCCCATTCCGCGTCTGCTGGCCCTGCGAACGCGTGCGGCCGGCATGGTCACGGTGGACACGGGGGCCGGGTCATCCCGGCAGCGGCGTGGGCTGCCCGCTGGTGGTGCTGTTCGGGGTGGCCCGATCCGGGTGGGAAATCCGGCCAGCGTGAGGCAGTACGCCCGTACATGCACTGCAGGCGCGTGGGGCCGCCCCGACATGACGGCCATCACGGTGGCGGAGGTGACGCGGGCGTGGGATCGGCTGCCGCTGCGCGCGGGAAGCACACGCTACCTGATGGCCTGATACCTGCGGGTACCAGGCGCGGTGGACCGCTCTATCCCTTCAGGTCGAAGGTCGGCTCGGCAGGCGCCCTTCGGTGAAGTCCTGCAGCCAGTGCACGGCGATCTGGGTTTTTCACATCCAGCAGGCGGTGGGCACGCAGTTCGTCCACCAGCCAGCGAGCGTGACCCATTCGGTTTCGACGAACTCGCCCGCATCCAGCGAGCGTTCGACCTTTTCGAGGTCGCGCGCCAGGTAGATGTCCATCACTCGTCGGCAAAGCCGATGGCGGGAGTGGATGCGGGTGAGATGCGCCCAGCTGTGCGCCCGGTAGCCGGTTTCCTCGATCGCTCGCGACGGGCGGTGGTGAAGCTGTCTTCGCCCGGATCCTTCTTGCCGGCCGGAATCTCGATGGAGCGTTGCCGGGGCCGTAGCGGAACTGCCGCTCGATGAGCACCCTGCCCTCGCTGTCCAGCGGCACCATGGCAGCCGCCCCCGGGTGCATGACGAACTCCCGGGTGTTGGTGCTGCCGTCGGGCATGCGGGCGGTGTCGCGCCGCACCTTCAGAAAGCGTCCCTGATAGACCAGCTCACGTTTCAGGGTGGTTTCGGCCAGGCCCGGATGCGTACGGGCGACGGCGGGGTCGATGTGATCGGGAATGCTGCTGGTGACATCCAGCACCGGCTGGAGTGATGAAAGAGCGTGTTTTCTGGCTGGGACATCGTGGTTTCCTAGGTTGTCGAGCATTCTGCCAGATGATCGCCCTGGGAAGCTTCCAAAAGAGCCGCGAACACCCGGCTCCCGGAATCGCGCGCGCGCCAGAGGGCCTCCTGCCGGCAACTGCGCCGTTTTGACGTTAACTGTCGGGCGCGAGAATCGGGGAGACGCGGAAGGCTCCATGCCGGCAATGGAGTATGGGGGCACCAAAGTGGCGCAGGATGTCTTCCGTGACGCAGATGGGCTGCCGCAGAATGGTTCTGTGGCGCCCGAACGCAGAAACGCCGGACAGATGGAAACGAGTGTCCAGTCTGTCCGAGCGTTGGCCGGAGACAAAGGCGTTGCCCCGGTCGGCCCAGGATTCCAGGCGCTGCGCACGGCGCGGCGATGCACGAGCCATCAGCGGCCCGCATGATGCCCAGCGGCAGCACGGCATGCGCCGTTGGCCATCATCAGGGCGCATCGGCACTCGCCGTCGACGGGCAACGGCGCCACCGTCGGCCGGTTTGCCGAAGAACGCGACCTTCGTACCACGCGGATGCCAGTAGAAGGCGCGATCGCGACATCATCACGGCATGCACGGCCAGCCAGGTGTAGCAGCCGGCGGCGACCGCCGATTTCAGCACGGCGGTTTGGCGCAGAAGCCGATCAGCGGCGGGATGCCTGCCAGGAGAACATCACCGGCCGCCATGATGAAAGGCCAGAACGGGGCTCGACGGGCCAGGCCGGCAAAGTCGCTGATCTCCTCGGCCTCGAAGCCTTCACGGGCGATGAGCTGGATCATGCCGAAGGTGCCCAGGGTGGTGAGCACACTAGCTGATCATGTAGAACATGCCGGCGCCGAATGCCTGGTCGGACGGGCGGAAACCTTCACCCGCGTACACGCCTACCACCCCAGCAGCACAGAGCCGACCTGCGAGATGGTGAACAGGCCAGCATGCGCTTGAGGTTGCTCTGGGCCCACGGCCACGATGTTGCCGATGGCCAGCGACAGCACAGCCAAATGACCAGCATCTGCTGCCAGATGGGGCCAGCTCGATGGTGGCCTCAGCAGCAGAGCGGAACAGCAGTGCAAAGGCGCTCAGCTTGGGACCGGCGGCCACCAGCAGCGTGGCTGCGGTGGGCGCGCCCTGGTACACGTCGGTACCCACATGTGGAACAGTACGGCGCCCAGCGTGCAGGCCAGACCGCCACCAGGAACGCACGCCGAAGGCCAGCACCTGCTGCGAGGCCATGCCGCTGTGAGACGCGGTTGACGATGTCGGCAATGCCCAGCGAGCCGGTGGCGCCATAGACCATCGACATGCCATAGAGCAGGAAGCCCGAGGCCAGCGCGCCCAGCACGAAGTACTTCATGGCGGCTTCGGTGCCCTTCATCCAGTCGCGGCGAAGGCCGATGGCGGCATACAGCGACAGCGACATCAGTTCGAGGCCAAGGTAGAGCACCAGCAGGTTGCCGCCGGAGATCATCACCATCTGGCCCAGCAGCGAGAAGAGTGCCAGCACGTACAGGTCGCTCTGGCGGATGCTGTGTTCGGCCGCGTAGCGCCGCGAGTAGACGATGATGCTGGCCGTGCAGATGATGCCGCAGAGCTTGAGCAGATAGGCCAGTTCGTCGGCGATGTACATGGTGCCGAAGGCGTACTGCTGGCCATGGCCATACTGCCAGAGCACGGCGCCGAGCGGCAGCACCAGGGTGGCCAGGGCCAGGCGGTCGGCCGGCATCGGCCGGCTCCGGCCCGTGACGGCCTCGATGACCAGGAAGACGCAGATGCCGAGCATCAGCAGGATTTCCGGCGCCAGTGCTGCCAGATTGAGATCAGCACGGTCAGTGGCACGGCCATCCCTCTTACTTCGAGCTTGGTGTGGAAGGTGTTGCAGCAGGTTCTCGACCAGAAACCTGGACGAGGTCAGTGAAGAACTCGGATACAGGCCCATGAAGAGCACAGAAGGCAGCCATGAGCATCAGCAGCCAAATTCCACGGCGGTTGACGTCCTCCATCTCCTCGACGTGCGGGTTGGCCACGGCGCCGAAGACGACGCCTTGTACATCCACAGCGAGTAGGCGGCCCCCAGATCAGGGCGGTGGCGGCCAGGAAGCCGATCCAGAAGTCGAACTGCACGGAGCCCAGGATGACGAGGAACTCACCGACGAATCGGAGGTGGCCGGCAGGCCGGCGTTGGCCATCGAGAACAGCAGGAACAGCGCAGCGAACTTCGGCATGCGGTTGATGACGCCGCCGTAGTCGGCAATCTGCCGGCTGTGCAGGCGGTCGTACATCACGCCGATGCATGGGAACATGGCGCCGGCCACGAAGCCATGCGAGATCATCTGCACGACGGCGCCCTGCATGCCAGTTTTTCCCGTTGAACATGCAAAAAGCCCAGCGTGACGAAGCCCATGTGGGCAATCGACGAGTACGCCACCAGTTTCTTCATGTCGGCCTGCACCAGCGCGACCAGACCGATGTAGATGACGGCCACCAGCGACATGGTGAGTCATCATCGGTGCCAGATAGTGGCTGGCATCGGGCGCAATGGGCAACGAAAAGCGCAGGAACGCATAGGGCCCTGAGCTGGCAGCATGATGGCGGCCAGCACCACCGAACCACCGGTCGGCGCTTCGACGTGGGCATCGGGCAGCCAGGTGTGCACCGGCCACATCGGGATCTTGACCGCAAAGGCCAGCATGAAGGCCAGGAAGATCAGCACCTGCTCGGTCATGCCCAGCGGCAGCTGGTGCCGAGACCTGGATGTCGAAGCTGCCGGAAGTGGATACGGGTAGATCGATGGCCACCATGGTGAGGGGCGACCCCAGCAGGGTGTAGAGGAAGAACTTGAAGGCGGCGTAGACGCGGTTCGAGCCGCCCCAGATCCCGATGATGATGTACATCGGAATGAGCGTGGCCTCGAAGAACACGTAGAAGAGCATCCTCGTCGGCCGCCGCGAACACGCCGATCATCAGCCCCGGGAGAGGATCAGGAAGGCGCCCAGATACTGGTGAGTGCGGTCCCTGATGACCTCCCAGCCGGCCACCACCACCACGATGGTGATGAATGCGGTGAGCAGCACCATCCGCACGGCCAGGCCGTCGATGCCCAGTGCGTAGTTGATGCCCGGGACTCGATCCAGGGCATGCGTTCGACGAACTGCACGCGCCGCCGTCGTGGTGTCGAAACCGGTGTGAGAGCGGGATGGTGACGGCAAAGCCCAGCACCGAGCCCAGCAGCGACAGCCAGCGCGCGAGATTGGCGCGTTGCTCGTACAGACCGCCAGCACGATGACGCCGCTGATGATCGGTACCCAGATGGCGGCACTCAGCCAGCCCATGCCCATTGTCTCTGTCATCTGTTCCGTGATCGGTCTATTGCACGCGGGCCAGGAAGGGAAGGAACCAGAACAGCAGGAAGGCCAGCCCGATGATCATGGCGATGGCGTAGTGATTGAGGAATCTTGTCTGCTGACGCGCACGCGGGAGAACCAGCCCACCAGGCGGGCGCTGCCGTTGACCATCAGGCCGTCGATCAGGCCTGGTCAGCACGCTCCCACAGCGCGCCACCCACGCGGCGGGGCGCCGCCGGCAAAAGAACCACTCGTTGAAGAACGGTCAGGGTAGTACTTGTTCTCCAGCACGGTGTAGATGCCGCTGAAGGGTCTTCTGCAGCCGGGCCGGATAGCCGGATTGACCAGAGTAGAAGTACCAGGCGGTGGCAATGCCGGCGACCATCAGCCAGAGACAGCAGCGGGTGAAGCCGTGCAGCGCCATGGCACCCAGCCGTGCCAGTGGTGCGTCAGCGCCCTCCGTAGCCGGGTGTTTGTCGAAGACCGTGATCACGCCCTCGAAGTAGCGGCCGGTGATGAAGGCATCGGCCGCGATGGCGCCGATGATGATCGACGGAATGGCCAGCGGTACCAGCGGCACCGTCACGACCCACGGGGACTCGTGCGGCACGTGGAGCGTGGTGGTCGCCGTAGCCCATGACCATGTGCATCGTGGCCATGCGCGTCGTGGCCGGTGATCGTGCCGACTGCATCTCCGGTGATCGTGATGGTGTCGACCTGGTCTCCGGTGATCGTGATCGTATCGGCCCCGTCTCCCGTGATGGTGATCGTGTCGACGTTGACGCCGGCGGCTGCCGCGCTGGCAACGACAGCATCGGCATGGCCGTGTGCAGCGCCGTGCCCGGCCGTTCCGTGCCCTGCCCCGTGCGCCTCATGGGCGGCGGCAAAGCGCGGCTTGCCATGGAAGACCAGGAAGTACATCCGGAACGAGTAGAAGGCCGTGACGAACACGCCCGAGAGCAGCGCCCAGTAGGCGATGCCGGCGCCGGGCACGTTGGCATGGTGCACCGCTTCGATGATCGACTCCTTGGGTAGAAGCCCGAGAAGAACGGTGTACCGACCAGTGCCAGCGAGGCCGATCAGCGAGGTGAGCCGGGTGATGGGCATGTCATTTGCGCAGCCCGCCCATGTGACGGATGTCCGGTCGTGGTGCATGCCGATGATATTGAACCGGCGAGGAACAGCGGTGCCTGAAGAAGGCGTGCGTCATCAGGTGGAACACGGCGGCCACGCATGTAGGCGGAGGCGCCCAGGGGCCACCGTCATGTAGCCGCGGCTGCGACGGCGTGGAATACGCGACCACACGCTTTGATGTCGTTCTGGATGAGTGCCCATCAGGCCCATGAAGAAGGCGGTGATGGCACCGATGATCATCACGAAGGACAGCGCCGTCTCGGACATCTCGTACAGCGGCGACATGCGGCTGACCATGAAGATGCCGGCCGTCACCATGGGTGGCGGCGTGGATCAGCGCGGAGATGGGGGTCGGGCCTTCCATGGAGTCGGGCAGCCAGACGTGCAGCAGGAACTGCGCCGATTTGCCCATCGCACGCCACGAACGAGGCAGATGCAGGTGACGGTGATCAGCGACCACTGGGCGTCACCGATGAGGTTGATGGTGACGCCGGGCCAGCTCGGGCGCCTTCTGGAAGATCTCGGCGTAGTCGAGCGTGCCCAGTCCAGGTGTAGATCAGGCCGATGCCAGCACGAAGCCAAAGTCACCCACCCGGTTGACCATGAAGGCCTTCAGGTTGGCGTAGATGGCCGACGGTTTTGGGTACCAGAAGCCAGTCAGCGGGTAGAGACCAGACCCACCCGCCTCCCAGCCGAAGAAGAGCTGCAGCAGGGTTGTTGGACATCACCAGCATCAGCATCGAGAAGGTGAAGAAGGCTGATGTAGGAAAAAGAAACGCTGGTAGCCGGGATCTTCCTCCATCATAGCCGATGGTGTAGATGTGCGCCATCAGCGACACGAGGTGACCACCACCATCATCATCGTCGTGAGCTGGTCGATCTGAAGCCCACTTCCATGCGCAGCTCACCGATGATGGCCCAGGTGTAGAGCGGCCCGTTGAAGGTGTTGCCCTGCCAGACATCGTTCATGACCCACAGCGAGGCCAGCAGCGACACCAGCACGCCCAGGATGGCGACACGGTGGGTGTTGGTGCGGCGAGGTGCCTTGCCGGCAAACCCTGCCAGCATCGATCCGACCAGCGGTGCAAAAGGCACCAGCAGATAAGCTGTTTTTCATCGGCTCAGCCCTCAGATGGTCGAGATCCTCGACGGACACGGAATGGAACTGACGGAACAGCACGACCAGCAGCGCGCAGACCGATGGCGGACTCGGCCGCCGCAACCGTCAGGATGAAGAACACGAAGATCTGGCCGGCCAGATCACCCATGTAGTGCGAGAAGGCCACGAAGTTCGATGTTGACGGCGAGCAGCATCAGCTCGATCGACATCAGCACGACGATCAGGTTGCGGCGGTTGAGGAAGATGCCGACCACGCCGATCGAAAAAGAGGATGGCCCCGAGTGTCAGGTAATGGGCCAGGCAGTTGCAGTAAAGCGGTCATCGTTGCGTCCTTCTCACGATTTTTGCGGACCCGCAGCCGGGGCCGGGCCGGAGGGAGGCGTGCTGGCGGTACCGGCCGGTGCGGGACCGGCAGCCGGGGTCACAGCAGGCGCGGACGGGGCAGGCGCAGCCGGCGCCGGCGCGTTGCCTCGCAGGGCGAGCAGCGGCGGAGGTCGGCTTGCCGTCGGCAGGCACGGCCCTGGCGTCCCCTGGCAGGCTTGCTCCTGCGGCACCGGTATCACCGGCAGCGAGGCATCTGCCGGCAGCCGGCTTGCCGTCGGCAGTGCTGCCCTGCCCCGCCGCGTCCTCATCGGCCGGCGGTTGCGGCGGCTCGGGCTTCACGGCCGGCATGCTGACCAGGCGCACCCGGTCGGCGGCACGCACGCGCACCTGCTGGCCGGGGTTCTGCGACTTGCTGTCCTTGCGCCGGCGGATGGTCAGCGAGATGGCGGCCACCATGGCCACCAGCGACTCATGCCGGCGATCTCGAGCGGATAGATGTAGCCGGTGTAGAGCAGCTCGCCCAGGGGCCTTCGCGTTGTCGTAGTCGGCCGGCAGCGGCGGCGCATCGGTCTCCAGCGCACCGCCGAAATGGGCCCACAGCACGGGCGCCAGTTCGACCACGATGATGGCGGCCACGAACAGCGCCACCGGCAGCGAGCGCCAGAAGCCGGCACGCAGCCTGTCGAGGTCGATGTCGAGCATCATCACCACGAAGAGGAACAGCACCATCACGGCGCCCACGTACACCACGCACCAGCACGATGCCGAGGAACTCGGCTTTCATCAGCAGCCAGATGGCCGCCGAGGACACGAAGGTAAGCACCAGCGCCAGCGCGCTGTGCACACCGGGTTGAGGCCGTGATCACGCGAGTGGCGGCACCGACCGTCACCAGCGAAAAAGACGAAAAACAAGACTGTTGCCCTGACATCCATGTTGCCGACCGTCCTGCTCAGCGATAGGGGCATCGGCTTCACGGGCCGCTGCGATCTCGGCCTCGATAGCGATCGCCCACGGCCAGCAGCATGTCGCTTGGTGAAGTACAGGTCGCCGCGTTTCTCGCCGTGATATTCGAAGATATGCGTCTCGACGATCGAATCGACCGGACGGACTCCCATCGCAGAGGCCACAGAAGAGTAATCTTGGTGAGGTCGATGTCGTACCGGGTGGTGCGACGCTGGCCATCGGCGCGCACCGCCGATTCGATGGTGATGGCCATGGCCGGGCAGACGGCCTCGCACAGCTCAGCAGGCGATGCAGCGCTCTTCACCGTTGGGGAGCGGCGGCGCTGCGTGCAGGTCACGGAAACGCGGCGACAGCGGCGTCTTCTCCTCGGTACTGCAGCGGTGATCTTGCGGGCGAACATGTAACGCCCGGTCAGCTTCATGCCCCTTGAGCAGCTCAGCGGCAGGAAACCTCGAAAAGAAATCCTTGATCGCTCGCATCGTTCAGCTCTTCCAGATGTTGAAGGGCGTTCTGCATCCAGACGGCAATCACCAGCAGCCAGACCAGCGTGACCGGAATGAACACCTTCCAGCCCAGACGCATGATCTCGGTCGTAGCGGTAGCGCGAAGCTGGCACGGAACCAGATGAACAGACTGACCAGGAAGAAGGTCTTGATGAACAGCCAGAACCAGTCCCACAGCCACTGCGGCCCGATGTCCAGACCCAGCGTGAAGAACGGCTGCCAGCCGCCGAAGAACATGATGGCGGCAATGGCCGACACCAGGATCATGTTGGCGTACTCGGCCAGGAAGAACACCGCAAAGCTCATGCCCGCGTATTCGACCATGTGACCGGCCACGATCTCGGACTCGCCTTCCACCACGTCGAACGGGTGACGGTTGGTCTCAGCCACGCCCGAGATGAAGTACACGACCAGCGCCGGCAGCAGCGGCAGCCAGTTCAGGACAGCACGTTGATGCCCATGCCGGCAGAGAAGCCCCGCCCCCGTGCCTCGACGATGCGCGAGATGTTCATGCTGCCGGACACCATCAGCACCATCACCAGACAGAAGCTGATGGCCAGCTCGTAGGACACCATCTGCGCGGCGGCCCGCAGGGCGCCCAGAAAGGCGTACTTGGAGTTGGAGGCCCAGCCCGCCAGGATGACGCCATAGACCTCCAGCGAGGTCAGCGCCAGCAGCAGCAGCACGCCGGCATTGACGTTGGCCAGCGACCCGGTCGGGACCGAACGGGATGACCGACTCGAGCGAGCCAGCGCCGGCACGATGGCCAGCACCGGCGCCACGAAGAAGAGCCCCTTGCTGACCTGGGTGGGCAGCAGGATCTCCTTCGTCATGAGCTTCAGGGCGTCGGCGATGGGCTGCAGCAGGCCGAACGGACCGGTCCGGTTGGGGCCGATGCGCACGTGCATGTAGCCGATCATCTTGCGCTCCCAGAGCGTCAGATAGGCCACGCAGATCATCAGCGGGGCAACCCAGCACGATGATCTTGATGAGGTTCCAGACCACGGGCCAGACGGGGCAGCCATTCGTGGCCGGTCTGGGTGATCACGTCGACGAAATTCACTTGGCGGCCTCAGCGTGATTCGGTCCAAACATGTCGGGCAGCGTAGCAGCCGCTGCCAGGGCAGCTCGGCACCCAGACGGCGTCGGCGGCCATGCGGTGCGTCACGGGCCAGCGGCAGCACGGCAGAGCCCTCCTGCTGGCAGACGCGCACCCTGTCGACCTTCCAGTCCCAGCCGGGCGATGGTGTCGCCATGCAGGCGGACCGCCACGTTCGCGCGTCGGCCGTTTTTCTGCAGGGCGGTGCCCCGGCGTACCAGCGCATCGACCGCGTAAATGGGCACGCTGGTCCTACACGCTGCAGCACCCCGGACCACGGATGCGCCCGCCAGACCGGCAGCTGCTCGTTGACCTGGTTGTTCAGCAGGCGTCCGAAGTGACGGCCGTCGGGAAAATGGCCTGGGCCGTGATGGCCTCTCTTGCGCACCAGGTGGCGCAGCCCGGCACCCAGCCGGTTCGACGAGGTGGTTGCCGCTGGCCGGCAGCCTGCAGCGTCGGGGCGACGGCGCGTCGGACAGCGCACGCTGGCGCACCTGCTCGACATTCTCGAAGTCGAAGCCCGGGAATGCCCAGCAGCGACCCCAGCACCCGCATCACCTTCCAGCCCGGGCGTGCCTGGCCGGCGGGACGCACGGCGCCGTTGAAGCTCTGCAGCCGGCCCTCGCAGTTGATGAAGGAACCCCCGGTTTCGGTGAACGGTGCGATGGGCAGCAGGCAGTCGGCCACGGCCATCAGGTCGGGCGAGGCATAGGCAGTGGTGGCGATCACCGTGGCCGCCTGGCCCAGGGCCTTGCGGGCAGCCACCGGGTCGGCCAGATCGAACGACGGCTCGATGCCATGCAGCAGATAGGCCTTGCGCGGCTGCGCGATCATCTGCACCGCGTTGAGCCCGCGACTGCCCACCACCGGCAGGGCCGTGGCCAGATAGCCACCGACCGAATTGGCAGCCTCGCCGATCACCCCGAAACGGGCACCGGTCAGATGGGCGATGGCCTGCACCACCTGCAGGATGGCACCATACTGCGGATGCTGCACCGCCGTGTTGCCCAGCCAGATGACCCGGTTCTCGCCCTCGAGCAGCGCGGCCGCCAGCGCGCGGGCCTCGGCCGAAGGTTCGACCTCGTGGTACATGGCAGGTGCCGGCTGCTGGAGCTGGCCGGCACGAGCCACAACACCTGCACTCGATCAGGTGATCGACCCAGCGATGCGGGCCAGCGCCTGCTGCACGGACACCGGCATCAGCCAGTCCTCGACCGTGGCGTGCATCGACAGCACGCGGGTGCCGTTCTTCCGCGGCGTGACGGACGCGGGCCGACAGCAGCGGATGATCCTTGCGCAGGAACGAACCGATGATGAAGAGCGCATCGAAGCTGTCGACCTCGTCGATGGCGTGTCCGATCCAGGGCACGCCCGTGCGTTCGGCATCCATCGAAAAGTCGCTCTGGCGCAGGCGGAAGTCGATGTTCTCGCTGCCCAGGCTACGCATCAGCGCGCCACCCAGATACAGCTCTTCCAGCGTGGACGACGGCGAGGCCAGCATGCCGATGCTTTCCGGGGCCGTGCTTCTGTGCGATGTCGGACAGCGCGCGTGCGTGATGTAGTCGAGTGCGACTCCAGGACGCCTCGCGCCACTCGTTGTCCTGCTTGATCATCGGCACCAGCAGGCGGTCGGGGGCCTCGAGCCCCTCGTACGAGAAGCGGTCACGGTCGGAGATCCAGCACTCGTTGACGGCCTCGTTCTCGAAGGGCAGCACGCGCTTGACGCGATCCTGCTTGACCTGCACGACGATGTTCGAACCCAGTGAATCGTGCGGGGCCACCGAGCGGCGGCGGCCAGCTCCCAGGTGCGGGCCGAGTAGCGGAACGGCTTGCTGGTCAGCGCGCCCACCGGACAGATGTCGATGACGTTGCCCGACAGTTCTAGGTCGACCGACTGGCTGAGGAAGGTGAGGATCTGGGAATGCTCGCACGACCGGCCATGCCCAGCTCCATGATGCCGCCCACTTCCTGCCCGAAGCGCACGCAGCGGGTACAGTGGATGCAGCGCGACATCTCCTCGGCTGAGATCAGGGGCCCCAGGTGCTTGTGACTACCACCCTTCTTCTTCACGGTAATTGGACATGGAGTGACCGTAGCCCACCGCCAGGTCCTGCAGCTGGCACTCGCCGCCCTGGTCATGAGATCGGACAGTCCAGCGGGTGGTTGATCAGCGGGAACTCCATCACCGCCTTCTGGGCGTCGACGGCGCTTCTTCGAGTGCTGTGCACCTTCATGCCGGCGGTGACCGGCGTGCTGCAGGCCGGCAGGGCCTTGGGCGCCTTCTCGACCTCCACCAGACACATGCGGCAGCTGGCGGCGATGAGAGTTTCTTGTGATAGCAGCAAATGAGGCACGTAGACGCCCGCCGCGTTGGCGGCGTGCATCACCATGCTGCCTTCGGCGACCGATACCTTCTGCCCATCGATTTCGACTTCGACCATAACTGTCCCGTCAGATTCACCTCAAAGAGTCGGCACAAGACAGGTCTTTGTGTTCGACGTGATGAACGAATTCATCACGGTAGTGCTTGATGAAGCCCCGTACCGGCACGGCGGCGGCATCGCCCAGTGCGCAGATGGTGCGCCCCCGGATGTTGCCGGCCACGCGGTCGAGCTCGTCGATGTCCTCCCGGACGGCCCTGGCTGTGCTCGAGGCGGTGCACCAGACGATACAGCCAGCCCGTGCCTCGCGGCACGGTGTGCACTGGCCACAGCTCTCGTGCGCGTGAAGTACGACAGTCGCTCGAGGCTCGCACCGGGCAGCGGGTCTCGTCCATGACGATGCACGGCCCCCGACCCGCAGCATGGAGCCGGCCTTGGCGATGGCGTCGTAGTCCATGGTGAGGTCCATCATCATGTGGCCGGGGATGACCGGCGCCGACGAACCGCCCGGGATGACCATCTTGAGCTTGCGGCCATAGCGCACGCCGCAGCCCAGCTCCAGCAGTTTGGCAAAGGGCGTGCCCAGCGGAATCTCGTAGTTGCCGGGACGCTCGACATCGCCGCCGATGGAGAAGATCTTGCGTGCCGCCGTTGTTGGGCTTTGCCCGCCTCGAGGAAGGCCTGCCCCCGTTGCGGATGATCCAGGGCACGGCCGAGAAGGTCTCGGTGTTGTTGACTGGTGGTGGGCTTGCCGTACAGGCCGAAGCTGGCCGGGAACGGCGGTTTGAAGCGCGGCTGGCCTTTCTGCCCTCCAGCGATTCGAGAGCAGGGCCGTTTCTTCGCCAGATGTAGGCGCCGAAACCGTGGTGAGCATTGAGGTTGAACGAGAAGTCCGTACCCAGGATGCGCTCGCCCATGTAGCCCGCCGCCCTCGCCTGCGCCAGGGCCTCCTGGAAGCGCTCGTAGACGCGGAAGATCTCGCCGTGGATGAAGTTGAGCTCGCCGAGATGCCCATCGCATAGGCGGCGATGGTCATGCCCTCGATGACGATGTGCGGGTTGTAGCGCAGGATGTCGCGATCCTGAACGTGCCGGGCTCGCCTCGTCGGAGTTGCAGACCAGATACTTCTGCCCGGGAACTGGCAGCGGCATGAAGCTCCACTTGAGCCCCGTGGGAAAGCCTGCCCCACCCGCCCGCGCAGGCCGGAGAGCCTTGACCTCGGCGATGACCTCCTCGGGGGTCATGGGCGGCTTGCCATCGGCCCCAGCAGTGATGCGCCTGAGCGCCTGATAACCGCCGCGTGCCTCGTATTTCGATGCTCCAGTCGTCGGCGGACGTAGACCCGCGAAGATCTGGGGATTGATGTGACGGCCGTGGAAGCAGGGTTTCCTGCACGCGGGCGTCGATCTGCAGATTGCGATCCATGTCAGTGACGCTCCCGGACTTTCAGTTCCTCGATCAGCGCGTCGAGCTTCGCGTTGTCCATGAAGCTCTCGACCCGCTTGTCGTTGATCAGGCAGATCGGCGCATCGGCACACGAACCGAGGCACTCGGTTTCGATGAGCGTGAAGCGGCCGTCGGGGGTGGTTTCGCCATAGTCGATGCCCAGCTTCTGCTTCAGAGTACTCACCGGCCTTGTCCCCTCGCGCAGCGCACACGGCAGACAGGTGCAGACACCGATCTTCCAGGTGCCCACTTCCTTCGTGTTGCACATGTTGTAGACAGGTGGCCACCTCGGACACCGCGATGGGCGGCATGGACAGGTAGCTGGCCACGTCCTCGATGACCTGCGGCGAGATCCAGCCCACCTCGTCCTGGGCGATGGTCATCGAGGCCATCACGGCCGACTGCTTCTGGTCGGACGGATACTTTGGCGATTTTCGCGGTCGATGGTAGCCGGTAGGCTTCGTCCGACAGCAGACGTTTGACCGGCACGGCCTGGGTTGCAGATGTCATCGGTCGATTTCTCCGAAAACGACGTCCTGGGTACCGATGAGGGTCACCACGTCGGCCAGCATGTGGCCGCGGGCCATCTCGTCGAGCGCCTGCAGGTGCACGTAACCGGGCGCGCGGATCTTCATGCGGTAGGGTTTGTTGGCGCCGTCGGACACCAGATAGATGCCGAACTCGCCCTTGGGATGCTCCACCGCCGCATAGACTTCGGACTCGGGCACGTGCATGCCCTCGGTGAAGTACTTGAAGTGGTGGATCAGCTCTTCCATGTTGGACTTCATGGCGACACGGCTGGGCGGGGCCACCTTGTAGTCGTTGACCATGATGGGGCCGGGATTCTTGCGCAGCCAGGCCACACACTGCTGGATGATCCGGTTGTCTGGCGCATCTCGGCCACGCGCACCAGATAGCGGTCGTAGGAATCGCCGCGTTGACGCCGACCGGAATGTCGAAAATCCATTTTGTCGTAGACGGCGTAGGGCTGGTGCGCGCAGATCCCAGACCACGCCGGAGCCACGCAGCATCGGGCCGGTCAGACCCGATGGCCTTGGCACGCTCGATCGACCACCCCGATGCCCACCAGACGCCGCTTCCAGATCCGGTTGTCGGTGAGCAGGCTCGTATTCGTCCACGCAGGAGGGGAAGACGCTGGTGAACGACTCGATGAAGTCGAGCAGCGACCCTCGCGGTCGAGGTTGAGCGCCCGCGCCTGCTCTCGGACAGCCCCCTTGGTAGCCTTTGTAGCGCGGCATGGTGCCGGGGCAGGTCGCCATCGAGGCCGCTGGGGCGGTAGTAGGCCGCGTGCATCCGGGCGCCGGACACGGCCTCGTAACGAGTCGAACAGCGCCCTCGCGCTCACGGAAGGCGTAGGCATGACGGCCATGGCGCCCACGTCCAGGCCCGTGCGCGCCGATCCACATCAGGTGGTTCAGCAGACGGGTGATCTCGTCGAACATCACGCGGATGTACTGCGCGCGGATGGCACCCCTCGATGCCGCACATCTTCTCGACGGCCAGCACAGGCGTGTCGTTGCACACCATCGGACACGTAGTCGAGACGGTCCAGTAGCGGCAGCGTCTGCGGGTAGGTGCGGGTTTCGGCCAGCCTCGGTGGCCCGGTGCAGCAGCCCGATGGTGCGGGTCGGCACGCCGCACGACCTCGCCGTCCATTTCGAGCACCAGGCAGCACGCCGTGGCAGCCGGGTGCTGCGGCCCGAAGTTCAGGGTGTAGTTCTTGATCTCGGCTATGTCGTCCTCACTGCTCGTTGCGCTCGATACCGTTCCGCGTACGGGCTTTCGCGACGATGCGCGGCACGTTCGCGCGGTTCGATGGTGACGGGCTGGTAGACGATCACCGCTGCGCCTCGTCAATGTAGCGCATCTCGGTGTAGCCGGAGATGGGGAAGTCCTTGCGGAACGGATGGCCGATGAAGCCATAGTCCGTCAGGATGCGGCGCAGGTCAGGTGGCCGGAGAAGACGATGCATAGAGGTCGAACGCCTCGCGCTCGAAACCAGTTGGCACAGGGGCCAGAGACCGGTGACGGACCGATGATCGGAGACTCGTCGTCCATACAGAACGAGCGCAGCCGCATGCGCATGTTGTGCTGGATGCCGAGCAGCTGCATCACCACCGCAAAGCGCGGGGCATCCCACCTCGGTGTTGCCGTAGGTGGAGTAGTCGATGCCGCAGAGGTCGATCATCACCTCGAAGCCCTGGGCGGTCGCGCAGGCGTTCGCAGACGATGGTGACAGTCGGCGCCGATCTCGACCGTGACCTGGCCGAGGGCGGTGGACGGAGGCCCAGGATGCGTTCGCCGAGGACATCCTGCGGGGCGGAAACCAGGGTATCGTTGTTCATTGGCGCGCGATGGCGTTGGTTTTCGCGGATCTTGCGCTGCAGCTGGATGATGCCGTAGATCAGCGCTCGGCCGTGGGCGGACAGCCCCGGCACGTAGATGTCGACGGGCACGATGCGCTCACAGCCGCGCACGACGGAATACGAGTAGCGGTAGTAGCCACTCACCGTTGGCACAGGGAGCCTGTGGAGATGACCCAGCGCGGTTCGGACATCTGGTCGCACACCTTGCGAGGGCCGGGGCCATCTTGTTGGTGAGGGTGCCGGCCACGATCATCACGTCGGAGTGACGGGGGCTGGGACGGAAGATCACGCCGAAGCGGTCGAGATCGTAGCGGCAAGGCCGGCGTGCATCATGGCTCGACCGCACAGCAGGCCAAGCCGAAGGTCATCGACCACAGTGAACCGGTACGGGTCCAGTTGATCAGCTTGTCCAGGTTCGTGGTCACGAACCCTTCGTTCAGTACGCCTTCGATACTGCATGGCTGTTCTGGCGAACGGGCGGTTGGTCGGGCGGCGGGAAGGCCGGGTACGGCAGATGGCGGGATCAGACGCGACGACAGACGCGGGCGGGGACGGCGCTGGCCATCACTCCCAGTCGAGCGCACCTGCCCCATTCGTACACGAAGCCGACGACCAGAATGCCCAGGAAGATCATCATCGACGCCAAAGCCGATGAAACGAGTGGTGCTTAGCGAAACCGCTCACGGGAACAGGGAAGGCGATTTCGAGGTCGAAGAGGATGAAGAGAATGGCCACGAGGTAGTAACGGATGTCTACCTGCATCCGGGCGTCGCCGAAGCCCTCGAAGCCGCACTCGTAGGCGGAGAGTTTTTCCAGGGTCGGGCCGCGGCCCAGGAGCTGCCGATGACATGGCAGTCAACGCTGATCATGGAAACCAACGAAGAGGAAACAGAAGGACAGGGCAGGTAATTGTTCGAAACCACGTCGTAGCCCTCGATCCGATAGTTGGCGTGTTTCTGAAACGAACCGGCAGGGTTCTGCTGAACATCTGCCGGGTATCGATAGCGATGAGTGGTGCCGACGGCGACCTACTCGAACTCGCACGGCTTTCGCCACTACCCCTCAAGATAGCGTGTTCACCAATCTCACCACGTCGGCAATCGGGCCATTGTACTTTTTCGTTTTGTGACGGAAGCCGTGACCTGACAGATGCCCTCATGATGTCTTTTAGTTGTTGGCCGCCCGCCTTGATCCAAAATCAGACTACTGGCGGGCGACGCGTTTGTGCAACCACGTGTAACCATGTTTGGCACCCGACGATCGCGCCTTTGCGGGCTAATTACCGTCGTTTGACGATATTTCTTGCCATCGGCACCGCCGCGCCTCGCCACCGGTCTTGCCGTCGGCGCTGCCCCAGCTGTGGGCGAGAGGCATCCGGAGGCAGCGGATGCCCGTCGGCCGGCGCATCGGGCACGGCGTCGTCCGCTGCGCCGGTGCCTGGGAGCCGCACCCCCGACTGGCCCGGCGCCTGGGGCACGGCATTATCGGGTTGGCCGGCGCACCTGCCGGTGATTCACCGGGCGCCGCCGGAACCGACGAGGACGCGGGTGCCGGCACCTACGCACCTTCCATGACGCTGCTGCCTGCACCGCCGCGCTGGCCATGGTCACCCGGGTGGGCGACGAAGGGCGAGCGTCGTGGTGCCGCAGGAAGAAGACGGTGGCAAAGACGCTGGTCAGCGCGACAGGAAGTTGGCCGACCCGCTGGCACCGAACAGGCTGCCCGAGGAACCGGAGCCGAAGGCGGCTCCGTAATCGGCACCCTTGCCGTGCACGCAGCACCAGCAGGATCACGCCGGCCGCCGAAATGATCAGCAGCACCAGAGAAATGGTGCGAAAGAGATTTCCCATCGGGTCGATCAGGCTCCGAGACTGGCCACGGCACCCCTTGGCGATGCCGGTGAGATTCGCTAGTAACCAGCGAGGGTGCCCCGACCAGACCACCGTCCACGTCGGCTGGGCGAACAGCTCGCCGGGCATTGGCAGCCCTGACGGAACCGCCGTAGAGAATGCGCGCTTCCTGGGGCCTCGGGCGCGCCAACGCTGGAGGCCAGACGGTCACGCAGGAACCGGTCACCCTCCCGCGCCTGTTCGGGCGTGGCGACAGGCCGGTCGATGGCCCAGACCGGCTCGTAGGCCCAGCACGAAGGCCGACGCAGGCCGCTGCCCAGCACGGGCAGCACACGGCGTCGAGCCGGCAGGCCAAGCACGAGCTTCGCGTAGCTGCCGGTCTTGCGCTCTTCGAGCGTCTCTGCCCGATGCACACCGCCGGGATCAGGCCGGCCTCGAGGGCGCGACTCAGGTTTTCTTCGCGACCGTCTCGTCCGGTCTCGCCGGCCAGGGAGCGGCAGGCGCCGGAGCGGCGACTTCCAAACAGCACCCACTGCGGCGCCCAGGTCGGTTTATATCAGCATGTGCCGGAAGAGACACTCGCCGGTACCGAATCATCACTCGCGCGCGGGTTCTGCGCACCAGGTAGGTGGCCAAAGTGACGCTACCGCAGTTTGGATCGCCTGCCCAGATGACGGTGCCGCGTGTCACGCGTCAATGCCGGTCCGATGGCATCGGTGCCAGGCCAGCATTCGGCCTTCAAGCTCGGTCAGCGCTTCGTTTCCTGGCCAGACGGCCGATTTCGTTTTCAGTTGCCCATCACCAGCGGGCGACGTCTGCCGTTGGCGGTTGTTGGTATCTGCAGCGCCATGATAGCTTTACCTTCCAAAGAGGGGATGGGCGCTCGCAGGATGCCGCCGCCCGCACCGACCGCCTGCAGGCACCGGAAAACCGGATGCCCCGCAGCACCGAATGCAACGGCCCGCACGGAGCGCACCCGCCAGGTGAGGCAGATACTCCCATCGACTCTATCGCCCGTGAAAAGCGAGGTCAAACCAGCAAAGCGGTGCGGACGGCATTTTGCCGCGACACCGGGCAGGTGCCGCGGCAGGATATGGCCGGTGCCGGGCCTTACCCCAGTCCCACGGTGCATCTGCGGTCAGGCCGCATCCGCCGTGATACCAGAAGGAACAACCTGCTGCGGCGAAACGCCCCGGCACCCGGACGGGATACCGCCTATCACGGGCGCAGCTTCAGGACTGGTGCGCCTGCTTCTTCTGCCGGCGTCTCCGGGTAGCGCAGCAGCTGCGTGACATGGCCCGACACGCCATAGCACATGAAGGGAGCAGGAACGGGATGCCGGGCGGATCGGACGGCTGGCACGATCACCAGCATCAGGATGATCAGCACCACCGAGGCACGCTGCGCTGGGGCAATACGTAATAACTGA